>Ga0196963_10000735_pt1 | contig 26054 bp, 20 predicted proteins | sample S1_5metaG_FD_148600 | JGI IMG/M metagenome (GOLD analysis project Ga0196963, IMG submission 148600) | Soil microbial communities from Anza Borrego desert, Southern California, United States - S1_5 | ecosystem: Environmental > Terrestrial > Soil > Desert | place: USA: California | collected...
GGTGCTCGAGGATCGAATGCTGTTGGATGAGGTGAGCCGATCGGTTCGCGACCAGAAGCAGAACATCGAGCACGTCTTTTCCGAGATTTCCCGCAAGTATGTTGATGCCCTGGATGCCATTGGCGATGAGTATCTGAGGGAACGCGCCGCGGACATGCGTGACGTCACCGCGCGTGTGCTGAACAATTTGATGGAGCGTGACGACCATACGCTTCGCAATCTGCACGAGCCGTGCATCATCCTCAGCCACGATCTTTCCCCATCTTTAACGGCCACTCTCGACAAGAAGTTCGTGCTCGGCTTTGGGACCGAAATTGGGGGCAAGACGTCCCACACCGCGATTATGGCGCGTTCGCTGCAAATTCCGGCGGTGGTTGGGTTGCAGCAGGCCCTTCAGCAGGTGACCTCCGGGCAATACGCCCTGCTGGATGGGCACAACGGTGTGCTCATCATCAACCCCACGGACCAAACGCTCTTTGAGTATGGGCAGCTGGTTAAAAAGCATGTTCACATTCGGGAGAAGCTGAGAGAGGAGACGGACAAGCCGGCGGTGACGCTGGATGGTCATGCGATCACGCTCTCAGCGAACGTGGAGCAACCGGGCGACACGGCCGCAGTGAAACAGTCCGGCGCGGAGGGTGTGGGCCTGTTCCGCACCGAATACTTGTTCCTGAACCGGAGCGTGTATCCGACGGAACAAGAGCAATACGAAGCCTATTTCGCAGTGGCGGCAGCGTTGAAACCGCAGCCGGTGGTCATTCGCACGCTTGATCTGGGCGGGGACAAATTTTTATCTCACGTCGATTTGCCGCAGGAGATGAATCCATTCCTCGGCTGGCGCGCGATTCGCTTCTGCCTGGAGGAGCCAGATATCTTTCGTGTCCAGTTGCGGGCAATCCTAAGGGCAAGCGCTGAGGGGAACGTCAAAATGATGTACCCGATGGTGTCCTGCCTGGAAGAGCTGGAAAAAGCGAACAGCCTGGTTGAGGAGTGCAAAGAAGAGCTGCGCAAGGAGCGAGTTGCGTTTGATGAGAATATTGAGATTGGTGTGATGATCGAGATCCCGTCAGCGGTGATGATCGCGGACACGCTGGCGAAGCGGGTGAAGTTTTTCAGCATCGGCTCGAATGACTTGATCCAATACACGTTGGCGGTCGATCGATTGAACGAAAAGATCGCGCATCTTTATGAGCCGACGCATCCCGCCATTGTGCGGATGATCAAGATGACCGCGGAGGCTGCGAAGCGGAAGAACATCTGGTGCGGGGTTTGCGGGGAGGTGGCGGGTGATCTGTCGATCATCCCCCTGCTTCTTGGCCTCGGGGTTACGGAACTGAGCGCTGCGCCTGCTTTTGTGCCTCAGATTAAATATTTGATCCGGCATTTGAAGCAGAGTGAAACGGAAGCTTTGGCGGAGTTCGCGCTTACGTGCGACAGCAGCAAAGAGATTTTGAGAAGGTCACAGGAAATGGCGCGGGGGGTGGCCCCTAGCCTGTTTGAAAATACCGAGTAGAATATGTCCGCAGGAGGACATATAGGGAATGAAAGTTTTAATTCTGGCCGCGGGGTACGCCACTCGTCTTTATCCACTCACACTGACTCAACCGAAACCGCTCTTGCCTGTGGCGGGCAAGCCGATGATCGAGTACGTGCTCGATAACATTGCCCCAATCGAGGGCATCGACCGGGTTTACGTGGTGACGAACGCGAAGTTCGCGGACCACTTCCAGAAATGGTCGGACCAATACCGCGCGACCAAGAAGAAGATGGATTTCACCATCGTCAACGATGGCTCGACGGACGACAGCAACAAGCTAGGGGCGATTGGTGATCTGAACCTGGTCATCACCAAAGAAAAAGTGGATGACGACTTGATCGTGGTGGCCGGTGACAACCTCTTCAGCCAAAGCGTGGAAGAGTTTGGCCGCTTCTGCCGGAAGAAGAACGCGCCTGTGCTCGCGACTTATGATGTGGGCAGCTTGGAGCAGGTGAAGAAATACAGCTCGATTTCGACCGATGCAGAAGGGCGGATCACGAACTTCCAGGAAAAACCGCAGAACCCGACAAGCACACTGACGGGCATCGCCCTTTACTATTATCCCAAGCATGTGCTGCCGTTGATCAAGCAGTATGTGGCTGAGGGGAACAATCCTGACCAGCCCGGCCGGCTCGTGCAGTGGCTGTATCCCCGCACGCCATTCTACACCTGGACCGTGCCGGGATTGTGGTTCGACATCGGGGCGAAAGAGACGCTGGAAGAGGCGAACAAGATTTTCGCCAACCGCGCTTAGCTTGGGATAGAACGGCAATTGCCAGCGGGGACGATTTGAGGATACTCCTGCGCGAGTGAAAGTTTTTAACACGCTCTCACGCGCGATCGAAGAGTTCGTCCCGCTGGATCCAGCCGGCAAGGGGGTGGGGCTGTACTGCTGCGGTCCCACAGTGCATAACTTCGCCCACATCGGGAACTTTCGGACTTTCGTCTTCGCCGATCTTTTCCGGCGCTTTCTCGAGTTCAAGGGCTTTGCGGTGACGCACGTGATGAACATCACGGACGTCGAGGACAAGATCATAAAGAGCGTCCGCGCATCGGGCAGATCGTTGCGCGACTACACCGCAGAGTATGAGAAGGCTTTTCTCGCGGACTTCGATGCCCTTGGCTGCATGCGCCCGCATCACCTTCCCCGAGCAACAGAGCACATCGCTGAAATCATAGACATCATCCAACGTCTCGTCGATCGCGGGATCGCCTACAAAGCAGCGGATGGCTCAGTCTATTTCAGCATCCAGAAGTACATCCAGAGCGGCGGGAAATATGGCGTGCTGCTGAAATTGAATTTCGAAGAAATGCGCGCCGGAGAACGGGTGAGTTCGGACGAGTACCAGAAAGAGTCGCTGGCCGATTTTGCGCTATGGAAAGCGCGTGTGCCTGAGGACGGCGAAGTGTTCTGGGCTTCGCCCTGGGGTGAGGGGCGGCCTGGCTGGCATATCGAGTGCAGCGCCATGAGCGCGAAGTTGCTCGGCGCAAGCTTTGATGCGCATCTCGGCGGGGAGGATTTGATCTTCCCCCATCACGAAGATGAGATTGCGCAAAGCGAAGGGGCTGGCCTGCAGCAGTCGGGGCAACGCTTTGTTAAATATTGGCTCCATGGCGCGCACCTCCTTGTGGAAGGCAAGAAGATGGCGAAATCTCTCGGGAACTTTTTCACCCTGCGTGATTTGCTCGCAAAAGGGTACTCGGGGCGGGAGATCCGGTTTTTGCTTTTATCCGCGCACTACCGTGAATCCTTCAACTTCACCCTCGAGGGGCTGAACGGCGCGAAAACAGCCTTGGCCCGAATTGATGAATGCGTTGGAAAGCTGCGGGAGCTGGCCGGAGGTGAGACCGGCAACGAAGACGCGGAAATCGTGCGCAAGTTCGACAGCGCGTTATCGGAAGACTTAAACGTGGCGGCTGCCTGGGGCCACATTTTTGATTGGGTGCGTGAGACGAATAAGGCGATGGCGGAAAATCGGCTGAGCCCGCGCGAGGCTGCAAATGCGCTGCACTCCTGGAGCCGGATCAACTCAGTGCTATCCATTGCCGCGCAGGCAAAGGACGAGGCGCCGGCGGAGCTGCTGGCCTTGCTGGAGGAGCGTCAAGCGGCGCGCAAATCAAAGAACTTCGCGCGCGCCGATGCGATCCGCGACGAGTTAAAAGCCAAGGGGTGGACGATTGAGGATACAGCCAAAGGGCCGCGACTGAAGCAGCTCTGAGGAGATCGTTATTCGTTCATCACGCGATTCTCGTGATGCTCGATTGTTTCGAGGATTTTTTCGGGCGGAACATCCTGGGAGAGTTCACGCAGTTCGGGATCATGGGCGAGGTCGATGCCAAGCTTCTCAGCCATTATTCTATTCAGGCGGAGGACGCGCGTGATTTCGTGCTCCGCAAGGAGGCTGATCTGAAGGTTTAGGTCCGCGCGTTTGTCAGCCTGAGCCATCATCCTGTTCTGCGTGATCAGGATGAAGGTGGAGAGAAAGATAGCTTCCACGGAGGCAATCATCGCCAGGACCACAAAGCTTTCATCCCACTTGGGGACACCCGGAATCCACCCGAGGTTCGCTGCCACCCAAAAGGCGACGCCCGCCAGATGGATATAAACAAAAAGCATGCTGCCGCTGAAAGCAGTGACTTTTTCGGCGACCTTATCCTGCCATCCGAGGGCGTGCTCCTCGGCTTTGCGGCGATTGAGCAAGGCGCAAATATTGCGTTCAACCACGCCGGCAATCGCCTGGGGATCTTCTCGACGATGTGCTTCGTGCCGCCAAATCATTATGTGGCAACGTATGTCTCTGCTGCTGGTCCCGCAACGCGCCCAAGCTACGGAAGAAAGATTCGGCTGCGGACTGAGCCGCTCTCAGGTGTATAGTGGCAGCGTGGCTGAGCCCGCTAAAGAAAACCAGGATCTGCAATGTGATGAATGCGGCAAATTTGGCGCATACGCGTTCGACACAAAGAACCTTTGCACCGACTGCTATGCGCTCCGATGCTCTTGTTGCCCGGAGTTCGGGAAGGAGGAATAAATTCGGCGGCTGAGGCGGTTACTTGCGCACGGTCACCACTTGTGACCACGAGCTATTGCCAGCGGCATCGAACGCGCGGGTTTGCAGTGTGTGAGCGCCGGTCCGGGCTTTCTTGGCATCCCAGGTCGTAGTGAAAGGGGACTGCGCGCTGGACGTGAGCAACGCTCCATCGACGTATAGCTCGACTTTCTTCACGCCGACGTTGTCTGTCGCTTTTACGGCGACAGAAACGCGCGTGGAAATTCGCGAGCCTTCTGTGGGGGCGGTAATGACGACGGTTGGCGGCAGGATGTCCGCAATTGGAGGTGGCGTTGTGCCGCCTACGACCTGGTGAAGGGCTTTATAAACGTTGACGCGGCCGGCGCCGTACTGGGTGTCCCATCCCGCCGAGCCGAGATCATCCGTGCTCTTCTTCAGGACGTCCGCAACTTGCGCCCCGGTCATCGAGGGCTTGGCGGAAATGACGAGCGCGGCCGCGCCGGCAACGACCGGTGCGGAGAAAGAGGTGCCGGTCCAAGAGGCGTAAGTGTTGCCTCTCGTCGTGGTGAGAATGCTCACGCCAGGGGCGGAAAGATCGACGTTGTTGCCGCGATTGGACCACGTGGGCAATGCGTCGTTGCTGTCGGTCGCGCTGACGGTGAGAACGTACGGATTGTCCGTCGCTGTTTCGAAGGCGCCTTCGTTGCCGGAGGAGACGACGACCACGCCACCTTTGTTTTGGAAATATTGGGCAGCGCTTTTGACGGTGGAGCCGGTGGACGCGCGGAAGCTCACATTGGCGACGCGAGCGCCTTGGTCGGCCGCGTAAGTGATGGCTTTAGCGATGCGCGACTCGTAGGCATAGCCACTCGCATCACTAACGCGCAACGGCATGATGGCGCAGTTGGGGGCAACCGACGCCACCCCAATGCTGTTGTTCACGCTCGCGGCCGCTGTTCCGGCGACCGCCGTGCCGTGACCATTCACGTCAGCGGTGTTGTTGTTGTTATCGTAAAAGTTCCAGCCGGGCACGAGCTTAAGAGCGAGGTCTGCGTGGGCGCTTTCCACGCCGCTATCAATGACCGCGATAACAACTGAGGAGCTGCCTGTGCTCAGATCCCATGCAGCGGGCGCTTGAATCTTGGACAGGTGCCATTGGGAGGGAAAGTAGTAGTCGTTCGCTGTGCCATCGTGCTTGATGATGAGGTCAGGCTCAGCGAAATCGATGTTGGGGTTCTTCTGGAGAGCGGCGAGAACTTTGGCCCGGGCCTGGGGGGCTACTTTCAAAACGCGCACACGAAGCCCGGTGATTTCGTCGATTTGGCTGGCGCCATGGCTGCGATGGAGTTCCTGGGCGTCACCCTCGGAGATGTGTGCTTTCACCCGAACCAGGATTCGATCAGGGGCTTCCTTGGGAGCTTCTGCAAACGATGTAAATGCCATTCCGCCAGCGATTAACAGGGCGGAACCACGGGAATACTTAGCCATCAGCGACATACAGCAAGTGTTGCTGTAGCCACAAGCATGCCAAGTCAAAAAAGCAAGGCGCAGACTAAGCGAAGAGTTCCTCCACGGGTTTGAAGTTCATGTATTTAGTGCCAGAAGCAGGTTCAACGTAATGGAAGGCGCGGCCGGAAGGGGTATTCTCGATGATCTTGCTCCAGTCAATGCCCATGGCGGAATAGATGGTGCAGGCGAGGTCTTCCATATAAATGGGGCGATTGCCGGACCACCCCGGATCGACCACTTTGCCGCCTTCAGCGTCTGTTTTTCCGATTACGCCGCTCTTGCGAATCCCGCCGCCAGCGAGCATGCCCGAATGCACATGGATGTAATGCTCGCGGCCGGCGCGGGTGTCGCTAATCGCGCCGGGAGTTCGACCGAATTCGCTGACACAAACAAGGAGGGTTTCGTCGAGGAGTGTTTTGCCGGCTTGGTGTTTGGAGGGGGTGCTTTCGAGATCTTTCACCAGGGCGCTGAAGGCCTGATCCAGCTCACGGATCAGTGTGGGATGATTGCGCGTGTTTTCTTTGTAGATATCGCCGTGATGATCCCATCCACCGTGGCTAGCGAGGATGAAGCGCGTGCCCGCGTCTGCTTTGAAGAGGTTTCGGGAGAGAGCGAGAGAGACGCCGATGGAGCTTTGGCCATAGCGCTTCTTGTCGTCGTCACTGACGCTGAAGATGTGTGGCACTCGGGGATCATTCATGATGGCCCAAGCGCCGCGGTAGTATTCGTGGTAATCCGGGAAGCTGCGGTCGAGCCCGGCGGCACCCTCCCGAAGCGAGCCGTCCAGTTTCTGCAGGCGTTCCCAACGGCGGCGCATGGTGTCGGCCATTCCGGGCTGCGGAGCCAGAGCGGGAGGACCATCCTTAATCGCGAGACTTAATGGACCGAACTCAGCGGAGAGAAAACCTTGGTTGATGAGGCCGGCCTGATTGCCTGCCATGTTCATGGCGATGTAAGGCGGGAGTGAATCGGAACTCTTTCGGTCTTTGGCAAGTTCGTGGCAAACGACAGCGCCGATGGCCGGCACTTCCTTCGCGAGAGCCAGGTTCAATGGGTGGCCGGTTTGAATGTAATACTGGGCGCGGCCATGAACGGCGTCCCAGGCAGCCATTGACCGGACGACGCTGACCTTGTCGAGAATGCCGCTGAGGTTCGGGAAGAGCCCGCGCGGCAAGTGTATATCATTCGCATAGCTCCGAATATCGAAGTATTCAGGCGTCGATGGGGTGACTTTGGCGTCCAGAGAGTCCACCTGGCTCAAGCCGCCTTCGAGGTTGATGAACAGAACCTGGCGGGCCGTGCCGCGGGGCTGCGCTTTCTTTTCAGCGCCCCAGACGTTCAGCGGCGTGAAGCGGTTTAGAAAGCCACCAGCCACCGCCAGGCCGCCGATTCGAAGCAGCTCGCGACGAGAAAGGGCGGGAACGTTGCGCGTGAAAAGGTTCATAGCGGCTAGTAGTTGAACACGAAGTCGAGTTTGTTCAGGAGCGCCCAATGCAGGTCTTCGGCCCCTGTTCGACGGTTTTCGGAGAGCCATTCCAGAGCTTGCTGCTTCTCCTGCGGCAAAGGCGGACGGCTGAGAGTGGCGAGATAAAGCTGCTCCACGATCTGGTCGTCGGTTTTGTCTGATCTCACCAATTGCGCAACGCGGCTTTCACCGTCCGCTTTGACGCGGCTGCTAACGAACGGGCTGTTCATCAAGGTCATGGCCTGGAGAATGGATCCGCCCGGCTGACGATCGAACTGCTCGCGGTTGGCCATGCCGAACGTGTGCATCAAAGCTTTTGCTTCACCATGGTTGATCTGCTCGGGTGTGGATGCTTCGGTCCAATACCTGATGGGCTTTAGCTCTGTTACATAGATCGGATCCCGCCGCTTGTAATTGCCGTGGACGAGAGTGGCTTCGGAGATCGCGTCATGAACTTGCTCGGCGCTGAGAAGGCGGACGTAATGACGCGAGAAGTAAGGGGTGTATGACTCCTTCCATTCGCCGTCGAACCTGGAGGAGAGTTGATATGCGCTCGATTCGGTGATCAGGCGCATCAGCTTGCGGAGGTCGTACCCATCCTTGGCAAACTGAGCAGCGAGAGCATTCAGCAATTCTGGGTTTGTCGGTTGAATCGGCCAGGGGGCTTCGGGCGGGTTTGCGGGATCCTGGCGGGCGAGATCGAAGTTGTCCACCGGCTCAACGATGCCGACCCCGAAGAACTGCTTCCAGATGAGGTTGACGGTGGCGCGCGCAAATTGCGGGTGCTCTGTGAGCATACGGGCAAATTGCGGCCGCAATGGTTTGCTCAAATCGGCCTTTTCACCGGTGAGCAGGAACGTTGGATGAACCTCACCGCCATTGCGGCGCAGGCGGACGGAACTCGCTCCCTTGGTGTCGTAACCTTCGCCGTCATCCGTGATGGTGAAGCGATCCTGGAAGGGGACAATGCGCACACGGGTCTTCCCGAAGAAGGCGCCCATGGCCCAGAAATCCCGGCGCGTCTTGGGGACGAGGTCCACGTTGACCTTCTCGAGAAATCCTTTCCCGCCATGGCAGGAGATGCATTGGTAATTCACCCCAAGGAAAATGCGCGCGGATTGAACGATGATTTCATCCGAGGTGTCTTCCAAACGGTCCGAATACATGGTGTCGCCGGCCACATGCCAGCGAGCGAGGAAAGCAGAAGGCGCAGAATCAGGGCTCCAGACGCTCGAGGGCGCCGAGGCGGTGAGCAGCTCACGAACGAATTGGTCATACGGCTTCCCATCAGCGAGAGATTTTCGCACCCAGGCATCGAAATGCTTGGTGGTTGGTTCGCCGATGCGGTTGGCGCAGTTGCGGAACAGATCCTCGAACCAATAGGCCCAATGATCCACCCATGCAGGGCTGCCAAGCAGTTGATTGATGAGCTTGTCTCGTTTGGCGGGATCATCGCTCGTGATGAAAGATTCCAGTTGGGCCACTGTTGGAATCCGGCCTGTGAGATCTAGATAGGCGCGGCGGCAAAACTCGTGATCGGTAGTGAGCGGCGCATGCGGAATCTTCGCTACACGCATGGCGCCAAACAGATGCTGATCGATCAGGTTGCGGATCGCCACGTTCGTGGAGCCGCCGGAATGGGGGAGTTTCGAGGCAACCTGCTCGGTTAAAGCGCTGACTTCTTTTTCAAGGTTAGGCGCTTTGAGGTCGGCGTGATCCTTGTCGAACTTGGAATCCCTTGGCATCGCGCCGAAGGAAGATGCAGACAACGAGACGACCGCAACCATGAGCGCCAGCCGGGTGCAGAACCTTGAGACAGTCGCAGGCATCATGGAGCTGGGTTGGGAAGGTTCAGCATAACGCCGCTGGGGTTGAGTTCACCTGCCACTGTATCCACCCGGCCAGCAGGGTCAACCCTCCGCACCCGTTGGTTGGCGCGGTCCGCAATGTAGATGCTGCCATCAGGATGAACCGCGACTTTCTGCGGGGCGTTAAAGTTGGCGAGGATCGCGGGCCCACCATCGCCTTTGAACGCAGCTTCACCGGAGCCAGCGATGCTCATGACAACGCCGTTTGACAGGAGGCGCACACGGTTATTCCCGCTGTCACTAATCCAAAGCTTGCCAGCGGCATCGAACTTCAGGTCGCCTGCTGAGAAGAGCTTCGCTTTGGAGGCCACCCCCCCATCGCCGCTGAACCCAGCGCCGCCATTTCCAGACCCGGGGCCAAAACCCATGATCGTGGTGATGGTGCCATCCGCGCTGACGCGGCGAATACGGCTGTTGCCGCCATCGCTTATGTAAACCGCGCCGTCCGGCCCAACTGCCACGGCGAGCGGCAGGCTAATTTGAGCTTTGTCCGCAGGTCCACCATCACCGGCGAGGCCGGCCTCCTTTCCCGCGAAGGTGGAGATGATGCCGTTTGTGTCCACGCGCCGCACGACATGGTTAAAAGTGTCGGCGATGTAGAGATTGCCTGCGCGATCCGCAGCGACTCCTTGCGGGTTGTCCAACGAAGCTTCCGTCGCTGCGCCGCCGTCACCTTTATGCCCAGCTTTGCCATTCCCCACAATGGTATGGATTGTGCCGTCGGGACGGATCGCGCGGATCCGGTGGTTGAACGTGTCCGCTATGAGCAGAGTGCCATCGGCGAGAAATAATAGTTCATGCGGCGCATTGAGGGTGGCGCGCGATGCATGCTCACCATCCCCGCTGAATCCTGCAACACCGGTTCCCGCGACGAGTGCGAGATTCGTCCCTTCCAGACGGAAGATTTGGTGCGCGCCAATGTCGCTGATGTGAAGCCGATCGCTTTTGTCGAAGGCGAGTCCGTTGGGATAAATGAGCCGCGGCCTCGGCTCCGCAGGTATCGATTGAACTGCAACAAACAATAGGCAGGCAAGTAAGCGCTGGAGCAGCATGCGGGTTATGCTTCGTTGTAAGCGGCTGAGCCGCTCGGCGCAACCCGCAACTCAGATGTTCCGCTGCGGAGCAATCGGAGCCGCGTCCTGAGCTGCCCTCCGCGCTTTCACGTAGAGCGTGTCGGGGCATTGGGCCATACACTTTCAGAGCCGAAACAAGTTTGCGGTTTAGCGAATCGGATATACCCTTTGTCACACTGAATGTCGCTTGGAGAGAACAATGTGGCGAACCAACGCAGGCTCACGCTTGAGAGCGAAGAGCTGGCCGGAGATTTGCGCCAATTAGCCGAGCAGCTCGGGTCTGCGGAGAGCGTCACCGATCTCGCAGGAGCGGTCCCTGGCGGTGGTTTTGAGACTGTCCGCTCGCTGTCGCAACTGCGCGACTTTCTCGGCGAATACCAACGGGACGTTCTGTACGCTCGGGAGTTGGAGCTGATCCAACGCGCTTTCCTCCATGCCAGCCGCAATGAAGTGCGCGAGCTGATCGCGCTGGACGAAGAGATGTCGCGCGAGCCGGGCGTTCAACGCTTCGCGACGGCAAGTTTGTATGTGGGCAAATGCCAGCTCCGCCGCTTGCGGCCGCTAAAAGATCACCGCGTTGTTCAGCGGTATCTCACCGCGATTGAAGGTGGCAAAGCCAAGGGCTGGCATCTCATAGTTTATGGGATTGTGCTCGCGGTATACTCGCTGCCGCTGCGCCAGGGTCTCGTGAATTACGGCTCACAAACGATGCAAGGGTTCATCAACGCCGCAGCACGACGGCTCGCCTTGGCTGAACGGGCTTGCGACGATTTGCATGAGGAAGTTTGCGGCACGCTTCTTCCCGCCGTGGAGAAAGTTGTCGCGCCTGCCTTTCCAAAAAAATTTCAGGTGGTGTGACGCGGGAGTGACAGGGGATGTCACCGGGGATCATCGTTAGCTGCATCGCGGGTTACTTCGCTTTCCTGCTCCTCATCGCGTGGTTCACTTCGCGGCGCGCGACCAACCAGAGTTACTTCCTTGGCAATAAAGCTTCGCCTTGGTTCGTCGTTGCGTTCGGGTTGATTGGCGACACGCTTTCAGGGGTCACGTTCATTTCAGTGCCTGGCCAAGTCGCGACGGCGAAGTTCAGCTACTTCCAAATCGTGCTCGGGAATGTGGTTGGGTACGTGATCATCGCTGAAGTCCTGCTCCCGCTTTATTATCGACTGAACCTGACCTCCATCTATTCGTACTTGCGAGAACGAATCGGCCCATTCGCGCAGAGAACAGGGGCATTTTTCTTCATCATCTCGCGGCTCACCGGGGCTGGAGCGCGTTTGTTCCTGGCGGCAATAGTCTTTCAGAAGTTTGTGTTCGATCAGTGGCGCATTCCGTTCGCTGTCACGGTGAGCGTGATCATCGCGCTGATCCTGATCTACACGGTTCGCGGGGGAATCAAGACGCTCGTCTGGACGGATACTTTCCAGTCGGCGTTTCTATTGATGGGGCTGGTTCTTTCGGTGGTGGCGATTGGGCGGGAGCTGGATCTGTCGTTTGTTGGGTTGGGCAGGGCGGTCTGGGAGAGCCCCCACTCCCAAGTTTTCTTCTGGGATTGGAAGCAGCCGAATTACTTTTGGAAGCAGTTCATCGCTGGAATCTTCACGGCGCTTGCCATGACTGGGCTGGACCAAAACATGATGCAGAAGAATCTTTCGTGCCCCAGCCTAAAGGCGGCAAAGAAGAACATTTATTCCTACACAGTGATTCTGCTGGGCATCAATGCCCTGTTCCTTTCGTTGGGCGCGTTGTTGTTCGCGTATGCGAACGCGAAAGGGGTCGCCATTCCGCAAAGCACCGATCAATTGTTTCCCACGCTGGCGCTCACACGACTGGGGGCGTTTGCGGCGGTGGTGTTTATCTTTGGTCTAACCGCAGCCACGTTCTCAAGCGCGGATTCCGTTCTGACGACGCTGACAACCTCCTTCTGCATCGACTTCCTGGGAATGGAGCGGGATGGAGGTTGGACCGAGGAGCGCAAGGCACGTGTTCGAATGGCGGTGCATGGGATGTTCGCGGTGTTGCTGCTGGGAATTATTCTGCTGTTCCAGGCCTTGGCGGGAGGGGCGATCATCACCGCAGTTCTGGCCATTGCGGGCTACACCTACGGGCCGCTCCTGGGGCTCTTTGCTTTTGGGATTCTCACAGGCCGGCAGGCGTTCGACCGTTACACGCCATTGATCTGCGTGGTCTCGCCTGCGATCTGCTGGTTCGTGCAACGGAACTCCGAATCCCTCCTCGGCGGGTATAAACTTGGGTTTGAGCTGCTGGTTTTGAACGCTCTGCTCACATTCCTAGGCTTGGTGATTTTCAGCGGCAAAGAAAAACCCCTGGCTCACCGAGTGATCCAGGGGTTCGGAAAGCAGTAAGTCTCGTTTAGCGAGTTGCGGCCAACTTCAAGGCAATTTGCTTGCTGATTTCGCTGGCGAGATCGATGTCAGGGGTGCGGTTTTTCTTGCGGGCTTGAACCAGCACTCGGCAGACCTTGGGCTCGACTTCCTCAACGCGCACCCAAACGGTGCGGGTGTCCACGCGAGCTTCGACCACGTTTGCAATGGTGTTTTCGCTCACGAGAGTGCCGTTGAACGCGAGCACATCCTTCGCCGCTTGGAAGGCCTGGGCTGTTGGGCGCTCATAGCGGCTCTCCAACTGGTCCTTCACGATCGGCATCCCGGCGCGCATGCGGCCATCGACGGTGCTATGGCAACCGGCGAGCGCCACAGCGAGAGTGAGCAAACCGAACGCGCGAAGAAGCTGTTTATTCATTGGGCGTATGCAAGCAAATTGCCCGGACCCGTCAAGCTTTTCCCCGCTTGTGGTCCTTCGACCCCGAGCATCGTAGCTCCGATTTCCCAAGTTTGTGAGGACCGCCAAGCACGTAGGTTCTCGGTTGAACGAGTTCATTTTTGGCGAATAACATCCTGGGGCTGAAGCGTCTGTTCTTGCTGCAAATGGAATGGGTGCGTGTAACCCAATTCGGGGGGAACGCGTCTGTTCGATTGTTCTTCACGTGAGTGATGACCGGCTTCGGCGCTTTCTCACCGGATTTTGTGCCCGTCGCCTTTAGCGCCAATGACTTGCCAGATTAAATCGTTTTTCACGGCCATGGCCGCTGCCTTTCTCGGGCTGGCCATTCTGACCGGCTGCACCGCCTCGCATTACCGCAAATCGGCGGACAAGGACGTCTATTCCATCATTCAATCCGCTGAGAAGGAGGTCTTTGGCCGAACCAACGTTTTCGACATCAGCACCCCCTATTCCGGACGCAATCCTAAGGAGATTCCATCCACAGAGATTCTCAACGACCGAATGCGGGAGGGCGCGCGGATGCTTTCGCTGGAGGACGCGCTCAACTTGTCGGTGACGAACAGCCGCACCTACCAAGCCCAGAAAGAACGGCTCTATCTCACAGCTCTGACGTTAACTGGCAACCGCCATGAGTTTCGCCCGAACTGGTTCGGACGTTCCTCTGTCGATGGGGACCGTCTCTCCAATGGAGAGCGGCTGGGCTCAGTCCGCAGCTCCGCCGGCTTTTCGCAAACTTTAATGACCGGGGGGACAATCGGCGCGTCCATCGCGAATGATCTCCTCCGGTACTATACTGGCGATCCTCGCCGGAGCGCCGTTACGACCATCTCGGTTAACTTGCTGCAACCTGTCCTGCGCGGTTTTGGAAAGAATCACCCTTCTGTCGAGGCGCTGACCCAGGCCGAGCGTAATGTCATCTACGCCGTTCGCGACTTCAGCTATTTTCAAAACTCCTTCGCCATCGATGTTGTGGCGGACTATTTCTCACTGTTGGCGCAAAAAGATGTCGTTCGCAATCGTTACACCAATTACCTCAGCCGCGTTCAGGCCACTGAACGCCTTGTGGCACGGTCCCAGGATCGCGAGAGCGCATCGGGGGTGGATCAGGCGCGGCAGGCAGAGCTGACCTCGAAGAACGCTTACGTTAACGCTGTCGCCCAATACGAGAATTCCCTGGATCAGTTCAAAATCGCGCTGGGGTTGCCGGTCACTGAGAAAATTTACCTGGACGATTCGCTGCTCCGGGAGCTGGAGAGAACTGGGCCCATTCCATTGGAACTCGATCCCAGCCAGGCCTTCAAAGTTGCGGTGGCCAAGCAACTGCCAACCCTTAACGCCATTGATCAATTTGAAGATGCGAAGCGCAAGGTTCGCGTGGCCGCAGATCGCCTTAGAGCTGACATCAACATCCTGGCGGATGCCTCTTTGCAGTCTGAGGGCCCAACAGACTACACCAAATTCGATCCAGACGACATTCGGGCCGGTGTCGGAGTGCAGTTAAACCTCCCATTTGACCGCCTGCGGGAACGGAACAGCTATCGCGCCACCCTGATCACGTTCGAATCGCAGATCAGAAATCTTGGGCTCACATTTGACACAATGAAGGAGAACATCGACCGTGGGCTCCGCACGCTCGAGTTGCGCAGGCAAACCTTCGAAATTCAGCGCAACGCCCTGGAACTGGCGAATCGCCGTGTGGAAAGCGCAACTCTGCTCCTCCAGGCAGGCCGGGCTGAGGTCCGCGACCTCGTTGAGGCGCAGGATGCCCAAATCTCCGCCCAGAACGCGGTGACTGCAGCTCTCGTTGGCTACCAGGATCAGCGGCTATTATTGCTGCTTCAGCTCGGCGTTATCGAAACCGAGTCGTCAAAATTTTGGCTGAAGGATCATTTGACGCCGGAGTTGCGGCTGAATAGCGGGCCCATGCAAACCGCCACCGCCGACCGCATTATTCCGCCAGACGAACTATTTACGAAATAGAAGCTTATGAGTTCCGAAACAACACCGACGAAGCCCTCGGCTCCCATTGGAAAGAGGGGCCTGTTCCTGGGCTTAGCCGCGCTCGCGCTGGGTCTTTTTATCTGGGCGATCGTTCCGCGCACCAAAGCGCTTGCCAATGAAGCGTTTTACAATATCCGCCGCGGTGACTTCCTGATTTCGATCGTGGAAGGCGGGACCATCGAGGCCGTGAGCGAAGTGGTTGTTCGCAGCGAGCTTGAAGGCACAGCGCGCATTATTCAGATCGTGCCGGAAGGGACTTACGTGAAAAAGGGCGATCTCCTTGTGGAAATGGATTCGTCTGCGGCCCAGGACCAGCTCAATCAACAGCTCATCAATTACGAGAAAGCTCGCTACACACTCATTCAGGCGCAGGAGCAGTTGGAGATTCAAAAGAGCATTGTCGAAAGCGACGTTCGCGCGGCTGAGCTGAAGCTCGAGTTCGCCAAAAAAGACCTGCAAAAGTACGTCGAAGGTGAATCTCTCCAACTTCGCCGGAATCTCGAAATCGAGCTGACGAACATCCGCGAAAACCTTGCCCTGGCTGAGGAACGCTTTGAATGGTCGGAAAAGCTGGCTCAAAAAGGGTTTGAGACAAAGTCCAACCTCGATAAAGACCGTTTGGCTGTGAGCCAGTACAAGCTCCGTCATGAGCAAGCGCAAAAGGCTTTGGAGCTGTTCGAGAAGTTCGATTATCCCAAGCAGAAGCGCCAACTGGAATCCAACGTTGATGAAGCCGGCAACGAACTTGCGCGCGTTAAACTGCAAGGTGAGCGCCGGTTAGCCCAGTACAAGGCTGACGTTTCCACTCAGGAGAGCACGCTTGAGTTGAGCAAGAAGAAGCTCGAGCGCGACGAGGCCAATGTGAAGGCCTGCAAGATTTTCGCCCCGCAGGACGGGCTTGTTGTTTATGCGATCAGCCAGAATCGGTTCAGCAACGAATCATTAATCGAGGCTGGCGCCACCGTTCGCAACCGCCAGGAACTCATCAAGCTACCCGACGTGTCGGAAATGAAGCTGTTGGTGAAGATCCACGAGTCGCACGTGACCATGGTTCAGCCAGGCCAAACTGCTTATATCGTGCTCGACTCCATGCCCGACCAAAAATTCCGCGGTGTGGTAAAGAAGGTTGCGCTGCTGCCGGACGCTTCCAGCCGTTGGGGCAATCCCAATCTCAAGGTTTACCCAACCGAGATCCTGCTGACCGAAACGCTTCCGAATGTGAAGCCAGGCGTCTCGGCGAAAGCGGAGATCGTCGTCACTAACCTCACGGATGTTATTACGGTGCCGCTGCAAGCCGTCACGACAGCGCAAGGCCGGCAGGTGGCCTACGTCCAATCGGGCGACCAGCAAAAAGCGGTGCCAGTCGAGGTCGGGATGTACAACACGAAAATGATTCAAATCGTGTCCGGATTGAACCCGGGCGACCGTGTGCTGCTTTCGCCGCCATTGGACACGGAGCAACGCGATTTAGGCGGCGCCATTTTAACCCATGCCGATGCCGAGGCCATGACAAACGTTCCCGCTGTCATCCCAGCGGAAGCACGGCCAGTCGAGCCTCGCGTTGCTCCGGAGCAAGCTGCCGCTCCTGCCGACGGGCCTGGACGTGCATCCCGGGCAGGCGCTCCTGGCGCCGAGCAACCCGCTGCCGACGGCGCAGTTCCCGCTCGCCCGCGCTTCAACCGCGAAGAAATGATGAAGCAGATGGACACCAACGGTGATGGCGAGGTTGATGAGGCCGAGCGCACCGCCGCACGCGAACGCTTCCGCCAGGCAGGCGGCGGCTTTGGCCGTGGCGGCACAAACTCTCCTGGCAACCGCCCGCGCTTCAACCAGGCAGGTGGCGAAAATAACGCGGGTGGTGGGGAAGGCGGTTTCCGCCGCGGTGGTGGAGGTTCAGGCGGTGAAGGCGGGGCATCTCGCGAAGGCGGTCGCCGGAATCGTGGAGGCGAAGGCCAGACGTCCAACGCAGCGCAGGAATAACGTGCAGAAGCAGCCACGAACGATCATCGAGCTGGTTGGCGTCGAGAAAACGTACTTCCTTGAAGGCGACAACATCGTTCGCGCCTTGCGCGGGGTGCACCTTAAGATCGAGGAGGGTTCCTATGTGGCGATCATGGGGCCGTCTGGCTCGGGCAAATCGACCATGCTCAACCTGCTCGGGTGCCTCGATCGTCCAACTGCAGGTGAGTATTTCCTGGGCGGCGTGGATGTTTCAAAAATGAAGGATGATGTGCTGTCGCGCGTGCGCGGCCAGCAGATCGGTTTTATCTTTCAGTCCTACAATTTGATCCCGCAGCTCACAGTGATTGAGAACATCCAGGTTCCGATCATTTACCAAAACAAGAACCCTTTGGAGTATTACGATCATTGCGTGAAACTCGCGCGAATGGTGGGGCTCGGTGAGCGGTTGACGCATCGCCCCAGCCAGCTCTCCGGCGGGCAGCAGCAGCGCGTGGCGATTGCGCGCTCACTGGCGAATGACCCGCTCATGATTTTGGCGGACGAGCCAACAGGCAACCTCGACTCCCGAACGGGCGCGGAGGTTCTCGAGATGATCGATCAGCTCAATGCGAATGGCAAAACGATCGTCCTCGTGACCCATGACGACAAAGTGGCCGCCCGCGCGCAACGCGTGATTCACATGAAAGATGGGCTCGTGGATCGCGATATTTACAACACTCCTGCTGCCGCTGTCGCATGATTACTTCCCAACTCCTCACCACCATCCGGCTTGGGGTAAAGAGCCTCACGCTGCACAAGCTTCGTGCCGCTCTGACGATGCTTGGGATCATCTTCGGCGTCTGTTCTGTCATCGCGATGCTCGCAATCGGTGAAGGCGCTTCTTACGAAGCTCAGGAAGCGATCAAGAAGCTGGGCAGCCGCAACATTATCGTGCGCAGTCTCAAGCCGGTGGACGACGCGAAGGCTTCTTCCGGAGGGATGGGCGGCCGGCCTGTGGCTCTGGACTACGGCCTGAAGTACGAAGACGCAGCCCGGATTCAATCAACAATCCCAGGAGTGCGCCACGTCCTGCCCATGCGAATCATTCGCGAAACCGCGAATTTCGAGCGGAACAAAATCAACTGCCAGATCATTGGCACGTTGCCCTCTTATGCGGATATCACCGGGGTGGAAACCTTGCGGGGCCGATTCCTCACGCATGTTGATGAGCAAAACCAGGATAACGTCTGCGTCGTCACGGCCGGGTTGGCGGAGCGATTGTTCCCGTTTCAGGATCCGCTTCAGCACACCATTAAGGTCGATATCTTTTACTTCCGCGTGGTCGGCGTGATTCAGGAGAAGAACATGCCGGAGCAGCGAACCCAAAGTGGCAAAATGGAGGGGGAGCCGATGGACAACAACCTATACATCCCGCTCTCAACATCCCGCTCCCGGTTTGGCGAGACGTTGATCAAGCGATCCGCAGGGTCAATGGAGATGGAAACGGTGCAATTGCACCAAATCACGGTGGAAATGGCCGACACCCCCCAGGTGGAGATCGCGGAGCCGCAGATAAAGACTCTGTTGAAGAAATTCCACGAGCGAAGCGACTACGAAATGATTGTGCCGCTTCAATTGCTGCGTCAGGCAGAACAAACCAAGCGAATTTTCAATATTGTGCTAGGTTCTATAGCTGCGATTTCGTTGTTGGTGGGCGGGATCGGCATTATGAACATCATGCTCGCGACCGTGACCGAGCGCACGCGTGAAATTGGCGTGCGCCGTGCGTTGGGAGCGCGCAAAAGCGACATCACCATGCAGTTCCTGGTCGAAACGATTGTGCTTTCGGTCGGGGGGGGCCTGATCGGCGTCGCGATTGGCATCATAGTGCCGTACATAGTTGCTCATGTGGCTGACATGAAAACCATTGTCACCCCATGGTCAGTGGTGATTGCCTTCACGATTTCAGCGGCAGTGGGGGTCATTTTCGGCATTTACCCAGCCAAATCGGCTGCCGAACTCGATCCAATTGAAGCGTTGCGGCACGAATAAAGCCGCATCAGCAAATCGTAACCTTTTACCGCTACTTTGTAGCACAGAAAATGCTAACTCGTTCTCCTGTTGTGTTCGGTTTAAATGAAGGAGCTGTTGAGGAGCGCGCCATGACTGACGCGCAAGGTCCGAAAAATATGGTGTTCGATCGCACTCTGGGGCGTGTGCGCCCTGCGGCGAGCGGCCAGCCGATGATGAGTTCCGCCCCGCTCGGGTGGCGTGGATACCTTGTCGAAACGCACCGCCTGGGCACGCATGAAGCCCCGGACATCACCGCCGTCGATACTTTAATCGTTCTTCAACTCGCTGAAACCGTGACCATTGAGGTCAAGGAAAACGGCCGGTATGTGCAAAAGCGCATCGAGCCGGGTGACATCAGCATTATCCCCGCTGGCGCGCCGTTCAGCACTCGCGGGCAGAATTATGGCGAATTCCTGCTGGTCTCGCTGCAGCGAACCTTTCTGCAGATGGCCTGCAATGATATTCTTCATGGCGAAGAGTTCATTCTCCACCCGCGTTTTGGCTTCAAGGATCCTGTCCTCCAGGGCCTTTGCCTCGGTTTGAAGAGTGAAATGGAAGAGCGCGGCAAAAATGGCCGCCACTACAGCGAAACGCTTGCCAACTCACTCGCGGTTCACCTGATCCGGAAGTATGGGCGCAAGGGCGATCAGTTCCGCCCGATGCACGAAGCGCCGCATCAGCGCATCCGTGTTGCGATGGATTACATTCACGAGCATCTGCACGAGGATATCAGCTTGAACGATATCGCAGGCGCCGCGCGCCTGAGCCCGTTCCATTTCTCCCGCACGTTCAAGCAAGCCACGGGGCACTCGCCGCACCAATATGTCACCCGCGAGCGCATCGAGCACGCGAAGAAGCTGATTGCGCAGGGCGAAATGACCCTCTCCGCCATCGCCAAGGCCTGCGGCTTTTGCGACCAGAGCCACTTGAACAAGCACTTCAAGAAGATCGCCGGCGTCACCCCTGGTGAGTTTGCGAACTCGTTGGCCCGCCGGTAAACGAATCTCAACCATTGCGCCCGCTTCACGAGTTTTGTGAAGCGGGCGTTTTTATTGGCTTCACCGCGTTGTTGCAGCTTGGATGATCCCCGCAAATGTTCCGCGTGATCTTCCATCTGGATATGGACGCGTTCTATGCGTCGGTGGAGCAACGTGACAACCCCGCCCTCGCTGGGAAGCCTGTGATTGTCGGCTCACCACCGACCCAGCGTGGCGTGGTGGCGGCATGCAGTTACGAGGCGCGTAAGTTCGGGGTCCGGTCTGCTATGCCCAGTGTCACCGCTGGGCGGCTCTGCCCGAGCGGGATTTTCGTTCGGCCACGCATCGAGAGCTATAAAGCGGAATCGCGCGAAATCATGGCCATCATTCGAGAGATGGGCGGCGAACTCATTGAGCAAGTTTCCGTGGACGAGGCTTACATCGACCTCTCAGAGCGCGCCCAAGGCGAGACTCACGACGCGGCCCTGGAAAGCCTCCTCCCGCTGGCGCGCGAGATGAAGCAAGCCATTCGCAATCGGCGCCAACTCACCGCCACTATCGGCGTGGCGCCCAACAAGCTCCTGGCCAAGCTTGCCAGTGACTTTAAGAAACCGGATGGCCTCACGCTCGTTCGGGAATCGGCAAAGGTCACCTTCCTTCAACCGCTGCCAATCCGAGCTTTGCACGGGGTGGGCGCTGTCACCGAACGCGCTCTCCATTCCGCTGGGCTCATGACGATTGGTGATCTGCAAAAGCACCGCGGCGAGCTGCGGTCACTGGTTGGTTCATGGGGACCCGAGCTGAAGCGCTTCGCCATGGGTGAGGATAATCGCCCTGTCGAGACGGGCGATGAAATCAAAAGCATCAGCAGTGAGAACACTTTTCTCAAAGACACGGAAGATCGCCCCACGCTGCGCCGCTGCCTGAAGGAGCAAGCGGGGGAGATCGCAGCCAAACTGCAAAAGCGTCGGCTCTCCGCTTTCACAGTGCAGGTGAAGGTTCGGTACAGTGACTTCACCACCCTCACACGGCAATTATCGCTTGAGGATCCTCTCGGCTCTTCCGCGGACATCTACCGACTGGCCTGCTTTCTCCTGGCACGTGAGAAACTTGTCTCGCGGCCGATTCGCCTCATCGGCATCGGCGTGAGCGGCCTGGTGGAGACACAGATACGCCAGTTGCACCTGGCTATCTAGCTGGCACGGGCTGCCCCACGAAGAGTCTCGATTTCCAAGGCTCGTTCGCTACACTTGCGGCAACCCAACATGAAAACACCACGCCCGCTTTCTCGTCGCCGCTTCCTCGCTGCCACCGCGCTGGCCGCAGCTGCGCCTCAAATCATCACCGTTCAAAAGAGTGAAAAGCAACTAGTTGTTGGGAGCGGTGAGCATCGTTACGAAGTCATCCACGACTGGCCCAAGCTCCCGAGCCAATACACATGGCAGACCACGCATAACGTCGCGGTTGATCGTGACGGGTTGCTCTATGTCATTCACGAAGGGCGCGAGAATCTGAAAGATCACCCGTCGATTTTTGTCTTCGATGATAAAGGGAAATTCATCCGCGCGTTCGGCAAACAATTCCAAGGCGGTGGCCATGGGCTCGAAGTTGTCACAGAAGGGAACGAGCAATTCCTGTACGTCACCGGGTATCAGCAGTTGAAAAATTTCGCCAAGCTCACACTAAAAGGAGACCTCGTTTGGGAAAAACGCGCTCCCATGGATTCTGGGCTATACCCCGCTGGTGAAGACACCAAGCCCGCCAAACGCTGGGGCCGCGATGCCTTCATGCCCACGAATTACGCATTCCTCCCAGACGGCGGATTCTTCCTGGCAGATGGTTACGGCTCCTACCGGGTCCATCGCTATGATAAGGATGGCAATTGGAAATCGATGTTTGGCGAGCCAGGAACCGGCGCAGGGCAGTTCAACACGCCTCACGGCATTTGGTTAGATAAGCGCCCGGGCAAGGAAGCTTCGGTGGTGGTCGCTGATCGAGCGAACAAACGCCTGCAATGGTTCTCCCTCGCTGGCAAGCATCTGAAAACACTCGATGGCTTTATTCTGCCCGCGAACCTCGACACACATAAAGATCTGCTCCTCGTTCCCGACCTCAGCGCCCGCATCACGCTGCTCGACAAGGATGACAACGTGATCACACACCTGGGCGAAGACCCGGATTGGCGCACGCAAGTGACCAAAGAAGGCAACAAACTCCGCCGCAACGAGCAGGGCGAAGGTTGGGTAGCTGGCAAATTCCTTCATCCGCACGACGCCTGCTTCGATGCGCAAGGAAACATCTTCGTCGCCGAATGGGTCCACACCGGCAGAGTGACCAAACTGCGCAAGCTCTCCTAAGGCGCGTGGAATGAAGTCCCTTACTGAGCATCTCTGGTTTGATATCCCCAAACGCCGCGGGTTCATCAACATCACCCAGACTGTGCAGGATCTAGTCACGAAAAGTGGCGTCAAGGAAGGCTTGTGTCTTGTGAACGCCATGCACATCACACTGTGCGTTGCCCAATTGTCATTTGTTCAAAAGCTGGTAAGTGACAGAACTTTATGGAGATTTGGCCAGATCCGACGATCATCTCCGTGACAATTTGTTCGATGACCTGGCGGCGGTCCTCCTGCTCCATATTTGGCCAACGTGCGTGCAACCCGTGCACCTCTTTAGTGAGATATTCTTCAGAAAGCGTGTTCAACCTCAAGGCGTCGAGTTCTCCTTGTAAGCGGGGGAGCTCGGCCGCAATTTCCTGCTTCCGTTTGTCCAGAGGCTGATACTTTTCTTTAAATTGGGTCACTGTGAGGCCTCCGGTTTTGTAGAGCTCGAAAGCAACATCGCAATCCCTGTTGACTCGTTCGAATTCGCGCTTCAGCGACTCAACCAGTTCCTCTTTTGAGGAGAGCGTGTCGCTTGCGGTTCTTAAATACTCGCAGACGTGCTCCGGGCTCACCATGAACCTGAGCAGTTGGTCCCGGAAAACGTTGTCGAGATCAACGATTGGAATTTTGTTCCTGCATTTCATGCAGGTATATTTTCGGGAATTCGTGGGGACGTACATCTTCTGTCCGCACGCACAATGCACGACCCCCGCAAAGAGGTGGGCGACGCGTTTTGCAGGCCGCTGGCCAGTCACTCGCCGGCTCTCGAGAAGATCGTTACATTGCTGCCATAGCTCCTCCGAAATCAGTGGTTCACACGGATTTAAAACCCACTCGTGTTCGGGTTTTAATGCCCAAGGGCGGTCACCTGCCACTCGTTTCGTATAATTTGCCCGATGAATGCCTTTTGCCGTCGTGTCCTGAATGAGCCTCCCGACAGTGGTATCCGAGAAGTTTGACCCATCGCGCGTGCGATACCCACGTTCGTTTAATATGCGAGCAACCGTTTTCTTCCTCCCATGCTGTGCAAAAAGTTCATACATGAGCTTGCGTACGGGGCCTTCGTCTGGGTGGGGCTGAAGTTTTTTGTCTCTCCAGTGGTACCCATACGGAGCCCGTCCCGTAAGCGGTTTCCCGAGCTTAGCGCGAATGAGCACGGAGGCTTGGACGCGTTCTGCAATCTCCTCCCGCTCCCATTGTGCAAAAACTGCTGTAAGCCCGTAGAACATCCTTCCAAGGGCAGTGGACGTGTCAATGTTGTCACTGATCGACACTAAATCCGCATGATGCTCCTGGAAAATTTCTGCGATCTCATCGAGCTCACGACGGTTGCGAGCAAGGCGGGCGAGTTTTGAGAAAACGAGTCCGGTGATATGCCCACGACGAATATCCGCAATCATGCGCTGTGCTTCGCGATGTTGAAGCACAGCTTTCCCGCTCACGCCCTCCAGGTGGTAAATCTCTTTGACGATCCATCCGCGCGCTTTTGCAAGTTCGCGAGCCCGTTCCTCATGGTGTTGGGGACTATCGCCTTTAGCCTGCTCGTCTGTAGATACACGAATCCAGATCCCGACCTCTTTGGGTAGTGCGAGCCCTTCGCGATTCGCCTTCATCATTCCGTTTTACCCCTATCTGCTCATTTCTTCAATCAAAAGTGTAGGCAAAATGACTAAATATCCTTAAATCTTCCGGCGTGCCCAAAATCATTGATGAAGCGCAACTTGCACATTTAGCGAAGAGTTTGCGGGAACGTGCCGGAAAGACGCGCGCTGCTGCGGCACGCGAACTTAATGTCTCGAATCCTTCAATCTTTCAAGCCGAGGAGATGCCCCAAAAGAGCCTTTTCAAATTGCGAAAGAAACTTGTCGAAACCTATTCGACGAAACGTGTTATCGGCCCCGTGTATTTGCTGAAGGATCGATGATCACTTTTCCTTTGGTCTTTTGATCATGTGGGTCGCGAGCGCTCTGAGTGCTTTCTCCTCTCGCATCTTTGTCTCCTCTTTGGAAAGCTTTACGGTTTCTGTCGTAACTACCCACCCATGGCTCGTGTGGGTTGCTTGGGTCGGGATCGTTTCCTGGACTAGCGTGGAAAGCTGGCTAATAAAGACATCGGGTAAGAAGTAGGTCATCCGCTTGGCTACGTCTTCACCAAGTGTTGTCCTCACCGCAGCCTCCATCTTCCTCAACGCGGTTGGTTTCGTGCCGATCACCACGATCCTTTCATAGCCGGCTTTCACGCAGTTGCGAACTTGGCCAACTTCGTGATCAATCGTGTTTGTTACCCCGACCTGACAAGCCCAGGCGACTCCGCCGCGCTCCAAAACCACATCAATGTGAGATCCTCCGTTCAGGATTTCCTTCTCAATGATAGCTCTAAAACCTTCTGCCTCCGCTGCTTCCTTTATGCGCTGCTGAATGGCTCGGTGTTGCTCTCCACCTCGTCCCAAATCTGCGACGTCCCGAGTTGATCTTGGCACTCCTCGGGTTTTGGTGTCCTGTGACACTGATGAAGTTTCCTCGTTCTTGGAACTCGAGTCCCCTAAGTCCTTATTTTTAGCCCCCTGCTCTCTGAGCGAGTCAGGAGAACGGGATGGAGACGACCTTTCGACAGGAGAGTGAGGCTGAGAGGCTGGATCGTTTTCGTAAAGGTCCGTTAGCGGGCTGTGTTCCGCCGCGCGTTGCATCGAAGCCTCGAGAGTACTCCGTGGTTGGGCATATTGCGCTCTTGAGGCGGCTACAACCTCTTCTCGGCGCTCAGCCGCTCCGGCTCTGCTCGTGGCGTTCGGGACAAACAGGTTGAAGTCCCCATTCGCTTTCTCAACACGGCAGATCGCTTGGCCGGTTTCCAAGTTCTGCAAATCGGCAGCCTCAAAGAAAGAAAAGCCATCAGCGAGTTTCCTGGCATCTGCATCGCCAACTCGAAAAACGATACGTGTGTATGGATTCGAGAGAACAGCGCTCGCGACATCGCGATCACGATCCAGATGATGGAGTTCTTGGTGCGCGAGGATAAGCCCTAAGCCATACTTGCGTGCACCGCTGAGGATCTCCGCCATTGATGGTGTGATGAAGTTCTGAAATTCGTCGATATAGAGGTAAAAAGGGCGCCGGGATTCCGCACGTTGCGCCTGACGTGCCATCGCAAGTTGCTGAAACTTCGCGACGATCAATGATCCGAGCAGAAATGCATTTTCCTTTCCCATTTGGCCGTGGGGGAGCTTTGCCAAAACGATTTTGCCCGTGTCCATGATGGAGCCGAAGTCCAATCGGTTCTCGCGCTGGGTCCACCATGTAGCGGATGGGCTTGGGAGCCAGAAAGGTTTCCAGCCGAGTGAGCACGGGGCCGATTGATTTATTGCCCGATAGCTGGGTGAAAGCTTTCCGCCAGTAGTAGACGATGTCAGGGTCACC
>Ga0196963_10000737_pt1 | contig 26039 bp, 23 predicted proteins | sample S1_5metaG_FD_148600 | JGI IMG/M metagenome (GOLD analysis project Ga0196963, IMG submission 148600) | Soil microbial communities from Anza Borrego desert, Southern California, United States - S1_5 | ecosystem: Environmental > Terrestrial > Soil > Desert | place: USA: California | collected...
CGCAGGTGAAGGACAATGGCGGTGTTTATATCGTGCCCGCGTTCGCCGGTTTGGGCGCGCCGCACTGGGATCAGTATGCGCGTGGCGCAATGGTCGGATTAACGCGTGGAACAACCAAAGCGCACATTGCGAGGGCTGCCCTAGAAGGCATTGCTTTCCAGGTCGCAGACATTTTGCAAGCGATGGAAAAGGATGCGGGATTGAAGTTGAAAGAACTGCGGGTGGATGGCGGCGCGTGCGCTAACAATTTACTCATGCAGTTTCAAGCCGACTTGCTCGGTGTGCCCGTGGTGCGGCCGAAGGTCTCCGAAACCACGGCGCTGGGTGCGTGTTATTTGGCGGGCCTGGCTGTGGGATTCTGGAAAAACCAGGCGGAGATTGCCGGCCAATGGCAAGTGGATCGGCGCTTCACTCCTTCCATGAAAGGTCTTGAACGCAAAAGGCTCTCTGCGGATTGGCAGAAAGCGCTCGGGCGCGCGAAATCCTGGATTGCGGAGTAAGGCGGGGGAAGTCCGCCGATTTCACAAATTTTCGCAGATTGGGATCTGCGATAGGAGAGCGCCTTTCGCTCCGCGGGGAAGCTGCCAATCCTAGGCGAGCTGCGAGACTTGCATGCGGCCCCGCATGAGTGTGAGCGAACGCCCGGTCATTTTTAGTTTGCCCCCACTGATGGGCTGAGGTTCGTTGGCAGTGGTAAGAAGCAGACTGAACTCGCCGGGAGGAAGGGTGAAGTCCAGCTCCTCGTGGTGAGCGTTCAAGAGGAGAAGGAAGCTTTCGTCGGTTACGATATCGCCATCTTCCGAGAGCCACTCAAGCTTAGTGCCGTCCAGATAAAGACCGATCGTTCGGGCGTACCCCACGTGCCAGTCTTCCTCTGTCATTTCGCGCCCGTCGGGGGAAATCCAAATGGCATCCCGTGCGGTCTCATGATGCAGCCGGCGCCAACGAACGAATTTATGGCGGCGGAGATTCGGGTGCGCTTTGCGCAGCTCAATGAGCTTTCGAGTGAATTCGAGCAACTCCTGTTTGTGGCCGCTAATTTCCCAATCGTGCCAGCTGAGTTCGTTATCCTGGCAATAGCAGTTGTTGTTGCCTAGCTGCGTTCGCGCAACCTCATCACCGGCGCAAATCATCGGAACCCCTTGGGAGAGGAGCAACGTCGCCGTTAGATTTTTCATTTGGCGAAGGCGAAGCTCGTTGATCGCTGGATCATCCGTGTAGCCTTCGACACCGCAGTTCCACGAATTGTTGTCGTCCGCGCCATCGCGGTTCTCCTCACCGTTGGCCAGGTTATGCTTTTCGTTGTAGCTAACGAGATCGGCCAGGGTGAAGCCGTCGTGGGCGATGACGAAGTTGATGCTGTTATAAGGCTCGCGTCCGTCGTCCTGGTAAAGGTCGCTGCTCCCGAGCAAGCGAGCGCTTAATTCCTGGATCTGCCATTCGTCACCCTTCCAATACTTGCGGACAGCATCCCGGTATTTGCCATTCCACTCGCTCCAAAGCACCGGGAAGTTGCCCACCTGATAACCGCCCATGCCCACATCCCAAGGCTCCGCGATGAGCTTTACCTGCGAAAGGATCGGATCCTGGTGAATGATATCGAAGAAGGCAGCCAGTTTATCGACATCGTAAAGCTCACGCGCGAGCACCGAGGCGAGATCAAAGCGGAACCCATCCACATGCATCTCCGTGACCCAGTAGCGTAGGCTGTCCATGATCAGCTTCAGCACCTGCGGATGGTTCACGTTCAGACTGTTCCCAGTCCCCGTGTAATCCATGTAATAGCGCTTGTCGTCAGCGACCAGGTGGTAGTACGTGGGATTATCCAGTCCGCGGAAAGAGATCGATGGGCCGAGGTGGTTTCCCTCGCAGGTGTGGTTATAAACCACGTCCAGGATCACCTCGATGCCAGCTTTATGAAGCTGCTTGACCATCTGCTTAAACTCCGTGACTTGCTGGCCCCGGTCCCCGGAGCTGGAATAAAGCGTGGTGGGGCTGAAGAAATTGCGCGTGTTGTAACCCCAGTAGTTGGTCAAGCCTTTGTCCAGGAGATGCTTTTCGCGCAGGAAATCGTGCACCGGAAGCAACTCCACGGCGGTGACGCCGAGTTTCTTGAGGTAATCAATGACGGGCTCAGACACAAGGCCCAGATACGTGCCCCGAAGAGCTTCTGGAACCTCCGGATGACGCATGGTGAAGCCGCGGACATGAAGCTCGTAAATGATGGAATCGTTCCAGGGAATTTTGAGAGGCGCGTCGCCTTCCCAATCGAACTGGTCATCATCAATGACGACACACTTGGGGACGCCCGTCGCGTTGTCGTTGTCGTCGAACGCGAGATCCGCATCCGGATGGTCCATCGGATACGAGAATATCGGCGCGTTCCAATCCATACGGCCGGCGATCGCCTTGGCGTAAGGATCGATGAGGATTTTGTTGCGATTAAAGCGCAGCCCTGCGGAGGGATTAAACTCACCGTCCGCGCGAATCCCGTAAAGTTGGCCGGCCTTTAGCCCGGGAACGTAGCCGTGCCAGACAAAGCCGGTGAACTCCGGCAGCGGGATGCTCCTGGATTGTGGAACACCAAGGTCATCGAACAAACAAATTTCAATTTGCGTCGCGCGCTCTGAATAGACCGCGAAATTAACGCCGTTGCCATCGAATGTCGCGCCAAGGGGGAACGGCTTCCCCGGTAAAATTTTTCCGTCCATTAATCCTGGTCTGTCCCTTCCGGCAATTACGATATGTAATTTCAGGAAGCAGCAGAATCAGGGCGATGGAGGAAGCCCCCGCAGGGCAATGCCGGGCGCATGCGCGCTGGCGGTTTACTGACGGGGACGCAGGGAGTAGCGCAGGGTCACGGAAGCCTCGACCCGCACCTCACCCGCTTGCACTTGGGTGGATGCGGATGCCTCCCGGAAACGAACAGCCATGTCGAACATTGGCCTCGGTGGCTCCACCGTCACACCTCCCTCGGTGATCTCAGCGATGTTGCCCAACGGCGCTCCAAGCGCCTCCGAGAGCGTCCGCGCTTTTGCGGACGCTTCGGCCGCAGCCAAGCGAAGAGCTTGCGCCCGAGCTTCCGTGTCGTTGCGCAGTTCAAAGGAAACGCCTTCGAGTTGATTGGCGCCAGCGTTCATCGCGGCATCAATGACTTTGCCGATCTTCGTAAGTTCATCGAGCGTGACCTGCACAGTGTTTGAGGCTCGATAGCCCACAATCTTTGGCTCCTCCCCCTCCCTGCCCGGCTGATGGTTGCCGTAAATTGGGTGAACATTCAGGCCGACGGTGCGGAGCGCCTTCTCAGCGACACCAACGGCCTTAATAGCGGCCAACGCCTTGTCCATGATCGCATTCACACTCGCTTGCGCTGCCGCCGCGTCCGGCGCGTTCGCGTGGGCGCCTAGCCGCACGGTTGCGCGATCCGGGGCGGCATAGACTTCGCCGCGACCAGAGACGGTGAGACTCGGCTTTTGGGCGAGTTCGACCGCGTTGGGAGCTGGGATTTGGCCGTAAGTGGTGGAGAGCGCGAGCAAGAGCGCGGCCCCGAGGATCCAAACATTGCGCATCATAACGTTGGAGGTTAGACGGAAATTCCTGCCGTTTGGATCAAAAAAGATGGTGGAAGCAGGAGTGCCCGGCTTTTATGGTGGCAAAGCCATGAGACGAATTTTTGCGGGCGCGTTGATGGGCTGCGCCGCTGTCACCGCCCAGGAGTTAAAGATCCAGCGGACAGTGGAGCTTTCATTTTTAGCGTCCGGCAAACAATCCCACATTCTCGAAAGCTCTGGCGACCTGGCCCATTGGGCTGCCCTTGGAGGCGCGATGGTGGCCGAGTCAGGCACAGTGGCGCGGACCACATTGCTGGCTGAGACGAATCAATTCTTCCGAGTGCGAAGCGTTGAGATTCGCGATTTGCGGGAAACTCTCGAGCCAATTCGCGCCCGCTTCAAGACACCTGCGCTCGCATGCGCCGTCGTGAAATCCAACGCTGTCGTTGCCCTGGGGTTTACTGGAAACCGCAAATGGAACGTTAACGAACCGGTCACTCCTGAGGATAAGTGGCATCACGGCTCCCTCACCAAATCCATGACCGCAACCTTGGCCGGTGTGTTAGTGGATGAGGGCAAGCTCACCTGGACCACCACAGTCGGCTCGATTTTTCCCGAAATGACCGGCATGCATGAACGCTGGAAAAATGTGACGCTGGAGCAGTTGCTCTGTCATCGCGCGGGCGCGCCCGGAGACCTGAACGCCAATGGTCTTTGGGATGAGTTATGGAACCATGGCGGAACGCCACGCGAGCAGCGGGCTTTGTTGGTGCGGAGGGTGACGGCGGCCGCGCCGATTCGCACGCCGGGCACGGGCTACACTTACTCCAATGCGGGTTATGCCATTGCCGGCGCGATGATGGAGAAGATTGAAGGCGTGCCCTGGGAGGAGTTGATCACGCGGAAGTTGCTTGCACGGGTCGGGATGGAGAGCGCTGGATTCGGTGTGCCCGCCACACCGCGCTATATCAACCACCCGTGGGGTCACGCATTCCAGAATGGTTCCCCTTCCCCAATCGAGCCGGGAAGGAGCGCGGATAATCCGCCCGCGATTGGGCCGGGAGGAACGGTGCATTGCACACTGGTGGACATGGCTGAATATGCGGCCTTCCATCTGCAAGGCGCACGGGGGGAAGGAAAGCTCCTGAAAGGCGAGACTTACGAAAAGCTCTACGCCGATGTCGCAGGGCAAGGATACGCCCTTGGCTGGGGGGTGACGGACCGCCCCTGGGCTGGCGGGAAGGCGTTGAACCACACCGGCTCGAACACACAGTGGTACACCAATGTCTGGATCGCCCAGGGAAAAAATGTCGCGTTCGTGATCGTCACGAACATTGGCGGTGATCCTGCGTTTCAATGCACAGACGCAGTGGCCGCAAAGCTCATCGAGCTGTATCTATAACCGGTGTTCAGCCCCTATAAAGTCACGCTTGCTCTTTGTCTCGGAGCATTTTGCGCAGTCACAACTGCTGCATCCGAGCAGCCGCTTGTGACCTACCGGGACTTTCTCGCCGCGCCGCATTCCTATAAAACGCGCGAGCCAAAGGATAAGTTCACAAGCGCCCTTCCGACGTTGGAGTCCGATCCGCGCCTGGATCGCTCCAGTGAGAAGGCGTTTCTGCGGAGCCTCCTAAGGATATTGGATATTCCTGAGTCGTCCCAACTGCTGGTCTTCTCCACGACCAGTCTGCAACTCCGCTTCATCTCACCGACCAACCCACGCGCCCTTTATTTCAACGAGGATATCTACATCGGGTACATCCCCGGCGGGCGCGTCGAGGTGATCGGCATCGACCCGGACCTGGGCGCCATCTTTTACATCTTCGACATCCCTCAAAATGGTGGCCCCCTCCACTTTGAGCGCTCCGATCGCTGCATGAACTGCCATGCGGGTGAGGACAGCGGGCATGTGCCTGGATTGGTGGTGAAGTCTGTGATACCCGGCGTCTCCGGCGGCAGCCTCGACGCCTTTCGCGTGGGCAAGAGTGGGCATGACATTCCACTGAGCGAACGCTTCGGTGGTTGGCATGTCACTGGCGATCGGCTTACCAACCATTGGGGCAATGCCATAGGCAAATTTGTCGGCGGCGAAATTCAACGCGTGGCGAACCCCGCCGGAGCGAATTTTGATCTCGCGAAATATCTTGTGCCGACAAGTGACATTCTCGCGCATCTAGTGCACGAGCATCAGGTTGGCTTTGTGAATCGCGCTGTGGAGGCGACATACCGCGCAAGAACGGCGGCGTTTTTGAGCGGGGGCAAGTTAAGCGTGGAGCAGGAGGCTGAGTTGGACGCAACAGCGGCGGAGTTCACGAAATACTTGTTGTTTGCTGATGAAGTTCCCCTGCCCTCGGGCGGGATCAAGGCCGATCCCGCCTACGCAAAAGCCTTTCAGGCGACAGGCAAGAACGGTGACGCGCTTCGGGAGTTGGACCTGGAGACCCGCCTGTTCAAGCTCCGATGCAGTTACATGATCTACAGCGCAGCCTTTCAAGGGCTTCCCCCCACTGTTAAGGGGCGCGTGTTTGCCCGGCTTCGGGGAGCGCTGGTCGGCGATGCCAGGGAGTTCGCGTATTTGGGCCAAGCCGAGAAGCGAGAGATCTACCGGATTGTTAAGGCCACAGTGAAGGAATTGCCACCAGAGTGGTGAATTTAAAGCCGCGCACGGGAGAGGGGCTTCCCGTGAGCACAAAAAAAGGGCGGCACTCTTCGTGCCGCCCGCGTAAAGAACTTCAGCGATTACTTCTCCAGCGGCTGGCCAGCTTCTTTCCAGCCCGAGATGCCAGCAGACATGTGCTTAACATTCTTGTAGCCGAGCTTGTTCGCGGCCTTGGCTGCCTTTTGGTAAGCCATGCACTTTGGCCCGCCGCAATAAGCGACGATGACAGTGTCCTTGTCCGCAGGGAGCTTGGCGGCCAGGTTGTCCTGGATAGCTTCGTAATTCAGCGCCCCTGGAATGCGGCCCTTTTGGTAGGACTCGGTTCCATTGACGTCGATGATCACGGCCTTCTTCGATTCAGTGAGGGCTTTGACTTCCTTGACGCTAACGTCAGGAAACTCACCGGCGAATGTCGCAACAGCCAGAAGAGCCGTGGCGAGCAGAGCAGTTAACTTTTTAAACATACGCATCCTTTTTAGTGTGTGGTTCGTTCCTTGCGCCCGGAGGAGGGCGAGAGCGCCCCTTGAACCAACCCGAGGCGTTTCAGGAACCATAATGAAAAGGCCGCCCAATTCAAGTCATCAAAAGAGCTGCATGCGCCCGGGAATTGTATTGTGCGCCTGAGGGGAATGGCGGAGATTGCGGAGCCGAGGCAAGCGGGCCGAGGAAGCCTCGGAAGGAATTTGAAGAGCCACAACACAATCCTGGTGGTCGATGACAATGAGGCGATGCGTTATAGCATCTCTCGTTTGTTGCGAACGGCTGGGCACGAGGCGCTCGAAGCAGCGTCCGGGGAGGAGTGCCTGCAGCTCTTGAATCAGCATGCGGTCGATCTAATCCTTCTGGATGTGCGGCTCCCTGGAATGCCGGGGACCGAAGTGTTGCGGCAGATTAAAAGCACCCCTAAGTTCGCTCCGGTGTTCGTGGTGCATCTTTCCGCTTTGCACCGGGAGCCCAGCGCCATGGCCGCGGCCCTCCGAGACGGCGCGGATGGATACCTCGCTCATCCCATAGCAAATGATGAATTGCTCGCCCGCGTGGATGCCTTCCTGCGCCACAAAAAAACCCTCGACGCCCTGCAGCAGAGTGAGGCCCGCTACCGCGCCTTATTTGAAAACAACCCCCAGGCCATTCTGGTTTTCGATCAGGACACCGGCCGGATACTCAAGGCTAACGCGGCGGCTGCGGCCTTGTACCAGCAGCCCGCAGGGGCTTTGGAGGGGAGAAATCTGCAACACATTCAAGAAGGCCCTCTACCAAAATGCGGCGTTCACTCTGAGGAACGAACCCACCAACTGACAACCGGCGCGAAGGTTGGCGTTGAGATTTCCACCCACGCCGTGGAGTGGGATGGATCCCCTGCGTGCGTGCTGGTGGTGACAGATCTGACGGCGCGGCATGAGTTGGAGCAGGAGCGAAAAGAGCAGCGCGAGCAATTCGATGGCGAGATGCGTTCACTGGAGGGCCTTTCCAGAAACCGTCAGACACCAGTCACCGCCCGACATGCTGGAGCGATGCCTTTGCTGGAGACCCACCCGGAGGTGATTGCTGCTCTTGCGGCGGAATACGAGGGGTTGCTCGATGCCGCGCTCGAAGCTCGAATCTTTAAAGTGGAGAACAAGGCCAGCCCTAAGCTCCGGGGCATCGCCGATGAACTCGTTCGGTTTCGGGCCGGTCCGCGCGATATCGTTCAAGTTCATTACACCGCGCTAAAAAACAAAACGGCTGAGACCATCTCACCCAAAGCGCGCGGTTATGTCGAGGCAGGCCGAATGCTTTTGATCGAGTTGCTGGGGCTGGTCGTTGCCGGTTATCGGCTGCAGGGCGGTAGAACACCCGCCTCCGCGGAGTAGCGCGTCATCAAGTTTTGTGGAGGGGAAAATCCTTGCCACCGCAGCAATAGTCAAAATACTTCCACCGCCCACTTTTCAGGACCGGCCTGCGCAAGGCGCCTGCCATCTGGGCTTAAGATTCTTCTGAAATTGTTCCTATGAGCGTGACTGGCGGAGTCGAGAAACTCGCAACAAAAATATCAGGGTTTGACCACATCTCGGACGGTGGTGTGCCCCTTGGGCGAACCACGTTGGTGTGTGGAACTGCAGGCAGCGCGAAGACGGTGTTCGCCGCGCAGTTTTTGGTCGAGGGCATCAAGCAGAGCAACGAAAACGGGGTTTTCGTCACTTTTGAGGAATCGGCCGAAGACATCCGCCGCAATTTTCTGAACTTCGGATGGGACATCGCTAAATGGGAGGCTGAGAACAAGTGGGCGTTCGTCGATGCTTCGCCACGCCCCGGCGAGGAAAACGTGGTCGTTGGGGAGTTTGACCTGACCGCCCTCATGGCCCGTATTGAATACGCCATCAACAAAGTGGGCGCGAAGCGAGTCTCCATGGATTCACTCGGCGCTATTTTCGGGCAATTAAGCGATGAGCAATCGGTGCGCCGCGGTTTGTTTGCCGTTTCGGGCGCGGTCAAGCGGCTGGGCGTCACCACCATCATGACGGCCGAACGGACGGATGAATATGGAGCCATCGCGCGATACGGGGTGGAGGAGTTCGTGGCCGACAATGTTATTATTCTCCGCAACGTGCTCGAAGGCGAAAAGCGTCGCCGCACCATAGAAATCCTCAAATACCGCGGCACCAATCACGCCAAGGGCGAGTTCCCGTTCACGGTGACGAGCGATGGCGGGATTGTGGCGCTGCCCCTCTCCGCGATGGAGTTAAAGCAGCACTCATCCAATGTGCGCATCACCTCGGGCAATGAGGATTTGGACAAAATGTGCGACGGGGGGTTCTTCCGGGACTCAATCATCCTTATCTCTGGCGCGACGGGCACAGGCAAAACCCTCATGGCCTCGCAATTTCTTGCCGCCAGCGCCGCCAGCAATCAACGCGCCTTGCTGTTCGCTTTCGAGGAGAGCCGCGAGCAGTTCTATCGCAACGCGCATGGCTGGGGCTTTGAGCTGGAGAAGATGGAGTCGGAAGGCAAAATCAAAATTATCCCCCAATATCCTGAAGTCATGGGTTTGGAAGATCATTTGATCGTCATGAAGCAGGCGATTGAGGAATTCAAGCCCATGCGCGTTGCTGTCGATAGCTTGTCCGCCCTGGAGCGCATTTCCACAACGCGCAGCTTCCGCGAATTCGTGCTGGGCTTAACCTCGCATATCAAGCACCAGGAAATCGCGGGCTTGTTTACTTCGACCACCCCCAGTTTGCTCGGCGGCACTTCCGTCACCGAGGCGCATATCTCCACCATCACCGATTCGATTATTCTGCTTCGTTACGTCGAGATGTACGGAGAGATGCGGCGCGGCCTGACGGTTTTGAAGATGCGCGGTTCCATGCACGACAAGGATATTCGCGAGTTCACCATCGATCTCAAAGGCATGCATATTGGAAAGCCTTTCCGCCAGGTCACCGGCATTCTATCAGGGTCGCCACGCCACACGTCCGTAAATGAACTGGACGCTCTCGGCGGGTTGTTTAGCGACGAGAATTAAAGCTGCGGCCTAAATGCCATGGAAGCGAAGTCACCAGGAGATGGGGTTGCCTACCATTTCCGGCTGTACATATTCGCTGACCATCCAAAGTGCCGCACCGCCTACGCTTCGCTCAAATCGATCTGCGAAGATTATCTGCACGGACGCTACAACCTCGAAGTGATCGATTTGCATCGCTGCCCGGAAAAAGCCGCGGATGACCAGATCATTGCCATTCCGACACTTGTCCGAGTGAAGCCGGGGCCCGTCCGGCGGCTGATTGGCGACCTCGCAGATCAGGAAAAGGTGATTGCGTCTCTGGAACTTCACGACGCTGCGCGATAATGTTCAACAAGGCTAAAATAAAGGCACAACCGTGAGCGCGGGAGATTTTGCCGAACTGGATGGGTTGCACGTGACCGTGGACAAAGTCCGCTTTAACCCCTTTGCCAGCGCGCCGCCAGACAGGCCCTATTGCTTCATTTACTTCATCACCATTCACAACGACTCGAACTCCACTGTGACCATCAAGGGTCGGAAGTGGGTGGTGACCAACGAGGGGGGTGAGCTGACGGTTGTCGAAGGAGATGGAGTTGTGGGGCAGTTCCCGCACTTAACCCCTGGCGAAAAGTTCAGCTACAACAGCTTTCACCTTCTCGAAACACCCCGCGGAGTGGCGGAAGGAAGTTACATCGGCCTCGATGAAAATGGCGCGCGAATTATGGTGCGCATTCCCCGCTTTGATTTAGTCGCGCCCAAGACATTGTAAAGCCCGGCCTGCAATGCGCGCAGCCTTCAAAGAGTGGCGGATCGTCGTGGAGGCGCTCAACTGCGGCCAACAAATTCTCATCCTGCGCAAGGGCGGCATCAGCGAGGGCCGCGGCGGATTTAAAGTCGCTCATCCAGAATTCCTCCTCTTCCCCACAATGTTCCATCAACAGCGCGACGGCGTAATTCCTGAATGGCAGGCGCGCTTTGACCAACTTGCCGGCACCCCGGACAACGGGCATTTCCAAATCCAGAGCTACGCTCGCCTCATTGAATGGCATGAGCTAAGGCGCCCCGCCGATTTCAAGCGTTTGGCTGGCCAGCACATCTGGCGTGAGGAGGTGATCAGCGCCCGCTTTGACTGGGGAAAGGAAAAGCAGATCTTCGCGCTCGCCCTGCGCGTCTTTCGGTTCCCCCGCCCAGTGACATTGCCCATGCGGCCGGAGTACGGCGGCTGCAAGTCTTGGATCGATTTGCAGGATGAGGTCGATGGAAATGGCGCCTCCCCTGCCCTCCCTGATCACCAGTTCAGCCTAAAGCTCCGGGCCTTCCGCGAAGCTCTCGCAAACGATTAGTCAGCCGCGACCAGGTCCATATCGCGCGAGTAGTATAGAATGCGCGCACAGTTCGGGCAGGAAACGAGTTCCTGCGCCGCTTGGGTGGACAGAATGATCTGCTGCGGGAGGCGCATATGGCAGCCGCCACAAACGCTGTGGGCAACGCCAACAATGCAAACCCCGCCTTTAGTTTTGCGCAACCGCTCGTAACGGCCGCGAGCATTCTCGTCCACAGCGTTGGTCAGCGATGAATAGTCCGCTTTCAACTCCGCCTGCAAAGCTTTCAATGATTTCTCACGCTCTTCCAGCGCCGTTATTTGCTTTTGCACAACTTCCTGGGCTTCCTTCGCAGCCTGCGCGGCGACAGCGACCTCTTTCTGGGCCGCCTCGATCTTCTCCATGAACTCGATCTGCTGGTCTTCGAGCCCGGCTATTTGCTTGCGGCAGTTGTCGATTTCATTCGTGAGCGCGCGATACTCGTCGTTCTTCTTCGTCTGCAGCTGCTGGGTGGAGTATTTGTCGATGCGCTGCTTCGCGGCTTCAGCTTCCAGCTCCAGGCGTTTGCGCTCGCTCTCCAGTTGTTTGACTTTGGTCTTGGCAACTTCAAGCCCCGCCGTGGCGTCAGCCATCCGCGATTGCAAGGCCGCCCTCTGCGGCCCCATGGATGAAAGTTCGGCGTCCACTTTGGCAATCCGACGATCGCGGTCCTGGAGGATGAGCAGCTTTTCGATGACCTGTTGCATGAGGGTTGTTTGGTGGTCGAACCGTAAAGGGCGCTCAGGGGTAAGTCAACTCATCTGCCAGTCGCGAATGGCCAAGGTCGAAAACCACTGCAAGGATCTCGGCATTCAGCTTCGACCGCTTATTCCGCGGGCGTTGTTTGGCCCGCTTTGATCACAGCCTCTGTGAGGTCTTTGGCCGTCCATTGGCGCGCCGGAAAGATGCGCGTGATTATCCCGTTTCGGTCCACCACGATGGTTGAAAGCGTGTGTGAAATGCTGCCGGTTCGCCACGCGAATGCGACGCCGAATTGCTCGGTGATCGCGTCAATGTCGATCTGGGCCCCCGTTACGAAACTCCAGCGCTCCGGATCGTACTTGTATGTCTTGGCGTAATTTAAAAGGCGCGTTGGAGTGTCAAACTCCGGGTCGATTGTAATGGAGTAGAACTGCCAGTCTTTTGGCGCGCCAGCCGCTTGCTTCAGCTCGGCATTCGCCTGCGCGAACTGCTTGGACATGCGCGGGCAGTATTCCGGGAATGGGCAGCGCGTGAAAATGAAGGTGAGCGCCATCGGTTTCCCCAGGCTGTCGTGCAGGCGCACCGTTTTCCCAAGTTCATTCGTGAACGTGTAGTTCGGCAGCTTGTCCCCTTCTGAAAGCAGCTCCACTTCGCGCACTTGCCGGAAATGCTCGCGGAAGTTAAGCGAGGGGACGTTCGTTTCCCCCGTTTTCTTAATCTGCTCTATCCACCCTGCGTCCGAGGTGATGACGAGGTTGAAACGGACCACATCACCAGGCTGAAGGCCGGCCAGCTCGTTCGTGTCCTTCACGTCAAAGGGCATGGTCATCGCCTGCATGTAACCCGGAATCTCCTCGTGCTTGATGACGACGCTTTCATCGTCATCGAACCGCTGGATGATTCCCCGCACTTGATACACCTGCGTGTTCGTGTCGCCACTGTTCGCGGAATCTGTCGAAGCCACAGCATTCGTGGGCGCGGAGTTCGCGCTGTTTGCGCCAGCGGCTGGCGTTGCCGATTGCTGGTGCTGGCAAGCAGTCTGCATCAATGCAACACAGGCAGCGCCAAGCACAAGTGTGAGTCGTTTATACATAACCATCCCAAAACAATCTTACATGACTGGAACCATTCCTTCAGCCGAAAAGTGGGCGTCCGCCCGGAGCGGGTCAAAGTTCTTGACGGACACAGATTATCAGGTTACACGTAATTTAGTTGAACTCAGTATGACAACAAACCTGACGACGCTAACAAGCCGCTCCGAGCACCCCAAAAGCCTGGTGATGCTCACAACCGCGCTCCTCTCGCCAACAAGCAACCAATGTGCCGACGAATCACCACTTTCGAAAATTCACGCATTTACACGCTTTTACACGATTATACACGCTCCCGGGAAATTCTCGTGTGACGCCCAGCCTTGGCGTCTCCCCGCGCGTCTCAGCCGTCATGCTCCCCTGCATTGAGGGGAGGCTTGCCACCCGCGCTTAGGGAGGAAAGGATTCACGCATGCACAAAATTTTGAGGATGGGCCTGGTTGCTCTGCTTTGCGTATTCTTCGCCGTCGAAGGGGCGGCGGCGCCGCAACGGCTCGCCAGCCGCCTTGAGCTGCCCGCGACGGATGAAGGCCTCCCCGGCGCGGGCCCCATTCGACGCTACGACTGGTTCAAGAAGCTCTGGTCCGAGCGCCGCAGCCTATGGGCTGCGCGTGCCGAGCAGGACCGTGGCGCTGTGGTTTTCCTGGGCGACTCTATCACGCAGGGTTGGGGTGATGATTTCAAACGCGCCTTTCCCGCCATGAAGCTGGCGAACCGTGGCATTAGCGGCGACACCAGCCGGGGAGTTCTGATCCGTCTCCAAGAGGACGTGCTGGCGCTGAAGCCGAAAGGCGTTGTGCTGCTTATCGGCACCAATGACCTGGAGGAGCAGGCCGACCCCGAAACCATCGCCGCCAACGTCCGCGCGATTCTGAAGGCGCTCCGGAAGCACAATTCCCAAATGCCTGTCGTGCTTTGCGAGGTCATGCCCAGCAGCGCCAGCAAAAAGCGCCCCGCGGAGAAGATTCGCCGTCTGAATACTCTTTACGCTGAGTTGGTCAAAGGAAACGCGCAGGTGGCGATTGTTCCAACATGGGCTTTGTTCGCGGATGCCAAAGGAGACGCGCGCGCCGATGAATTCCCAGATTTGCTCCACCTCAACGATGCGGGTTACGCTCGCTGGGCGGAGGCCTTGCGGCCGGTTTTGGTGAAGACAGGGCTGCATCCGACGGAAGACACTGCCTCCGCAAAAGGAGTGCGGTGACAAAAATGGCGGCTGAGATTTCGAAGAATTTAACAGGAGTAAATATGGCGAAGAGTTCAAATTATCTGAGCGTGCTGTGCGCAAGCGCGGCCGTCGCGGCAACTGTGCTCATCCACGCTGACGATTGGCCTCAATGGCGCGGCCCTAACCGTGATGGGATTTCCAAAGAGCTTGGCTGGCGCGCCGACTGGCCCGCGGAGGGTCCAAAGCAGCTCTGGAACAGCAACGTTGGTGTTGGCTGGTCGTCCATGGCAGTCGCGGGTGGGCGCGTTTACACGATGGGCAACGTCGAGGAAACGGATTCGGTTATCTGCCTCGACGCCGAGTCTGGGGAAGAGCTTTGGAAGCACTCCTACCCCTGCTCCTCAAAAGACCCGAATGGCTACCCCGGACCGCGCTGCACCCCCACGGTGGACGGCGACCGGGTGTTCACTGTGAGCCGCCAGGGTCACTTCTTCTGCCTCGACGCAAAAACCGGGAAGGTGCTTTGGTCGAAAGATTTCCAAAAAGACTTCGCGGGCAAAGTGCCAACCTGGGGCTTTTCCGGCTCACCTCTGGTTGAGGGGAACCTCGTCTTCTTCGAAGCGGGCGGCAGTGGCGCCTCCGCCGTGGCTTGCGACAAAACCACCGGCAAGATCGTCTGGAAGCAGGGCGATGACGGCGCGGGCTACGCTTCACCCATCGCGTTCAATCGCGGTGGCGAACGCGTGATCGCGTTCTTTTCCGCCACAGGGCTGGTTGGCAGGAAGATGAAGGATGGCGCGGAGGTCTTTAGGTTCCCTTGGAAAACGAGTTACGACGTGAACTCGGCCACACCCATCATCGTCGGCAACAAGATCTTCATCTCGTCCGGATACAACACCGGCGGAGCTTTAGTCGATGTAAGCGGCGAGGCGAAGGAGGTCTGGCGCAACAAGGAGATGCGCAACCACATGAATGCTTGCGTTTACAAAGATGGAACCCTCTATGGCTTCGACGAAAACAATCTGAAGGCCGTCGATTTTGAGACGGGGCGCAAGTTCTGGGAAACCCGCGCTTATGGCAAAGGATCGCTCATCATGGCTGGTGACAAGTTGATCGTGTTTGGTGATTCCGGCCGCCTGGCCTTGGTGGAGGCAAACCCTAACGCCTACAAAGAAACTGCCGGCGCCCAAGTGATTGGCGGGAAGAGCACATGGGCGCCCCCTGCCCTCGCCAATGGCCGGATCTACGTTCGCGCCAACGACAAACTGGCTGCGTTCGACGTTGCTGGAAAAAAGGTCGCGCTGAATGCCGGCGCCGCTGCCAAGAACGATTCCGGAAACGGCTCCAGCGTTGATTTTCAAAAGCTCTTCCAGGAGGAGGGCGCTCCAAAGGGTTGGGTTGTGCGCGCCTGGAATGATGTCAAAGACACGCCCCAAGAAAAGTCGGTCTGGGAAGTTAAGGACGGCGTTCTGCACGGCAGCGAACCACGCGGAACCTGGCTCGTCAGTGAGAAAGAATACGGGGACTTTGAAATAGACTTTGAGTGGAAGATCGGCCCGCGGGGCAACAGCGGCTTCGGCATCCGTTTCCCCAGCGCGGGCGATCCGGCATTCGATGGGCTCGAGCTTCAGATGTGCGATCCACGCTACTATCCAGACGACCAACGGCCGCAAATTCCTCCAAGTGAACTCACCGGCGGCATCTATCGTGTGATCGCGCCGAAGAAGGACGTTTTCAAGCCAGAGGCCTGGAACAAATACACTGTTCGTTGTGAAGGCCCCAAAGTGCGCGTGGTCCTTAATGGAGAGCTGATTCAGCAGGTTGATCTGGACCAATACACAGAGAAAGTGAAGCGGCACAACGGCGAGGACGCGCCCTCATTGAAGGATCGCCCACGCAAGGGGCGCATCGGGTTCCAGGAACTGAGCCGCGGCGGCGCGCATGTGGAAATACGCAACGTGCGCATTCGCGAGCTGCGCTAATCACCTCTCGATTCAACGGGTAAAAAGGAGCGATAACGCATGGATTATTTGCGCAAAGCCGCGGATCTAATTCTTCATCTCGACAAGCACCTGGACACCATGGTCGATAAGTTCGGCCCGTGGTTATATGTGATTTTGTTTTTGATCATCTTCGCGGAGACCGGTCTGGTCGTGACGCCCATCCTGCCAGGCGACTCCCTGCTCTTCGCAGTGGGAACGATTGCGGCCGCATCCGATGACTTCAACCTGCCCTTGATGATCGTTTTGCTGATTGTCGCGGCAATTCTTGGCGACAGTGTGAATTACTGGATCGGCAACAAATATGGGACACGATTGTTCAAGGAGCATTCGCGATGGCTGAACCGAAAGCACCTCGATAAGACGCACGAGTTCTACGAGCGCTATGGCGGCAAGACCATTATCCTGGCCCGTTTTATGCCGATTATTCGCACGTTTGCTCCATTCGTTGCAGGCCTCGGCAGCATGACCTACGGCAAATTCATGAGCTACAATGTGATTGGCGGCATTGTCTGGATCGTCTCGTTAACCCTCGCCGGTTACTTCTTTGGGAACATTCCCATCGTCAAAAACAACTTCGGGCTGGTGATCATCATGATCATCGTTCTGTCAGTGCTGCCCGCGGTCATCGAGATTGCTCGTGAATGGATGAAGCGGAAGAAGGCCTGAGAACAGAGCGCTCGAAGAGACGCAAGGCAAGAAATCTCCAAATTCCTTAAGAAAACCGGAGAAATTCTCTTGCGGCAGCGCTTTGAAGGAGTTTAATACGCCCAAGTCGCAAGACTCACCGTTCAAACAAAACACACAAACACTTATGGCAGCTAAAGCACTGAGCAAATCGCAGATCGCCGCCGCTATCGCGGAGAAGGCTTCTATTCCCAAGAAAACAGCGACTGAGATCCTGGATCACATCGCTGAATTGGCCTACAAAAACGCCAAGAACAGCTTCACCCTCCCAGGCCTCGGCAAGCTGGTGTTGGTCAACCGCAAGGCCCGCCTCGGCCGCAATCCTGCAACTGGCGAATCCATCAAGATCCCAGCCAAGAAGGTCGTGAAGTTCCGCGTGGCGAAAGCTGCCAAGGACGCGATTCTCGGCGCGCGTTAATTCCTCGCGTTGTCTTTTCGCAACAGGCGCTCTGGATTCCAGGGCGCCTTTTTGTTTACTTGCACCGATGAAAATCGCAGTCGTGGGCGCAGGCGCGCTCGGGAGCTATTACGGCGCGAAGCTCGCTCGCGCGGGTGAGGATGTCCGCTTCCTTCTTCGCAGGGATTATGCCGCTGTTAAGAAGCGCGGGCTGCGGATTTTGAGCGCTGAAGGTGATTTTCACATTAACCCGAAGATCGCGGAGCGTCCGGAAGTCATCGGCCCCAGCGACCTCGTGCTGATCGGGTTAAAGAGCACGGCGAACGATCACTTCCCCGAGTTGTTGCCGCCGCTCGTCGGCCCGAACACCAAGCTGCTCACCTTGCAGAATGGCTTGGGCAACGAGGCAGCGCTTGCCGCGATCTTCGGTGAGCAGCGCGTGATGGGTGGTCTCGCTTTTGTCTGTTTGAACCGCGAAGAGCCGGGCGTCGTTCGTCATTTGGCCCACGGAAAGATCACTCTCGGCGAGCACAACCGCTGGCCTGAGCCATTCACTCACGACGTCGCGACGATGTTCAGGCGCGCGGGCATCCCTTGCAAAGTGACCGATAATTTGGATGCCGCCCGCTGGCGAAAGCTCGTTTGGAACATTCCATTCAACGGATTGGGTGTTGCGGCGGCCGCTGGCTATGACGCCGTTGCTCAGGGGGAAACTCAGGCAAGGAAAACCCGCGCGCCATTTTCCACTGACTTGCTGCTGGCCGATCCGCGTTGGGCAGCCCTCGTGCGGGGCTTAATGGCGGAGGTCATTGCTGCGGCTGGAGCCGAAGGCCATCCCATCGAGCCAGAGTTCATTGAGGAGCAGATCGCGGACACCCAGATGATGCGAGGGTACAAGCCCAGCACCGTCATCGATTACGAGCAAGGCCGTCCATTGGAGTTGAACGCCATTTTCATCGAACCGCTCCGCCGTGCTAAAGCCAACGGATTAGCTTCGCCACTCCTTGAAAATCTATGCAAAGTGCTGACAAGCCTCGCAAAAGATCTATGACGAACCTTTGGACCTTTGCCCTGCTGCTCTTTGCCGGCATGGCCAGCAGCTTTGCCCAATACGAAACCCGCACCGATCATGACCCGGATGGAATTGGCAAGTTCTACATGGGCAGGGAAATCGCGCATGTGATGGGGCACCAAGGTGCGGATTGGCTCGAGCGCCCGGAGCGTGAGGTTGAGGAGAAGCCCGACCTGCTGGTCGAGAATCTTGGACTCAAGCCGGGAGATCACGCGGCGGATTTGGGCGCAGGCACCGGTTACTTCAGTTGGCGCATGGCGAAGGCAGTCGGGCCGAAAGGACGTGTGCACGCTATTGAAATCCAGCAGGAGATGCTCGATCTCCTTCAGCGCAACATGAAGCAGCGCGGTGTTACCAATGTGGTGTCTGCGCTCGGGACCATCACGAACATCAACATCCCCAGGAACAGCCTCGATTTACTGTTGATGGTGGACGTTTACCACGAGGTCTCGCACCCGCAGGAAATCCTTCGCTCGATTCACGCTGCGCTCAAGCCAACAGGGAAGCTCGTGTTCGTTGAGTATCGAAAAGAAGATCCACGGGTGCCCATCAAGGAAGTTCATAAAATGAGCGAGGCCCAGGTGCGCAAGGAAGCCGAAGCGAACGGATTCAAATGGATCAAGACCGTGAGCGCCCTGCCCCGCCAGCACATGATTTTCTTCGAGCCTAAAAAGTGATCAGCTGGGACGAGTGGTTTCGTTGATCAACCCCCACTTGCGGCGGATGCGCCGCTCGATGATCCCGAAGATGAATCGGTCCAGCAGCAACCCGAAGAGTATCGTCACGATCATGATGGCGACGACTTGAGGCGCGTCGTTCAGCTCGCGGCCCATGTAAAGAAGATAACCGAGCCCCACCGTTGACTTAATCAACTCCGCCGAAACCGCGCCGTGCCAGCCGAGCGTCCACCCAAGCTTTACCCCTGTGACCACTGACGGAAGGGCGGCTGGAAACACTACCCGGTAAGGCATCGCGTACGCGGGGGTTCCCATCGTGCGGGCTGCGCGTAAGAAAATCGGCGGGATATTCAGGATGCCATCCGAGGTGGCGATGGCCACCGCGGGCATGGCGCTCATGATGATGACGAAGTAAATCCCGCGGTCACTTAGCCCGAACAATAGGAGCGAGATCGGCACCCATGCTGCCGTGGGCAAGGTTTGCAACCCAAGGAAAAGTGACTTCATGCACGCATGCGCCACAGCGCTCAGCCCCATCAGCAAGCCAAGCACCAGGCCGATGGCTGCGGCGATGCTGAAGCCGATTCCCATCCGGATCAGCGTCGCTTTCACGCTAGGGAGAAGCAGCCCGTCCGAAATGAGTTCCCATCCTCGCCGGAAGACCTGCACCGGCGATGGGAAGAGGTAATCCGGCACCCACTTGAGGGTGAAGACCAGTTGCCACACCCCAAAGAGGAGGATGTAAAAGAGAACCACGTACAGCTTGGTGCGCGCTTCAGGCGTTCGCAGCATGGGGGTCCTTCTGTTCCAACCGAGACATGATCTGCCGTGCGTAATCGACCACTCCTGGATCATTGATTTCCCGCGGCCGAGGCAGATCGATCTTGATCGTGTCGATTATGCGCGCGGGGCGCGCCGAAAAGATGACGACTCGATCCGCGAGGCACGCCGCTTCAGCGGTGTCGTGCGTCACTGAGATGATGGTCTTTCTCGTTTCGACGAAAATGTTCTGAAGGTCGCCGTATAACTTTTGCCGCGTCAGGGCGTCGAGCGCGGGAAAAGGCTCATCAATGAGGAGCACTTTCGGGTCCGGCGCGAGCGCGCGAGCCAGCGCGACCCGCTGTTTCATGCCACCAGAGAGCTGATGAACTGAGCTGCGTTCGAAGTCGGCCAGATGGACCATCTTCAAGAGCTTGCGCGCAATTTCGGTCCGCTTCGCTGATTGGAAACGGAATTTCCATCGCAACCCGTATCTGACGTTGTCGATGACGTTCAACCAGGGAAAGAGCGCATGCTCCTGGAACATCATCAAGCGATCTCGGTCGGGCTTTTTGATCGGCGCCCCATCAAGCTCGATGCGCCCACTGTTCGGTTTGTCGAACCCTGCAATCAGGTTCAGCAATGTGGATTTACCACAACCGGATGGGCCGACGAGCACAACGAACTCACCTGGCTCGATGTCCAGGCTGACATCCTGCAGGGTCGGGACAACGCTCTGCCCGGGCGCCCGGAACTCTTTGCTGACGTTCCTCAGCCGAACTGCCCCGCCCGCAGAATCGGGTTTCCCAGAGGTCACAGTGTGTCCCTATTTGGCGCTGACGGCCGGCAGGTTCTTTTGCTTCAGAACCGTGTTTAATGGATCGAGCGCGTAGATCCCGTTCAACTTAGGTTCTGTCTTGAGAAACCCGATTTCGTGGGCGTCCGCAGCCCCTTTGTGAAGGCTTGCGCTGATTGGATCCCAGGTAAACTCGACGCGCTCGAGAGCCTTGGTGATGACCTCTGGCTTCAACGCTTTGCCAGTCTCCTTCTTAAGCTGCTCGTTCAGGATCGTGGCGGCAGCCGTCTTGTTTGAGCTGATCTGCTGGGTGATCTCGACATGGGCTGTCAGGAACTTTTGCACGAGCTGCGGCTGCTTCTGCAAAAACGCCTTGCTCACGATGAGATGCGTTGTCACGTACTTGCCCTCGGGCCAGAGGGTTTTCTCGTCGAGCAAGAGCTTGCCTCCCGCTTCGATTTCAAGCCGGGAAAGCCAAGGCTCAATTGTCCACGCGCCATCAATTTCTTTGCGCTGGAACATCGTGAGTTGGTCGGGGTTCGCGAGCGGGAGAATCGTCAGTGTGCCCCCCCGCTCTTTAAACTTGTACTTCTTGCCGGTAAACCAGACGCGGGCGGCGATGTCCTGGGTGTTGCCCAGTTGGGGAGTCGCGACTTTCTTGTTGTTGAAATCCTTTTCGGAGTTGATCCCAGCATCGCCCCGCACCACGAGGCCGGCGCCGCCGCTGGCCGCGCCCGAAATGACCACGAACTTCTCGCCGCGGGATTTGATGAAACCGTTAACAGCGGGCCCCGGCCCGATGTAGGTCATATCGATCGCATCCGTGAATAGGGACTCAATCGCTGTGGGACCGGCGTTGAACGATGTCCAGGCAACCTTGGCGCCGGTCGCTTTGTCGAACGCTCCATTGGCTTTGCCGTAGAGAGCTTGAGCGTGCGTTATATTTGGAAAGAAGCCGACCCGGATCTGTTGGCCGTCCGCGCCATAGGTTGTCGCGGTAGCGCATAAGATTACCGCCGCCACCCAGTTCAAAAGCTTTACCATAATAGTCCTCTGGCCGAGAACCTACGGCAGTGCGGTGCGCCGCTAAATCAGGCGGCCCCCTTGAGCAGACGTCGATGCCCCCCTGAGGCGCTAGGGCTTAACGGTTACAACTGAACGGCTTTGCCAGCGGAGATCGAACGCTCTTCGGCCTCGCAAACGCGCACAGCGCTGAGGCCTTCCTCGATCGTCACTGTCGATGGCGCTTTACCCGAACGGATGGCGTCGAGCATGTGCTGGAGTTCACCCACGTAACCATCGTGGCCCCGCAGATGGAGGGTCTTCGGCTTCTTTCCTTCTACAGACAGCTTCAGGGCATCTGTGCCGCGGCTGAGATCGTAATCCAGTGTGGCACGCTCAAAGTTCGCGGTGTACGACATGTTGAAGCCGAAACCTTTCGTCATTGCCCAGGAGCCTTCAGCGTGAACAATCGCCCCACCCTTGACTGTGTATTGAGTGACCACATGGTCAATCGCTCCACTGAACTTGGTGTAGCCCGTCGAAACGACCTTCTCCGGCATTCCGAAGAGGTGCTGAACGAAGTCCACATCATGGATGTGCAAATCGAGCAAAGCCCCGCCTGACATTGCGCCTTGAGGGAAATGTTTGGCTCCCCACGCGGGTGGTTCAGCCACTCGGCGGAAGCGGACAGCCAGGGTGCGGCCGTAGGTTTCCTCCGCCACCAACTTCTTCAGGTAAGCCCACTCCGGCCAAAACCGCAGGCACATCGCGGGCATGACAAACGTGGATGCGTTCTGAGCAGCGCGAACGATCTTTTGAGCGGCAGCGCTCGTGCGCGCGAGCGGCTTCTCCACCACCACGTGCTTGCCGGCGCTCAATGCGGCAATCGCAAGTTCCGGATGCGTCATGGTGGGCGAAGTGATGTCCACCAGTTCGAGGTTGGGGTGCTGGAGGAACTCGTTGTAATCGCGGTAACCACGAATCACTGCCATATCGAGGCGCACCGGGTTCGGATCGCCAACATTGCCTGACACCCTCGAGAGGTCGCCATCCAGGTGGCGTCCGGAGGGATTGCAGACGGCCACAATGCGCGCGCCCTTGATTTTGGCGTAAGCCTTCACATGGGTGGCGGCCATGAAGCCGAGCCCAACAATGCCGATGTTAACAGGTCTGTTTGCCACGATATGTGCGAGTTAAAGGCGAGAGACGAAGGTTGAGGCGGCTTGGATGTCTGCAACACGCTGATTGCCTGCTTCACGTTCGATGCAGGCCCAGCCCTTGAAGTGCAGTTCATTTAGGACCTTGAAGAAAGCCCGCCAATCGACCTGCCCGGTCCCAACGCGAACTTCCTCGCCCCATTGCCCGGGGATTTTCGTTTGGTTGGCATCCTTGATATGCACCTGCTTCAGCCATGGGCCGAGCACGCGGAGCGCTTCAATGGGATCGCCCTTCGCGTAAAGGATCATGTTAGCCGGGTCAAAGTTCACGCCGACATTGGGGCGTTTAAGTTGCTCGAGGAAAAGTCGAAGGGTGTGCGCATCCTCCTGGCCAGTTTCAAACCCAAGCGTGATTCCGTGCCGCTCGAAGAGGTCCGCAATCTGTGTGATGCGGGCGAGGAGCTTGGCGAAATCAGGATCACTCGGGCTATGCGGGAGAAAGCCCGCATGAAAGGTCACGACCTTCAAACCCATGCTGGAAGCGAGCTTGGCGACTTCCTGGATGTTGCGCCAATTCGCGTCCCAATGCTCGTCCGGGACGACGCCACCCGTGCGGCGAATCGATTCCATGCTGGTGTAATCCTCACCGATCGTCCCGAACATGCCGGATACAAAAGTGATGCCCTGCTGTTCCGCGAGCGCCTGAGTCTTGCCCCAGACAAGCCGATTATCGCGAATCGGATCCAGAGCAATTTGCAGGCGCGGAATGCCAATTTGCTTCACGCGTTCGAACAACTCCTCCGGAGTTTGCGGCTGCAAAGACCAACTGCAAACGGCCAACCGATCAGTGATTGAAGCATCAGGCATAAGTGATGCGCGATTTTGCCCCAAGCGCCACGAAGCACAAGGCTGCGTTCTCCCCCGCGCCGAGGCTCCAGCAAATCCGTCGCGTTAGAAGGAAATTGCGGCGGGCGTTTGCTTTACTTTTGCCCCACTAATCCTTAGCATCCGACTCAACCCAGAGGCCTCGTGGCATCCACCCGCCCTTGGATTGTACATTCAGCACAAGGAACATTATGCAGGCAGAATTCACACACTCTAACCCGAGAAAACTCTTCAACAGACTACTCGCAGTCTCCCTCGGCGCGGTTGGCCTTCTGGCTTCTTCCCACGCCGTCATCGTCACCGATCCCCAGGATATGGGCGATGCCAATGGCGACATTCGGCAGATCAGCGCCACCGTGCAGGGCGACTCCATGATTTTTACGATGACGGTCCATGGGCTCGGCGGCCCTTCTATAGCGCAGACCGCTGAGGGCATGGTCAATCGCCACTATTATCATTGGCTGCTCGACACCGATAACAACCCCGCCACTGGCCGCAGCAATGCCGAATACGAAGGCAACTCCACTGGGTTGACGAAGCCGATTGGCATAGAGCGCGTCATCATGGTCGGATGGCGCAACGGCAAGCGCGAAGGCATCGAGGTTTATAACCCGCTGGATGATGATGTGACCCTGGCCAGCGGCTTTCCGGTCATCGCTAGCGGCAACACCTTGACCGCAATTGTTCCGTTGAGCGCCCTGGGAGTCGCCGCCGGTCAGACTGTTGCAGTCTCTGCGTTCCAGGAGGGCGCTTCCGAAGGATGGAAAGTCGATTGGGTCGAATCTGCCACCATGACAGTCCAGGGCCCTCCTACACCCGTGGCTAACATTGCTGATCCTGCCGACATGGGCGATTCATCCGGTGACATCCGCAGTGTGCGCGCTGTCGCCATTGGGGATCATCTCGCCCTTTCCATGACGGTTAACGGGGTCGCTGCGCCTGCCGTGGAAGAAACAATCGAGGGGATGGTGAACCGTTACTATTACCACTGGCTGCTGGACACGGACAACAACCCAGCCACCGGCCGCAGCAATGCCGAGTACGAAGGCAACTCCACCGGTTTAACGAAACCGATTGGCTCCGAGCGCGTGATCATGATCGGTTGGCGAGATGGAAAGCCGAATGGCCTTGAGATCTATGACCCTCTGGATGATGACACCACGCTTCTCAGCGGGTTTCCATTTCATGCCCGAGGCAACACGCTGACCGCCTTCATTCCTTTTTCGGCTCTTGGCGTCGCGCGTGGCCAAACCATCGCTGTCTCCGCTTTCCAGGAAGGCGCTTCTGAAGGTTGGAAAGTTGATTGGGTTGAATCCGCCACGCTCACGCTCGATGGTCCAAATCCCCCCATCGCCACCGTGCTCGATCCCGCTGATCTTCCGGATACCAGCGGCGACATCCGGCGCGTCACCGCCCATGTCGAAGGCGACGATCTCCACCTCAATATGACCGTTCACGGCGTCGTTGCCCCAACCATCGAGGGCACGCCCGAAGGCAAGGTCAACCGCTACTACTACCATTGGTTGCTCGACACGGATAACAACCCCGCCACCGGCCGCAGCAATGCCGAATACGAAGGCAATTCCACCGGGTTAACGAAGCCTCTCGGCGCGGAGCGCGTCATCATGATCGGTTGGCGTGATGGCAAACCTAACGGCGTTGAGGTTTACAACCCGCTCGATGAAGACACCGCTATCGCTTCCAATATCCCATTCCAGGCCAGCGGCAATCGTTTGACTGCTGTTATTCCTCTGAGCACACTCGGCCTTGTTCCTGGCCAAACGATTGCCGTCTCGGCCTTCCAAGAAGGCGCTTCTGACGGCTGGCAAGTTGATTGGGTGGAAGCCGCGACCCTAGTTCTCAATGCGGGTGTCAACACCACGGGCCAGCCAACCCTTGCCGTCGAAGCAAACTTCACCGGCAACGCCCACGGTTTTGAACTTCAACTGATCGATGCCACCACCAACGTCGTGGACGCCTCCTCTGTTCAAGTCACCTTGGACGGCGCTCCAGCCACTGCCTCCGCCACCAAGGCGAACGGGGTCACTCGCATCATCGGCCAGCACACCGCCCTGCTCCAGCCCGACAGCGTCCATGAAATCGGTCTTTCGGTGAAGGTGAACGGCGCCGTTCAAACCCGCACCTTTGTGTTCCGCGTGCCGAACTTCACTGTCCTCCCTCTGGCCAGCCGCATGGCTTCTCCAGCCGCCAATAGCAGCGGGTTCACGGTTCACATGACCGCTATCACCAGCGCACAGTTGCTGGAGGGGGGCTCATCCGCCCATTCCAACCTCGCCACGCGCGCTGAGATGCAGTTGGCAGGCGAACTCAAGCCGGAAGGCAGTGACACCGCTTATCTCAATGAGCTGGACTTCACCGGCGGCGGAGCCTGGAAAGGCGCCCCAATCATTGAGCCCGGCGTGATCAATTGGTTTGAGCTGGCGCCCGACTCCAGCACGCCCATCAACTTCCCCGCGGACAAGCCGTTCCCCGGCTTGGATCCGAGCATCAATCAAGGACTCGTTGCGGAGATCACGACTTACCTGGATCTTACGGCGGGCAACCACACCCTCGGCCTTTACAGCGAGGGT
>Ga0196963_10000739_pt1 | contig 26005 bp, 20 predicted proteins | sample S1_5metaG_FD_148600 | JGI IMG/M metagenome (GOLD analysis project Ga0196963, IMG submission 148600) | Soil microbial communities from Anza Borrego desert, Southern California, United States - S1_5 | ecosystem: Environmental > Terrestrial > Soil > Desert | place: USA: California | collected...
CCACGCGCACGACGATCCGCGCCTGATCGCCTGCACCTTCCTCAACAACATCACCTACCTCACCGACGTCGCCGCCGGCGACGGCGCGACGGCGTTCCTGGACGGATCGCACCTGCACGAGGGCGACTACGGGACGCTGAAGGCGCGCTGCCCGATCGTGCAGCCGACGGTGCGCGCCGGATCGATCGTCCTCTTCACCGAGACCCTGATCCACGGCGCGGTGCCGATCGTGTCCGAGCGCACCCGCTACTGCCAGTTCCACGGCTTCGTGCCGCGCTTCCCCTGGCCGCCGCCGATCGCCCCGTCGCAGCTCATGGAGAACCTCGTCGACCAGGAGCTCAAGGCGCTGCTCGGCGGGTGATCCGCGGCCGGCCGCGATCGGGCGGACGGTCTGCCGCATCCACGCGCAGCAAGGCGGAAATGGCCATGGCCCGCGGGGGTTACAAGGTGTCCCAACCCCTGACCGCGAGGACGCATGAGATCCATCGGACTGCTGCTGCTCACCACCGCCCTGGGCGCGGTCGACTCGCAACCGATCGACAGCATGGACAGCGTGTCGTTCAAGCCGCTGAACGACCAGGTGCAGATCGCGTCGGTCGACGGCAAGCAGGGCAAGGCGATCCAGTTCACGGTCAACGCCAACGGCCAGAACGCCTTCGGCGTCGGCAGCGTCAAGGGCCAGCCCGGCTGGGACCAGGCCGCCGGCATCTCGTTCTGGGTCAAGGGCGATGGGTCGCAGAACCTGGGCGGCCTGCAGTTCGTGTGGAACGACGACTACGCGCAGCGCTACGACGTCGCCTTCCCGATCAGCTCGACCGAGTGGACCAAGATCAGCATCCCGTGGAGCGACTTCATCCCGGTGCTGGCGAACGCCGATTCCAAGCCGCTCGACCCCACGGGCGATCGCCAGCCGTCGAAGCTCGGCAACCCGTGGTTCGGCAAGTGGTGGTACTGGAGGGAGTACCCGGCGACGTCGTACGCCATCGACGACCTGCGGCTCGAGAACGAGATCGCGGTCGACACCAAGGACTACACGCCCAGGGGCGCGCCGCTCGCGCGCACCCTGGCCAAGCTCAAGGCCGGCAAGCCGCTGACCGTGGTGACGATGGGCGATTCGCTCACCGACTTCCGCCACTGGGCGAACAAGGAGCAGAACTGGCCGGGGATGTTCGTCGCCTCGGTCAAGGCGGCGATGAAGTCCGACGTCACGATCGTCAACCCGGCGATCGGCGGAACCGAGCTGCGCCAGAACCTGGTGCTGATCCCGCGCTGGCTGGCGACGACGCCGAAGCCCGACCTGGTGGTGATCTGCTTCGGCGGCAACGACTACGCCAGCGGCATGCGCCAGGCGATGTTCACCCAGGCGATGGGCGACGCGATCCGCCGCGTGCGCCGGGTGACGGGCGGAGCCGCCGACGTCCTCGTCGTGACGACCGTGCCGAACGTCGAGCAGTGGGACGCGCTCGGCGAGCTCGCCGAAGCCTGCCGCGTCGCCGCGAAGGCAGAGAACGCCGGGCTGGCCGACGCCTTCGCCGCCTTCCACGAGGCCGGCAAGGACGACCCGGCGTCGCTGTTCGCCCACGACAAGGTCCACCTCGGCCCGGCGGGCCACGCCGTGTTCGCGAAGACCGTGCTGGCGGCGATCGAGGCGCAGGGCGCGAAGTAGCGACGTCAGACGACCAGCGATCCCGCCGACCGCGGGCGGCGGGATCACCGCGCCGTAGACCAGTCGCCGACGAGCATGACTCGGCACGATGTCTCTATTCCGATGCCGCGCCGGAATGGCATCGGATACGGGATCGAGAACTGGCGACGATGCCGGCGTGCGCTGGCGGAGGCGGCAGCGCACGACGGAGCAGCATCCTCGCAACTCGCCCCACGCTTCCGTGCGCCGGAGACGCCACGACGCGTCACCCTGGCCGACTCAGAAATCGATCGCCAGCCCCAGGCTGACCTGGGCTTCCTGCGGCAGTTCGTCCTCGCCCTCCTCGAGGGTGATGGTCTCGAGCGCCGCGGCGGCGGCGATGTCGATGCGCATCGCCCAGACGTTGAGGCCGATGCCGGCGGTCACCACCGGACCCGGCTCGGATTCGGCGATGTTGCGATAGCCGCCGGCGCGCAGCGCGAGGAAGCGCAGCAGGTCGAACTCGACGCCAGCGGACAGCACCTGCGAGCGGTACCCGGGAAGCAGCGAACGCGTCCGCGTCAGATCGCAGTCGACCTCGAGCACCACCGTGCGGAACGGGATGAACGCGACGCCGAACGTCGCCTGCGGATCCAGCCGCACCGCGGGGAAGGCGATGCCGTCGGCGGTCGGACCGTCGAAACGCGGCGCGGTCAGGTTGCGGCCGGTCAACCCGAGGTTCAGCATCGGCAGGCGCACCATGACGGCGAGATCGATGGTTGCGGTGATGCTCTGCTGGTACTGCTCGTCGAGATCCACGCCGTCGTCCTCGTCGTCCGCGAGGTTGTCGAACACCCGCTCGTTGCCGCCATAGACCCGCCCGACGAGCAGCTTGATGCTGCCGCCGACGGCCAGGCGGTCTCCGAAGGGGTGGCCGTAGGTGATGGGCAATTCGCTGACCGACAGCCCGTGGACCAGCGCGCTGGTGGCGTTGTCCGCGAGCGTGTCGTCACCGTGCTGCTGCGACATCAGGATGAGGGTCTCGCTGAGCCCCGCGGCGTCGTCAGCGGAGATCCCCTGCTGGCGTGCCGCGAAGTCGAGGCGCTCCAGCGCCGCTGTGTCGCCGCCCAGCGCCGCAAGCAACGCGGGATCGGTCAGCAGGATCACGTCGCCGTCGGAGGCCGAGCCGGTGGCATTGACCGCCTGGGCGAACGTCTGCCCGGGAGGCGCCGGCAATCCCAGGTTGTCGCGGTCGACCGATTCGACCCTGCCGCTGGCCTGCGCGAAGGTCCGCACGCCGACGCCGACACGCCCGACGCGGACCGCCACACCGGCGTTGGCCCAGGCCATGATCGCCGTGCCCGGGTCGTCGATGTTGCCGACGACCGTGCCCACCGCGACGAGGCCTTCGATCGGATCCTCGCCGCCCAGGCCGCTGGCGAGGTCGTCGAACTCGACGTCCGCGGCGAGTTGCACGGAGCGGGCGGCGTCGCCATGCGACCGCACGCCGACCAGCAGATCGATCGGGGTGAAGCCCCAGTTCTTGCGTCCGACGTCGTTGTTGTCGCGATCACGCTGCGGTGACGCGACGGCCGCCGGTTCGGCGCCCGCCGGGACCGCGCTCACCGGGGCCACCGGCTCGGAGTTCGGCAACGGCGCGGTCGGCGATGGAACGGGCGTCGTCGGACGGGCCGGCGTCGGCGCGGGCTCGATCGGCGACGCGGACGATGCGCCAGCCGCCGGATCCGACGTCGGCCCCAAGGCCGCGCCGTCGGCCGCCGGGTCTGACTCCACCGCCGGTTCGACGGGCCTGGCGGCCTCGACCACCGGCGCATCGCGGCCGAAGAAGCCGAACACCGCCGGATTGTAGAACTGCGCCGCCGTGTTGTCCGTCGCGGCGACGTTGGCGCCGCCCATGCCGAGCGCGCGAGGGCCGACGATCGGCGACTCGAGCGCGGCGGCGCCACCGACGACGATGAACGCAGCGAGTGGACGGACGAGACGCTGATGATGGCGCATGTGTTCCCTCTCCCGTCCGCGCATCGCGGCCGGCTGATGGCCTTCGGGGTTGGTCAGGCGCGGGAACGACGGCGCTGGATGAGGAAGACGGTGATGCCGAGCGCGGCGAAGCCGCCGCCCAGGCCGCAACTCCCGCCACCGCCGCCGCCACCGCGGCGCGGCGGCGCGGTGACCACGGGCGCGTTCCAGGTCACGCTCGCCGCATTCGATGCGGCATTCGGCTCGCTGGCGCCGGTCGCGACGCGGTCGGCAGGCACCGCGAACGTCACCGTGCCCGACGTCGTCGCCATGCCGCTGACCGTGACCGTGAAACGCGTGTTGGACGGCGCCGAGGCGTCGACCGCGACGACGGCGCTGCGCGTGCCGCCGGCCGTGCCGCCGAGGGCACAATCGGCGGCGACGAAGGTCGCCAGATCGATCGCCGCGCCGAATGTCACGGTGAATACCACGGGGCTGGCGCTGGTCGGATCCTCCTGGCCGATCGCCGTCGCCGCGACGGCCGTGATGCCCGTCACCGCGGTGATGGCGAGCTGGGTCGCCGCTGCGTTCGCGTTGCCCGCCGCGTCGGCCGCGGTGCCGGCGGCGAGATCGACCAGGATCGTCCCAGCCGTCGGCGTCAGCATGACGGTGTAGACGGCGCCGCTGCCCGACGACGACGCGACGGTCGCGCCGACGATGAGGAGATCGACCGCCGCGTCGAACCCGGTCACCGATTCGCTGAAGGTCACCGTCACCGCGATCGGGTTCGCGGCGGTCGACGGCAAGGGCGTCGTCAACGCGACCGTCGGAGCGATCGAGTCCACCGTCGCACGCCTCTCGACCGTGGCGACGTTGCCGGCGGCGTCGGTCGCGGTCGCGAGGAATACGCGCTCACCTTCGCCCAGTCCGAGATGCACGCTCGACCACGCCCCAGCGATGACCGCCGGCGAGGTCGTTGCTCCGCCGTCGACGGACAGGCCCAGCTCCGCGCCGACCTCGACCGTGCCCGTCACCGTGATGTCGCCATCGTCGTCGTAGGCGCCCGCCGCCGGCGCCGTGATCGCCAGCGCGGGGACCGTCGTGTCCAGGGTGATCGCCAAGGCGGCCGAGTTCGTGGCGTTGCCGGCGCGATCGCTGGCCTGGGCGACGAGGTTGTGCGCGCCTTCACCGCTCAGACCGATGTCGACCGTCCAGGCGCCACCCGAGGCGGTGGTCGTCGCGAGGACGGTCGCGCCCTCCTGCACCCGCACGATGGCGCCGCTCTCGGCGGTGCCGCTCATGGTCAGGTTCGAGGCGCGCCGCGTCAGGTTGTCGCTGCTCGAGGACCCGCTGTCGTCGGCGCCGGCCAGATCCGGCGCCGAGACCGCGGGCGCGACGCTGTCGAACGCGAGGTTCAACGTGGTCGAAGCCAGGTTGCCGTCCGCCGAGCCGCTGCGCACGCAGACGCCGGCCGCCACCGAGAGCGCGAAGGCGCCGTCGGCCGCCTTGGCGACGGTGAAGGTGTAGGTGTCGGCGTCGACGGCGACGAAGTCCGCCACCGTCGCGCCATCGGTCGCCGTCACGTCGCCGGCGACGAAGCCCGTGACGCCGGCAGCGAACTGCACGGTGAACACGGCGCTCGCGTTGATCGCGGTGGTGCTCGACCCGCTCGGCGTCGACAGGCTCAGCGAGGTGGCGGGATTGCCGTCCACGTCGTCGCTGGTGACGGTGAGGGCGACCGAGTGGCTGGTCGCGCCGATGTTGTAGGTCGCGCGCGCATCCCCCGCCTTGAACGGCGACGAATCGGCGAAGTCGGTGTTGATCGCGTTGCGCAGGGCGACGCCGAGGGTCTCGTCGGCCTCGGTCGCCGCGTCGTCCGCCGCCTGGACGGTGACCACGGCGCTCGCCTGGCCCGCGGGGATGACGACGCGCAGGTGCGTGGCGCTGACGGCGGTCGCGCCGCTGATCGAGTAGTCGCCGGCGGTCGCGGTCCCCGACACGGTCAGGCCCGCGGTCAGCGGCAGCAGGGTCGAACCGCTGCGCGTGACGGTCAGCGCCACGCTGCCGGATGGCTCGGCGACGGTCGTGGCCGATGTCGTCACCGTCAGCGTCGGCAGCGGGATCAGCAGGTTGTTCCAGGAACCGTAGCCGACGGTGATGACCCCGTGCTCATCGATGTGGTTGGCCTCGGCCCAGTCGCCGGTCAGTTCCGCTTCACGGGACGGGTGCAGCTCCTCGACCAGGCTCGTCGCGGCGCTGAGTACCGGCGGCGAGGCCGCGGCATTGATGGTCCAGCGAACCGGGATGTAGAGGCCGCCCGCCTCGGTCTGCGTCCCCGAACTGCCGACCGCCGCGCTGCTCGAGGGATTGATCGAGAACACCGCGTTGGCGTGGTCGGCGGCGGCGAGCGGCGCGAAGCGCACGACGTGGTTCCCGGTCGCGGGCGTCCACAGGAAGCTCGCCTCGTCGTCGGTGTCGGCCGCGCTCAGGTCATCCCAGGAGACGATGACCGCACCCGGGGAGATGTCCCTGACGTCCAGTTCGCCGTCGGTCGACGTGAAGCCCGGGAAGGCGACCGAGGCCGGTCGGGGAAAGAGCGATACCTGTCCCAGCGCATCGCCGCGGTCGCGATACAGCACCTCGAAGACGTCGTCGTCGAGATCGGCCAGCGTCGCGCAGTAGATCATCGCCAGGTGATCGCCGTTCATCGCGGTGATCAGCGACAGGTACGGCGGCTGGATGCCGGCGGCCGGAAGCACGTCCAGTTCGCCGTGCAGATCCGCATCGACGCCGTCCTGGCGCAGGATCGGGTGCATGTCGTCGGCGTTGTCGGTCTGCTCGCGCATGCCGCCGGCGCGATCGCTTCCGACCGTCGGATCGGTGCACCACATGGCATTCGCGACATCGGCGCCCGACGCGAACACGTCGGCCCAGCCCGTGGTGGCCGGCGTGTCGTCGGAGTACACGAAGGCGCGCGTGATCGGGGTGCCGGCGGTCGGCGACGGGTGGAAGTCGGAGTAGTTGTAAGCGGACAGGTAGACGCGCAGCTTGCCGCCGGCGGTGATGCTGACGGCCAGCGCGAACTCGCCGTTCGGGGTGTTGGCGAGGCTCGCATCCACGGGCCGACCGATCGACGTCCACGTCGTTCCGCTGATCGCGCGGTAGATGATGATCCAGTTGGTCTCGTCAGCGGCGTCGATGGATGCGCCGAAGACGAAGCCCTCCCGCCGGAGCTGCAGCGAGAGGTAGGCCGAGCTCGCGCCGGGCGGCATCGGATAGGTCGCGCCTTCGGTCAACGAGTAGGTCCCGTACGTCCATCCCTTCGTGTCCGCGGCGTGCGCCGCGGTTCCCGCGAGCGCGATCAGCATGGTGCAGAGCAGGACGAGCGTCGGTTTCATGGGCGATCCGGGGGTGGTGAGGCCCCCGTAGTAGCCGCGCTGACGTAACCGTATTGGAAAAAAGCGACATCGCGCTGACGGGAACCGCGTGGCACAAGGACGGCTCCCCGTTCGCGCCAGGACAACCATGCACATCCGCACCGCGACCGCACGCATGACCGGCCCGCCGGTCCTCGACTTTTGCGAGATCTACCAGCCGTCGCCGCCGCTGGCGCGCTTCGTCGAGTGCTTCTACCGCCTCTCGTACACCGCCGAGAACCGCGCGCGACTGGCCTATCACCGCCTGCCCGAAGGTCAGTCGATCCTCAACTTCACCATCGATCGCGGCGTCGCCGACGGCCGAGACGCCGATGTACGCCGAGCGCGACTCCTGCTGACGGGTCCGCACGAGTCGCTCGCCGAATGCCGTTCCGGCGGCGCCGTCGAGGCCTTGGTCGCCTATCTGAAGCCCGGGTCGCTGCCGCATCTGTTCGGCATCGATGGCCGCGACCTGGCCGGCGCCAGCCATCCGCTCGACGTGGTCGTCGGACGCGATGGCGTCGCGTTGACCGAGCGACTGGCGGAGGCCGCCTGCATTGGGCAGCGCCTCGCGCTGATCGAGGCGTTCCTCCTCGCGCGGATGGTTTCCGACCGTCCGGCGATGGGCCTCGATCTCGCGATCGCGATCGACCAGGCGGTCGGCCGCGCGCGCATCGACGACCTGTGCGCCCGCAGCGGCTACAGCCGGCGCCACCTCGAGCGCGTGTTCCTGGCCGAAACCGGCATGAGCATGAAGCGCTACTGCCGGGCGGTGCGCGTGCGCAATGCGCTGGCGACCCTCGCGACAGCCACCGAGACTGCTTGGATCGACTCTGCGCTCGCCAGCGGCTATTACGACCAGTCCCACCTCATCAACGAGGTGCGCGACGTCACCGGTACGACGCCGCGACATATCCTCTCGACCCCGTTCGCGCCGTTGACCCTGTCGTTCGGGTCGATCGCCGCCTGGCGACGCTGAATCGTGCGCACATCACCCCGCGTCTGCCATGATGGCGAGCCGCACGCCCGCATTACCTTATCGGCATGCTGACGCTCCGTTCCGTGCTGCCGACGCCAGCGGTCCTGGCCGACGTCGTCCGTCATTTCTATATCGCCTCCGCCGGTCCCGATCCGCTCGGCGGCGCCATACGCTACGCGCGTCTGGCGGAGGCGGAGGCACACCTCGTGTTCATTGTCGACGAGTTCGCCAGCGATGGCGCGGTCGCCAGCGCCCGCCTGTGCGTCACCGGGTCGCATCTCGGCCTGACCCCGCCGCTGGTCGACGACGCGCAGTTGGTGATCGCGGCGTCGCTGATGCCGGGCGCCGTCTTCGCCGCGGTCGGCGTGGCGGCGCACACTCTGCTCGATCGCATCGTTCCGTTGGAGCAGGTCTGGGGTGCGCGCGCGCGCGACCTCTCGGACCGGCTGGTCGCGACGCGCGGTGATGTGGCACGCGTGCGCGTCCTCGCCGGATCGTTGAGCGCGCATTGCCGACGCGATCCGGCGATGGCCCTGGCCGCCGGAGCGATCGCGGCGCTCGACCGCTGCGCGGGCGGCATCCGCATCGCCACGCTCGCCGCGCAGCTCGGGGTCGGCGAGCGCCGGCTGGGGCGCGCCTTCGCCAGCCACATCGGCATGACGCCCAAGGACTACGCGCGCGTCGCGCGCATGCGCACGCTGATCGACCGCATCGATGCGGGCCCGGCGGATTGGACGGCGCTCGCGATGGCGGGCGGCTTCTACGACCAGTCGCACCTGATCAACGAGTTCGACGCCTTCCTCGGCACCACGCCGGAGACGTTCCGCGCGTGGCTCGGAGCCGGCGCCGACATCGTCTTCGGGGCGCTCGGCGTGCCCGAGCATTCGGGCATCGTCCTGCGCACGATCTAGATCGATGCGATGCCGCTGGGTCGCCCGCACGTGCGGCAGCGGCCGGTCGCGGGATCGAGCGCGTCGAGCCGGCTGCGTCCGCCGGCGCGCCAGACCAGGCGCGCGCCGCAGGCGCAATCGGAGTGCGGCGCGTGGTCGTCGTGGATCGCGATGCCGGATGGCAGCGACGCGCGCGCGCGGGCGCGCCAGCGCTCGAGGTCCTCGGGCGCGGCGGCGGCGCGGCGCGGCAGCAGATGCACGCAGGCGGCGCGCGCGTAGCCGAGCGCCGGGATCGGCTCCTCGTCGAGGCCGAGCACGACCTCGACGTGCGTCGCGCCGGCGAGGATGGCGGCGGCGTGCGGGCCGTGCCGCGTGGTCGCGAACAGCACCCAGGCGGCCGCGCCGGACAGCGCGCGCTCCAGCGCATCCGCATCGCCGTGGCCGGACGAGCCGACGATCAGCGGCAGGCGCACGGTGGCCGCGACCTCGGCGAGCGCGGCGAGGCGCGCGCCGTCGCGCAGGCTTTCGCTCCACCACGCCGCGATCGCGTCGACCCGCGCCTTGCGCGCGGCCTCGGCGATCAGCGCGGGCGTGAGCGGCCGGGTGAAGCTGCCGCGCTCGTCGACGCCGTCGAAGGCGATGCCGTCGCGCGCGCCGACCACCAGCGCGCGCGCGCCGGGACGCCAGTGGTGCAGCGGCAGCTTCTCGACGTTCTGCGGCACGGCCTGCGCCGCGCGGATCGCGTCAGCCGCGCTCAAGCGGTCGCGGCGCCGAGCAGCCGGCCGAGGTGGCGGCACGCCTCCTCCGGCAGGTTGGTCGTGCGGTGCAGCGTCAGGTCGTTGCGCAGGCCCTCCTGCACGACCTGGCGCTCGAGATAATCGTGCGACGAGGAGTTGCCCGGCAGGCCGTAGATGGCGAAGCGGATGTCGCTGCCGGCCAGCGTCGGATCGTCGCCCATCTGCTTCAGGCGCGCGCGCGCCGCCGCGACCAGCCCCATCGCCATCAGGTCGAGCTGCGAGTACTCGTCCTCGAGGCCCTGGGCGTTGAGCGCCAGCTCGACGCCGACGCGCGAGCGGTAGCCGCCCTGCATCAGGTGCGGTCCGGCGAGGAACGGCAGGTTCAGCTCCTGCAGCCGGCGCAGCAGCAGGAAGTCGTCGGCGTAGGTCGCGATCGAGACGCGCCGGCCGGAGAACGGCCAGTGCTCGAGCAGCGGCGTGCGGCCGTCGCAGTAGAGGTGCACGAACGCCAGCGACGACAACGCGACCACCGGCTTGACCAGCGCGTGCGCGCCGCGCTCGAGGTGGCCGAGGATCGACGGCGGCAGGATCAGGCTGACCCGCCGCCACGACGCCGCGGCCTCGGCGGCGATCGCGTAGGCGCCGGCGAGCACCTGCCACGGGTTCGAGCTGCCGTCGATCGTCGCGGTCAGATGGCTGCCGCGGCGCGGATCGTCGAGGCCGTCGATCCACAGCCGGCCGCGCGTCCACAGGCGGATCACCTGCTCGGGGAAGCACTCCGCGACCGACAGCTGCTCGAGCGCGAGGCGGCCGCAGTCGATCACCGCGCGCTGGCCGTCGTTGGCGCCGCCGAGGATCTCGCGCGCGCGATCGCGCTGCAGGCGCAGGGGCGCGCGCGTCTGCGCCGCGGCGTGCATGCCGCAGCGCACCAGCGCGGCGTCGACCAGGCTGAGCAGCAGCGGCATCGACAGCTCGGTCAGCGAGCTCTCGGCCAGGACGCTCTCGACCTGCAGGAGCACGTCCTCGGCGCCCTTCTCGTCGAGGCCGACCTGGGACTTGAGCAGGTCGCACAGCCACGCGCGGTCCCACGAGCGCCGGCGGCCGTCGAGATCGAGCACGCCGAGGTTGAGCGTCGGCTGGCCGTCACCGAGCGCGCGGCGCGAACGGCGGAAGCGCTCGCGCGCGTCGCGGTACCGGCAGTAGGCGAGGGCCACGGGGTAGTTGCCGCTCTCCTGCAGGACGTGCAGCACCGCGTCCTGGATGTCCTCGATGCCGAGGCGGTCGGTGTCGCAGATCCGTTCGAGGTGCTCCTCGACGACCACGGCGAGCTCGCGCGCGAGCGCCGCGTCCTGCACGCCGACGGCGTTCTGCGCCAGGGCGATCGCGGACGCGATGCGCGTGACGTCGAACGGCACGACCTCGCCGTCGCGCTTGATCACGGCGGCGGGCTTCATGCGGGCTTCGTCCCGGCGGGCCGGTCGATGGGCGCGGGCTTGCCTTCGGCGATGACCAGGCGCAGCTCGGACATGAAGTCGTCGAGGTCCTTGAACTGGCGGTAGACCGAGGCGAAGCGCACGTAGGCGACCTGGTCGAGCCGGCGCAGCTCGTCCATGACCATCTCGCCGATGACCTGGGTCGGCACCTCGCGCTCGTACTCGTTGAGCAGGCGGTGGTGGATGCGGTTGGCGGCCGCTTCGAGCTCCTCGGACGGCACCGGCCGCTTCTCGCAGGCGATGAGCATGCCGTGCAGCAGCTTGCGGCGGTCGAACGACGTGATCGAGCCGTCCTTCTTGATCACGCGCAGGTTCTCTTCGCCCTCGACGCGCTCGTAGGTGGTGAAGCGCTTGCCGCACGGATTGCAGGCGCGGCGCCGGCGGATCGCGGTGCCGTCATCGGTGGCGCGCGAGTCGATCACGCGGTCATCGTCTTGTTGGCAATAGGGACAGCGCAACGCATCTCCGGCACGAGGGCCCGGAGCTTAAATGCGACATCGCGGGTGCAACAACTTGCGAGCTGCGATCGACGCGCGGCGCGACACGCGCGCGCGACTGAAACGCGCCCTTGATTCGCCGACGCGCGACGCAAGCGGGCCATCGTCCGACCGCGCGGCCCGCGCTCGCGCGCTGGTCGGTCGCATCGGCGCGAAGCTCGGGTGCCGGCCATCGAGGATGGTCCCGAAGCGCGCGGCGCGAACCTGACTGAAAAAAAAGGGACCGCGGCCGTTTGGCCGCGGTCCTTGCACGCATCGGCGTCCGCCGACGACCGACGTCAGACGCGCGCTGGCTCGAGCGCGGTCAGCGTCACCTTGTTGACCGACTGTTCGACCGAGGCGACGACGCCGAGCTGGTCGCCGAGCGTGGCGCGCAGCTTCTCGGCGATGGCGCGTGCGGCGGGCACGTCCGGCTGACCATTGGAATCCCACATCCGATACACGTCACTGCCGCCGCAGGCGGCGAGATAGGTGAGCAAGGAGTCGATGGCCATGGGACGCGACGGCTGCATGTACGGTGCTCCAGGGGTACGCCCATAAGATAGATCAGGACCAGCGACGGCGGGGTTGGTCGCCAGCCAAGCTTCGACACGCGATGCACTCACTTGCCAAGGTTGAACAGTCTGCGACTCCCGCCGTGGCTGGGGTAATTCACCGCACCGCCCCGGGCAGGTGCGCGCGGCGGTAGCGCCAGATGGTCGAGAGGATGGCGTAACCAGCCCGGAACACCGGGACGAGCCGGCCGGAGATCTTGCTTTCGCCGGCGATGCGCAGGCGCGCGTCGACGGCGATCTCGCGGTAGCGCAGGTCGAGCCTGAACGCCTTGACCTGCATCTCGGTGGTCCAGCCGTAGCCGAGGTCCTCCATGCGCAGGCGTTCCAGCGCCGCGCTCGATACGCAGCGGAAGGGTCCGAGGTCGGTGACGCGCGCCCGGTACAGCCAGCGCATCAGCGCCGCCGCCAGCAGGTTGCCGAAACGTTGCGGCGGGCTGAGCGCGCCCGCCTGCTGGCGGCCGAGCACGCGGCTGCCGATGACCAGGTCGCACTGGTCGGCCAGCACCGGCCCGGCGAGCTCGCCCAGCTTCTCGAGCTGGTCGGCGCCGTCGGCATCGCAGAACACCACCGCGCGCGTGCCGGCCGGGACCGCGAGCGCGGCGGCGCGGCAGGCCGAGCCGTAGCCGCGTGGATGGGCGCGCACGACGATCGCGCCCAGGCCGCGGGCGATCTCGGCGGTGCGGTCGGTCGAATCGTTGTCGCCGACGACGATGCGGCGAACGCCCACGCGCTGCAGCGCGGTGATGACCGCGCCGATCGAGCCCTCCTCGTTCAGCGCCGGCATGACCGCGGTCAGTCCCGGGAACGGGTCGGCAGCGCCGCCATCCGGCGTCGGATCATACACGCTCGGGGCCACGTCCGGACCGTAGACGCCGGCCGCGCGGCGCCAACTGCGTCGCGCACAGGCACCTGCGTCCGTCGAGACCCCCGCCGACCGTGGTTGCGGGCACGGCAGTCCAGCAACGATCGCGCCTTCCGCATCGGTTGCACGGACGCTTGACGCCGACTAACGTCCTCCGCTCACGCCGCAGCACCCCCGACATACATGCCCTTGCTCCAGATCCTCAGCCTCGTCGTCGCCGGCATCTATGTCGCGACGGTCTCCATCCTGGCGACCTACGGCCTGCACAGCCTGTGGCTGCTGTGGTTGTTCCTGCGCCATCGCCGCGCCGCGGTCGCGCTGGCCGCGACCGAGGACGCGAGCCCCCTGCCCGCCGACGCCGACCTGCCGCGCGTCCTGGTGCAGCTGCCGGTGTTCAACGAACGCGACGTGGTCGAGCGCCTGGTCGACGCGGTCGGCGAGCTCGACTGGCCGCGCGACCGGCTGAGCGTGCAGCTGCTCGACGACTCGACCGACGACAGCGTCGCGATCGGCGAGGCGGCGATGCGGCGGCTGCGCGCGCGCGGCATGGACGCGGTGCAGCTGCACCGCGTCGACCGGCGCGGCTACAAGGCGGGCGCGCTCGAGGCCGGGCTGGCGCGCGACGACGCGCCGTTCGTCGCGATCTTCGACGCCGACTTCGTGCCGCCGGCGGACTTCCTGCGCCGCGCGATCAAGCCGCTGCTGACCGATGCCAAGCTCGCGCTGGTCCAGGGCCGCTGGGAGCACCTCAACCGCGACGACAATCTCCTCACCGCGGCGCAGGCGCTGGGCATCGACGGCCACTTCGCCATCGAGCAGGGCGCCCGCGCGTGGTCGGGCCTGGCGATGAACTTCAACGGCACGTGCGGCCTGTGGCGCCGCGCGGCGATCATCGACGCCGGCGGCTGGGAGCACGACACCCTCACCGAGGACATGGATCTCAGCTACCGCGCGCAGCTGGTCGGCTGGCGCTGCGACTACCGCATCGGCATCGCCGTGCCGGGCGAGGTGCCGGCGACGCTGTCGGCGTGGCGCAGCCAGCAGTTCCGCTGGGCCAAGGGCTCGATCCAGACGGCGAAGAAGCTGCTGCCGCGCATCTGGCGTTCGTCGTGGAGCCTGCACCGCAAGGTCGCCGCGTCGCTGCACATGACGCACTACCTCGTGCACCCGCTGATCCTGCTCAGCCTGATCACGGCGCCGCCGGCGCTGACGTGGTCGGCGCACATGCCGTGGTGGGTGGCCGCGCTCGGCCTGGTCGGCTTCGTCGTCGGCGCGGGTTCGCCGCTGATCCTCTACACCGCCAGCCAGCTGGTGCTGCGCGGGCCCGGCGGGCTCAGGCGCCTGCGGCTGCTGCCGGCGCTCGCCGGTCTCGGCACCGGCATCGCCGTGTCGAACACGCGCGCGGTGTGGGAGGCGCTGGTCGGCAAGCCGTCCGAGTTCGTGCGCACGCCGAAGCAGGGCTTCGGCAAGGGCAGCTACAAGGCGGACGCGGCCACCGGCATCGGCGAATTCCTGTGCGCCATCTGGGCCGCGATCGGCCTGGTCATCGGGCTCAACGGCGAACGTCCGTGGATCCTGCCGCTGCTGCTCATCTACATCTCGGGCTTCTGCTGGGTCGCCTGGCTGAGCCTGCGCGAGCGCCTGGCGGCGATGCGCGCGCTGCGTCCGGTCGGCGAGGGCTCGCCGCTGCCGGTGCTGGTACCGCTCGGCCTGGCCGCGCTCGCCGGCTACGTCGTGCTGGCGCTGCAGGCCGGCACCTGGCGCGACCATCCGATGCTCTTCGCCTCGATCGGCGTCGGCATCGGCTTCGCGTATCTCGCCGCGGTCGCGACCATCCGCCGGCGCGCGGGCGGCGGCGCGACCGTCGCGTGGGTGCTGGGCTGCGCGGTGGCGTTCCGCATCGCGTGCCTGCCCATCGCGCCGTCGGACGACGTCAACCGCTACGTGCTTGAGGCGCGCCAGGTGATGACCGGCCAGAACCCGTACGTCGTCGCGCCCGCCGATCCGCGCGCCGCGGCGCTGGTGCCGGGGGAGATCTCGGCGCAGGTCTACCGCGAGGTCAACCACGCCGACATGGCGGCGATCTATCCGCCGGTGACGTTGTACGTCGAGGCGCTGGTCAGCGAGTTCGCGGCGACGCCGCGCGTCTTCAAGATCGCCGCGGCGATCGCCGAGATCGTCGCGCTGGCGCTGGTGCTCGCGCTGCTGATGCGCGCCGGGCTGGCGCCGTCGCTGGTGCTGCTCGCCGCCTGGCATCCGGTCGGACCGCTGTTCACCGCCGGCGAGGGCCACAACGACGTGCTGATGGCGCTGCTGCTGGTGCTGGCGGTCGGCTGGTCGCGCCACCGCTGGTGGGGCATCGCCGCCGCCAGCGCCGCGGCGCTGGCCAAGCCGTTCGCGGTGATCGCGCTGATCCCGCACCTGATCGGACGGCGCTGGGGATGGTGGCTGCTGCCGCCGGCGCTCGCGGTCGCCGCCTACCTGCCGTTCGGCGACGCCGGCACCGCGCTGTTCGCGAGCCTCAACCGCTTCGGCAGCGAGATGCACTTCCACGGCGCGCTCGAACCCAGCCTGCGCTGGCTCGCCTCCGGCATCGTCGGCGCCGAGCTGGTGCGGCCGGTCGTGCTCGCGGCGCTGATCACCATCCTGCTCAGCGGCACGTGCGTGGTCGTGTGGCGCCACCTGCGCGCCGAGCACCCGGACACGCCGCGCCTGACCGCGCAGCTGATGGCGCTGCTGTTCATCTGCCTGCCGACGCTCTACCCGTGGTACCTGCTGCCGATCGCCCTGCTGGCGCCGTTCACGCGCTCGTGGGGCCTGCTGATCTGGACGGCGCTGTCGCCGGTGTTCTGGCTGCATGGCGTCGAGATGCAGGTCATCGGCGAGTGGACGGAGTCGCCGTGGGTGACCGCGGTCGCCCACCTGCCGGCGCTACTGCTGCTGGCGTGGGAAGCGGCCGGGCGGCCGACCCCGGGCAGGAGCGTGCGCGACGACGACCTCGCGACCCAGACGGCGTGAAGGAGGCCCGCATGCTGCCCACCCTCGCCGTCATCGCCAAGAGCCCCGAGCGCGGGCGCGTCAAGACGCGTCTCGCCGCCGCGATCGGCGACGACGCGGCGCTGTCGGTCTACCGCAGCCTGCTGGCGTACGTCGCCGACCTGCTCGCTCGCTGGGAGGGGCCGGTCGAGGTGTTCTTCGCCGGCGACGAGCGCGCGCTGGCGGGCTCGCCGCTGGGCCGCTTCGCGCGCACGCGCCAGTGCGAGGGCGGCCTCGGCGCGCGCCTCGCGCACATCGCGACGACGGTCCTGGCGCAGCCGGACGCGAACGGGGTGATCGTGATCGGCGCCGACTGCGTCGAGGTCCAGCTCGCCCATCTGCTCGAGCTGGCGACGCTGATGCGCGGCGGGCGCGTGGCCATCGGCCCGGCGCTGGACGGCGGCTACTGGGCGATCGGCATGCGCGACCCGCGCGCGATCGGCGCCTGCCTGCACGAGGGCATCGACTGGTCGACCGAGCGCGTCCTGGCGCAGACCGTGCGCGCGCTGGACCAGGCCGGCATCGACCACGCGCTCGGCGGCCGGCTCAGCGACATCGACGAGCTGAGCGACCTCAAGCGCGCCGAGGCCCTGGGCTTCCGCTGGCGCGCCGCGAGCGGGGTGTTCGAGGCTCGCTGAGCGCGAGCGGCCGGCCGACGAGCCCGCCGAAAGGTCACGTACGTCGGCGAAAGATCACGCCCGCAAACGGGCCCAGATCGAGGCAAGCGCTGCGAACGATGTCCGGCGACCCCGGCTCGGGCATGTCCCGGGCACAGGTGGTCACCATGCGCGTCCCCGTCGCCCAGATCCCGTCGTCCCCGGCCGCGCGCGGCGGCTTCACGCTGTTCGAGGTCGCGATCGCGCTGCTGATCACCGCGGCCATCGCCAGCTCGGCGCTGCTGGTCTTCCCGTCCGGCATCACCGTCCAGCGCGCCGCGCGCTTCCGCCTGCTGGCGACGGCCAAGGCCTATCAGCTGATCGACGCGTTCGCGACCGGCTGGAACGGCAACAGCTCGATCGATCTCGAAGCCAACGCCGCGTGGGACGTGCCGTCGTCGTACATCAACCTGACCAACGACTTCGAAGCGCGGATGAGCACCCAGGGCTACGGCATCTGCCCCCTGCCGACGCGGCTCGCGCGCCGCCTCGACAGCGCCCACGACGAGATCCAGCGCCTGCTCGACGACGGCGCCCAGCTCTACTACTGCACCGCCGAGGGCGCGGTCGAGCAGGATGCGCAGAAGCTGGTGTTCGCGGTCAACGGCTACGCCCAGCTGAACGCGATCGCGCAGTTCCACCGCAAGCGCTGGCCGTACTACGTCGCGTACCCCAGCCCGCCGCAGGTCATGCAGCACGCCCGCGGCTACGTCGATGGCGATCCGGCGGAGGTCGTCGGCATGCCGGCGCCGTGGCACCGCCGTCCCGGCGTGTTCGGCATCGGCAGCAACGACCCCGGGCAGTCGCACGGCGACAACTACCTGTGGGACGCGTGCGCGCATCCCGAGGATCCGTCGTTCCGCGACGACGTGATGAAGGCCTTCCACTTCAGCGAGGACGGCGGCATCACGGTCTACGGCTGCTTCCCGTACCTCGAGAAGCCGCTGCAGGACGCGGCGACGATGCTGGCGATGGCCGAGCGCTCCTTCCAGGGCGCGCTGTGGTTCGCGCGCAAGTCTGGCATGGACGACAGCGCCTGCGGCGGCATCGCCACGCCGGCGACCGACTTCGGCCGCGGCACCTGCCCGCCGTGGCGCCAGGTCCTGGCGATGCGCTACCTGTCCTTCGCCGCGACCTGCCTGACGCGCTGGAAGACCGCCGCCGAGCTCGGCGGCACCTACACCATCCCCGGCATCACGCTCGACGGCTTCGCCACCGCGCCGGTCGCCATCACGTCGGAGAAGATCGATCTCTGGCACGCCAGCTGCCTCAACCTGGTCGACCTGTACGCCACGTCGTACCCGTACGACTGGGGCGCGCCGCGACCGGCCGAGCGGCCGTCGATGATGGACCTGCCGCTCATGCAGTGGGATCTCTTCTCGCCGCCGGCGACCGGGATCATCGACGGTTCGGGCGCGATCGGCGCCGCGCAGTGGAAGCCGCTGTCGGCGCAGCCGATCACCAACCTCGGCACGAGCTGGTCGTATCCGACCTCGACCGCCACCGCGAGCGCGGTGTTCAGCCCGGCAGCCACCCACTTCAACCTCACCGCCTCCTTCGATGCGGCGCAGCGCTGCCGCCAGCTGGTGTTCTGGTCGGTGGACTGGCAGGCGTTCGAGGATTTCGAGACCGCGCCCAGCGCGGCGGTCGACGCCTCGCGGTGGCCCAAGGCGGCGCCGTGGCCGGGAGCGACGATGGACCAGCAGAACCAGGCCCTCGACTGGATCGGGCCGCACCAGGTCAACTTCCGCAATCCGGAGAAGCACATCCTCTTCCTGCACGACATGGACGGCGTCCCCAGCGGGACCGCGCTGGTCGAGGGCACGGGCCATGGCACCGGCACCGCCGGCTTCGACCTGCTGGGCAACGACATCTTCTACAGCCCGGACCGCGTCGATCCGCTGATCTTCAGCGGCGCGCACGGCGCCGACCGCAACGGCAACAAGCGCCTCGACCGCGGTCCGATGCCGGCGAACAACCGGCTGTTCGCGCAGACCATCGCGCGCATCAACTTCTACGATCCGCGGTTGTGCGGGGTGCTGCGATGAGCGCGCGCGAGACCCACCGGCAGGTCGGCTTCACCCTGATCGAGCTGCTCGTCGCGCTCGCGGCGGGCGCGCTGGTCATGCTCGCGCTGGCCGCGGCCGCGCGCATGTCCGCGGGCACCATGACCATCGCCAACCGCATCGCGCACGAGAACGCGCTGCTGCGCGCGGGGCTGGTCGACGCGCTCGACGAGGTCGATTTCTGGCGCAGCTACGACGATCCCGACGCGCCGCCGGCGCAGGGCCAGCGCCTGCGCCCGTCGATCGCCATGGAGGACGGGCACGAGCCGGGCCATCCGATCCGCCTCGGCATGCCGTTCACGCCGCTGGCCGCGGCGTGGCCGGACAACGCGACCGAGACCTTCGATCTCGACGCGAAGTCGTGGAGCAGCGCCAACCGCCAGGCGCGCTGGCGCGGCAACCTGATGGAGAAGAACCACGGCGACCTGCGCGCCGGCCGCTACGCGATGTTCTCGAACGCGCACCGCGCGCCGAGCTTGGGATCGCCCGACACCGGCGCCTTCGGCTCGGTCACCCTGCCCACCGAGCGCACCTGGCTGGCGAGCCAGATGCGCGGGCTGAACCGCGCGCTCGGCTACTACGGGCTGATGGACTACGCGCCGTCGAACAGCCCCTACGCCTGGTACGGCGAATACCGCGCGCCGCCGCCGGATCCGGGCGCCGACCACAACCCGCCGTATCCGTGGCGTCCCGGCACCAGCGGGCACGCGCCGGCGGTGCCGTGGGGCACGACCAACGGCGGCTACGATCGCGAGTTCACGCGTCCGATGCGCGGCAACCGCGAGCTCGAGAGCCTGCGCAATCCGTTCTTCTGCTTCCTGGGCGACTGGAACAACAACAACTTCCTGAGCATCGGCGGCGGCTCGTTCGCCGTCGTGCCACCCAACAACGACGTGACGCGCGGCCTCGACGACCAGCAGATGGTCCACTACCACCGCTGGTGGTTCTACCAGCTCAACGTCTTCACCGCGGCGTCGACGACCTACGCGCCGACCTCGATCCAGGTCGAACGGCTGCTGCCGCTGGCGCCGACCACGTGGCCGGAGGTGTCGGTATCGGTGCGGCGCTCGTCGTCGTACGGCAGCGGCACGGTCGAGTGCGGCGTGCGGCTGTCGAGCCCGGTCACCGGCCACGTCTCGGCCCTGAACTTCACCGCCTTCGGCACCACCCTGCGCGGCGCGCGCATGCAGCGCGCGCCGTACGGCGGCTGGGCCGACTGGGCGAGCGCGCGGCCCGCGACCTGGCCGCAGCACCTGGATTCGCCATGAGCACCACGCGTCGCGGTTCGGTCCTGGTCGTGGTCGCCGGCCTGGCGCTGCTGATCGCGGGCCTGGCGATCGCCTTCCTCGCGCGCATGCGCGGCGAGGCCGAGGAGAACCAGCAGATCGTGCGCACCATGCAGGCGCGCGTGATGCTCATGGCCGGTTGCGGCTACATCCTCGAGGGCGCGCGCGTCGGCTACGATCCGGATCCGCTCGACACCACGCAGGCGCGCAGCCACGCCGAGGCGTTCGGCTGGATCGACGTCCGGCCGGCGTTCACCGGCGCGCCGCTCGACGGCCCGCGCGACGCCGCCCGCGCGCCGCTGTGGACCGACGTACCGGTCACCGCGTCGGGACGCGGCGCGCGCAAGCGCTGGCCGGCGATCGGCGCCGCGGCGCGCTGCCCGATGCACGTCCTCCGGCAGCCACCGTTCGCCACCGCGCTGACCGCCGCCTACAACCCGATGCCGACCGATCCCGCCGATCCCGCGTTCGCCAAGCCGTACCTGCGTCATCCCGACCCGCAGCCTCCGCAGGCGACCGGCAATGGCTGGCCGACCACGCCGCCCGCGGATCCGGTGACGGCCGCCGCGGCGGTGTCCGACGCGCGCCTGGCCGCGTGGAGCGCGGGCGACCGCGAGCCGCGGCCGGAGAGCGCGGGGATCTCCTGGTTCCGCGTGTTCCGCGAATCGTCGGCGCGCTTCGTCGTCACCTGCGGCGCCGGCGCGACCATGGGCTTCCGCGACTGGGCGGACGTCACCTACCCGCCGAGCCAGGCCGAGCTGTTCGGCAACGACCAGCAGCTCTTCGAGCGGCTCGTCCAGGACGAGGTCCGCCTGTGGTACCGCGTCGAGTGGTCGGACGCGATCGGCTCGGCGTACTTCGGCAACTTCATCGACAACGAGATATATCCGGCCTCCTACGCCGGCGGCGGCGGCTCGAACAAGCGCGACTGGGACCACTGGCTGCTGCATCCGATCAACGCCTCGCAGCGCTCGCACGGATCGCTGCGCAACAGCGTCGTCCGGCCGAACCACTGCGGCACGATCCGCTGGATCCAACGCCTCTCGTCGGCGCCGCTCGCCGCCACGGACGATGCCGACGACCTGGCGTGGTGACTGGCCCCGCGCCGGGGGCGGCTACGATCGCGCCGTGCCCGACGACGCCCGATCATGCGACCGCGGACGACGCTGATGCGCAGCCGCGGTCCCGACCTCGCGAACGGCTATTCGCTGATCCACGGCCACAGCGCCGTCCCCGGCCTGCCGGTGCTGATGCACGTCAGCGAAGCGGTCTGCCTGCCGACGCACCAGCGCCAGCTCCATCGCCATCCGGTGATGGAGCTGTGCTACGTGCTGTCGGGTCGCGGCGAGCGCATCACCCGCGGCGAGCGCAGCGCGGTCGGCCCAGGGGACCTCTACCTGATCCAGCCCGGCGAGGAGCACGGCGCGCGGGCCGACGCCACCGATCCGTGGCACTTCTTCACCATCGCCTTCGACGCCCGGCGCGTGGCGCGCGACAGCGGCCGACGGCTCGACGACGAGACCCAGCGCGACCTCGAGCAGGCCCTGGCCGAGACCTGGGCGCTGGACCACGAGAAGGGCGCGCTGGAGCGGCGGGTCATCCACGGCGGCGAGGGCGCCGAGCACATCTTCCGCCGCATCCTCGCCGAGCTCGACCGGCTCGAGGCCAGCCGCGCCAAGACCGCGCTGACCGCGCTGCAGGTGCAGGCGCTGATCATCGAGCTGCTGGTCTTCGTCACGCGCTGCTTCATCGCCCAGCGCGAGCAGGTGACGGGCGACTTCCGTCAGCGCACGCCGACGCGCAACGAGTTCCAGGATCTGCTCGCCTGGCTGCCGACGCGCCTGGCGACGCCGCCGGCGCTGGCCGAGATGGCGCAGCGCGTCGGCCTCGCGCCCGCGCACTTCGCGGTGACCTTCAAGCGCGAGGTCGGCTGCACGCCGATCGAGCACGTCACCAACCTGCGCGTCGACGCCGCGGCGCGGCGGCTCATCGACGAACCGCGCACGGCGATAGCGGCGATCGCGCAGGACCTGGGATTCTGCACGCCGCAGTACTTCAGCATGGTGTTCCGCAAGACCAAGGGCTGCCCGCCGCGCGAGTGGCGGATGCGCCGCGGTCGGCCGGGCTGACGCGCAGTCGTCCGAGCCGAGGCTCGGACCCAGAAGTCCGAAGTCCGAAGCACAAAAAGGCCAGAGGCCAGAAGCCCGAACTCAGGTTCGAACCTCTGGCCTCTGTTTGCTCGCCTCGGTGCGCGCGCCGACGGCGCTCAGAGGATCTTGTCGACGATCCCGTACGCCTTGGCCTCGTCCGCATCGAGCCAGTAGTCGCGGTCGCAGTCCTCGACCAGCTTCTCGTACGGATGGCCGGTGTTCTCGGCCAGGATCTGGAGCAGCGTCCGCTTCATCTTGATGATGCGGTTCGCCGAGATCTCGATGTCGGTCGCCTGGCCGCGCGCGCCGCCGAGCGGCTGGTGCAGCAGGACCTCGCCGTGCGGCAGGATGCCGCGCTGGCCCTTGGTGCAGCCGGAGAGGATCACGGCGCCCATCGAGGCGGCCATGCCGGCGACGATCGCGTGGATCGGGCAGGGGCTGCGCTTGATCACGTCGTAGATCGCCATGCCGTCGACGATCGACCCGCCGGGCGAATTGATGTAGAGGGTGATCGGGGCGCTCTTGTCCTCGCTCTGGAGGTAGACGAGCTGCTGGACGATCGAGTTCGAGAACTCGCTCTCGATCTCCTGGCCGAGATAGACCACGCGATCCATCAGCAGGCGCGAGGTCAGGCTGATCTCGCGGTAGTCCTTCGACTTCTGCAGCAGGATCTTCGGTTCGGGCATCGATGGGCTCCTCGGGGGTCGGTCGGGATGCTAGGTGCGACGCAGGCGGTCGTAAAGCGCGCGGCGTCACGACCTCACCAGGGTCGCGACGCCGTCGGAGCCGCCCGCGGAGGGCCCGTCCGGACACGGGGAGGAGCGCCGCCCGGCGGCGGAGCCGTCACTCGTCGCTGCTGCGACCGCCGAGCAGGCCGGCCTGCATCGCCCAGTAGAGCAGCTGCAGGATCGAGCCGATCGCCGCCGCCACGTAGGTCAGCCCGGCCGCGGTCAGGACGCCGCGGACCGCCTGCGCCTCCTCGCCGTCGCGGGTGATGCCGAGCGCGATCAGCCGCTCCTTGGCGCGGTTCGAGGCGTTGAATTCGACCGGCACGGTCACCAGCGTGAACAGCGTCGCGGCGCCGAAGAGCATCACGCCCGACACCGCCAGGCCATGACCCAGGCCGGCGCCCTGCGCCGCGCCCATCATGATGCCCGCGATGATCAGCCAGGGGCCGATCATGCTGCCGATGTTGGCGATCGGGACGATGGCGCTGCGCATCCACATCGGCCGGTAGCCGGCGGCGTGCTGGATCGCGTGGCCGACCTCGTGCGCGGCGATGCCGGCGGCGGCGGCGTGCGTGCCGTGGTAGACGTCGGGGCTGAGCGCGAGGGTCTTGGTCATCGGGTTGTAGTGGTCGGACAGGAAGCCCTGGTGCTCCACGACCTCGACGTCGTGGATGTCGGCATCGCGCATGATGCGGCGGGCGACGTCGACGCCGCGCAGGCCGCTGGCGATCAGCACGCGCCGGCCGCGGGCGAACTGGGCCTTGACCATGCCCGCGGTGATCAGCGACAGCAGCGCGCTGATGCCCAGGATCGCCAGGTAGATGGGGTCGAAGATCATGGTCGTGGTACCTCCGTCAGCTCGACATGGTCATGCGAATGAAATGCCAAACGCTGCGATTGTGGCGGAACGGGCTCCACCGCCACGACATCTGGACATAACCATGACGCCTGCCGCGCCATGGCCTGTCGCGTCCAGCGCTTGCCATCCCCGGCCGGCGGCGACCGTCAGAGCCCGCACCGGAGAACCCATGCGTCCGATCCGCCTCCTCCTCATCACCCTCTTCGCCACCGCGGTAGCCGTCGGCGGCGAAGCGGCTCCCGCGGGCTCCCCCGAGGAGGCGCTCCTGGCCCCGGTCAAGGCGCTGCGCCAGAACGACGTGCTCGCGCTCTACAAGGCGATGCCCGCCGAGGAGCGGGCCGAGGCCGAGGCGGAGTGGGCCGCCCACCGCGACCAGCCGCCGACCGAGCAGGACGCCAAGCTCGACGAGATGCTGCAGCTGGTGAACCAGCCCAACGCCGTCGACCTGCTGATGCTGCAGGCCGAACCGGCGCTGGCGCAGATCGATCCGCAGCAGCTCGGCTTCCAGCTGCAGATGGGCGCCGGCATGATCGGCATGGGCCTGGCCTCGAGCCCGGAAGGCATGCCCTTCGCCGAGATCATCCAGGGCCTGGCGACCGACATGATGACCTGGCTCCCGACGTCGGGCATCAACGACCCGGCCAAGCTGCGCCAGATGCTGACCCACCTCGTCGCCGCCGGCAAGGCGTACGGCGTCGCGGACAGCGCGGGGCTGCGCGCGCTGTCGCTCGACGACGTGCTCACGCGCAGCGGCGACGCCCTGAACGAGTTCAAGGCCGGCCTCGCGGTCTACGGCTGCGACCTCGACGCGTTCCTCGATTCGATGCAGGTGACCGATGTCGCCGGCACCGGCGACGCGCGCACGGCGAACCTGCAGTTCACGGTGCTCGGCAAGCCGCGCACGCTGCCGCTCAAGCTCAAGCTCGTCGACGGCACGTGGACCACCGACGAGAGCACCTTCGCGCCGCTGACCGACCTCGCGGCGCAGGCCGGCGGCATGGGCGGCGGTCCCGGCCCCGGTCCCGGTCCGGGCTTCGACGATGCCATGCAGGATGGCGGCGAGACGATCGAGATCGCGCCGATCCCGGCCGATGTGGCCGAGCCCGCCGCTCCCGCCGAGGAGCCGGCGCCCGCCGCGACGCCCTGAGCGCCGTCGGCGGACGAGTCGAACGAGCCCGGCGCGCCTGCGCCGGGCTCGTTTCGTTTGCGGGGATCAGCCCAGCCGCACCGGCGCGCGGTGCCCGCGCAGGAAATCGGCCGCCGACAGCGGCTTGCCGCCCGGCAGCTGCAGCCGCGTGATCGCGAAGGCGCCGCGGCCGCAGCCGACCAGCAGCGCATCGGCGAGCACGTGCGCGCTGCCCGCCGTCCCGGCGTCGACGTCGCGCGCCTCGCCGGCCAGCACCCGCAGGCGCAGCGGCTCGCCGGTCGCGTAGTGCGCCATGGCCCAGCAGCCCGGCGCCGGCACGTAGGCGCGCACCCAGCGATCGAGCTCCAGCGCGTCGCGCGTGAAATCGAGCTGGCCGTCGTTGTCGACCAGCTTGCGGCAGATCGTCACCGCGCCTTCGTCCTGCGGAACCGCCGGCCGGCTTGGATCGCGCAGGAATTCCGTCAGCGCCTCGGCGGCGCAGATCGCCATCGCGTCGTGCAGCTCCGGCAGCGTCACGCGCGGATGCAGCGGCAGCTCGCGGCGCAGGAACACCGGCCCGGCGTCGAGACCGCGCACCATGCGCATCACGCTCACGCCCGTGACCGGGTCGCCGGCGCGGATCGCCGCCTGCAGCGGCGAGGCGCCGCGCCAGCGCGGCAGCAGCGAGGCGTGCAGGTTGACACAGCCCAGCCGGGGCCGGTCGAGCAGCGGCTGGCGCAGCAACGCGCCATAGGCCATGACGACGATGATATCCGCGCGCAGGCGCTTGTCGTCCTCGGCGCCCTTGAGCGACTCCGGCTGCCACACCGGGATGCCGAGCTCCTGCGCCGCGAGCTTCATCGCCGGCGGATGCAGCTTGTTGCCGCGCCCGGCCGGCCGGTCGGGCTGGGTGACGACCTGGCGCACGGTCGTCGCCGCCGCCAGCGCGCGCAGCGCCGGCACGGCGATCTCCGGCGTGCCCATGAACACCGTGTCCATCACGGCGCCGGCTTGATGATCTCGTCGGCGAGCACGCCGATGTAGGCGCCGGCCGGCAAGGACGGCAACC
>Ga0196963_10000741_pt1 | contig 25971 bp, 20 predicted proteins | sample S1_5metaG_FD_148600 | JGI IMG/M metagenome (GOLD analysis project Ga0196963, IMG submission 148600) | Soil microbial communities from Anza Borrego desert, Southern California, United States - S1_5 | ecosystem: Environmental > Terrestrial > Soil > Desert | place: USA: California | collected...
AACGACGTTCGCGTGAGTGTGTTCGGCCAGAGCGACTGCTCGAATGATCCGGCACGGCCGTCCCCGTGCAACCTGCATTCAGTCTGGGACGGCCGCTTGATCTCGCGACGCAACCTCGACGACGGCCGGTATCTCGGCGAGCTGAACAAGCTGATCGCGCAAAAGGGATGGTCGGCGTCGCAATCGCCCGGCACGCCGGCGCAGTGGGCAGAGCAGTCGTTTCGCCTGGCGAAGGAGGCGCTCGTCGACAATGGCGCCAACATCGACGAAGGGTACTTTCGCCGGCACATCGGCGTCATCGAGGAACGAATGGCGCTGGCCGGCCTACGCCTCGCTGCCGTGTTGAATCGCGTGCTGGCGACGCCGCCGCCGGTGTAACGTTTCGTCGCGCGGGGCTCCTCCGAACGACGGCTGATTCAGTCGGCCCGAAGCGCCGTCACCGGATCCACTTTTGAGGCCTTGCGCGCCGGAACTACACACGCCACAAGAGCGACCGTTGTCAGCACCATCGTGATCACAATCATCGTCAGCGGATCCGTGGGTTCGATCTCCGCAACGAGGCGGAACTGCGCGACGATGCCCAGCAGGACGGCGCCGGGAATCCCGATCGCCAGGGCAATGGCCAGCTGCGTCAGCCCTTTCTTCAAGAACATCCAGGACACGTCCCATCGGCTGGCCCCGACAGCCATGCGTACGCCAATCTCCTGCGTCCGTTGCGTGACGGCATAGGCGATGACACCGTAGACGCCGACAGCGGACAACAGCAGCGCAATTCCGGCCAGCACACCGAACAGAATCGCGAAGATGCGATAGATCGAGCGCTCGTTGGCGAACACGCTGGCCACGGTTTCGATACTGAATACCGGCTGATCGGCGTCGATGTGCTGCACGGCGCCGCGAACCGCCGCCATGATGCTGGCCGGCGGCAGAGCGCTGCGAACAACCAGGGACGACGTGCGGTCCGGCCGGCTCATGAACGGCAGATACACGACCGGATTTCGAAACGCGTCGTCATCACTGCCTTGGAGGAACGTCGGAACGACGCCGACGACCGTACGCCACGGCTGCGGAGGGGCGTCCGGTTCGTCGAGCCGAGGCACGAACCGCAGCTGCCGGCCAATCGGATCCTCGCCGCGGAAAAATCGATCCGCCAACAACTGGTTTATCACCACAGGCGCTGAGCCGGGGGCGGCGTCGCCATTCGCGAACCCACGGCCGCGAATCACGCCGACGCCGAGCGTCTCGAAATATCGCGGCGACACCGCCACCGTCGACACAAACGGCCGCTGCTGATCGTCCATGTCCGCACTGCCGGCGATGATGACGCGCCACTCCTCGTGGTCCAGGGGTGGCACCGCGGTCGTGATGGCCGCGGATTGAATGCCGGGAATGGCTTCGACGCCCGGCAGCACCTGCTCGAAAAACCGGCGCCGCGCTTCCGGCGTCGGGTACTTGGACGGCGGCAGCTGCATTCGCATCCGGGTCAGACCTTCGACCTCGAAGCCCGGCGACGCGTCATAGAGCGCGATGAAGCTGCGCAGCATCAGGCCGGCGCCGCAGAGCAACACGATCGTCAGGGCGAGTTCGGACACGACCATGATCGTGCCGAGACGCCCGGAGCGGCGATTACCCGCAGAGCCGCGCGCGCCTTCCTTGAGCGTGTCCTGCGGGTTCTCACGCGACACCTGCAGAGCCGGCGCGATGCCAAAGATGATGCCGGCGGCGACGCAGATCGCCGCGACATAGGACACGACGCGGTAGTCGATCGTGAACCGGATCCAGTAGGGCGCGCCGGTCGCTCGTATCGCATCATCGAATGCGCGCACGCCGAAAGCGGCCAGCACCAGCCCGAGGACGCCACCGATGAACGACAACGCAATGCTTTCGATCAGCAGTTGGCGGACGACGCGCCAGCGCGTGGCACCGAGCGCGTAGCGCACCGCCACCTCGCGTGATCGATACATTGCACGGGACAACAGCAGGTTCGCAACGTTGGCGCACGCGATCAGCAGCACGAAGACGACGGCTCCCATTACGACCAGGAACATCCGTGGTGCCGAGCCGTTGAGGAACCGCCCAACCAGGTTCTCGACCTGCGCACCGACGACGTTCTTCGATTGGTTGGGATGCTCTTTGATGATCCGCTGCGCGATGCCTTCGATTTCGTTCGAGGCTTGTTCGACGGTCACGCCGGGCGCGAGGCGGCCAAATACGCTCAGCAAGCGGATCTCGCGCGTCAACTGTGCTTCCACCGGAATGAACGGCACCCAGAGCTCGCTGTTCTCCGGGAATTTCATGCGCTCCGGCATCACCCCGATGATGGTCGCCGGGCTGCCGTTGATCTTGAGGATGCGGCCGACGACGTTCGGATCGCGCGCGTAGCGGTTGGTCCAGATCTCGTAGCCGATGATGACGACGGGCTCGGCGCCGGGCCGGTCCTCGCCGTCGACGAAGCTGCGGCCCAGCAGCGGGCGCTGACGGAGGATGTCGAACAGATTGGCGGTGACTCGCGCGCCCTGCGTCTGCTCCGGCGGCGCATGGTCGTCGCTGATATTGATCGCGCCAAAGTTCGAGGCGCCGAGCGAGGTGAACGACCGCGCCTGCTTCCAGTCCTCGAAATCAGGCACCGCAGAAGGCAGCCGCCGTCCGCGAGTAGGGCGCCACGATATCGCGTGGATTTCCTCGGCGCGCTCGAACGCGAAGCCGCGAAAGTACGCCGCGTTGACGATCGTGAAGCCCAGCGTGTTGGCGCCGATGCCGAGCGCGATTGCGGCAATCGCAGCAGCGGCAAACCACTTCTCCTTCAGCATCAATCGACCCGCAAAGCGCAGGTCCTGCAGCAGATCGTCGAGTACCCGGAAGCCGCGCGCGTCGCGATGACGCGATTGCAGCGCCGATGCCGCGCCAATGCGGAGCGCCGCCTGCCGCCGCGCTTCGACGGCGGTCATGCCCTTGCGCAGGTTGTCTTCCGTCAGCATCTCGAGGTGGGATTGCAGCTCCTGCGCAAAATCGCGATCGTCGGAGCCGCCGCTGAACAGTGCGCGCAGACGCGCGGCGAAATGGCGGAGCGCGGTCATCGGGTGCTCCGCGGCGAGAGGTTGAGCAGGCGATCCATCACGCCGGCGATGCGCTCCCAGTTTTTCGCTTCGGCGGCGAGCTGTTTCTTGCCGGCCTTGGAGATCGCATAGAACTTCGCCTTGCGATTGTTCTCCGAGGTGCCCCACGAGGCGTCGATCCAGCCCTTCTGCACGAGCCGGATGAGGCACAGGTAGATGGTGCCCTGGTTGACCTGCAGCGCCTCCTCGCTGACTTGCTCGATGCGCCGCGCGATGCCGTAGCCGTGCATCGGGCCCATCACGTCGAGCGTCTTGAGGACCATCAGGTCCAGCGTGCCCTGCAATATCTCTGACTTATCGTCGTCGCCCACGAGCGCTCCTGTCGGATGCTAAGAGGAGTATCACGTGCTCCTGTGGGACGTAAAGAGGAGCGGGAAAGTTCCGCAGCAACGCAAAAAGGCCGCCTGCAGCCAGGCGGCCTTTAGCTGGCGGGTCCAGGACCCGCCGTTACACGAGAGAGGTTACCGCAGCCGCGCCGCGCGGCCGCGCAGGGTTTCCGCAAGCGCTTTGAGGCGCTTCTGATCGATGCCCGAGCCCTTGTCGGCATCGGCATCGAACTGGCCGGCGATCGTTTCGAGCCGGTCCAGGGCGGCTTTGGCGTTGCCTTCCTTGCCGGTCCGCAACGAGTCGACCGCGGCGAGCGCCTCGGTCGTAGCGCGCAGCCGATCGGCGGCAATGCTCTTCGATCGGCTCAACTGATCCATGTAGGCCTTCGCCACGGCTGAGGTCGCCTGCCATTGCACTTTCGGCTGGTTCTGCGAGTTGAACTCCTGCAGCCGGAACTGCACCGCCGCATCGATCTCGTTCTGCGACAGCAGGTCGCTGGCCTTGAGGCGGAACACATCGATGCCGCGCGCGATCTCCGCGCCGTAGATGTGGCCGTTGTACCAATATGACGACCAGTAGCCGCCCGAGGCCATTGCTTCGGCGTTGATCGGACCGCGATCGAAATACGCGATCTCTTTCGGGTTCGCGGAATCGGTGAAGTCGAACACCGAGATCCCGCCTTGATACCACGACTGCACCATGATGTCGCGCCCGGGCACCGGGATCAGCGAGCCGTTATGCGCGACGCAGTTTTCCTGCTCGGTCTGCGCTGCCGGCATCTTGTAGTAGCCCTTGAATACGAGCTTTCTGTCGACGATGTCGTAGATCGCGTTCGCACCCCAGGTCAGCGGGTCGATGGCGCGGCACCGCGGCCGGCCGCCGCCGCCCCATTCGTCGGTGAACACGACCTTGGTGCCGTCGTTGTTGAACGTCGCGGAGTGCCAGTAGGCGAAGCCCTTGTCCGAGACGAAATCGAGCCGCTTCGGGTTGCGCGGGTCGCTGATGTCCATCAGGATGCCGTTGCCGGAGCAGGCACCGGCAGCGAGACCCATTTCCGAATACACCGTGATGTCGTGGCACTGATTCGTGACGCTGGTGCGCTGGGTGTTCGGGCCGTGATCGCCGCCGGCCCAGAGACCCGCGATGTTGCCCGTCTCGTTCATGAAGATGCGCGGTTGATTGACGATGCGCGACTTGGCCGGTTCGGCGAGCGGCACTTCGATGACGTCGATGCTGAAGAGGGAGGTGTTCGGATCCTCCTTGGCGTCCTTGCCGGAGCACCCGACCAGCTCTTCACCGGAGCGCACGCTGCCCGTGCCCGATGCATACAAGTAGATGTGGCTCTTGTCCTTCGGATCCGGGACCAGCGTGTGGGTGTGGGAGCCACGGCAGGTTTGCACGGCGGCAACCTGCTTTGGATTCTTCAAGTCGGTGATGTCGAAAATGCGAACGCCGCGGAAGCGTTCGGCGCTGACCGTCTCGGTGACGCCCTGCAGCCCGCAGTCAAGACGGCCGCGCGTCTGCTCGACCGACATGAACAGCAGGTTGCCCCAGATCGACACGTCACCCTGACCGCCCGGGCATACCACCGACGCCAGCAGCTGCGGGCGGTTGGCGCGTTCGATGTTGTAGGTGTTGAAGCCGTGGTAGTTCCCGACCACGACAAAGTTGTCTTTGAACGCAAGATCGGAGTTGGTGTAGCTCAGTTGATTCGGATTGGGCGGCGTGCGCGGTGCCCCCGGCTCGGGTTCGGCGGGCGGACGGGTCCCGAGCGGCGCCGCCGGATCAAAGAAGCCTTCCGGCTTCGGCAGATTGGCGATCAGCTCCATGTTCCAGGCTGCTTCGGCCGCCTTCACGCCTACACCGCCGGGTTTCAAATTCGCGCGCGGATCGGTGGTCGACGGCCGCGGCAGGTCGTCGGGCGGGATCGGATCGGGTAACCGCGGCGGCGTGGTGTTCTGAGGCGCCTGAGGTGCCTGGGGTGCGGCCTGGCCGACCGCCATCGCCGACACCAGCAGCATGGCTGCGACACACGTTGTCCGTCTCATCATCGTCTCCTTACCGCAGCGCAGCGGCGCGGCCCTTCAAAGTGTCAGCCAGCGCCGTCAAGCGCATGGCGTCGCGACCGGTTTTCGATTTCGCATCCGCCTCGATCTGAGCAGCCACTGCTGTTAAAGCGTCGAGTCGCGATGCCGCATCTCGTTCCCTGCCGGTGCGCAGCTCGTCGACCCTCGCCAGCGTGTCGCGGACCGCCTTGGCGCGCTCCGCGGTGATCGCGTTGGTGCGTCCGAGTTGATCGAGATAGGCCTTGGCCACCGCCGAGGTCGGCTGCCACTTGAGGCGCTGCTGGTTCTGCGCATTGAACTCGCTGGACCGCACCTGGATGGCCGCGTCGATTTCGTTCTGCGACAGGTGCTCGGTCGGCACCAGTCGGAAGACGTCCATGCCGCGCGAAATCTCGGCGCCGTAAATGTTGCCGTTGTACCAGTAGGCCGACCAGTAGCCGCCGATGATCAGGTTTTTCGGATCGAGCGGACCGCGATCGAAGTAGGCGATTTCCACCGGGTTTTTCGCGTCGGTGAAATCAAACACCGAAATACCGCCCTGGTACCAGCCCTGGACCATGATGTCGCGGCCAGGCACGGGAATGACCGAACCGTTGTGCGCGACGCAGTTTTCCGTCTCGGTCTGCGGCGCCGGCATCTTGTAATAGCTGCCGAACACCATCTTCTTGTCGACGATCTCGAAGATCGCATTGGCGCCCCACGACATCTGGTCGGTGGCGCGGCAGCGCGGCCGCGTCCCGCCGCCCCATTCGTCCGTAAACACCACTTTGGTGCCGTCGTTGTTGAAGGTGGCCGAGTGCCAGTAGGCGAAGTTCTTATCCGAAACGAAGTCCAGGCGCTTCGGATTTACCGGATCGCTGATGTCGAGCAGGATGCCATTGCCCGAGCACGCGCCGGCCGCGAGGCCGACTTCCGGATACACGGTGATGTCGTGGCACTGGTTGGTCGTGCTCGTCCGCTGCGTGCCGGGTCCGTGATCGCCGCCCGCCCACAGGCCGGCGACGTTGCCCGACTTTTCGTCCATGAAGATGCGCGGCCGATTGACGATGCGTGCTTTTTCCGGCGCGCCGAGCGGCACTTCGATGACGTCAATGCTGAACAGCGCGGTGTTCGGGTTTTCCTTCGGATCGCCGCCGGAGCAATCGATCAACTCTTCCCCCGAGCGCACGCCGCCCGTGCCCGAGCCGTAGACGTAGAGAGTTTCCTTGTCTTTCGGCACCAGCGTGTGGGTGTGCGAGCCGCGGCACGTCTGCACCGCGGCAATCTGTTTCGGGTTGCGGATGTTCGTAATGTCGAAGATGCGGACCCCGCGGAAGCGCTCTTTGCTCACCGGCTCGACGACGCCCTGGGTGCCGCAGTCGATACGGCCGCGTGTCTGCTCAACCGACATGAAGAGGAGATTGCCGTAGATCGAGACGTCTCCCTGCCCGCCCGGACAGACGATCGACGCCAGCAGCCGCGGGTTTCTGGAGCTCTCGATGTCGTAGGCGTTGAAGCCATGGAAATTGCCCATCACCATGTGGTTGCCCGAGAACGCCAGGTCGGAATTGGCAAAATCGAGCGCGCCGGGACCCTGCGGGATCTGCGGTGCCTGGGGCGTCTGCGGCGTCGGCGCCGACTCCGGCGTCGCATTGGCGGGGCGCTCGCCGGGTGTCGGCACGCCGGCCGGGTTCTTGGGATCGAAGAAGCCTTCCGGCCGCGGCCGCGTCGACACCAGCTCCATGCCGCGCGCGGCCACGCCGGCATCCCGCAGGCCGGGCTTCAGACCGATGCGCGGATCGTTTGCGTCGGCGGGCTTCTGCTGCGCGACCACCGTCGCCAGACCCAGCGCCACAAACACTGCAATCGCCGTCACTCTCATTTCACGATCTCCCTGAGCATCATGCCCATGCGTTCGATTTCCATCCGCTGATCGGCATCGACGTCAGACGCAAACGCGTAGATGCCGCCTTCCTGTCCCGCACCGGGCGACTTGAACAGCTCTTCGACCATCGTGATGGCGCCGGCGTGGTGCTTGATCATGCCCTGCAGAAACAGCCGATCGAACTCGACGCCCTTGGCGGCGGCGAGCTTGGCCATTTCATCAGGCGTCAGCATCCCCGGCATCATGCCACCCGGTTCGTGATGGGCGTGCGGGCCGGGGATCTCCGCGCCGTGATCCTTGAGCCAGGTCCGCATCATGTTCATCTCGTCTTCCTGCGATACCTGGATGCGCAGGCCGAGCCGCTTCAAGTCGACGTTGTTGGTGCGGTCGTTGATCAACGCCACCATTTCGACGGCCTGCGCGTGATGCGCGATCATCCCCTGCATGAACTTGATGTCGGCGGCCGTCGCGCCGACTTTGGAGAGGTCGGTGGCTTCCGCCGTGCTGATGGTCCTGGTGCTCTGGCCTGGCGCGCCGGGCTGGAGCAGCGGCGTGTCGGACGCGCCACCGCCCGCACTTTTACAGCCGGCGAGCACACCTATCAATAGAAATGAAATGACGTTCGATCCAACAGATTTGCGCACTGGCCAACTTTACTAAAAATTAACGATTCCCGGGGGCGAAGGGCGCGCCGTCAGACAGGCGTCGTGCAGACTTACTGCTTGTCGTATTCGCCCGTCGTTTCCTCGACGCGGAACGACCAGTCGACGTTCGTCGATTCAACCAGGAAATCGTAGGTCCTGGGGCCTTCGTCGTATTCGACGGTGCCAGTGCCCATTCCCGTGTGATCGGCGACGATTCCCAGCGTCCGGCCGCTGATCGCGCTTCTCATCGTCAGTTTGAACGTGCCCCGTCCGGGGGGCGATTCGTTCGTCGTCCGCCAGGTAATCCGGAAACGGCCCGTCTCACTCGTCACGTCGCCGACCGTCGCTGTCCCGCGCCCCTGCCACGAGCCAACCACTCTTGTAACGCCAATGATCGGCTGCGGCTCTGCGGGCTTCTGGCTGCAGGTGCCAGCCACGAAGGACACGAAGAACACGAAGCAACATTTTTTCAAGACCATTGGTTTGAGAAATGCTCTGTGATCGTGCTTACTGCTGGGTCGACGTCGCCGCCGCGGGGGCACTCCACTCCGGCGGGTTCTGGCCGAGCAGGTGCCGCACGAAGAAGTCGAACCGCTTGCGCTCGCCATAGTCCGCGTACTGCCCGCCGCGGCCGGCGTTGTGGTCTTCACCGGGGTAGATCAGCAGATCGAAATTCTTGTCGGCCTTGATCAACGCGTTGACCACCTGCATGGTCGACGCTGGATCGACGTTGGTATCGAGCTCGCCGACCATCAGCAGCAGCTTGCCCTGCAGCAGGTGCGCATGGTCGACGTTCGACGACGCTGCGTATTGCGGACCGATCGGCCATCCCATCCACTGTTCGTTCCACCAGATCTTGTCCATGCGGTTGTCGTGGCAGCCGGCGTACGACACCGCTGCCTTGTAGAAGTCGGGATGAAAGAGCAGCGCGCCCATCGCGTTCTGGCCGCCCGCCGAGCCACCGTAGATGCCGACGCGCGTGATGTCGTACCACGCGTTTTGAGCGGCGAAGGCTTTGTGCCACAGGATGCGATCCGGAAACCCGCCGTCCCTGATGTTCTGCCAGGCGACGTCATGGAACGCCTTCGAGCGATTCGAGGTGCCCATGCCGTCCATCTGCACGACGATGAAGCCAAGCTCCGCCTGCGCCTGCATGGCTGAATAGGCCGAGAACGATTTCGGCGTGTGCGTGCCGTGCGGGCCGGCGTAGATGTATTCAATGACGGGGTATTTTTTCGACGCCTCGAAGCGCGCCGGTTTCCAGACCAGGCCCCAGATGTCGGTGACGCCGTCGCGTCCTTTGGCGACGAACACCTCCGGCGCCCTCCATCCGGTCTTGACCAGCGCGGTGGCATCGCCCCGCTCGATCTCGATACCCGCCGTCGCCGCACCGGTCGAGAGCTCGATCAGCTCGAGGACCGGCGGCATATCCACCCGCGAGTAGTGATCCAGCATGTACTTCAAGTCCGACGAGAATTCGACCGTGTGGTTGGCGTCGACGGTGGTGAGCCTGGTCAGTCCGCTGCCATCGAAATTGATGCGAAAGTAATGCTGGAAATAGGGGTCCTTGCCCGCATCGATGCCGCCGGCGCTGAACCACAACCGGCGGTTGTCCTCATCGACCCTGACGACGTGCCGCACCGGCCAAGCGCCCTTTGTAATCTGCTGCTTCACCTTGCCGGTGGCGCCGTCGAGCAGATAGAGGTGGTTCCATCCATCGCGCTCCGACATCCAGATCACCTCCTTGCCGTCGGCAAGGTCATGGCGGAAGCGCTTGCCGGCCTGCAGGGTCGCCGCGGAACGGTTGTAATAGAAAAACGTCTTCGGCTCCTCCGACACGATCGCCCGTGCGGCGCCGGTGTGTGCATCGACTTCGACGACGCGGTAGATCTCGTGGCCGCGCTGGTTGTACTCGAAGGTGAACGCGCGGCTGTCCTTGCGCCACACCAGGTCCGACAGGTCGTACGGGTTCGGAAACAATTTCGTGTCGACGATGATCTGTTTCTGGCTGCGCACGTCGAAGAGCACGGGCTGTTCGAGGTCGAGCAGGTCGCCCGGCTTTGCGTACTGGGCGGCCCAGTGCTCCGGCTGCAACTGATCTTCTGGCGAGGACGCGATGTAGTGGACCAGGCGGCGGTAACCCGGCCGCACGCGATACGCGGCGATTTTGCTCGAGTCCGGCGACCAGACGATCGACGCGCCGTCGTAGTACTGACCCTCCGAACCGTCGCTGCTCAGCGCGATGCGCTTGTCACCGCCGAACGGACGAATCGCCACGTTGTAGTTGTCGATAAAGGCCATCCACTTGCCGTCGGGCGACATCCGCGGACGCGGGGTGATGCTCGACAGCTCGCCGCGGACCGGACCCGTGATGCCGCGCCGGATTTCGCCCGGCGCCGGTGCTTCAGGCGTGTGGCACGCGTAGTCGGCCAGCGTGCACGTCCATCGCGCACCGGCGATGGTCATATCGATCGCGCTCAGCGCTTCGTTGAACGCGAAGGTCTGGAAGGGCAGTCGCGTCGAAGTATAGGCGCGGCCGGATGCGCGTGACAGCGACGCCGCCAAAGCGCTGTGATCGAAGGCGGGCTGCCGGGTCCGCGTATCGGCGTCGACCATCACGAACTCGTGGCCGTCGGCCAGCGTGCGGCGGTAGTAGAAGCGATGCGTTCCGCTCACCCATGTCGGCGGGTCTGCCAGAAACGGCGCCGCCGATTCGTACTGCTGGCGCAGGGCTTGCGCCCGCTGATAATCGGTCGTGGTCACTTGCGCGGACGCGGACAGCGCAGTCCCCAGGATCAGCGCCGCAGCAGATACAGAAGTCGTGTTCATAAGTACACTTGCTCGAGTGAAAAAGATTGTCTGGTCAGCGGGCATTCTAGCGCTATTGATCTGCAGCGGTGCGTCCGGCGCGCAGGAATCTGCGCAGGCGCCGCAGCAACTGGAGTCGGCGGCCGGTGCCGCGTCGGCGCTGCCGCGACTACGCAGCCTGCTGGTCAGTCATCGGGGTCAGCTGGTGCTCGAGCGATATTTCAACGGCGCCCGCGCTTCGCAACCGGCCAACATCAAGTCCGCGTCCAAGAGCGTCATTGCCGCGCTGATCGGCATCGCGATAGGCAAGGGCCACATTCCCAGCGCGGACCAGAAAGCCGCTGTCTACTTCCCGCAGCTTGCCAGGGATCCCGATCCGATGAAGCGCGGCATTTCCATCCTCGACCTGGTGACGATGCGATCAGGTCTGGAGTCGACCAGCGGCCGCAATTACGGCGCGTGGGTGCGCAGCAAGAACTGGGTCAATTACGTGCTGAGTCGCCCGCTCGTCGACCGGCCCGGAACGCGCGTCGAGTACAGCACCGGCAGCAGTCACCTGCTGTCGGCGATCCTGACGATCGCCACGAAGAAGAGCACCTGGGCGTTTGCGCAGGAGGAACTGGCAAAGCCGCTCGGCTTCACCTTGGCCCGCTGGCCTGCCGATCCGCAGGGCATCTATTTCGGCGGCAACGAGATGCTGATGACGCCGCGACAAATGGTGCGCTTTGGCGAGTTGTACCTGAATGACGGCCGCGCCGGCGATCGACAGATCATCCCGAAGGACTGGGTCGACAAGGCCGACGATGGGGTGGGGCGATCGCGATGGGGGAGCGACCGGGAGTACGGCCACGGGTTCTGGATTCGCGAGTTCGACCGCGTGAAGTCGTATTACGCGTGGGGCTACGGCGGCCAATTCATCTTCATCGTGCCCGCCAAGCAGCTCGTTGTCGTCACCACCTCGCGTGCCGATGTCTCCGCGGAGCGCCGCGATCATCTCGACGGGATTTATTCACTGGTCGCGCAGATCGTTGCGGGGTATTGAGTTTCGGATGACGCCGAGGCAGCGCGCCGGTCAGTCGTCGACTGCTTGCCATGAGCGAACCTTACGATTCGCCAAAGGCGAGCCGAGGTGAGTCGAATGGTGCGCCCAGCAGGACTCGAACCTGCAACCTTTGGCTCCGGAGGCCAACGCTCTATCCAATTGAGCTATGGGCGCGAGGCTTCCATCATACCTCGCAGCCCAGCCGGCTATCATTTACTCACCCAGCCACGGGGCGGCTACGCCGCGCTGACCGCGATGCCATCGCCGCCCGCTCGACAATGCTCGGGCGTTCCACCGGACGCGTCACGGGCCGACTACGCAAAGCCGGGTGAATCGTGGGCAAATCGGCCCTGGTTCGGCACATCCATTCACGGCCCTTGCTGTCGGCGCCGGGCGTGAACATTGTCGCCCTAGCTTCGACCTTTCGCCTGATCACAATCCTGGCGGCCGCGTTTTCCCCAGGAGAGTTCCCGCGCGGGCGTGGCGAACCGCTTGCACAAGTGGTCGCCGGAGTGGACGGATTATAAATATGCGAGCGCCAGGCGATCGAAGGTCCCGTGTGCGGTTCGAGGTGTTCGGAGCGTTCTGGGGAACGTTTGACGCTGGCGACGCCGTGCGTGTTCATAATCTGACTCGGCACGGCGCGCTGATCGAAGCGCATCAGCCAATTGCCGTCGAGTCGGTCCAATCCGTCTGTCTGACGCTCGACGGCCAACCGGCGATTGCCGACGCGCGCGTCCGCCATCTTCGCCCGACCCACACTGACGAGGGTGAGCGTTATCTCGTCGGTGTCGAATTCCTCAGCACGACTGTAGCCTTCCACGAAGCCGTCGATCGACTGATGGCTTACCGTGCTGCCCATACCGAACATACGTAAGTTGTTGACCAGTATGTGGTGACCTTCCACATCCGGGCGGCTAAATAAGTTCTCCCTTTCGCGAAACTGCCCTCGCCAAAACCTAGATCTGCCTTTGCGACGCCGGCAAGTCTGCCGACAGGCAGACAACTGGCTCCCAAATGTTGGCGACTTCTTTGCACAAGGGCAGGCCATGAATGACGCCGTCTCCTCCGATCGTCGTCGAGTCCCCCGCGCCATGATCGCCGACACCGAACTGTCGGTGCTGGCGTTTCCGATCCCGGTGCGGCTGCTTGACATCAGCCTCAGCGGGGTCCTGCTCGAGTCGTCCCATCCGGTCGACCTCGGGACGCGCGGCACGTTGCGCTTCAACTTTGGCGGCGTGCCGTTCTCGGCGGACGTGCGAGTGGAACGGATTGAACGCGCGCGCGGCGAGGCCGCCGAGCGGTACTCGATCGGCGCGTCGTTCGTCGCGCTGAGCCGGGAAGACCAGCGTGTGATCGAACGGTTTGCCGATCAGTGAGGCCTATCGTGGAAGCATCCAGAGACTACAGCAGCCCCAGCACCGTCACCCCCATCGGCGCCGGCATGGCGTCGCGATCGAAAACGCACGTCCGGCTGATTGGCCGCGGCCCGCAGATGGCGGCGCTGCAAGCCGAAATCGACCGGGTGGCCCGCAGCGACGCCAAGGTTCTGATCCACGGCGAGAGCGGCGTGGGCAAGGAGATCGTCGCGCGCACCATTCACTACAACGGTCCGCGCGCCAACATGGCGTTCGCGCCGGTCAACTGCGCGGGGCTGCCTGAAACGCTGCTCGAGTCGGAGTTGTTCGGGCACGTCAAGGGCAGCTTCACCGGCGCCTACCGCGACAAGCCCGGCAAGCTCGAGTCCGCCCACATGGGCACCGTCTTCCTCGACGAAATCGGCGAGATGACGCTGCGGATGCAGGGGCTGCTGCTGCGGTTCCTGGAGACCGGCGAAATCCAGCGCGTCGGCGCAGACGGCGGTGCACGCCACGTCAACGTCCGCGTCATCGGCGCGACGCACCGCAACCTGCGCGACATGATCGCGCAGGGCACCTTCCGCGAAGACCTCTACTACCGGCTGAACGTCATTCAGATCACGGTGCCGCCGCTGCGCGAGCGCCGCGAGGACATTCCCGAGCTGGTCACGCACTTCCTCAACAAGTTCGTGGCCGCCAACCGCTCGCCGATTACCGGCGTCGCGCCCGACGCGATGAAAGCGCTCGTCGCCTACTCGTGGCCGGGCAACGTCCGCGAGCTCGAGAACCTGATCGAGCGGATGGTCGTCGCCGTCCAGCACGAGACCATCGAGCTCCACGATCTCCCCTCGGAAGTCCGGGCGCAGGACAACGTCGCCTTCCGGCCCAGGCGCGAGCGGCGCCGCACGGTGGCCGACGATCTCTACGCGCGGCTCACCGAAAATCGCGAGTCGTTCTGGACCACGGTCTATCCGATGTACATGGCGCGCGAGATCACGCGCGCGCACGTGCGGGACGTGGTGCGGCGCGGCCTCGAAGAGGCGCGCGGCAACTACAAGATCGTCGCCCGCCTCTTCAACATGGAATCGCGCGAATACAAGCGCTTCCTGAATTTCTTGAGGAAACATGACTGCCAACTGCCGTTCAAAGAATATCGATAGCGCCGCCGCGCGCCGTCTCGCCGGGTACGGAACGTGCGCCGCCCGCATTGCGCTGGCGACCGTGTTCCTGTCCGCTCCAGCGACCGCGCAAACCACGAAGCCGGCGGCCAGCGCGCCGGCGTCGATGCCGCCGGCCGCTGCCGCCGCGGCCGCGCCGCGCGCGACCGATCCGGTGGTGCCGCCCGGCTATGTGATTGGCACCGACGACATGCTGTCGATCGTCTACTGGAAAGACAAAGACATGTCGGCGGATGCCAAAGTGCGTCCCGACGGCCGCATCGCGCTGCCGCTGATCAATGAGGTGCAGGCCGCCGGTCTGACGCCCGAGCAGCTGCAGCAGAAGCTCACCGAAGAATCGAAGAAGTACCTCGAGGACGCCAGCATCACGGTGGTGGTCCGCGAAATCAACAGCCGCAAGGCGTTCATCACCGGTGAAGTCAACAAGCCGGGTCCGTATCCGCTGACCGCGCCCACCACGGTGATGCAGTTGATTTCGCTGGCGGGCGGTCTCCGGGATTACGCCAACAGCAAGAACATCATGATCATGCGGACCGAGAACGGCAAGCAGACCGCATTGAAGTTCAACTACAAGGAAGTCGCGTCGGGCAAGAAACTCAATCAGAACATCGAGCTGAAGCCCGGCGACACCGTGGTCGTTCCGTGATCGTCCATCGCTGCGCCCTCGTCGTCTGGTTGATCGCCGTCGCCGTGGCCGTGCCGACGACGGTGGCGGCGCAAGTCAACAACGGCCCGTTCGGCGGGCTGTTCGGCCGCACGCCGGAACGCGAGGGTCGTCAGTTCACCGCCGTGGAATTCCGCACCTCGGGTAGCGGTCAGTTCGAAGACGGCGTCTCACTGGACCATCCGCTCGCTCCCACCTTCGATCCCGGCAAGGGCGCGTACTCCGGTTCTGCGAATGCGGCGCTGTCGTTCGGCCGCCGTGGTTCCCGCATGGAATCGTTCATGAGCGGCGGCGTCGGTTACCAGGAATACTTCGCGTCTCGCTCCTATGGCGCGACCTCATTCCGGGGTGGCGGCACCTTGCGCGCCAGGCCGACGACGCGCGTGACCGTCGATTCGGCGGCGCACTTCAGCCGTCAACCGTATTTCCAGGTGCTGCCGCCGGTGCTCGCGGCCACGCCGCAGTGGGTCGTGCCGATTGCCGCGAATCCATTCGCCGCGCGGCTGCTCGTGAACGACAGTCTCGACGGCCAGGTCGGCTCCACTTACCAGCCCACCAAACGCTTCTCGACGAGCGCGTACGTGACCGGTCGCCAGATGCGCTTCCACCAAGAACCCGATCATGACTTCGACATGGTCGGCGGGCAGGGCGGCGCGCGCTATCAAATCAGCCGTGACACTTCGTTCGGCCTCGCCTACGGCCGGGAGAACTACCGCACCCGCAAGTTCGGCGAAGAAGGGCGTTACGTCCACGAATACCTGGAGGTCTCGCTCGATTTTCTGCGCGACATCAAGATCACCCGCCGCACGTCGTTCGGCATTACGACGCAAACGTCGGTGCTTCGGGAGGGTGGCGCCTCGCGGAAATACCGCCTCAACGGCAGCGCGACGCTCAGCCGTCTGTTTCAACGCACCTGGCGCGCCTCGCTGTCCGCGCAGCGGCGCACCGAATTCCTGCCCGGCTTCTTCAAGCCGCTGTTCTCGGATCAGGTGAACGCGTCGGTAGGCGGCATGTTCACGCCGCGCGTCGACTGGTTCGCGCTGGCTGGCGGCGGCGTCGGGCAATTCGGGTTCGACGCGAGCGGCCGCTTCCGGTCGGCGACGGCCACGACCCGCTTGAATGTGGGTCTATCCCGGCGCCTTGGCACCTTCGTTCAGTACTCGTTCTATCACTACGAGCTGCCTCCGGGCACCGACAGCCTGCCGGTGCTCGACCGCATGTCTCGTCAATCCGTCGTGGCAGGCTTCAATATTTTTGTGCCGCTCTATTCACAAGTGAGGGAGCCCGGTGGTCCCCAATAAGCAGTATTCGATCGAGACGCTGCTCGAGATCGCGAAGCGTCGCAAATGGCTGATCCTCCTGCCGGCCGTCGCGGTCGGTCTGATTGCGGCGCTGGTCATCAACCGGCTGCCCGATCTCTACCGGTCGGAAACGCTGATTCTGGTGGTGCCGCAACGCGTGCCCGAAAGCTACGTGCGCTCGACGGTGACGGCGCGCATCGAGGATCGACTGCAGGCGATCAGCCAGCAGATCCTCAGCCGCACCCGGCTCGAGCAGATCATCACCGACTTCAACCTCTACGCCAAGGAACGCGCCGATCAGGAGTTGATGGAGGACATCGTCGAGCGGATGCGCACGCGCGACATCGGCATCGACATCATCAAGGGTGATGCGTTCCGCGTCAGCTATACCGCGAGCGATCCGCGGACCGCGATGCGTGTGACCGAGCGGCTCGGGTCGCTGTTCATCGACGAAAGCCTCCGTGATCGCGAGGTGCTGGCGGAAGGCACGAGCCAGTTCCTGTCGACGCAGCTCGACGAAGCGCGCCGCGAGCTGGTCGCGGTCGAAAACAAGCTGCTCGAGTTCCAGCGGCTCCACGACGGCGAGCTGCCGTCGCAGGTCAACGCGAATCAGCAAGGCCTGCACAACACCGAAATGGCGCTGCAGCAGCTCGGCGAGTCGCTCAATCGCGATCGCGAGCGGCGCATCACGCTCGAGCGCACCGTCGCCGACATTCTCGACGCGCCGGAAGAGGTCAAGCCGACCGCGGTCGATGCCACGAAGAGCGAGGTTGCCGAAACCCTCGCCGACGAGTTGCGACTCCAGCGTCAGGCGTTGCTGGCGATGGAACTGAAGCTGAGGCCGGAACATCCGGATGTCCGCCGGCAGCGGCGCACCGTCAGCGAGCTCGAGCAGCGCGTCGAAGCGCAGAAGCTCGAAGGCACGCTCGCCGCGCGGCCGACCGGGCCGCCGGTGGTCATGGATTACAACAAGCGCAAGCGCCTCATGGATGCGCGCGCGGAGCTCGACAACCTGGATCGGCAGATTCAGGCGAAGATCGCCGAGGAGGCACGCCTGCGCAGCAACGCTGCGATGTATCAGCAGCGCATCGAGGCCGCGCCGATTCGCGAAGCGGAGCTGGTCGCCCTGACCCGCGACTACGAGACGATGCAGCAGACCTATCGCAGCCTGCTGCAAAAGAAGGAAGAATCGCAGATTGCCGCCAGTCTCGAAAAGCGGCAGATCGGCGAGCAGTTCAAGATTCTCGATCCGGCACGGATGCCGGAACAGCCTGCGAGCCCGGATCGCCCCCGTCTGTATGTGATTGGCCTGTTGGCCGCGTTCGCCGTCGGCTTCGGCATCGCCGCGCTGGCCGAGTACTTCGACCGAACCTTGCGCAGCGAAGCCGACGTTCGCGCGGCGCTGAACCTGATGGTGCTCGCGACCGTGCCGTACATGCGTGACGCCGCGGCGTCCGCCCGCCGGCTCCGCCGCAATCTCGCCATCGGCGCCGCCGCCACTACCGTGCTCGCCGCCTGCGCGGCCGTCGCCTGGAGGCTGTTGAGATAGTCATGTATGAACGCTATTACGGGTTGCAAGAGCGGCCCTTCGATCTGTCACCGAACCCGCGGTTTCTCTGCTTCACCGCGCAACATCGCGAAGCGCTTGCGCACCTGGAGTACGGGTTGGCCGGCCGGCCCGGCATCACGGTGATCGTCGGCGAAGCCGGCACTGGAAAAACCACGCTCGTTCGCAAGGCCCTGCAAGCCGCGGACGGCAGCTCGATCATCGTCCACCTGTCGAATCCAACGCTGACCCGAGCGGAGTTTTACGAATATCTCGCCGGCGGCTTCCGGTTCACCGCGGATGCCGGCCGCTCGAAGATCCAGTTCCTGCGCGAGGTCGAGCAGCACCTCGACGACACCTCGAAGCCGCGCCTGGCGCTGGTTGTCGACGAAGCGCAAAGCGTCCCGTACGAGCTGCTCGAGGAAATCCGACTGCTGACCAACGCCGAATCGGCGACCGGCCGTTCGATCGCGGTGGCGCTGGTGGGTCAGCCTGAGCTTGGCCGCCGCCTGGACGAGGCCCGGCTGCGGCAGTTGAAGCAGCGCGTGGTGCTGCGCTGTGAGCTGACGCCGCTGAGCCTCAAAGACACTGCAGCTTACATCTCGGCCCGCGTGAAGACCGCGGGTGGCGAGGCGACGCGGCTGTTCACGCGTGACGCGGTGATCGCCATTCATCAGCACTCGCGCGGCATCCCGCGCGTCATCAGCGTGGTATGCGACAACGCGCTCGTCAACGGCTTCGCAGCGGACCAGCAGCCGGTGGGCGCCGCCATCGTCGGCGAGGTCTGCCGAACGCTCGCCCTGCCGTTCGATGAACCCCCGGTGAAGCCCGCCGTCACTCCGGTGCCGCCGGCGGCGCCGGGGCCGGTTCCGCAACCTGTCGCCGTCGCCGCGCGCGCACCGATGTTCGCGTCGACCGGGCGTCGTCGTTTTTCATTTTTTTAGAGCGTTGTCATGACCCGACTTAGTGAAGCCCTCAAACGCGCAGCGGCGGCCGCACCACCACCGGCGCCGACCAATCTGGAGGTCGCTCCGCCCGCCGCCGACCTCGATGCGATGGGCGCGTCCGAACCGACGACGTGGCAGTTTGCTCCGGTAGAGACGATGCATGTGCCAGCCGAGCCTTCGCTCGCGGCTGCCGACGCGCGTGACGCCGCACCGACGCTGACATTCGCGGATGTGAGCGGCGCCGCCCCGGTTGCAGCGGAGCCGGTCGCGTCCTTGGACTCGTTCCAGTCGCCTGACTTGCCTGAGGCCGTCCAGCCGGACGCGCAGCCGGCCATGCCGAAGCCGTCGGTGGTCGTGACGCCGCGCGTGCTGCGGTTCGGTGAAGCCGATCGCGACAAATTGATACTCGGCGAAGGCGTCGACCCGGGCCTGGTCGAGCAGTATCGGCACCTTGGCGCGGTGATGCATCACGCCAACAAGTCCTCCAACGTGCGGAGCGTGATGGTGACGAGCGCGCTGCCGTCGGAAGGAAAAACGCTGACGGCGACCAATCTCGCCTTGACGCTGAGCGAGTCGTACCAGCGCCGGGTTCTGTTGATCGATGCCGACCTGCGACGGCCACGGATGCGCGAGATGTTCGCGCTGCCGACGAGCGAAGGGCTCACCGATGCGCTGACGGCGCCGCGCGGCGATCGCCTGCCGGTGCACCAAGTGACGCCGAACCTTTGGGTGCTGACGTCGGGGCGGATGTTGCCCGATCCGATGAGCCTGTTGGCGTCGCCGGCGATGAAACAGCTGATTGACGATGCGATGGAAACGTTTGACTGGGTGGTGGTCGATACGCCGCCGGTGGCGATCCTGCCGGACGCGAACCTGCTGGCCGCGATGATCGACACCACATTGCTGGTGGTGTCGGCGCGATCGACGCCGTACCCGATGGTGCAGCGCGCGGCGCAGGCGATCGGACCCAATCGCATTCTCGGCGTCGTGCTCAATCGAGCCGAGAAGGCCGGTCTCTCTGCAAATTACGGCTATTACGGCACTCACCGCTATCACGCGGGTCCGCTGGCGGCAAAACGCCGATGGTTTGGATGGCTGCGTAAACCCGGAGGCACGGCCGCCTCCGCATGACGCGACGGCGAGGCAGTTATGTTCAACAAGACCTGGCGATCCTTCCTCCTGGTTGCCGGCGAAACGGCGTTGCTCGTGGCCGCGGTGGTCATCAGCAGCGTCGTCATCGGTGGCGAACATGCCTGGGAGCTGCTGCGCGATAACACGGCGTTCCTGCGGGTACTGCTGATTGTCGTGACGTGCCAGCTGTGCCTGCATTACGCCGACCTCTACGATCTCCGCACTATCACCACGAAGGGGGACCTGGCGACGCGGCTGATGCGCGCACTCGGCGCCACGTCGCTGATCCTGGGAATTGCCTATTGGCTGTTTCCGCTGCTGGTCGTGCAGCAGGGCGTGTTCCTGCTGACCGCGGCGCTGGCCATGGTGCTGGTGATGATGTGGCGGTCGGCGTTCGACGTGATTACCGCGCGCCTGGCGCCGCGCGAGCGATTACTGCTGGTGGGCACCAGCCCGGCCGCGATCGTGCTGGCCCGCGAGCTGTTCGAGCGTCGCCAGGAGCTCGGCGTCGACATTGTTGGCTTCGTTGATCCTGACCCGACACGCGTTGGTGCGCCCGTGATCAACCCTGGCGTCGTCGGCACCATCGACGACATTCCGGGATTGACGGCCCGGATGCACGTCGACCGGGTGGTGGTCAGCCTGTCCGACGAGCGCGGCAAGTTGCCGATGGACAAGCTGCTCGACGTGCGCATGCGCACCGGCGTGCTGTTCGATCACCTCGCCTCCGTCTACGAGGAGTACACCGGGAAGATCGCGCTCGAGAACTTGCGCCCGAGCTGGCTGGTGTTCTCGACGGGATTCCGCAAAACGCGCCTGTGGCTGCTGACCAAGCGCACCTGCGACATCGTCGCGGCGGTGTGCGGCCTGATCCTGTCACTGCCGCTGACGCTCATGACCGCGATCCTCGTGAAGCTGGAATCGCCGCGCGATCCGGTGTTGTACCACCAGGAACGCGTCGGCCTGAATGGCGCGCCGTTCACCATCCACAAGTTCCGGACGATGCGCAGCGATGCGGAGGCGGGCACGGGTCCGGTGTGGAGCGCCGGCGACAGCGATCCGCGCATTACCAAGGTGGGGCGGTTTCTGCGCAAGACCAGGCTCGACGAGATTCCGCAGCTGTGGAACGTGCTGATCGGCGACATGAGCCTGATCGGCCCGCGGCCGGAACGACCGGGGTTCGTCGAGCAGCTGACCAGACAGATCCCGTTCTACGGGCAGCGCCACGTCGTCAAGCCCGGCGTCACGGGCTGGGCGCAGGTGCGGTATGCGTACGGCGCGAGCGTGGAAGACGCGCTCGAAAAGATGCAGTACGACCTCTACTACGTGAAGCACATGTCGTTGATGTTCGACATCATGATCGCGCTCGAGACGATCAAGACCGTCGTGCTGCGGAGGGGCGCTCGATGATCGTCAATGCCATGACCGTTGACGTCGAGGATTATTTCCACGCCTCGGCATTCGATCGCACGGTGGCGAAGTCCTCGTGGGTCACTCGCGAAAGCCGCGTGGTCCGCAACACCGAGAACCTGCTCGAATGTTTCGACCGCGCGGGCGTGCACGGGACGTTTTTCATCCTGGGGTGGGTCGCCGAGCGGTTTCCCCAGCTGGTGCGCGACATCGCCGCCTCGGGCCATGAGCTGGCCTCGCACGGATTTCACCATCAGTTGATTTATACGCTGACGCCGGAGCAGTTCCGTCAGGATGTGCGTCGCACCAAGCGCATGATCGAGGACATCGCCGGGTGCGAGGTCCGCGGCTACCGGGCGCCGAGTTTTTCGATCGTCAAAGCCAGCCTGTGGGCACTCGACGTGTTGATCGAAGAAGGCCACAGCTACGACGCGAGCATTTTCCCGATCCATCACGACCGCTACGGGATACCCGACGCGCCGCGTCATCCGCATGTCGTCGAACGCGCGGCCGGCACCATCGTCGAAGTGCCGGCGTCGACGCTGCGTGTGTTCCAGCAGAACGTGCCGATTGCCGGCGGCGGCTACTTCCGGCTGGTCCCGTACGAATGGACGCGATGGGCGATGGCCCGCGTCAACCGCGACGGCGAACCGGTCGTCTTCTACCTGCACCCGTGGGAGATCGATCCCGATCAGCCGCGGCTGCCGGTCAGCCGAACCACGGCGTTCCGTCACTATTGCGGTCTCGGCAAGACGCTGAACCGTCTTGAACTGCTGTGCAACGACTTCGCGTTCGGTACGGTCGCCGCGATGCTGACGTCGCAGCCGGCGGTGACCCTGCCCGCCATGCCGAGGTTGGCGCATGCGAAGTGACGTGCAGGTGACAGTCGCGACGCCCCGCGAGCGCGTGCTGTGGGAGGCGTTTGTCAGTGCCCGCGGCGACGAGGCCGGTTACCACGCGTGGGACTGGCAGCGCGTGTTCGCGAACGCGTTCGGTCACGAACCGGTGTACCTGATCGCGCGGCAGGGCTTGCAGGTCGCCGGCGTGCTGCCGCTGGTCCATATCAAGAGCCTGCTGTTCGGCAACAGCCTGACCTCGCTGCCGTTCTTGAATTACGGCGGCGTGATGGCGGAGAGCCCCGACGCGGCGAACGCGCTGGTCGACGCGGCTCGCGAACAGGCACGGGCGCGCCGCTGCGACCACGTCGAGCTGCGGCACATCGCGCAGCAATTCCCGGCGCTGCCGTGCAAGACCCACAAAGTCTCGATGCGCCTGCCGCTCGACGGCGTGTCGATCGACACGCTCGATCGCAAGGTGCGCAACCAGATTCGCAAGGCGGAGAAATCCGGCCTGGTGGTCGAGCGCGGCGGCGAAGCGCTGGTGGGGGATTTCTACGGCGTGTTCGCGCGCAACATGCGCGATCTGGGCACGCCGGTGTATTCGCGCCGGTTGTTCGAAGAGGTGCTGCGCGCATTTCCGACGCGCTCGCAGCTGCACGTCGTCCGGTTGAACGGCGCGCCGGTGGCGGCCGGGTTCACGTATCGAACCGCAACGATGGTGCAGTTGCCGTGGGCGTCGTCGATTCGCGAGTTCAACCCGCTGTGCGCGAACGTGCTGCTCTACTGGGACGCCATTCAGTTTGCGCAGTCGACGGGTGCCGCGACGTTCGACATGGGCCGTTCGACGCCGAACGAAGGCACCTACAGGTTCAAAGCGCAGTGGGGCGCGCTGGCGCTGCCGCTGCACTGGGAGTATCAGCTGCTGACGGCGGATCGCCTGCCCAACGTCAGCCCGGCGAACCCGAAGTTTCAATTGGCCATTGCGCTCTGGCAGAAGCTGCCCGTCGCCGTGACGCGGCGGGTTGGTCCGATGATCGTCCGCGCGATCCCCTGAGCCATGACCTTTCGCCCGATTGTCATTACCGTCGCGACGGACCCATCGACCGTGCCTTTCGAGCGGCACGGCGAGCCGATTACGCTCGGCGTGATGTGTCCGCGCGGCGCGGTGCAGCGCTCGGATGCGTGGGGCCTGACCGATCAGCGGGGCCGCCCGGTCACGGTGCAGACGGCCACGCTCGACCGCTGGGGCGATGGCTCGGTGCGGTGGCTACTCGTCGATTTTCTTGCTGACACCGCTGCCGACAGTCCGAGCTACTACGCGCTTGCGCCGGATCAGCCTGGCGATCCCGGCAGTCCCGCGATTGCGATCGAACATGCCGGCGAGACGATTCGCGTCTGGACGGGCGCCGCGACCTTCGACATCCCTCGCAGCGGCACCCGCTTTCTGTCCAGCGTGCAGGTCAACGGCATCGAGCTGGTGCGCGACAACGCCGTCGTCGCCGAAGACAGCAGCGGCGCACGCTACCAGTTCGTGGTTCGGCGCGCGACCATTCAACGAGCCGGCGCGATCCGTGCCGATATCCGCCTGGATGGCGATCTTGCTTCGGCCTCCGGCGAACCCTGGCTCGACGCCTCGCTGCAGATGAGCTTTTTCGCGGGCCTCGGCACCATGAAGGCCGAGTTGTCAGTGACCAATCCGCGCGCGGCCAAACATCAGGGCGGGCAATGGGACCTCGGCGATCCAGGGTCGGTGTTGATTCGTGACCTGTCGATCGCCATCGTGCCGCAGTGCGCCGCCGATGCGGACGTATGGGGCTCGATCGATCACAGCGATCAGATGGAGCCGGCCGGCTCGCGCTTTGCGGTGCACCAGGAATCGAGCGGCGGCTCGAACTGGCAGCACGATAACCATCTGACGCGGCATGGCCGGGTCGCCGCGCGGTTCCGCGGCTTCCGCGCCGTGCGCGCCGGACGTGAAGTGCAAGGGCTGCGAGCGACGCCGATTGCGTCGATCGGCGGCGGCGATCGGCGCGTCAGCGTGGCGCTGCCGCGCTTCTGGGAAGTGTTCCCGAAGGCGATCGAGGCCGACAGCAATGGCTGCGCCGTCGCGATGTTCCCGCGTGCCTATGGCGACGTGCACGAGTTGCAAGGCGGCGAGCGCAGCACGTTGGCATTCGCGGTCTGCTTCGGCCGCGACACCGTGACCGCGGAGCCGTTGGCGTGGATCCGATCGCCACTCCGCGCGTCGGCGGATCCGGCGGCCTACCGCCAGGCGGGCGGCTGGGCGCCGCTCGCCGCGGGATCGAGTCATGCCGCAACAGGATACGAGGCCCTCGTATCGACGGTGGTGCAGGGCCCACACCCGTTCACGGAGCGACGGGAGGTCATCGATGAATACGGTTGGCGCAACTTTGGTGATTTCTATGCGGACCACGAGGGCGCACTGGTGTCGCACTACAACAACCAGTACGACGCCATCGCCGGCTGTCTCACGCGATTCCTCCAGACCGGCGATCACCGGTGGCGGGTTCTCGCCGACGATCTCGCCGCCCACGTCACCGACGTCGACCTCTACCACACCACCCGCGACCGAGCCGCCTACAACGGCGGATACTTCTGGCACACCCAGCACTACCAGCCCGCCGGCACCGCCACGCACCGCGCCTACTCGAAGCGGGCGGGAGCGTCGGGCGGCGGCCCGTGTGCGGAACACAACTACACGACCGGATTGATGCTGCATCACTTCCTGACCGGATCGGAGCGATCGCGGGCGGCGGTGATTCAGCTCGCCAACTGGGTCATCGACATGGATGACGGCCGCAAGTCGCGCTTCCGCTGGATCGATCGGCGGGATACCGGCCTCGCCAGCGCGACGCGGTCGCCGGACTTTCACGGCCCGGGCCGCGGCGGCGGCAATTCGATCAACGCATTGCTCGATGCCCACCGGCTGACCAACGAGCCTCGCTATCTTCGGAAGGCGGAGACGTTGATTGCGCGGTGCGTCCATCCCGATGACGATCCGGACGCGATCGGTCTCCTCGATGCCGAGAACCGCTGGTCGTACACCGTCTTCCTGCAGGCGCTCGGCAAGTACCTGGAGTACCGTGCCGAGCGCGGCTTGCTCGACGCGCAATACGAGTATGCGCGCGCCGTCCTGCTCAAGTACGCGATGTGGATGTGCGCGAACGAGCGGCCGTACCTGGATACGCCAGAGAAGCTCGAATACCCGAACGAGACCTGGGCGGCGCAGGACATCCGCAAGGCGGCGGTGTTCGAATTTGCAGCCCGGCACACGGCCGACGAAGGGGCGCGCGCCTCCTTCATGGCGCGCGCCGATTGGTTCGTCGACTACGCGGTGTCATATCTCTCGCAGTCGCCGACCGGCACGCTGACGCGTCCGCTGGTGCTGCTGCTCGCGTACGGGTTTCAACGGCCAATCGTCGAACCGGTTTCGACCCAGCCGATCGAGTCGCCGCTAGAGTTCGCGCGGCAGCGCTTCACCCCTCTGCGGCAACGACTCGCCCGCCGTCTGGCGTGGGCGGGTGCGGGCTTGTCTGCCGCGGCACTCTTCGTGCTGGCGCTTCTCATCTCGTGAACGGAGTAATAGTCATGAAGGTGTTCATCGTCGTACCGGCGTTCAATGAAGGCAGCCGGCTCAGTGCTGTACTCGCCGAACTGTCACGCACCGGCCACGAGGTCGTTGTCGTGGACGACGGATCGAAGGATCGCA
>Ga0196963_10000742_pt1 | contig 25937 bp, 22 predicted proteins | sample S1_5metaG_FD_148600 | JGI IMG/M metagenome (GOLD analysis project Ga0196963, IMG submission 148600) | Soil microbial communities from Anza Borrego desert, Southern California, United States - S1_5 | ecosystem: Environmental > Terrestrial > Soil > Desert | place: USA: California | collected...
TCCTTCACCATCTGCGCGCCCATGTTCTCGAATGGATCCTTCACTTCGACTTCCTTCGCCACCGTCACGCCGTCCTTGGTGACGGTCGGGGCGCCGAAGCTCTTCTCGATCACGACGACCTTGCCGGTCGGACCCATCGTCACCTTCACGGCGTCGTTCAGGGTCTGGATACCGGTGAGGATCTTGCGTCGGGCCTCGTCGCCGAACATCAGTTGCTTGGCCATGTGAGTGATTCCTAGATCGGGACTGAAAGGTGGTTTGATTTAATGGGGCAGGGCCGAAGGCCCGTTTTTGGGGGAATCGCCTGATGCGATTCCCCCAAACAAGAGCTAGCCGATCTTCGCAAGGATGTCGGATTCCTTGAGGATGATCACTTCCTCGCCGTCGACCGTGACTTCCGAACCGCTGTACTTGCCGAACAGGATGGTGTCGCCGACGGCGAGATCCGGCTTGGCGCGCTCACCGCTGTCGAGCAGCTTGCCCGGACCGACCGCCAGGACCTTGCCCTGCTGGGGCTTTTCCTTGGCGTTCTCGGGCAGGTAGATGCCGCCCGAGGTGGTCGACTCGGGTTCGGTGCGCTGGACGACGACGCGGTCGTCGAGCGGCTTGATGGTGAGCTGCTTCTTGGATTGGGCAGAGGCCATGTGGTGTTCCTACGTCTGAAAGTGTTGGTTAGTTGGTTGGTGAGGTGGTGAGCCGATGGCTGGCGGGCGGGATCAGAAATCCCCGCCGCCCATGCCACCCATTCCGCCCATGCCGCCCATCTCGTCGCCGCCGCCGTGGTCGTGGCCGCCGCCGCCCTTCGACTTCTTCGGCTCCTTGACCTCGGCGATCATCGCTTCGGTGTTCAGCAGCAGGGTCGCGACCGACGCGGCGTTGGTCAGCGCCGACTTCGACACCTTGACCGGATCGATGACGCCGGTCTTGACCAGGTCCTCCATCTCGTCGGTCTTGGCGTTGTAGCCGTTGTTGCCCTTCAGCTTCTGGACTTCGTTGGCGATGACCTCGCCTTCCTTGCCGGCGTTGGTCGCGATCGTCACCGTCGGCACGCGCAGCGCGGCGCGGACGATGTCGGCGCCGAGCTTGAAGTCGTCCTTCAGGCCGAGCTTCTCGATCGACTCGATGGCGCGCAGGTAGGCGGTGCCGCCGCCCGCGACGATGCCTTCCTCGACCGCGGCGCGGGTCGCATGCAGCGCGTCGTCGACGCGATCCTTGCGCTCCTTCATCTCGGCCTCGGTCGCGGCGCCGACCTTGATCACCGCCACGCCGCCGGCGAGCTTCGCCAGGCGCTCCTGCAGCTTCTCGCGGTCGTAGTCCGACTTGGTGTCCTCGATCTCCTTGCGGATCGACTTGATCCGGCCCTGCACGTCGGCGCGCTTCCCGCCGCCTTCGACGATCGTGCAGTTCTCCTTCTCGATCTTGACCCGCTTGGCCTTGCCGAGCTGGTCGAGCGTGACGTTCTTGAGGTCGATGCCGAGGTCCTCGAACAGCGCCTGGCCGCCGGTCAGCGTCGCGATGTCCTGGAGCATGGCCTTGCGGCGGTCGCCGTAGCCCGGCGCCTTGACCGCGCAGCACTTCAGCACCTTGCGCATGTTGTTGACGACCATGGTCGCCAGCGCCTCGCCTTCGACGTCCTCCGCGATCACGAGCAGGCTCTTGCCGGCCTTGGCGACCTTCTCGAGCAGCGGCACGAGCTCCTGCACCGAGCTGATCTTCTTCTCGTTGATCAGGATCAGCGGCTCCTCGAGTTCGGCGGAGAGGTTGTCGGCGTTGGTGATGAAGTTCGGGCTGACGTAGCCGCGATCGAACTGCATGCCCTCGACGACGTCGACCTCGTCCTTGATGCCCTTGCCTTCCTCGACGGTGATGACGCCGTCGTCACCGACCTTCTGCATCGCGTCGGCGATCATCTTGCCGATCGCCTCCTCGTTGTTGGCGCTGATCGAGCCGACCTGGGCGATGGCCTTGTAGTCGCCCTTCACCTTGGTCGCCTGCTTGTCGAGGTTGGCGAGCACGGCGGCGACCGCCTTGTCGATGCCGTTCTTGAGGTCGAGCGGGTTGACGCCCGCGGTCACCGCGCGCAGGCCCTGCACGAAGATCGCTTCGGCGAGCACGGTGGCGGTGGTGGTGCCGTCTCCGGCGGTGGTCGAGGTCTTGGAGGCGACCTCCTTGACCATCTTGGCGCCCATGTTCTCGAACGGGTCACGCAGCTCGATCTGCTCGGCGACGGAGACGCCGTCCTTGGTCACCGAGGGAGAGCCGTAGCTCTTGTTGATGACGACGTTGCGGCCGCTGGGGCCGAGCGTGCTCTTGACCGCGCGGGAGAGCTTCTGCACCCCCAGCTTGATCTTGTCGCGGACTTCTTCGTTGAAGACGATCTTCTTCGCTGCCATGGGACGGACTCTCCTGAGAGCGGATTGACATGATCCGGTTGGTCGTTGAACCGGCGTGGAAGCGCCAGGAGCACTCCCCATGCCGAACGATCAAATCATTGTGCTGCAACGCATTACGCTGACGGACCGGCGTGCGGGTCGGGCTAAGAACCGACGCGGCGCGTCAGAATGACCGTGGACCCGGCCGTGCCGGGCGGGCAGCCGCCGACGCCGGCGAGGGCGCGCCGCCCCCTCGGGTTCCGCTACGGATCGCGCTTCGTCGGGCCGGCGGGTCGCGCCGGCCCCGCGGGCTTCGCGGGTGCGGGCGCGGCTGGCGCAGGAGCGCTCGCGTCGTCGACCTTCTTCGTGGCCGGCTTCGCCTTCGAGGCGGGAGGCGGCTCGGACGCGTTGTCGGAGGAGCCAGAACCGCCCTCGTCGGCCTTCGCCTTGCTTTTGTAGTCGCTCGACCGGTTGTAGTCCGTTTCCCAGAAGCCGCTGCCCTTGAAGATCAGGCCGGCTCCGCCCGAGAAGAGCCGCGTGACCTTCCCGCGTTTGCACTGCGGGCACTTGGTCAGCGCTTCATCCTTCATCGACTGGAAGACTTCGACGATCCCGCACTTCGCACAGGCGTATTCATAGGTCGGCATGACGAGATGGTTCCGCAGTCGTGGAGTGGATGACGATGACCGCACGGCCTGGGCCGGATCGCCGGCGGCGGTCCCGGATGCGCGGCGTCGGCCGGTGAACCTACCAGCCCCGGCGCGGCCTTCAATTGTCGCGCGGAGATCGTGCGGAGGTCGCGATGGCTGAAGGCAATGCGTTCGCGCTGGTCGGCACCGACACCGGCGTTGGCAAGACCCGGGTGGCGATCGGGCTGGTCCGCGGCCTGCGCGCGATCGGCCGGCGCGCCTGGATCCACAAACCAGTGGCCTGCGGCGGCTGGGACGGCGGGACGAGCGAGGACGGCCGCGCCCTGCTGGCGGCGGTCGGCGACGGGCAACCAGCGGACACCGTCTGCCCGTACCAGTTCGCCGCGGCGGCGTCGCCGCACCTGGCCGCGGCAGCCGCGGGCGGACGTCTCGACGTGACGGCGATGCTCCATGCCATCGCCACGCTGCGTGGCGCTCACGACCTCGTGGTCGAGGGCGTCGGCGGCCTGCTGGTGCCGTTGACGCCGGCGCGCGAGACGCTGTGCGACCTGATCGCCGCGGCGCGCCTTCCCGCGCTGGTCGTGACCCGACCGGATCTCGGCACGCTCAACCACACCGCGCTGACCGTCGCGCATCTGCGGCGCGCCGGAATCCGTCCGCTCGGTCTGGTGATCAATCGCGCGCGGCCCGTCCACGACGATCTCGCGACACGCACCGCCGCCACCGAACTCGCCGCCGTCACCGATCTGCCGGTGCTCGCCGACCTCTCGTACGAGCCGTCTGCGGCCGACATCGCGCTCGCTGACCTTGCCGCATCGCTCACGGCGCGTTTCATGGTCCCCCCCGCTGCCGGACCGTGATCATCTCAGCACCCAAATCGCGGAAGTCGTGGTGGCGCACCGTCGGCCACCTCCTCGTCAAGGCGTGGCGCAGCGTCGCGCTGCTCGAGGACACGCCGCGGCGCATCGCCATCGGATCGGCGATCGGCACCTTCTTCGCGTTCCAGCCGATCGTCATCGGCGGCCAGATGGCCTGGGGAGCGCTCGCGACGAAGCTCGCGCGCGGCAACGTGTTCGCGAGCCTGCCCTGGGCCTGGATCACCAATCCGTTCACGGTCGCGCCGATCTATTACGGCTGCTACCGCTTCGGCCGGCTGATCGCGCCCGTGGGGTCCGACGTCGGCTACGACGAGATCGCGGCGCTCGGCACGTCGATCGTGAACCTCAGCCTGATCGAGTCGTTCAAGCGCACCTGGGAGCTGCTGGTCGACATCATCGTCCCGCTGCAGCTCGGCTGCGTCATCATCGGCGTGCTCGTCGGCGCCGGCATCTACGTCGGGGTCTTCCGGGCGACCGCCTGGCTGCAGCGCCGGCGCTTCCTGCGCCGAGCCCAATGGCTGGGCGCCCTGGCGCGCAAGCGCGCCGCTGAACCGCCGGCCACGGAAGGCGTTCACCAGACATGACCCTCCACGCCCCGATCCGGATCGGCGTCCTCGCGCTGATCGCCGCGCTCCTGCCGGCCGTGGACAACGCCAACGCCGCCAGCCACGCCGAGGCGCCGGTGATCGCCGAGCACGAGCCGCTGGCCGTGGCGATCACCATCCGCAATCCCAACGACCGCGCCGTGCGCGTCGACCGCTTGGACAGCACCTGCTCGTGCACGACGCTCGAGCTGCGCGACCGCTTCCTCCTGCCGCACGCGACGACCACGCTCGACGTGGTCATCGACAACCACAACCGCTCGGGCGAGATCCGCGTCGGCCTCTCGATCTACCTGACCGACCCCGACCTCGAGCCGATCGAGGCGACTGCGCTGTGGACCGTCACGCCGAACGTCGCCGTCGACGTCATCCCGGCCGGCGCCGATTCGAAGCAGCGTCCCGCCGACATCGCCTACCGCGACGTCTACCGCTTCGTCGCCAAGGAGCGGCCCGACGAGCTCGCGCGGCTGAACAAGCGCATCCGCCTGTTCTCACCGCCCGATCAGCAGCCCGAGGGCGGGCTGCGGGTCACCGGCATCGACTACGCCGGCACGCTGTGGAGATTCGAGCACGCGGTGCAGAGCGACGGCAGCACGCTGATCACCGCGACGGCGCGCGATCCCGCGACCATCATCGCCGACGGGCTGCGCGAGGAGACGGCGACCGTGCGCACCAACCACCCGCGCAAGGCGGCGATCGATCTGCGGTTCATCGCGCTGATCGCCAAGGATGCCGGCTCGATGGTGTTCGATCCGGACGGGGCGCCGGGGATGCAGTTCCCGCCGCCGCCGGGCGAATAGCGCGCAGCCAAGCCGACAGGCGCCGCCGCTGGACCGCCTCCACCAGCCCGCTTGAATGCCACCGCCGCGCCCGCGGCGGGAGCCGTGCATGAAGGCCGTCAAACCCAAGGTCATGGTCCTGCGCGCCGCCGGCACCAACTGCGAAGCCGAGACCGCGCATGCATTCTCCCTGGTCGGCGCCGCGCCGACCGTCATGCACATCAACCGCCTGCGCGAGAAGCCGGCGGCGCTGCGCGACTACCAGGTGCTGGCGATCCCCGGCGGCTTCAGCTATGGCGACGACATCGCCTCGGGCAGGATCCTCGCCAACGAGCTGATGAGCGCGCTGCGCGACGAGCTGCTGTCCTTCATCGACCGCGGCGGCTTCGCGATCGGCATCTGCAACGGGTTCCAGGTGCTGGTCAAGGCGGGCCTGCTGCCGCGCGTCGACGGCGCGTCGTCCCAGCAGGCGACGCTGACCGACAACGAATCCGGCCGCTACACCGACACCTGGGTCAGGGTCAAACCCGACGCGGCGAAATGCCAGTGGGTGCCCGACGCCGACGAGGTCGAACTGCCGATCGCCCACGCCGAGGGCCGCTTCGCCGCCGACGCCGCGACGCTCGACCGCCTCGAGCGCGACGGCCAGATCGCGTTGCGCTACAGCGGCGGCACCAACCCCAACGGCAGCGCCCGCGACATCGCCGGGGTCTGCGATCCCACCGGCCGGGTGTTCGGCCTGATGCCGCATCCGGAACGCTTCCTGCGCTGGGAGAACCACCCGCGCTGGACCCGCGAGGAGCGCCGCGCCGAGGGCGATGGCGTGCGCTTCTTCCGTTGCGCGGTCCGCCGCTTGCAGGCCTGAGCGGCCCTGGCCATCATCCGCGGCGTCCGCGTCCGCCGCGGGACGGATACGTCCCGATCGACATCCATCGTGCAGGAGCATCGCATGCTGCGTCGCCTCGTCCTCGGTCTCGCCCTCGTCTCGACCGCCGCCGGCGCCGACCAGGCGCCCGCCGAACCGGCGCCGACCCGCGACCTGATGGTCCTGAACCTCGCCGAGGTCAAGCCGAAGTCGCGCAGCGACGAGGACGTCAAGACCAAGGAGCTCTGGTTCCGCCGCCACGACGGCAAGGCGTGGGGCGAATGGCAGAAGCACGGCATCACCTTCGCGCGCGACGCGGCGATCGTCTGGGCCGCCCCGGAAGGCCGGCTGCAGACCTACGTGCGCATCATCGAGGTGAACAACTCGGCCAACGACGTCCCCGCCGGCGACGGCGCCAAGCCGGTGACCGAGTTCATCATCGACCGCACGCCGCCCGCGGTCGCCGTGACCTCGCCGACGCCGCGCACGCGGCTGCGTGGCGGCCAGCCGTTCACCGTGCGCTGGACCGCGACCGATCCCAACCTCGCCGCCAACCCGATCTCGATCGAGTTCTCGCGCGACGGCACGGCTTTCGAGCCGATCGCCGAGAACCTGCCCAATTCCGGCGCGCACCAGATCACCATGCCGCGCGACATGACGCCGACGGGCGTCATCCGCGTCGTCGCCCGCGACCGCGCGACCAAGACCGCCAACGTCGGCCACGCCGACGCGGCGCAGCTGCTGGTCGACTCGATCGCGCCGAGCGGCGCGGTCACCGCGCCGGCGATCAGCGCCACGACCGAGAACGCGTTGGCGATCAGCGTCAAGGACGCCGGCCCGGCCGGGCTGGCGTCGACGCAGCTGTGGTTCAGCGGCGACGACGGCCAGAGCTGGGTCGAAGGCCCGACCGTGACCGAGGACTTCCGGACCCTGCCGTGGACCGCGCCGCGCGACGGCCTCTACCGCCTCGCGCTGGTCTCGATCGACCAGGCCGGGAACCCGACGCCGACGCCGAAGGCCAAGGGCAACGACCAGTTCGTCATGCTGGTCGACACCGCCAAGCCGACCATCGCGCTGGCCAGCGCCGTCGGCGTCACCCACGCCGGCGACGAGAAAGGCGACCCGCGCAAGTTCAAGCCGGGCGACCGGGTCCAGATCCAGTTCACGGTCAAGGACGCCAACCTCGCACCGACCCCGGTCGCGATCTACCTGCAGACCGACCCGGCCAAGGGTTGGACGGAGATCGGCACGGGCCTGCCGGCCGACAGCGCGCACCGCTTCGCCATCCCCGATCCCAAGAAGTCGCGCGCCGAGGCGCGCATCCGCGTCACCGCGGTCGACGTCGCCGGGAACATCGGCGAGGTCGTCGCACAGGAATCGTTCATCATTGACAGCGTGGTCGAGGCCGGTGGCCAGGACCTCGACCTCGACTGACGCCCGCTGCAGGTTCGCAGAGCCTGCGCTTGGGCTCTCGTTCCCCACCGCGATACTACCCCCGGCGCGCAACGCCGGGGGTACGTCGTCATGAAGGCACTGCCGCTGCTCGACAGCCTGCTCGCTCCCGGGGACCTGCGCCGCTTCGACGCCGCCCAGCTCCGGCAGATCGCCGATGAGATCCGCTTCCGCATCAAGGAGACGGTCTCCGAGCACGGCGGCCATCTCTCGTCGAACCTCGGCGTCGTCGAGCTGACCATCGCGCTGCACCGCGCGTTCGACTTCGCCGTCGACCGCCTGCTCTGGGACGTCGGCCACCAGGCCTACGTGCACAAGCTGCTCACCGGGCGCGCCGCGACCTTCAACACCAACCGCCAGCTCGGCGGCATCAGCGGCTTCCCCGATCCGAAGGAATCGCCGTACGACCTCGCGAAGGTCGGGCACAGCTCGACCGCGATCTCGACCGGCGTGGGCGTCGCCGAGGCCTACCGCCGGCTCGGCCAGCGTCGCAAGACCGTGGTCGTCGTCGGCGACGGAGCGCTGACCGGCGGCATGGCGTTCGAAGGCCTGATCAACGCCGGCGAGACCGAGAACGACCTGCTGGTCGTGCTCAACGACAACGGCAACTTCATCGACCCGCCGGTCGGCTCGCTGCACAAGCACCTCGACCGCATCCGCACCGGCCGGCTCTACAACCACCTGCGCCAGCGCTTCCTGGTCATCCTCAAGAAGCTGCCGTACGGCGCGAACCTCGAGCAGCTCGCCGAGACCGCCGAGCTGGCGATGCACCGCCTGGTCTCGCCCGGCTACCTGTTCGAGGACCTCGGCCTGCGCTACTTCGGCCCGGTGGACGGCCACGACCTCGCCGCGGTCGAGGAGATGATCAAACGCGTCGCCGACCTGCGCGAGCCGGTGCTGCTGCACGTGCTGACCAAGAAGGGCGGCGGCTGGCAGCCCAGCGTCGACGACCCGCTGAAGTTCCACGGCCCGAAGGGCTTCGACGTCGACACCGGCCTGTTCATCCCCAAGCCGCCCGGCGCCAAGACCTACTCGCAGGTCTTCGCCGACGCGCTGATCGAGCTCGCGCGCCAGGACGACAAGGTCGTCGCGGTGACCGCGGCGATGCCCTCGGGCACCTGCCTGCGCGACTTCGGCAAGGTCTTCCCCGATCGCATGTACGACGTCGGCATCTGCGAGCAGCACTCGTTCGGCTTCGTCGAGGGCATGGCGATCGCCGGGCTGAAGCCGGTGCTCGCGCACTACTCGACGTTCGCGCAGCGCGGCTACGACCAGCTCTTCCAGGAGGTCGTCGTCCAGCGCAACCTCGGCATCGTCGTCACCCTGGACCGCGCCGGCCTGGTCGGCGAGGACGGCGAGACCCACCAGGGCCTCTACGACATCGCCTGGTCGCGCTGCTTCCCGGGCCTGGTGCTGATGGCGCCGAAGGACGGCCCCGAGCTCGGCGCGATGCTGCGCTGGACGCACGAGGCGCGCGTCCAGGCGGATCGCGCCGCCGGCTACCTGATCCGCTATCCGCGCGAGGAGGCGCCGAGCGCCATCCCGGGCGTCGAGCCGCAGCCGCTGGCGCTGGGCAAGGCCGAGGTCCTGAGCCGCGGCGACGGCGAGCTGATGATCTGGGCGTACGGGCACATGGTCTCGGTGTGCCGGAAGGCGATCGACGAGCTCGGCGACGACGAGCACGGCCGGCCGCTGCGCGACGCGGTGACGCTGGTCAACGCGCGCTTCGCCAAGCCGCTCGACGCGGCGCTGCTCGCCGAGCTCGCCGCCACGCACCGCCGCTGCATCACCGCCGAGGACCACGCGTTGCCGGGCGGCTTCGGCTCGATCGTCTGCGAGACCGCGTCCGACCTCGGTCTCGCGCTGCCCATCGAGCGCTGGGGCGTGCGCGACGAGCTGGTCGCCCACGCGCCGCGGCCGCGCCAGCTCGCGGACCACGGGCTCGATGTCGCAGGGGTGTGCGCGCGTCTGCGCCGCATCCTCGGCGGCGGACAGAGCCGCACGATCCCGTTCGCCGTGGGGTGACGGCCGCGGCGACGCGTGCTGCTACAACCTTGTGGTCTGCGCGTAGCGGCCCAGCGCCCGATCGCGAAACTCCTGGCTCAGCCGCCTGAAGCGGCGCCATGGAGGAAATGGGACATGATCAGGAAGTGGTGGATGATGGCGCCAGCGGCGACCCTGCTCGCGCTGGCGGGCTGCGGCGACCGAGGCGTCGCCGACAGCGAGTACGAGGCCCGCAAGGCCCAGATCGAGGCGGAGCAGACGCAGCGCGAGGCTCCGCTCGAGCAGGAGCAGCTGCGCATCGAGCACGAGCGCGAACGCCAGAAACTGGCCAAGGAACAGCGCGAGCGCGAACTGAAGCTGCAGGAGCAGAAGCAGCGCGCGCCGCTCGAGGACCAGGAGCGCAGCCTCAAGGCGACCAAGGCCGAGAAGAAGGCCGCGGTCGACGCCGAGGTCTCGCGCATCAAGTCCGAGCACGCCGAGAAGCGCGCTCCGATCCAACGCGAGCTCGAGACGTCGCAGCGCGACGAGGCCAAGGCCAAGCTCGAGCACGAGCAGAAGGTCAAGCAGCTCGAGCTCGAATGGGAGCAGAAACGCATGCCCTTCGATCAGAAGCAGGACGAGCTCAAGCTGCAGCTGGCGCAGATCGAGCGCGAGGAGGACAACGCGATCGACGTCGCCAGGCGCGAGGGCAAGAACAAGCTGCTGATGCCGATCGAGCGCGACCAGGCGAAGGTCGACGCCGAGAAGGAGCGCCTCGAGCGCGAGCGCAAGGCGCAGGTCGAGGCCTACGAGCAGGAGCAGATCCAGGCGCGGGCCGAGACCGAGCGCAAGCGGCTCGAGATCGAGCAGCAGCGTGAGCAGGCGCGGCTCGAGGCCGAGCAGGCCGAGGCCCTGGCGAAGGCCGAAGCCGAGAAGCGCGAGGCCGAGGAGGCACGCGTCGCGAGGGAAGCCGAGGCCAAGCGCAAGCAGGCCGAAGCGGACGCGAAGATCGCCCGCGAGCGCGCCGAGGCCGAAGCCAAGGCCGCCGAAACCCCGCGCGAACGTTGACCGAGTTCGCCGGACGCCGCAGCGCGCCCGCGGGCGGGATCCGTTGATCCCGACCGCGGCCGTCGCCGTCGGTCAGCCCGAACCGCGCGCCCAACCGAGCAGGCCGCGCACGAACCCCGCGTAGGCATCACCGACCTCGATGCCGCCGCCGCCCGAAGCGGTGCCGGTGACCCGTCCGTCGCCCCAGTCGACCAATCCGCCGACCCAGTGCGGGGCGAGATCGGTCGCCAACGCCGCCGTGCGCCCTGCTCCGCAGGCGCCGACCACGAGCAGCGGATGGCGGTCGCGCAGCCGGAAGGCGACCTCGCCTGCCTGACGCCGCGCCGTGAAGCGATGCAGCTCGAGCAGCGTGCTCGACGCGGCCTTCGGTGTGAAGCGATTGAATCCGCCGATGGTCGGCGGCCGTTCGTCCCACGGCAGCCCGGCGACGGCCGGATGCTCGGCCACCCGCACCGCCAGCGCCGGCTGGTCGCAGTTGACCCGGTCGTCGACGGTGGCGATCGCGACCGGCAGGGCGTCGCCGACCGCGGTTCCGGCCCAATCGCCGCCCAGCCCGCAGAACGATTCCCAGCCACCGATCATCACCAGCCCGGCACCGCCGCGGACCTCCGCGACCAGGCGGTCCTGAGCGGCGCGGGCGAACAGCTTGGACGGGTAATCGCTGATCACGTAGAGCCGGCGCCCGGCGATCGCGGCGAGGTCGACCGCCTGGTCGCTCGGCACGTAGTCGTAGGCCCAGCCGTAGGTGGTCATCAGGCCGGCGAGGTACCCGGCGGCGCCGCTGAGCGCGGTGTCCCCGAGGTAGAGGATGGGTGGCGGGTTCATGCCGGGCGAAGCTCTTGCCGAACGGGCGGCGCGCAACGTAATGCCCGCCCCGAGCGCGGCGCCCGCCGTCGCGCGCATCCAGGAGGTCGACGTGCCCAAAGCCAGCGGACAAAAAGCACTCACGGGCAACGCGCTCGTGGGCCAGTCGGGCGGCCCGACCTGCGTCATCAACTCGTCGCTCGTCGGCATCGTCGACGCGGCGCGCGCGAGCTCCCGGATCGGCCGCGTCTTCGGCATGCGCTTCGGCATCGAGGGCGTGCTCAACGACCACCTGCTCGACCTGACCGCCGAGAAGCCGGCGACCCTGCGCGCGCTGCGCGCGACGCCGTCGAGCGCGCTCGGCTCGAGCCGGCGCAAGCTCAAGGACCCCGACTTCGCGCCGATCATGGCGATGCTCGCCAAGTACGACATCCGCTACCTCTTCATGATCGGCGGCAACGACACGATGGACACCATCCATCGCATCACCGAGCACGCGACGTCGGTCGGCTACCCGATGACCGGCATCGGCGTACCCAAGACCGTCGACAATGACCTGTTCGGGGTCGATCACACGCCCGGCTACCCGAGCGCCGCGCGCTACGTCGCGCTCAGCGTCCAGCAGGGCGGCCGGCTGGCGCGCGACATGCAGCGCGTCGACCAGTTCTGCGTCTTCCAGACCGTCGGCCGCAGCGCCGGCTGGCTGCCCGCCGCCGCCGCGCTCGCGCGCCGCGCACCGGGCGACGCACCGCACATCATCCTGATGCCCGAGCGCCCGTTCGACCGCGACAAATTCCTCGCCGCGGTGAAGTCGGCGCACGAGAAGCACGGCTTCGTCTCGATCGTGTGCGGCGAGGGCATCAGCTACGCCGACGGCACGCCGGTCAGCGCATCGCGCGTCACCGACAACTTCGCGAACGTCGAATTCGGCGCGATGGGCGGCACGAGCGCGGCGATGATGCTGCACCGCATGATCAGCGACACGTTCGGATGGCGCGGCGAGTTCCAGGTCACCGAGTCGCTGCAGATGTCCGCCGACGACCGCTCGGTGAAGCAGGACCACGCCGAGGCCTACGCCTGCGGGCGCGAGGCGGTGAAGCTGGCGATGAAGGGCGCGAACGGCGTGATGGTGACGCTCGAGCGCGCCAGCAAGCCCGGCCGGCCGTACCGCGCCGGCTTCGGCACCATCCCGCTCAAGGAGGTCGCCGTGCACGCGCGGCCGATGGACGACAAGCTGATCGGCCCGGACGGCATGGACGTCAGCCGCGCCTTCATCGACTACGCGCGCCCGCTGGTCGGCGAGCTGCCCGTCTACGCGTCGCTGAACTTGGCGAAGGCGAAGCCGGCGAAGCCGCCCAAGGAGAAAGCCGCGCGCGGGAGCCGCGCATGAATCCGACCCAGGACCGCTACGCGCGTTTCGGCCTGGTGCGCGACATGCTGCGCACGCCGGACATCGTCGCCGGCTACCGCCTGCCGGATGTCGGCGACGTCGCCAAGCGCATCGCCGCGGCGGGAAAAGTGCTGCTCACCGGCGAGGGCTCGAGCCGCATCTTCCCGGCGAAGCACGTGATCATGCAGGCGCGTCGCGCCGGCTGGCCGCTGGTCATGCACACCGAGGCCGCGCGCCAGGCGCAGGAGTACGCGCTCACGGGCTGGGCGGTGTTCGCCGCCTCGAACTCGGGCCGCACCAGCGAGGTCATCAAGCTCTTCCAGGAGCTGCGCGCCAAGGGCCACGGCGACCTCTTCGGCCTGACCGCGACCCCGGGATCGAAGCTCGGCGAGGTCGCGCACGCCAACTTCGTCCTCGGCTGCGGCAAGGAGGACGCCGTCGCCGCGACCAAGAGCGTGGTCGAGCAGGCGCTGTTCTACCACGCGCTGTTCGAGCGCGTGGCCGGCGGGAACGCGCTCGCCGCCGGACTCGCCGCGACCGGCGCCGCCTGCCGCGAAGCGCTGACCATCGCCATCGATCCGACGCTCGTCGCCAAGGGCGCGAAGGCGGGAACGATCTACTTCGCCGGCCGCAACGACGGCATCGCCGAGGAGCTCGCGCTCAAGACCAACGAGATCACGCGCAAGAAGTCGGACTTCCTCGAGGGCACCTACGCCGCGCACGGCGTCGAGGAGGTCATGGACCGCAACGACGTGGTGATCTGGATCGATCCCTACGACGACGCGCAGACCAAGTTCATGGACGTGCTCGTCAAGGGCGTCGGCCTGACCGTGATCGCGATCTCGTCGCGCGAGACGCCCTTCCCGACCGTGCGCATCCCGGAAAGCCCCTTCCCGGGCTACGTCCAGATGTGCGCCGGGTGGAGCGTTCTGGTCGAGATCGGCCTGCAGCTCGGCATCGACCTCGATAAGCCGCAGCGCGCGCGCAAGGTCGGCAACGAGTTCGTCGGCTGAGCACGGGCGTCGGGCTCCTCGAAGCTCGGAGCTCGAAGCTCGAAGCTCGGAGCTCGGAGCTCGGAGCTCGCAGCTCGCAGCTCGCAGCTCGAAGCTCGAAGCTCGAAGCTCGCAGCTCGAAGCTCATCGAACGTACGTCTCGCAGGTGAACGTCAGCGTCCTGACCTCGCCCGGCGCCAGATCGAGCTCCCAGCGCACCTCGCTGTGGTTGTTCGGCGCGCGGTAGCCGTTGTCGTTCCAGTCGTCGGCGCGGAAATCGGTGAGCCTGACCGTTCCACCGTCGGATGGCGCGCTGGCGCGTCCGCCGAGCGCCACGCCGACACGGGTGCGCGAACGTTCGGCGCGCAGATTGCTCACCGTCACCGTCGCCGTCTTGCGCACCATCGCGTACGGGTAGCCCGCCCACTCGAGCGCGCTGGGCACGCGCTCGGTCTCGGTCTCGGTGAAGTCGCCGCACATGTCGACCGCGACCGTCACCGGCAGCAGGGATGAGCCGCGGATCGGCGTGTAGGTCAGCAGCTCCTGGCCGAGAGGTACGTTGCCGCGCAGGATCAGCGCAGCGCCGGTGGTCCACGGCGCCTGGCCGACGTTGGTCAGCTCGAACTGGTGCCAGACGCGATGCTCGGCGAAGCGCAGGGGCGACCGCGGATCCGCCGGGTCGCGCTCCGGCGCGCGCGCCCCCGACTGCGCATCGCGGACGATGGCGATGTCGAGCGTGTAGAGGTGGCTCAACGGCGCGGTCATCTGCCACAAAGGTACGGTCGCGCGCATGCCCTTGCGCAGCGTGGTCGGCGGCACGCTGTGGACGAACAGGTCCTGCTGGCGTTCAGCGGCCAGGTCGGGCGCCAGGTCGGCGACGTCGGCCTCGCCGTCCTGCCGCTCGCCGGCGCGATTGGCGAAGCTGCCGCTCGCGTACTGGCTGTTCATCAGCGACGGCACGGCCGCCGCCAGCGCGCTGCGCAGCGTCGCCTCGAGCGCCAGCGGCGAAACCGTGGTCCTGAAGCGGAAGTTGGGCACGCCGACCACCAGGTCGATCGGCGCGGCGACGATGTCCTCGGCCTCGTTGAGCAGCTCGCCCTGCAGCGCGATGGTCGCCTGGTCGACGAGCTCGCCGGAGACGCGGTAGGTCGGGATCCAGCGCACGCCTTCGCTGAAGTAGAGGAGGCGCAGGTCGACGCGGTCGCCGGCGGCCTGCGCGCCGAGCGGGAACGCCAGGCGTTTGACGCGGGTGAAGACCTCTTCCTGGCGCGCGATCGTCGTCGTCAGCGCCGGCCCGCTGATCGTGCGCACATCGCTGGTCGGCAGGACCATGCGCCCGCCGTCGGTGTCGATCACGACCAGCGCGCCGCCCTGCGGCACCAGCTCGCGCACCGCGCCGTCGACGCGCCCCGGCACGGACGACTCGCCCTGGAACGAGGACGCCTGCGCCCAGACCGCCGACCTCGACCCCGCGGTCTCGGCCGGCTCGGTCGCCGGCAGATCGAGCACCTCGACCACCGTGCCCGAGAGCGCGGTCGGCGCCGACGCCAGCCCGAGCGTCACCGCCTTGCCGACGTTGGCGCGCAGCAGCTCGAGCGTGGTGACGCACGCCGTGGTCCGTTCGCGCCGCTCGCGCGTCTCGGCCCACTGCGCGGTCATCGGCACGGCCCCGCCGTCCGCCGCGGTCGCCCAGAACGTGCCGAGCACGGCGCCATCCGGGACCTCGTCGGTGAACACCGTCCCGTCGCCGTCGGCGATGCCGTGCGCGGCCTTGAGGAACAGCGCGTAGCCGTCCTTGAACACCACCACGCGTTCGGTGGCGATGGTCAGCCGCGCGTCGTCGGCGCCGTGCGCCGACATGGCGCCCAGCGCCAGCAACGAGAACGGGATGACGAAGGCCTGGCGCATGCGTGGCTCCTGGACCCACGCTACCCGGCGTCCGTCGGACGCGCGTAAGCGCTCGGTAACGCTCAGCCCGATGCGCCGCGCCGGCGCGCGCGGTAGTGCGCCGGCGACAGCCCGACCGCGGCTTTGAACGCCAGGCTGAAGCTCGGCACGCTGGTCCATCCGAGCCGTTCGGCGATGTCCTTCACCGGCAGGTCGCCGGCCAGCAGCAGCTCGCGCGCGCGGTCGAGGCGGCAGCGGTTGCGGTAGGCCGCCGGCGCGCAGCGCATGCGCGCGGTGAACAGCTTGCGGAAGCGCTCGAAGCCCAGGCCGTGCTGGCGGCAGAGGCGGTCGAGGACCGCGCGACCGCCGCCCTCGTCGCGCAGCACGCGGCACGCCTCGTCGATCAGCGCGGCGTGCGGGTCGGCGGCGGCGCCGGTCCGGTCCATCGCGTAGAGCTCGGCGAGGATCGCCTGCAGCTCGACGGCGCAACGCGGCACCTCGTGCTCGGCGCACGCGCCCAGCGACTGGTGGAACTGGTCGACGCGCCGCACCAGCGCGAGATCGACGCCGGGGCGCAGCACGGCGCGGTCGAGATCGATGACCCCCAGGCGCGCGATCAGCTCGGCGAACGCCCCGCCCGCCTCCACCCAGCATTCGCCGTACGGCCCCGGCTGGACGAGCGACGTGTGGCGCCGCCCGGGGGGACGCTGGAAGAGGTCGCCGGGCCCGAGGCGATGCGTCGTGCCGGTCCAGTCCTTGAGGATCACGCTGCCGCGCAGGATCCACACCGCGACGTAGCTGGGATACGCGGCGTCGACGATGTCGCCGGGCTGCTCCTCGTTCCAGAAGCCGCAGCTCATCACGTCGCCGGGCGCGCCGAGGCTGCGCACGGTCTGGCGGATCCTGAGCAGGCCGGATGGGACGGTCGGCTGGTGGGACACTCCCGCCGACGCTAGGCGGCTCCCGCACGCGCGCGAGCGGCCGGCAGCGCGGTCACGCGCAGGCCGGGCCCGCGCTCCAGGCGCCTGACCGCGGTCGCGTCGATCGTCCCCGCGCCGAGGCGGCGGCAGTTGTCCGCGCCGGCGATCGCCGCCAGGCGCAGGGCGCCGGCGGCGTCGCCGTCGCACAGCCCCGCGATCAGGCCGGCGAGGAAGCAGTCGCCGCTGCCGACCGCGCTCACCGCCGCCACCTTCATCGCCGCGATGCGCCGCGCGCCGGCGTCGTCGACCATGATCGCGCCGGCATCGCCGAGGGTCACGACCACGCGCTGCGCGCCGCGGCGCCGCAGCCGATCGGCCGCGCGCACGATCGCCGCGCCGTCGCGCAGCGGTCCCGCCACGCCGCGCAGCTCGTCGCGGTTGGGCTTCACCAGCGCCGGACGCGCCGCGATCGCCTGCGCCAGCGCGGGGCCGGCGGCGTCGACCGCGGCGCTCACGCCGGCGGCGTGGGCGAGGCGCACCGCGTCGGCGTAGAACGAGTCCGGCACCCCCGGCGGCAGGCTGCCGCTGAGCACCAGCCACGAGAAGCGGCCACCCGCGAGCAGCCGGCGGATGCGTCGCAGCAGGCGCGCGGCATCGGCGCGGGCGACCGGGGCGCCGGCCTCGTACAGCTCGATGTGCGCACGGTCGGGATCGACGATGACCGCGCAGGTCCGGGTCTCGCCGGGAACGGCGAGGAACGCGTCGCCGATCCCCTCCTCGGCCAGCGCGCGGCGCAACGTGCGACCGGTCGCGCCACCGACGAAGCCGGTGGCGACCGCGCTGCCGCCCAGGCACGCATAGGCGCGCGCCACGTTCACGCCCTTGCCACCGGCGCGCACCAGCGTCCGCGCCGGGCGGTTGACCCCGCGTCGCTTCAGTCCTGGCACCAGCCAGGTGCGGTCGAGGGCGGCGTTGACCGTGACCGTCAGGATCGCCGGCAGCGTCATGCGCCGGCGCGCCCCGCCGCCGCGAGGCCGCCCTCGCCGGTGATGACGTAGGGGCAATAGGTGAAGCCGTCGCAGTCGACGCCGCGCAGGCGCGCGACGCGTTCGGCCATGAGCTGCGCCGGGATGCAGTCGACCGCGAACTGCCAGCCCTCGGGTGTCGCCGGGACGTCGAGCGCCAGGTCGGCCGCGCCGTCGAGCGCATGGCCGATCAGCGCGACCCGCACCTCGTGCCGGCGCAGGTCGGCGACCAGATCGAGATCGGCGCGGCGCAGCCGGGCCGGATCGAGCCACAGCGCGACGCGCAGATCGCGGCGGATGATCTCCTGCGGGCCGTGGCGGAAGTGGCCGGTGGTCAGCGCCGTCGCCGGCGCCTTGGCGGCCTCCTCCCACAGCAGGCGCGTCTCGCTCGCGCTGGCCAGCGAGGCGTCGCGCGCCAGGAAGTAGGTCGACGCGTCGCGCGCCAGCCACGGCGAATCCGCGATCGCGGCGCTCCAGCCCGGCAGGCGGCGTCCGGCCTCGGCGAGCGCGGCGGCGATCGCGTCCCGCCGCGCCGCGTCCCAGCGCCCGGCGGCGCGCTCGATGAGCGCCGTCCCGGCGACGGCCAGCGCGCTGTACATGCCGATCGAGATCGCGTGGTCGAAGGTCGCTCCCAGGCCGATGACCACCTGCGCGCCGCGCGCCAGGGCGCTGGTCGGCGTGTTGGTGATCGCCACCACCGGCGTGCCCGCGACGCGCGCGCGCTCCACCAGCCCGACGATCTCGACGCTGGCGCCGCTGCGCGAGAGCACGATCAGCGCCTGCCCGGGAGCGAGCGCCGCGAAGTGCAGGAGATCCGACGCGTCGGCGAGGGTCGCCGGGATGCCCAGCGCGGCGCAGCGCGCGGCCACCGCCATGCCGGCGTGCCAGCTGCTGCCGATGCCGGTGATCACCACCTGGCGCGCGGCCGCGACGATCGCCGCCGCGGCGCCCAGCGCCGGATCGCGGTCGACCCGCGCCAGCACGCCGGCGAGCTCGGCCGGTTCGCGTTCGATGTCAGCGAGCAGCTTGCTCATGCGCCTCTCCGATCGGGGTGACGATGCGCAGCTTGCGCTCGACCAGCGCCGCCGCGGCGGCGGTCGCGACCGGGAACGTGCGGCGCAGGTCGATGTCGTCGCTGGCCGCGAGCGTGTCCTTGAGCGCGCGCATGAAGGCGTCCTTGATCTCGGTCGCCAGGTTGATCTTGCACACGCCGCGCGCGATCACCGCTCGCCAGTCTTCCGCGCTCAGGCCGGATCCGCCGTGCAGCACCAGCGGCACCGGCACCACGGCGTGGATCGCCGCCAGGCGGGCGAGGTCCAGCGCCGGCTCGCGCTTGTAGAAGCCGTGGACGTTGCCGATCGCGACCGCCAGCAGGTCGACGCCGGTGTCGCGCGCGAAGGCGTGCGCCTCGTCCGGCGCGGTGAAGCCGGAGCGGTCGTCGGTCTGGCCCAGCTTGGGCACGTAGCCCAGCTCGGCCTCGACCAGCACGCCGGCGGCGTGGGCGTAGGCGACCAGCGCCGCGCTCAGGCGCACGTTCTCGGCGAACGGACGCTCGCTGGCGTCGATCATCACCGAATCGAAGCCGGCATCGACGCAGCGCCGCGCCAGCGCCGGATCGGTCGCGTGGTCGAGGTGCAGCCACGCGCGCACGCCTTCCTGCTGCGCCGCGGTGCGCGCCATCGCCGCGGTCATGGCGAGACCGAGGTAGTCGATGGTCGACGGCGACGCCTGCAGGATCAGATCCGCGCCGGTCGCGCGCGCCGCGGCGAGCACCGCGCGCAGGGTCTCGACGTTGTAGAAGTTGGTCGCGAGCAGCGCGCCACCCCGGGCGCGGCGCTCGGCGATGGCCTCAGCCAGTCGCATGCATGGTCTCCAGGAGCTGGCCGCGGATGCCGCCCGCACGCAGCAGGCTGGCGCGGGCGCAGCGGTCGCCCAGCGCGAGGCAGCTCGCCGGATCGGCGCCGTCCAGCCAGGCGCGCAGGAATCCCGCGTCGAAGTTGTCGCCGGCGCCGATCGCGTCGGCGACCTTGCCATCGGGCGGCGTGCCCTCGCGCTCGGCGACGCGGCGGCCGTCGGCGAACAGCACCGAGCCGCGCGCGCCGCGCTTGACCACCACCAGCGGTCCCTGGCGCGACAGCGCGCGTCCGGCGGCATTGACCTCGTGCTCGCCGCTGATCGCCAGCGCCTCGCGCTCGTTGGGCATGAACACGTCGACCAGCGGGAGCAGCGCGCGGATCGCGTTCCAGTCGCCGCCGGCGGCCCAGTTCGGATCGATCGACACGGTCGCGCCGGCGCGACGCGCCGCGCCCAGGAAGCCGTGCCACGCCGGGCGCAGCGCGCCGAGCAGGTAGAACGCGGCGACGTGCCAGTGCCGGCACGACGCGGCAAGCGCCGGCGTCAGCCGCGACGGCTCGGTGCCGTCGAGCGCGCCGCTGACGGTCAGGATCGCCCGGTCGCCATCGCTGCGCGCGAGCGCCACGCCCAGGCCCGTCGGCAGATCCGGTCGCACGGCGATGTCGGCGTCCGGCAGGTTCTCCTCGGCCAGGCGGCGTCGCACCACGGCGCCGAGGTCGTCGTCGCCGACCGCGCCGACCAGGCGCACGCGTCCGCCGAGCTTGGCGAACTGGGCGCAGACGATCGTTCCCGATCCGCCGAGCTCGAGCGCGTAGCCGGCGAAGAGCTGCTCCTCCTGGCCGTAGCGCGGCTTCTCGTCGCCGCGCATCACCAGGTCCACGCACAGGTCGGCGATGCAGCCGAGGTCGAACAGGGATCCGCCATCGCCGTCCGCGCCTCGTGCCGCCGCGAGCCTCGCGCTCCGGGCGTCGGGCTTCGCGCTCCGCGCCGCGCGCTTCGCGCGACCGGCCGTCACGGCTTCACCAGCTGGCGCAGGTACCAGCGGATGACGTGGCGCGGGCCGCCCTCGACCGGCGCGTACGGACCGGGCCGGTAGCGCGGCGAGGCGACGCCGGCCTGGTTGTCCTCGCACAGGCGCACGTCCTGTTCGCCGGTGACGGTCCAGAACCAGGCGACCTTGGCCGGATCGTAGTCGACGCCCTCGCGCGCGTCGGCGTGCACGAACCAGTCGAAGCGCACCTCGCAGCGGTCGGCGGCGCGCGGCGTGACGCGCATGGTCATGAGGTGGTCCGGCGGCGCGTCCATCCACAGGTTCGGGTACATCACGATCGAATAGATGCCGACGTCCTCCGACGGCAGGCGGCCGAGCAGCGGCGCGACCCGCGCGCCGTCCTCGCTCATGGTGCGGAAGCCCGGCGCGAACGGGTAGCGCGCGCTGTAGTGCCAATCGCCGTTGGCGTCCTCGTAGTCGACGCTGTCGAGGCCGACCCCCTGCGCCCGCCAAGCGGCGCGCGCGCGCTGGTGCTCGGCGTCGACCTTCTCGCGCGGCTCGTGCATGCCGCTGCCGATGACCGCGCGGATGTACTCGGGATGGCCGGAGTGGCAGTGGTAGCACTCGCGGAAGTTCTCGGCGAGCAGCTTCCAGTTCGACGCGCAGTCGTAGGTCTTCGACACAGCGACCTTGAGCCGATCGGTCTGGTACGCCGCGAGATGCGGCTCGAACTCCGCCCGCCAGGTCGCGAGGTCGGGAGCCTGGTCGGAGAAGGCGACGAAGACGAAGCCGGCGATCATCTCGCAGCGCACCTTCGCGAGGCCGTAGGCGGCGCGGTCGAAGTCGGCGGGCATCATGCGCGCGGCGCGCAGCTCGCCGTCGCGGCCGTAGACCCAGGCGTGGTACGGGCAGACCAGCGCGCGCGCGTTGCCCGCGTGCTCGGCGCAGATGATCGAGCCGCGATGCGTGCAGACGTTGGCCATCGCCCGGACCACGCCGTCGTCGCCGCGGATGACGATGATGCGGTCGGTGCCCAGCTGATAGGTGACGTAGTCGCCGGGGTTGGCGATCTGGCAGCCCATGCACACGTACAGCCAGTGGCGCCGCCAGACCTTCTCGAGGTCGAGCGCGAACAGCTCGGGATCGGTGTAGAAAGGCCGCTCGAGGCTGAAGCCATCGCGCACGCCGTCGATCAGCGCGCGCACGCGTGGGCTGAGGTCGGCGCCGCCGGTGATCGGGGTCGGGCAGGGGACGGATCGGCTGCGCATGGCATCAACCCGCCGCCGCCAGCGCGCGCGGCCCGTGCCCGCCGGCGGCGAGCGACTCCGGCAGGTGCGCGCGATGCGTGCTGACCATCTGGTCGAGCATCGCCTCGGCGTCGCCCTGCGTGCGCGCGGTCAGATCCGCGATCAGCGCCTGCACCGCCAGACGGCGGTCGCCGGCGAGCGCCGCATCGGCGCACAGGTCCTGGGCCGCGATGACCCGGCCCATGATCGCCGCGATGCCCGCGGGCAGGTCGCCGAGCGCGAACGGCTTGAAGCCGGCGCCGTTGACCAGCGCGGTCGATTCGAGGATCGCGCCCGCCGGCAGGTTCGCGACCTGGCCGCGGTTGGGCAGGTTGATCGTGCACAGCAGCTCGCGGTCGCCGCGCAGTGCCAGCATCAGCTCGGCGAAGAAGTGCTCGTCGCTGAACTGCTTCGCGTCGGCGTGCAGGTCGGCGGTGGCGATCGGCGCGCGGCCGTAGGCCTCGTCCTCCATGCGCGTCTGGACCTCGTCGTAGGTCGCCGCGTATCTCTCGAAGTCGTGGCACGCGTCGACGCCGAGGGTCTTGCCGTAGTAGCAGCCTGTGCCCGCCCAGCCCGGGACGAACTCGGTGATGTGGCCGTCGCCGACGCACGGGTACGCGCCGAAGGCGCGGAACAGCTCGCGCGTGTACGGCCCGCCCGGCAGCGCGTCGTCCTTCAGCGCGCGCACGCGCGGCCAGAGGTCCTCGCCGCGATGGGTGAGCGCGGTGATGAAGGTGAAGTGGTTGACGCCCGCGGCCTCGTACCACACCTCGCGCGGCGGCAGGCCGAGCGCGTCGGCCAGCGCGCGGTGGAACCACTTCACGCCGGTGCACAGGCCGACCGTGCGCACGCGCGTCGCCTTGGTGATGGCGCGGCAGATCACCGACATCGGATTCGAGAAGTTGACCAGCAGCGCGTCGGGGCACAGCCGCTCCATGTCGCGCGCGACGCCGATCATCGCCGGCACCATGCGCAGCGCGCGCGACACGCCGCCGTAGCCGAAGGTGTCGCCGGTGGTCTGGTTGATGTCGAAGCGCCGCGCGTCGATCACATCCCGGATCCACGCCGGACGACCGCCGACACCGATGGTCGAGACCACGGCGCCGCAGCCGGCCAGCACCTCGCGGCGATCGGTCGAGGCGCGTACGCTGATCGGCGCGCCATGCGCCTCGGCGAGGCGCCGGCACAGCCGCTCGGCGACGTCGAGCGCGTGCGGGTCGATGTCGCCCAGGCGCACATCCCAGGCGCCCCCGACCCGCACCAGGCTCTCGAGGATCCCGCGCGTGAAGTAGGTGCTGCCGACGCCCAGCAGGGCGATGACGCCGAGTCCGTTGTCCATGGCCGCTCCCGGCCAGCCAGGCTAGGTCAGGGGCGCCGGGCGTCGTTGGCGGGCGTGGTCGTCGGCGTATCGGTTCTGGGCGAGCGAGGCGGGTTTACGCGCGGCCCGACGCTTCGGTCTCGGGCTTCGAGCTTCGAGCTTCGGGCTTCGGGCTTCGAGCTTCGAGCTTCGAGCTTCGGGCTTCGGGCTTCCGGCTTCGAGCTTCGGGCTTCGGGCTTCGGGCCGGCTCAGCCCGCGAGCGGATTCCCGCGCAGCCCCGCGCGCTGCGCCAGGTCGAGCACCGCGAAGCTCGCGTCGGTCACGGTCTTCTCCCAGGCCACCTCGCCGCGCGCGATGCGGTCGAGGTCGTCCTCGAGCCGCGCCGTGTAGCCCAGGTCGATGAAGCTGCCGGCGAAGTGGCTGACCAGGAAGTCGGTCACCGCCATGCCGAGATCGGTGGCGTGCAGCAGGCGCTTCAGCTCCTGGACGTAGCCGCGGTCGAGGATGGTCTTGAGGATGTTGGCGTACGTGCTCGGCCGGCCGATGCCGTCGCGCTCGAGGCGCTTGATCAGCGAGGCCTGGGTGAAGCGCGGCGGCGGCTTGGTCGACTTCTTCTCGCTCACCAGGGCGATCAGATCGAGCGCGTCGCCGACGGTCAGCAGCGGCAGCTCGACGTCCTGCTCCTCCTCGGCGTCGGGCGTGTCGGTCGCACCGGCCGGGCCGGCCTTCTTCTTGCGCGCCTTCTTTTTCGCCACCTCCTCGGTGTCGTCACCGGTCAGGCGGCGCCAGCCGTCGAACAGCACGACGCGGCCCTTGGCGCGGAACACGCCCATCGGTCCGCCGTTCCAGGTGCCGGGCGCGCAGGCCACGTCGAGGGTGGTGATCTGATCGCGGCCGGTGGCCATCTGGCTGGCGACGAAGCGCGTCCAGATCAGCCCGTAGAGCGCGCGCTGCGACGCGTCGAGCGTCTCGGGGCCTTCGAGGCCGGTCTCGGGATGCGTCGGCCGGATCGCCTCGTGCGCCTCCTGGGCATTGGCGCTCTTGGCGGCGTGCGCCACCGGCTGCTTCGGCAGGTACTTCGCCGGGAAGTCGGCGGCGATGATCGCGCGCGCGGCCTGGATCGACTCCGGCGCCAGGGCCACCGAGTCGGTGCGGTGGTAGGTGATGTGGCCGCCCTCGAACAGCGACTGCAGCAGCTTCATGGTCGCGTCGGGCGCGAGCTTGAGGCGCACCGACGCCGCCTGCTGCACGGTCGCGGTGATGAACGGCGGCGGCGGATGACGGTCGCGCTCGCGGCGATCGCAGGCGTGGACGACGAAGCGCTGCTTGCGGCACCACTCGACGGTGCGCTCGGCGACGGTCGCGTCGATCAGGCGCTGGCCGAGCGGTTCGCCCTTCCACTGCGCCAGGCGCGCGACGAATGCCGGCGTGACGCCCGCCTTCTGCAGCGTGGCCGCGAGCACGTGGTACTCGGCGGCGGTGAAGCGCTGGATCTCGCGTTCGCGCTCGGCGACCAGGCGCAGCGCGACCGACTGCACGCGCCCGGCGCTGCGCGCGTCCTTGCCCAGCCGGCGCAGGGTCGGGCTCACCAGCCAGCCGACGACGCGGTCGAGCACGCGCCGCGCCTGCTGCGCGTCGACCAGATGGCGGTCGATGAGCCGCGCGTTGGCCAGGGCGGCGGTCACCGCCGGCTTGGTGATCTGGTTGAAGACCACGCGGCGGTAGCGGCGCTCGCCCAGGACCTCGGCGAGGTGCCAGGCGATCGCCTCGCCTTCGCGATCGGGGTCGGTGGCGAGCAGCACCTCCTCGGCCTGGTCGGCGAGACGGCGCAGGTTGGCGAGGGCGTGACCCGCGCGTTCGAGCGGCAGGTACTTCGGCAGCACGCGGCCGCCGGCGAAGCCGACCGCCAGGTCGCCGGACATCGGCAGGTCGCGGACGTGGCCGTAGCTGGCGGCGACCTGGTAGCCGGGGCCGAGGAAGCCGCGGATCTTCGCGGTCTTGTTCGGGCTTTCGACGATGACCAGGCGCACGGCGCCGATGGTGGGCGGCTACGCCCGGTTGCGAGTTGAGATTCGAGCGGTGAAAACCGGAAGCCGCGAAGCGCGAAGCCCGAAGCCCGAAGCCCGAAGCCCGAAGCCCGAAGCGCGGAGCCCGAAGCCCGAAGCCCGAAGCGCGGAGCCCGAAGCCGGACCGACTCAGCCGTGGATGACCTCGCCGCGCGCGGCGAGGCAGGCTTCCATGATGCCCTCGGGCAGCGTCGGATGGCCGTGGATGAGATGGCCGACCGACGACAGCGTCATCTCGCCGGCGACCATCAGCACCCCCTGCTGGATCAGGTCGGTGGCCTCGGCGCCGACGATCTGCACGCCCAGGATCTGCTCGGTCTGGGCGTCGGCGACGACCTTGAAGAAGCCCTCGGTCTCGCCGGCGCAGCGCGCGCGGCCGAGCGCGAGGTACGGGAACTTGCCGACCTTGACCTTGGTCCCGGCGGCGGCGGCGGCCTTGTCGGTCAGGCCGACGATGCCGACCTCCGGATCGGTGAAGATGTTGCCTGGGCAGGTCGCGGCGTCGGCGAAGCGCGCGTGGCCGCCGAGGATGGTGTCGACCGCGGCGATGCCGTCGTGCGACGCGGCGTGGGCGAGCTGGATGCGGCCGTTGCAGTCGCCGATGGCGAAGATCGTCGGGATCGCGGTGCGGCAGTGGCCGTCGACCTTGATGGCGCCGCGCTCCACCTTGACCGACAGCTCCTCGAGGCCGAGCCCGGCGCCATTGGCGCGGCGGCCGACGGCGACGCACACCTCGGCGGCGCGCAGCTGCTCGC
>Ga0196963_10000743_pt1 | contig 25871 bp, 27 predicted proteins | sample S1_5metaG_FD_148600 | JGI IMG/M metagenome (GOLD analysis project Ga0196963, IMG submission 148600) | Soil microbial communities from Anza Borrego desert, Southern California, United States - S1_5 | ecosystem: Environmental > Terrestrial > Soil > Desert | place: USA: California | collected...
TGGATATTAACGGCGACGGCGACGTGCTCGACACGGTGACCGTGCTCGCGCCGAGCCAGACCCAGACGCACCGTTTCGGCCTGATCGCCGGCGTGCGCTGGGACATTAACGATCAGCATGCCGTCCGCGCCGGTTACACGTTCGACCGGGCGCGCCACCGCCAGACCGGCGAAGTCGGCCTGCTCAACATCAATGGCGAGCCGTTCGACGTTTTCCCGGTCAACGATCCGCAGGCGGACGTCCTGGGGGTGAACCTTCAGAAGCGCGACCGCCTCTCGTTCGCGATCCTCCACCAGGTCTGGGGCGAGTATCGCGGCGAGTTCTTCGGCGACAGGCTGGTCGTCAACGCCGGCCTGCGCGCGCCATTCTTCAAGCGCGACCTCAACAATTTCTGCTCGACCAGTTCGGCGAGCGGGTTCGTCGAATGCTTCGGCCGCGGCGACGCGCGCAACGCGCAGTTCGCCGCACTCAACCCGACCCTGCAAGGCCCGCAGCAGCGCGTGTTCAAATATGACGAGATTCTTCCCAACGTCGGCTTCACCTATGATTTCATGCCGCGGGCAAGCGTCTTCGCGAACTATGCGAAGGGCCTCTCCGTGCCGAGCACGGACAATCTCTACAATTCGTTCTTCTTCGCACCCAACACCGCCGCGGCGCAGCCGCGGCCTGAGAAGACGGATAATTTCGACGTCGGCCTGCGCTACCGCAGCCCGAAGGTCCAGGCCCAGCTCGGCGCGTTCTTCAACCGCTATACCGACCGCACGGCCTCCGCGTTCGATCCCGAGCTGAACGTCAGCGTGTTCCGGAACCTCGGCAGGGTCGATAAATACGGCCTGGACGGCTACGTCTCCTACCAGCCGATCAAGCAGCTCAACCTCTACCTGTTTGGCTCCGTCCTCAAGTCGGAGATCAAGGACGATTTGATCATCGGCGAATGCACGGATGCCCAGCGTCTCGGCGGGTTCCCCGGCTGTACCGTCACCGGCGCGCCGATCTTCGCGCCGACCGAAGGCAAGCGCGAAGCCGGCGCGGCGAAATATACGTTCGGGGGCACCGTCCGGGGGACGCTGGGGCCGCTCGAGCTCGGCATCACCGGCAAGCGGACCGGCCCGCGCTTCATTTTCGACACGAACGAGCCGGTGCGCGCCTTCGTCGGAAACCCCGCGGTAGACACCATCGTGTTCCCGGCGAGCACGCCCGCCTATTGGCTGGTCAACCTGGACGCTCGCCTCAGCCTCGCCGACTACGGCCTCGAGAAGACCTACGTCCAGTTCAACGTCTACAACCTGTTCGATCAATTCTACGTCGGCGGGTTTGGCGGCGGCCTCAACCAGGCGATCACCCGCAACAACAGCGGCACGATCACCGCTTTCGGCGGCCCTCCGTTCGTCCAGATCGGCGCGCCGCGCACGATCAGCGCCACGCTCGTCGTCGGCTTCTGATCGGAAGCCTCGGAAACCCGGCCGCTGCGCCCTCCCGGCGCAGCGGCCGTTTTCTTTGGATCAGGCGGCCTTGCGCGCCTTCTTCGGCGGCTCGCCGGAGCGAACGACGCTGGCGACCGGGCAGCGCACGCCCTGGACTAGGATGGCGCCGTGACGGTCCAGCTGGTTGAGCGCGGAAGCCTGGAACCCGATCGCCCGCGCCGCGCGCAACCTGGTGCAGCGATTCGTCGTCCGCACGAAATACCATTCTCCCTTGCCGCCCCGGATGTAGAGAGAATCGTCGGAAGCCGCCTTCCATTCCACGTTCCTGAGGCTGCCGATGAAGGGGATGGCGGTCTCGCCCGGGTCCATGTCGGCTGCGGCGGCGCTTCCGGCGACGAGACCGAGCAGCGTGAGGCTTAGGCTTTTCGACATCGGTCGTCTCCTGTTTCGCGATCAAGGTAAGCCGCTTCCCCCCGCTTTGCCAGACTCCGTCTCTCCTTCTAAGGCGCGACGATGCAGTGCCTGATCATCGCCGCCGGCCAGGGGACGAGGCTGCGCGCCGTCGCCCCTTCCAAACCGCTAGCGGAAATCGCCGGCATGCCGCTGATCGAGCATGTCGTGCGCGGCGCCGCGGCCGGCGGCGCGAGCGAGTTCCTCGTGGTCACCGGCTACAGGGCCGAGCCGGTCGAAACCTTCCTCGCCGGCCTCGCGGCCCGATCGGGCCTGCCCGTCGCGACGGTGCGCAACCCCGACTGGCAGCGCCCCAACGGCGTCTCCGTTCTCGCGGCCGCCGATCGGCTGCAATCCGAGTTCGTCCTGCTGATGGCCGATCATCTGTTCGATCCTTCGATCCTGAGCGATCTGATCGCCGCGGGCCGCGGCGGCGCCGAGCTTACCCTCGCCGCCGACTACGGGATCGACAATCCGCTCCTCGACCTCGACGACGCGACCAAGATCGAGGTCGGCGAGGGTGGGCGAATCCGCCGCATCGGCAAGACGCTGGAGCGCTACGACGCGATCGACACCGGGCTGTTCGTCGCCGGCGCGGGCTTGATCGACGCGCTGCGCGCGAGCCTTGCCGCCGGCGGGACCGGATCCTTGTCCGAGGGCGTCCAGGGGCTTGCCGACGCCGGCCGCGCGTTCGTCCGGGATTGCGGCGGCCGCTGGTGGCTCGACGTCGACGACGAGGCCGCCTTCGCCAAGGCGGAAGCGGCGCTCAGCTGAGGCCCTTCACTCCGTCGACATAGGCGCGCGCTTTCGCCGCCGTTTCCTCCGGCGACTGGCCTGGCTTGTAGAGACCGGAGCCGAGGCCGAAACCGTCCGCGCCCGCTTCCCGCCAAGGCTGCATATTGGTGGGAGAGATGCCGCCGACGACGAGCAGCGGCAGGTCCTTCGGCAGCACCGCCCGCTGCGCCCTGAGCACCGCCGGCGCCGCCGCTTCCGCCGGGAACAGCTTGAGGCCGGTTGCGCCGGCGCGGAGCGCGGCCAGCGCCTCCGAAGGCGTGAAATAACCGGGCAGCGAAACGAGGCCGGCCGCCGACGTGGCCTCGATCACCGGCGCGTAGGTGTTGGGCGAGACGATGATGCGTCCGCCCGCCCCGGCGACGCGGCCGACCTCGGCGGGATCGAGCACGGTGCCGGCGCCGACCAGGGCCGTGTCGCCGAAGCGTTTCGCCAGCCGCTCGATGCTGGCCAGCGGCTCGGGCGAGTTGAGCGGCACCTCGATGATGCGGATGCCGGCGGCGAAGACCGCCGCGCCGATCGCCTCCGCCTCGGCGGGAGTGACGCCGCGAATGATCGCCACCAGCGGGCATTCCGCCAGCCTGCGCTTCAGCTCTTCGCCAGGGTTCATCGGACCATCTCCGCCAGATGCCGCACGCCGGCGAGGAACGCGGCCTCGCCGTTCACCTCCCGCGCCGTCCGCCCCGCCACCGCCAGCGCCGCTCGGAACAGTTCGGTCAGCTCCGGTCGGCCCATCGCGACGACCTCGCCGTCGCCGACCATGCCCAGGCCGACCTTTAGGTCGGCGCCGATCAGCAGCCCGCTGACATAGGCGCCCGCGTCCGCGCGCGGCGCCTTGCCGAGCAGGGCGCGGGCGCGCACCGAGAACAATTCGGCGGTGAGGTCGTCCCGCTCGAGCCCGTGCCGCACCCCCGCCTCGAAGGCGGGGCCCGGCTCGACCGGCCCGTCGAGCAGGTCGGCGAGGATGCTGTGCTCCCGGAGCAGGCTGAACATCTCGCCCGTCATCACCGTCCGGAATTCGGCGATTCGGCCACCGGCGAGCCGGACCCATTTGTTGTGCGTGCCCGGGTGGCACAGCGCCGAGTCGGGACCGATCCAGCCCTCCGCCACGGCTCCGAGCAGCTGCACTTCCTCGCCGCGCATGACGTCGGCGGCCTCACCCTCGTCCCAGGCGATTCCGGGCACGATCGCTGCCCGCTCGCCCTCGAGCCAGTGCAGATGGGCGGCGAGGTCGGCGAGGCCGGCGGGGCAGGGAACGTAGGGCGCCTCGACCCAGCCCCGGTTCGAGCCGACCATCCCGGCCATCAGCATCGGCAGGTCGCCGAGCCGGTCCCGGACTCCGGCCACGGCGGCGTGGAAGCCGCCTTTCGGGACCGCGAGGATGCCCTTGTCGTCCTCCATCTCGGCGGCCACGGCGCCGTCGGGCCCGAGCCGCCAGGCGCGCCGGTTGGTCGTCCCCCAGTCGACGGCGATCAAACCCTCAGCCCAGTGCATGGCATCTCGTACTGTCCTATGCCCGGCGAGCCCAGCGGTTTCACCCCGCCGGCCGCGCCCGCCGGCGCGACGGTCCGACGGCGACCGTTGCAACTTTCCTCCACTCCCGACTTTTATCCCTTGTGGCGCATTGCGGGCTGGCACCGCCGCGCCGCTCGGGCTAGCCGTTGCGCGCACGACCCGAGGGAGGGCCTCATCGCCAATTTCATCTTCGCCACGGGAATCGAGAACAGCATTCCGACCATCCATGGCGGCCGCACCCGAGTCGACCAGATGGAGGCGTGCGGCCATTACCAGCACTGGCGCACCGACTTCGACTGCGTGGAGGAGCTCGGCATCCATTTCCTGCGCTACGGGCCGCCGCTCTATCGCACCCTGCTCGGCCCCAATCTCCACGATTGGGAGTTCGCCGACCTCACTTTCGCCGATCTGAAGCGCCGCAACATCATTCCGATCGTCGACCTGTGCCATTTCGGAGTCCCCGACTGGATCGGGAATTTCCAGAATCCGGATTTCCCGCAGCTCTTCGCCACCTATGCCGGCGCCTTCGCCGAGCGCTTCCCCTGGGTGCAGCTCTACACGCCGGTCAACGAGATGTTCATCTGCGCGATCTTCTCGGCCAAATATGGCTGGTGGAACGAGCAGGCGAAGGACGACCGCAGCTTCGTCACCGCGCTCAAGCACATCGTCAAGGCCAACGTGCTGGCCATGATCGAGATATTGAAACGGCGGCCGGACGCGATCTTCATTCAATCGGAGAGCTCGGAATATTTTCACGCCGACAGCCCGCCCGCCATCCACAAGGCGGAGCTGATGAACTCCCGCCGCTTCCTCAGTCTCGACCTCAATTACGGCCGTCGCGTCGACAGCGAGATGTACGAGTACTTGATGGATAACGGCATGAGCCGGGAGGAATATCATTTCTTCCTCAACCACCGGCTGAAGCAGCACTGCATACTCGGCAACGACTACTACATGACCAACGAGCATCGCGTGTTCGCCGACGGTCATAGCGAGAGCTCGGGCGAGGTGTTCGGCTACAGCGAGATCACCCGCCAATATTACAACCGCTACCGGCTGCCGGTCATGCACACGGAGACCAACCTGCGCGAAGGCCCGCGGGGCGACGAGGCCGTGCACTGGCTGTGGAAGGAATGGGCGAACGTGCTCAGGATCCGCAACGTCGGCATCCCAACCGTCGGCTTCACCTGGTATTCGCTGACCGACCAGGTCGACTGGGACACCGCGCTTCGCGAGCAGAACGGCAACGTCAACCCGCTCGGCCTCTACGATCTTGACCGTAACATCCGCAACGTCGGCCGCGCCTACAAGAAATTGATCTCCGACTGGCGCGACGTGCTGCCGGCCTCGAGCCTGTGTCTGTCGGTGCCGATCGTGTCGCCTGCCCACACCGATCGACCGTTCGCCCGCGAGCAGAAGGAAGAGGCCGCCAAGCACCTCAAGGGCTTCGTCACCGAGCCCGCCAATCCGGAGGAGGGGGAATGACTCCGTCCCGTCCGCCCGGTGAGGTCCGGGGCCTCAGCGCGTTTCGGAAGGGAGATCCCGGCTTGCGCCGGGAGGACCAGGTATGAAGATCGGAAAGATCGAAACCTTCTACGTCCCTCCGCGATGGCTGTTCGTGCGAGTCGAGGCGCACGAAGGCGCGATCGGCTGGGGGGAGGCCAGCCTCGAGGGCCATGCCGAAGCGGTCGAGGGCGCCTTCGCTTCGCTTCGCGATCGCTTCCTCGGCCATGATCCCTACCGGATCGAGGACGTCTTCCAGATCGGCTATCGCGGCGGCTTCTACCGCGGCGGGCCGGTGCTGATGTCGGCGCTGGCGGGCCTCGAACAGGCGCTCTGGGACCTGAAGGGCAGGGCGCTCGGCCTGCCCGTCTGGGAAATGCTCGGCGGGCGGGTGCGCGACCGCGTCCGGTCCTATGCCTGGATCGGCGGCGACCGGCCGCACGAGGTCGGCGAGGCCGCCGCCGCCCGGCGCGCCCAAGGCTTCTCGGCGGTGAAGATGAACGCGACCGCCGAGCTGGAATGGATCGGCACGCCAAGAGCCTTCGACGAGGTCGTCGCCCGCGTCGAGGCCGCCCAGGGCGCCGGCATGGACGTCGGGCTCGACTTTCACGGCCGAGTCCATCGGCCGATGGCCAAGCAGCTGGCCAAGGCGCTCGAGCCGCTCGGTCTCCTCTTCATCGAGGAGCCCCTGCTGTCGGAAAATCCGGAGGGGCTGGCGCAGCTCGCCCAGCTCGTCTCGACCCCGATCGCGCTCGGCGAGCGGCTCCATTCACGGTGGGACTTCAAGCCCTTCTTCGAGGCCGGCGCGGTCGACATCATCCAGCCCGACCTCAGCCATTGCGGCGGGATTTTGGAGGCCCGCCGGATCGCGGCGATGGCCGAGGCATACGACGTCGCCGTCGCCCCGCACTGCCCGCTCGGCCCGCTCGCGCTCGCCGCCTGCCTCCAGATCGCGGCGACGACGCCCAACGCCGCCATCCAGGAGATGTCGCTCGGCATCCACTACAATGTCGGCGGCGACCTCTACACCTTCTGCACCGACCCGGCGCCGCTCACCGCGGTCGACGGCTTCCTGCCGATCCCCGCCGGTCCCGGCCTCGGCGTCGACATCGACGAAGCCGCGGTGCGCGAGGCCGACAAGGACCGCCATCGCTGGCGCAACCCGGTGTGGCGCCAGCCGGACGGAAGCTTCGCGGAATGGTAATGCCTCCCCGCGGCTTCGCCGCGAAAGGCAAAATCAGGCGACGACGCGCAATTTGCCGGTGCGGCGCGCCGGCACCGGACAGAAGCCCAGTTCGTCCTGCAGGCGATTGAGCTCGCGCTCGCGCGACTGGCGGTAGGCTTCGGCGTAGCGGGCGTCGCATTCCGCCTCCTCGGCCGTCTGCGGGCGGTAGAAGCTGACGCATATGTGCCGGCCGAAGATGTCGTCCCCCCGCATCCTCACTTCAGGCTCGGCCTCGCTGGGAAGGCTGTCGCGCACCTCGGTCAGCCGCTCGATCAGCGCGTCGAGCGAGGTGATGTCCTTGACCTCGATAAAGTCCTTGACCCGTCTACTCATTACAAAACCCCTCCCAGCTCTCCCCGGGACGTAATTAGCTTGCGACGGAATCCGCTCGCAAGGTTAATTTACATTTACCCACAGGAGAGTTTCCGAAGCGTGAATGGGGCCGTAGGACGACATTCAGCCATGGACAGCAATTCCTTTCCGACCCTCCGCCTCGGACCGCTCACGCTGCGCCTCGCCCCGGCCCGCGGCGGCGGCATCGCCGGCTTCGCATGCTGCGCGGTAAGTGGCGAGGAAATACCGGTATTTCGCGATATGGAGCGGAGCGATCCGTCGCCGACCGCGCTCGCCAGCTTTCCGCTGGTCCCGTTCGTCAACCGCGTGCGCGGCGGCGCGTTCCGCTTCCGTGGCCGAACGGTCACACTCGCCCAGAATCTGCCGCCCGACCCGAGTCCGCTGCACGGTCAGGGCTGGCTGGCCGCCTGGGCGGTGGAGCGGCTCGCCGAGGACCGCGCCGAGCTGGTTTTCCGCCACGATCCGGGCGAATGGCCCTGGGCCTATGCTGCGCAGCAAATCTTCGTCATCGACGAGCGCGGTCTCACCGTCGAGCTCAGCTGCACCAACGAGTCGGACGAGCCGATGCCCTGCGGCCTCGGCCAGCACCCCTATTTCCCGTGCACCGCCCGGACCCGGCTCGACACTCGGGTCGAGACGGTGTGGACGATCGACGACAATGTGCTGCCGGTCGAGCAGGTGCCGGCGGAGGGCCGCTACGACCTCAGGGATCGACTCGTCTGCGGCCAGGGCCTCGATCACGGCTTCGGCGGCTGGTCCGGGCGGGCGACGATCACCGATCCGGGCCTGCCGTTCCGAATCGAGCTCTCCTCGCCGGACGCGCGCTTCTTCCAGCTCTATTCGCCAACCGCCGGCGGCATTTTCGTCGCCGAGCCGGTCAGCCATGCCAACGCCGCTCTCAACGAGCCCGAGGAGCGCTGGGCCGAGCTCGGGCTCAGGGTGCTCGAGCCGGGCGAAACGATGACGCTGGCGATGCGGGTGGACGTGATACCCTCCTAGGCCCTGGGCCGAGCCACGCTCGCGGAGGATTTGTCAGTAGTCGGGCTCGAGCAGGCCTTCGATCACGTGATTCTGGATCACCGGTTTCAGCTCGTCGACGACCCGGTAGGTGAGGTGGTCGCGAATCCTGGGCGGCAGCGAGTCGAGCCAGGCGGGCGTCGCCTGCAGGTCGTGATGGTTGGCGTTGGTCGCGTCGGGGGCGTCGACTCCGACCACCAGCACCGGCCGCCATTCGTCCGACCGGTTGGCGGTGCCGCGGTGGATGGTCAGAGCGGAGCGGGCGGAGATGTCGCCCATTTGCGGAAGTTTGCCAATTTTGCGCAGGTTGTAGCGCGGCCACCATTCCCGGGGCGGGAACATGCCGTCCCGGCAGCCGGTCAGGTCGTCCCACTGGGTGCCCGGAGCGATCTCGAACGCGCCATGTTCCGGCCGGCTGTCGACGGCGGTGAGGTTGAAGGCGAGCGAGTTGAGCCGCCGCCCGTTCAGGGTCGCCTCGGGCGCCGGGAAGTCGCGATGCCAGGGCTGGTCGGCGGCGCCGGGGAAGGGGATGTCGAAGCCGACCTCGACGATCCGGTAATCCGGCCCAAGCACCGCCTCGCAGACGGCGACGAACCAGGGATGGGTGGCGATGTCGGCGAACCCGCTTATCCGCTCGGGATGGACCTCGACATACCAGCGCTGCGGCCCGCGCGGCAGCGCCCCGCCCGGCACCTGCCGCGCCTCGTCGAACAGCAGGCGGATATCCTCGCGCATGCGCTCGACCCAGGAGCGGGCGAAGGCGCCCTTCAGCGCGATGATGCCGTCGCCGTAGAGGCCGCCCATGATCGCGCCGACATCGTAAGCCTGGTCCTGCGTCCCAGCGGCCGTCGCCATCGTCGCCATCGCTGAATCACCCCACCCCCGAAGCGCCGCCAAATTAATCCATTTGTATGATGATTGCGAGGCCGCTAACCGGCCGCCGATGTCGGAAAATGCACGATTCGCCTTCGAGGTCGACGCCGCGGAGGAGGGGGAGGGTACCCGCTTCCACGTCCGCGCCGCCGGCGCGGCCGGGACTCGCGCCTATCTCGTCCCGGGCGGCGAGCAGGGCGACTACGCCGCCTTCTTCCGCGAGCTGGCGCACGACTGGGGCACGCGGGTTCCGCACGCCTTCGCCGACCCGTCGCCGCCGCTGCCGGAAGCCGAGGTCGAATGGCGTCCGCTCCTCACCGACAACGTCTCGCCGCGGATCCTCGCCGGCTATGGCGACCCGGCCGTGCTCAAGACCGACTCGGGCTATATCCTCGTCGCCACCTCGAACGACGCGCCCGACGCTTTCCCGATCCTGCGCTCGGTCGACCTCGAGCACTGGCACCATGAGGGCTTCGTCTTCCCCGAAGGCCACGCTCCCGCCTGGGCGGCGACGGGGCGGCGGGTCGCCGACTTCTGGGCGCCGGAAATGGCCCGCGTCGGCGACGAATATTGGCTCTGCTACACCGCCCGCCAGCCCTCGAACGGCCTCGCCATCGGCCTTGCCCGGAGCCCCAGCCCATTGGGTCCGTGGCTCGACCTCGGCCGGCCCCTCGTCACCGGCCACACCGCCGACACCACCGGCCTCGGCGGCGGGCCGGGCCGGCCCCTGCTGAGCGGCGGCGTGATCGATCCGCACATCTTCATCGACGACGACGGCGAGCGCTACCTCTTCTGGAAGGCCGATACCAACGGCCTGTGGCCGCGGCCGCTGGCCGGGCTGCTGCGCGAGCGGCCCGAGCTGATCGAGCGGCTGTTCGCGCGCGACGAGGACCGCCGCACGGCCGCCTTCGCCGCCGCGATCGTGCCCTGGGCGAACCGGCGGCGGCCGATGGAGCGCTTCTTCCTGATGCAGCCGCTGATCGAGGCCGCGCTCGCCAACTGGGCGCCGGTCAGGGCGGCGCTCGAGGGCAGCGGCCTCGCCGGCGCCATCCTCGAGGCGATGCGCACGCCGATCTACGGCCAGAGGCTCGCCGCCGACGGCGAGACCCTGATCGGCGAGCGCCGCGTCGTGCTCGCCAACGATCTCGACTGGGAGGGCCATCTGATCGAGGGGCCCTGGGTGACCCGCCAGCGCGGCCGCTACTGGATGTTCTACGCCGGCAACGATTTCTCGACCCCGGCCTACGGCATCGGGGTCGCGGTCGCCGACCATCCGTTCGGCCCCTACGTCAAGCAGCCCGAGCCGCTGCTGCGTTCGACCCGGCGCTGGACCGCGCCCGGCCACGCTTCGGTCGCGCCGGGCCTCGACGGGGCGCCGCAGCTCTTCTTCCACGCCTTCCATCCCGGCACCGGCGGCTACAACGTGTTCCGCGCCCTGCTCACCGCGCGGCTCTCGTTCGACGGGGAGACCGTCACGATTCTGCCCACGTGAATTCTTCACCGCGCCGTGCCGCGCCCGCGAAGGCGGGTTGCGCGGCGCCGGCCGCTCGGACAGCGTTCGGCTCGGTGGAATGGCGGGAGCAATGGGCATGGAGCCGTTGAGCGTCGACAAGGGCGACACCGCCTGGATGCTGGTCTCCACCCTGCTCGTGCTGATGATGACCCTCCCCGGCCTCGCCCTGTTCTACGGCGGCCTCGTGCGCGCCAAGAACATGCTCTCGATCCTGAGCCAGGTGCTCGGCATCACCGCCCTCACCATCCTGGTCTGGGTCGGCTGGGGCTATTCGCTCGCCTTCGGCGAGGGCGGCGCCCTGGTCGGCGGCCTCGCCAAGGCGTTCCTGCGCGGCGTCGGCGCCGATTCGCTGGTGCCGACCTTCACCCGGGGCGTCGCCATTCCCGAGCTCGTCTTCGCCGCCTTCCAGATGACCTTCGCCGCGATCACCGCCTCGCTGATCGTCGGCGCGCTCGCCGAGCGGGTGAAGTTCGCCGCGATCATGCTGTTCACGCCGATCTGGCTGACTCTCGTCTACGCCCCCCTCGCCCATATGGTGTGGGCGCCCGGCGGCCTCATCTTCGGCCTCGGCGCGCTCGACTTCGCCGGCGGCACCGTCGTCCACATCAATTCCGGAGTCGCCGGCCTCGTCGGAGTGCTGCTCGCCGGCCAGCGCATCGGCTTCCTCAAGGAAGCGACGCCGCCCCATTCGCTCGCCTTGTCGCTGGTCGGCGCCGGCCTGCTCTGGGTCGGCTGGTTCGGCTTCAACGCGGGTTCGGCGCTCGAGGCGAGCGGCCTCGCCGCCGTCGCCATGGTCAACACCTTCGTCGCCCCGGCGGCCGGAGTGCTGGCCTGGATGCTGATCGAGCGTGTCGTCTCGGGCAAGCCGTCGCTGCTCGGCGGCGCCTCGGGCGGCCTCGCCGGGCTGGTGGCGGTCACTCCCGCCGCCGGCACCTGCGGCCCGCTCGGGGCGATGCTGCTCGCCGCGGCCGCCGCCGCCGCCTGCTACGCGTTCGTCGCCTCGCTCAAGCACCGCCTGCGCCTCGACGACACGCTCGACGTGTTCGGCATTCACGGCCTCGGCGGCATCGTCGGGTCGCTCGGCACCGCCTTCGTCACCGCGCCCGCGCTCGGCGGCTACGGCGCCGCCGATTATGCGATCGCCGGCCAGTTCCTGGTCCAGCTGGCGGCGGTGGCGATCGCCATCCTCTGGTCGGCGATCGGCTCGGCGGCCGCCTTCTGGCTGGTCGGGCGCGCGATCGGCCTTCGCGTCGGCCGCGACGAGGAGCGCGAGGGGCTCGACCTCGCCGATCACGGCGAGCGCGCCTACAATTATTGAGCGCGGCTCGGCGGCACTCCATAGGCCTGGCGGAAGGCGCGGGTGAACGCGCTCAGCGAGCCGTAGCCGAGCCGCTCGGCGAGCTCGGTCGGCGAGGCCGCCCCGCTCCGAAGCACCCGGGCGGCCCCGTCCAGCCGCAGCCGGCGGTGATAGGCGAGCGGCGCCAGGCCGTGCACCTCGGCGAAGCTGCGGCTGAGGTGGAAGCGCGACAGCGCCGCCGCGCCGGCGATCGCGTCGAGGCTCAGCGGCCGGTCGCGATGGTCGTGGATGAAGGCGCGGGCGCGCTCGATCCGCTGCAGCGTCTCGATCCGGGTCGAGCGCTTGAGGCTGCTCAGCCGCTCCATCCGGCTGGCGAAGGTCGACAGAAAATCCTCGGCGCCGGCGGCGACCTGCTGAACGATCTTCGGCGCCAGCGCCGGTCCGGCATCGGGACGCGCGGCGAGCAGGCGGGCGTAGCGCGACAGCATCGGCGCCAGCGGTTCGGCGGCGCAGCCCTCGATCACCTGGCCGAGCGGACCGCGTTCCACCGCCTTCGCGGGCTCCACCCCGAAATAGACGCACAGGCCGACCGTTTCGTCCGGACGCGGAGTCGACACCTCGAAGTCGGTGCCGGCCTCGGCCAGCAGGAAGCGCCCCGGCCTCACCACGCGCGTGCGGCCGCCGATCCTGTAGACCTCCTCGCCGGTCAGAACGAACTTGATCGAGGGCGCCGCCGCCCGGATTGTGCTGCGGCCGCCCCGCACGCGCGAGAGGACCACGCAGCCATGCCGCAATGGCGGCCGCTCCCCCTCGCCATGCTCGGACATCAGGGTGAAAGGCGTCGAGTCGATCACAATTGTAATCGCAAGCAAAAGCGATGCCATTCAAGGCTTTGGCGGTTTTCCGCCATTTCCGGGCGATTGACCGCGATTGCTCATGTCCGGAACCGGGCGCCGCCGTGCGCTTTCGGACGCGGTGAGGATCGCCACTTTCAACGTCAACGGCGTCAACGGCCGCCTTGCCCTGCTGCTCGACTGGCTCGGCGAGGCGCGGCCAGACGCGGTCTGCCTGCAGGAACTGAAGGCGCCCGAGGACAGATTTCCGGCAAGAGCGATCGAGAAGGCGGGCTATGGCGCGATCTGGCACGGCCAGCAGCGCTGGAACGGAGTCGCCATCCTCGCCCGGGGCTGCGAGCCGGTGGAAACCTGCCGCGGCCTCCCCGGCGATCCGGAGGACAGCGAGAGCCGCTATATCGAAGCGGCCGTCGGCGGCGTTCTGATCGGCGGCCTCTACGCGCCCAACGGCAACCCGCGGCCCGGGCCGAAGTTCGACTACAAGATCGGCTGGAACGCGCGGCTGATCGCCCGCGCCGCCGAGCTCGTCGCGCTCGGCGAGCCGGTGGTGCTGGCCGGCGACTACAACATCATTCCGACGTCCGCCTCGATCGACGTCTACAAGCCGGAGAACTGGGCCGAGGACGCGCTGATGCAGGCCGAGCCTCAGGCCCAGTATCGCGGCCTGCTGGCGCAGGGCTGGACCGACGCTCTGCGCCATCTCCACCCGAACGAGCCGGTCTACACCTTCTGGGATTATTGGCGGAACGCCTTTGCCCGCAACGCCGGCATCCGCATCGACCATTTGCTGCTCAACCGGGCGGCGGCGAAGCGGCTGAAGGCGGCGGGCGTGGACCGCGCGGTGCGGGCCCGCGAGAAGGCGAGCGACCACGCCCCCGTCTGGGTCGAGCTGAAATGAACCTCCTCTCCCGCCAGACGGGCGGGAGAGAGCAAGCGTCGAATTCGCTGCCCCAATTGCCCCAAATCCGTCGCCCGCGTTTACACTTCGGTCGGTGCGTCCTCGCGAAAACCGCGGTTTTCCGCGATTGGCCCGGCTCTTGCTCCTTTCCGGACATGCTGAAGAAGGCGTTAAGGCTTTTCGTCATCAAGACCCGGCTCGAAGCCTGGGCGATCATCTATGCGCTGGCCACCGGCGCCGTCGCCCGCGGCTTCCATTATCTCGACCAATATCCCGGCTCCGGCGGCTGGCTCCTGTTCGCCGCCTGCACGGGCGCCGTGTTCATGGCCGGCGCCAAGATCCTCGACGCCACCGGCGGCCCGAGGCACCGTCAATCGACCCTCCGACGGATGGTCGCGCGGGCGAAAGCCTAGCGGCGAGTTTCCCAACCGTTGGCGAAAATTCCCAACCGTCGGCGGGCGCCTGTTTGAGCCTTAGCGACTCCCTCGTCCATTTTCGGCGGATTTCCGCCATTTTCTTTACTTGGCACGGCCCTTGTAACCCTGTTGGCAACCGCAGCGAAGCGGGAGCAACAGGTTCAAGGAGCAGTCCGATGTTCAGTCACAAGATCCGGGAAAGCGTCGCCGCCGCCCTGCTGGCGGCCGTGCTGTCGACGACGGCGATCACCGCCGCGGTCGGTCCGGCGCGAGCGATCGAGACCGATACTTCCCTGCGGGCGCCGGCGCAGGTCGCCTGAGGCATGCCTGAGACGATCCTCGTGCCCGCCGACAAGCTGGTGCGGATCCCGCCGCGGCCCGGCGGCCCGCGCCGCCCCGGTGGCGCCCGCCCCCAGTGCCGCGAGCGTCCGGCCCGGCCGGCCTTCTCGCTGATGGAGCTTCTTCCGATGAGCATCTTCTCCCGCACCCGCGACATCGTCGCCGCCAATTTCTCCGACCTTCTCGACAAGGCGGAGGACCCGGCGAAGATGATCCGGATGATCATCCTCGAAATGGAGGAGACGCTGGTCGAGGTGCGCGCCTCGGCGGCGCGGACGATCGCCGACCAGACCGAGATGCGCCGCCAGATCGCGCGGCTCGACCGGCTCCAGGAGAGCTGGACCGAGAAGGCCGAGCTGGCGCTGTCCAAGGACCGCGAGGACCTCGCCCGGGGCGCGCTGGTCGAGAAGCAGAAGGCGGCGGTGATGGCCGACAGCCTCCGGACCGAGATCGAGCTGCTCGACGACTCGATGCGCGCCTCGGAGGCCGATATCGCCAAGCTGCAGAACAAGCTGCGCGAGGCGCGGATGCGGCAGACCGCGACCCAGAGCCGGCTCGAGAGCGCCAACCAGCGCGCCCGGCTGCGCGAGATGACCGCCGGCCCCAGGGTCGACGAGGCCTTCTCGCGGTTCGACCTGCTCGAGCGCGAGGTGGATTATGCCGAAGGGCGGGCGGAAGCCCTCGCGCTCGCGGCCCCGCCCAGGACGCTGGAGGAAGAGATTGCCGAGCTCCGCAACGCCGACAAGGTCGACGCCGAGCTGGCGACGCTGAAAGCGCGCCTCGCCGGCGCCACCGACAAGAAAGGGGCCTGAGACGATGGAAGCCGCCTCTCCGCTATTCGCCGCGCTCGGCGTCGTCGAGATCGACGCGCTGGACGACCTCGCCGGCTGGTTCGACGGATGCGTCGAGCGGATGAGGACGGCCGAGGCGTCGCCCCGGGCCGGCCGCGCCGCCGAGCATGCGATCCGCGCCGCGGCCTGTTGCGCCGGCCGGGAGGCCTGAGCCGATGGAGATCATCCCCCAGGTCTTCGCCGCGGTCAGCATCTTCGTCGGGCTGCCCTGGCTGATCCTCCACTACGTCACCCAGTGGAAGAAGTCGGCGACTCTGACGATCGAGGACGAGCGCCTGCTCGACGAGCTTCACGACCTCGCCCGCCGGCTCGACGAGCGGGTCTGCTCGATCGAGCGGATCATGACGGCGGAAAACCCGAATTGGCGGAGCCTCACCTGCGACCCGGCGGCGACCGGAATCGAGGACCGCAGCCACGACACCGAGACATTGAGGAGGGAAAGATGAAAAAGCGTTTCTATCTCGACAAGGCCAATGGCCGGATCTTCGGCGTCTGCGCCGGGATCGCCCGCCACATGGGCTGGGACCCGACCTTCGTCCGCGTCGGCGTGGTGCTGATCACCTTGCTCGGCGGCTTCCCCTGGACCGTCATCGCCTACGGCGCGGCGGCGCTGATCGCCAAGCCGCGGCCGATCGGCGGCTACGGGGAGGACGTCCCGGTGCGGGCGGCGCGGACGTCGACCTACGAGCTCAACCGCTCGATGCGCGACATCGACCGCCGCATGGCCGAGGTCGAAACCTATGTCACCGCGCAGAATACCGGGCTCGCCCGCGAGATCGAGAGCCTGCGCTGAGCCAGAAGACGGGAGGACGAGATGACCGAACCGATGACGATGGTGGCGATGGCGAGCTTCGGCCTGGCCGCGCTCGGCATCATGATCTTCGCCGCGCTGAAGGGCTGGCAGGGCTGGCTCGACCTGAAGCGGCTTGAGCTCGACGGCAGGCCGGTGCGGACCGCCGGCCACGGCGGCACCGCCGAGCGGATCGAGCTGGCCGACCTCAAGGAGCGCATCCGCAAGCTCGAGAGCCTCGCCGCCTGCATCGATCTGTAACGGAAGCGCCGCCCCGGCGAAGGCCGGGGCGGCCGCGGGGGAAGGCGCCGCCGCCTTTCATCCGCCGCGTCGCCGGCCTGCGCCGGCACGACGCCCTAGGGCCCGATGCTCAGCCTCACCGTCCGTCTCGGCTCGCCCCAGACGTGCCAGACATCGCCATAATCGGTATCCGCCAGCGCCGCCGGCCGCTCGCCGCCGAGCCGCTCGACGATCTCCGGCACCGTGTTGCTGTGGCCGACGATCAGCACCGGCCCGCGCTCGGCGAGCACCCGGGCGATCAGGCGCGGCGTGTCGGCGGGATCGTAGCGGCGCATCTTCACCCGCAGCTCGGCGGCCAGCGGCGCCGCCGTCTCCCGCGCCCGCCGGGTGGTGCTGACGTAGATGACCCGCGGCGGATCCGGCATGAAGAAGCCGATCAGCCTGCGGGTGCCGGCGCGGCCTTCCTCGCTGAGCGGCGGATCGGCCCCCTCCGCCTTCTGGAGATGGCGCATCACGTAGAAGCTCGGCCCCGTCGGCGGCGGCGGCATCGTCTCGCAGGCGGCGAGCGCGAGCATCAGCAGCGCGGCAAGAGGACGGAACAAGGCCATGGTGTCGCTCCTTTTCCCCTCAGCCTGCCTTGGCCGCCGCCGCTTCACAAGGGCGGCGCCACAAGCTACGGGCGCAGCGAGCCGTAACGAACAGGGCCAAGGATGACCAAGCAAGCCGAGCGCCCCAACCGGCCGGCGCTCACTCTCCACGTCCCGGAGCCGCCGGCGCGGCCCGGGGACGCGGTCGATTTCAGCCATATCGACATCCCGCCCGCCGGCAGCGTCCGCCGCCCCGACTGCGGCGCCGCCGCGGCCGACACCCACGCGCTGGTCCATTCGCTGGTCCGGGTGCTCGACGAGGCGGGCGCGGCGGTCGGGCCGTGGGATCCGAAGCTCGACCCCGACACGCTGCGCGGCATGCTGCGCGACATGATGATGGTGCGGGTCTACGACGACCGCATGTACCGCGCCCAGCGGCAGGGCAAGACCAGCTTCTACATGAAGTGCACCGGCGAGGAGGCGGTGGCGGTGGCCGGCGCCCACGCCCTCGACCGCGACGACATGTGCTTCCCGACCTACCGCCAGCAGGGCCTGCTGGTGGCGCGCGGCTACCCGCTCGTCGAGATGATGTGCCAGGTCTATTCGAACCGCGGCGACCCGCTCAAGGGACGGCAGCTGCCGATCATGTACGCCTCGAAGGCGTACGGTTTCTTCACCATCTCCGGCAATCTCGCGACCCAGTTCCCGCAGGCGGTCGGCTGGGCGATGGCGTCGGCGATACGCGGCGACAGCCGGATCGCCGTCGGCTACATAGGCGACGGCTCGACCGCGGAGGGCGACTTCCACGCCGCCTGCACCTTCGCCGGGGTCTATCGGGCGCCGGTCATCCTCAACGTCGTCAACAACCAGTGGGCGATCTCGACCTTCTGCGGGATCGCCGGGGGCGAGCTCGCCACCTTCGCCGCGAGGGCCGTCGGCTACGGAATCGCCGGCCTGCGCGTCGACGGCAACGACGCGCTCGCCGTCTACGCCGCCACCCGCTGGGCGGCCGACCGGGCGCGGGCCAATCTCGGGCCGACCCTGATCGAATTCTTCACCTATCGGGTCGAAGGCCATTCGACCTCGGACGACCCGTCGGTCTACCGGCCCCAGGGCGAAGGCGCGCAATGGCCGCTGGGCGATCCGATCGCCCGGCTCAAACAGCACCTCGTCGCCCTCGGCGAATGGGACGACGAGCGCCACCAGGCGCTGCTCGACAGCCTCGACGCGGAGGTCCGTGCCGCCCAGAAGGAGGCGGAGAAGCTCGGCACCCTCCAGTCCGATCCCTATCTCGACATCAAGTCGATGTTCGAGGACGTGTTCGAGGAACTTCCCTGGCACCTGAGGGAGCAGCAGGCCCAGGCGCTCGCCGAGGCGGAGGCGAAGCGCAAATGAGCGTCATGAACATGATCCAGGCGCTCAACTCCGCCCACCACGTGATGATGGAGCGCGATCCCTCGACCGTCGTGCTCGGCGAGGACGTGGGCTATTTCGGCGGCGTCTTCCGTGTGACGGAGGGCCTGCAGAAGAAGTTCGGCAAGACGCGCGCCTTCGATTCGCCGATCAGCGAGAACGGTATCGTCGCGATCGCCGTCGGCATGGCCGCCTACGGGCTCAGGCCGATCGCCGAGATCCAGTTCGCCGACTATATCTATCCGGGCTTCGACCAGATCGTCTCCGAAGCCGCGAAGATGCGCTACCGCTCGGCGGGTGAATGGCATCTGCCGATGGTGATCCGAACGCCCTATGGCGGCGGCATTTTCGGCGGCCAGACCCACAGCCAGTCGCCCGAGGCGCTGTTCACCCATATCGCCGGCATCAAGACGGTGATCCCGTCCAATCCCCACGATGCCAAGGGCCTTCTGATCGCCGCGATCGAGGACGAGGATCCGGTCCTCTTCTTCGAGCCCAAGCGCATCTACAACGGCCCGTTCGACGGCTTTTACGAGCGGCCGGTGACGCCCTGGGCGAAGCACCCGGCCGCCGAGGTGCCGGACGGCCATTACACCGTCCCGCTCGGCAAGGCGGCGGTGGTCCGTGAAGGGGAGGCGATCACCATCCTCGCCTACGGAACGATGGTCCACGTCGCCCTCGCCACCGCCGAGGCGGGAGGGGTGGACGCCGAGGTGATCGACCTTCGCACCCTGCTTCCGGTCGACATCGAGACGATCGAGGAGTCGGTCAGGAAGACCGGCCGCTGCCTCGTCGTCCACGAGGCCACCCGCACCTCCGGCTTCGGCGCCGAGCTCGCCGCCCTCGTCCAGGAGCGCTGCTTCTACCATCTCGAGGCGCCGGTGATCCGCGTCACCGGCTGGGACACGCCCTATCCGCATTCGATGGAATGGGCCTATTTCCCCGGGCCGGTGCGGCTCGGGCTGGCGCTCAGGCAAGCTTTGGAGGACTGAGGGGCGATGGCGCGCTACGAATTCAAGCTGCCCGACATCGGCGAAGGCATCGCCGAGGCCGAGATCGTCGCCTGGCACGTCAGGGTCGGCGACGAGGTCCGCGAGGACCAGCAGCTCGCTGACATGATGACCGACAAGGCCACGGTCGAGATGGAGAGCCCGGTCGCTGGCAGGGTGCTCGAGCTGGCCGGCGAGGTCGGCGACCAGGTTCCGATCGGCTCGGTGCTGGTGGTGATCGAGACCGAAGGCGGGGCGGCCGAGGCGGAGCGTACCGACAGCGAGCCGCTTGCCGACGGGCTGGTCGAGGCGGACGAGGCCGAGGTCCAGGCGGTGCCGTCGGCCGACGACCGCCGTGGCCGCGACCGCCGCGAGGGTGAGGATCGCCGCTCGGAACCTCGGGACGGGCCGGACCGGCGCCAGGGCGACCGGCGCAGTCGGGCCGCAGCGGCTGGCGCCGGCGCGGCCCCGAAGCCCGGCGAAGCCGAAGGATTCAATCCGCAACCCGATCCGCCGAGGGTCAATGGGGCCGTTTCCCCCGGCGAGGCCGAGGGCTTCAATCCGCAGCCCGACCCGCCGCGCATTCTCGCTTCGCCCGCCGTCCGCGCCCGCGCCCGTGATCTCGGCATCGACCTGTCGCAGGTGAGGTTCGCCGGCGACCGCATACGCCACGCCGACCTCGACGCCTTCCTCCTCTATCGGGGCGGCCGCATCGCCCGCCCCGCCGGCCAGCGCCGCGCCGACGAGACGGTCAAGGTGGTCGGCCTCCGCCGCAAGATCGCCGAGAACATGCAGGAAGCGAAGCGCCGGATCCCGCATTTCACCCTGGTCGAGGAATATGACGTCACCGCGCTCGAGGAGACCCGCTCGATGATGAACGCCGACCGCGGCGCCAATCCGAAGCTCACCATGCTGCCCTTCCTGATCACGGCTATGTGCCGGGTGCTGCCGGATTATCCTCAGCTCAATGCGCGTTACGACGATGAAACCAACCTCATCCATCGCTCCGGTGCGGTTCATATGGGCATGGCGACCCAGACCGATCAGGGGCTGTCGGTCGCGGTGATTCGCGATGCCGACCGCCGCGACGTCTGGGACCTGGCGGCGGAGATCCTCCGCCTCGCCGATGCGACTCGCGCCGGCAAGGCCAGCCGCGACGAGCTTTCCGGCTCGACCATCACCATCTCCAGCCTCGGCCCGATGGGCGGGGTGGCATCGACGCCGGTTATCAACCGGCCGGAAGTGGCGATCATCGCCGTCAACAAGGTCCGCGAGATGCCGGTCTTCGTCGACGGCGAACTCGAGATCCGCAAGATGATGAACCTGTCGCTGTCCTGCGATCACCGGGTGGTGGACGGCTGGGATGCGGCGCTGTTCATGCAGGAGCTGAAGAAGTTGCTTGAAAATCCGTTGCGTTTGCTGTCCGGGCGCTAAGCGGGTCTTAGTCGACGCGGTGGCTGCGAACGCCTCGAGCGCCGAAATATTCAATCATAATCGCGTTCTGACCGGCCTGGTCGTCGGGCACCGGGCGCTCACCGTGCCGGTTCTCGATTTCCCACCACTTCAGGAAGTCCGTCCGGCTCACCGAGGGGTTCTTCAATCCCACTTGGCCGATATAATCGAGCGTTTCCGGTCGCCATGCCGAGACCTGCTCTTGCCGTTTCCGGTCGGACGCTCCGGGGTCGAGTTCGAAGGACTTGCTTTCCTTTTGCCAGGTGCAGGACGGGCAATAGGCAAGCTGGCTGACGATGGCTCCTCGACCCAGCGGATCGCCACGAGACAGCGTCTTGTCCTTGAGCGGCGTGCCGCAGCGGGGGCAGCGCCGGCCGAAACGCAGGAGGGTCGCGCTCCCCACCGAAACCACCGAAACGGCGGCGATCCCCCATTCCGCGGCCGTCGGTAGCTCGGTCAGGCCGACCAAAGCGAGTGACGCGATCGGGATCGCCGACAACATCGGAATCGCATAGAGGCGGACCCTGAAAAATCGGACGGCTTCGCGCAGCAGCATCAGCGCGACAAGCGCCGCTCCGAACTGTACGAAGATCGGCTCGATAGATCCCATCAGCGCCCTCCCGTCGAGTGCATGACGTCAGCGTAATGTAGCCTGTCCATCCCCCATTTTCGACCCGTCTCCTCGGCGGGGAGCGCCGTCGCGGTCAACTAGGCGGAACGGGGAGGGGACCATGCGCGGCATGGTGGAGGGGGCCCTGTGCCAGGTGCGAAGCCCCCTCCACCACGCGCTGCGCGCGCGGTTCCCCACCCCGTCCCGGGGAGGATCTGTTGCCTCGGGCCCGTTCCCCCGCCACAACCTTGCCATGACCCTCGACCTCGACCGCCGGCTGCTGCTCAAGGCCGGGACGTTCGGCCTCGGCGCCCTGGCCGTGCCGGGGGTCGCGCAGATCGCCGCCGCGCGCGGCTTCGCCCACGGGGTCGCCAGCGGCGAGCCGCGCCGGCGCTCGGTGATGCTGTGGACCCGGCACGTCCCCGGCGGCCGCCTGCACTGGCAGGTGTCGCGGACGCCGGACTTCGCCCGCATCGCCGCCGAGGGCGACGTCGTCGCCGAGGCCGAGCACGATTATTGCGTGAAGCCGGTCGCGTCGGGCCTCGAGCCCGGCGCCTGGTACCATTACCGATTCCGCGACTCCCGCGGCGAGGTCTCGCCGACCGGCCGCACCCGCACCCTTCCCCAGGGCCGAACGCCCCGCTTCACCCTCGGCATCTTCTCCTGCGCCAATCTCGCCTTCGGCTATTTCAACGCCTACGCCCATGCGGCCGCCCGCCGCGACCTCGACCTGCTCGTCCACCTCGGCGACTATTTCTACGAGTTCGAGCGCGGCAAATACCCGTCCGCCCGCGAGGCCCTGGCTGGGCGGATCCTCGAGCCGGCGGGCGAGGCGGTGGCGCTCGCCGACTACCGGCTCCGACTCGCCGCTTACCGCGCCGATCCGGACCTCCAGCGCCTCCACGCCTCGGCGCCGATGGTGGCGATGTGGGACGATCACGAGACCGCCAACGACAGCTGGTCGGGCGGCGCCGAGAATCACGACCCGGCCAAGGAGGGGCCCTGGCCCGCCCGCAAGGCGGCCGCCCTGCGCGCCTATCGCGAGTGGCTGCCGGTCTCGGACAATGGCTGGGAGAGCTATGAGATCGGCGACCTCGCCACGCTGTTCCGGCCCGAGACCCGCCTCGCCGGCCGGAGCCGTCCCTTCGCCTGGAGCGAGGTCGTCCGGAGGGACGAGGATTACAAGGTCACCTTGATGCGCTTCCGCGACGGCCCGTGGCGCGATCCGGAGCGGACCATGCTGGGCTCGGAGCAGGAGGCCTGGCTGGCCGGAGCCTTCAAACAGTCGGTGGGGCAGGGGACCCGCTGGCAATTGCTCGCTCAGCAGACGGTGATGGGCTCCTGGGCGCTTCCGGTCGAGGCGCGCGCCTGGATTCGCGCCGACGCGCCCGAGCGGGTCCGGCGCCTGACCGCGATCGGCGCGGCCGCTTCCGAGGTCGGCCTGCCCCTCAACCTCGACGCGTGGGACGGCTATCCGGCGGCTCGCGAACGACTGCTCCGCTCCGCGCTCGACGCCGACGCCAACCTCATCGTCCTCTCGGGCGACAGCCACAATGGCTGGGCCTTCGACCTCGACCTGGCCGGCACGGCCGCCGGCGCCGAGTTCGCCGGCTCGAGCGTCACCTCGCCCGGCCTCGAATCCTATGCGCCGCACGTCACTCCAGTCGAGCTCGTCCGCGCCGTCCGCGCCCGCAACCGCTCGCTCAAATGGGCCGAGACGAGCCGCCGCGGCTATCTGACGCTGACGCTGACTCGGGACCGCGCGACCGGCGAATGGCTGTCGCTCGACACCGTCCGCGCCCGCTCCACCCGCCTGGCGAGCCGCCGCACGATGAGCGTCAAGCGGGGCACGAACCGTTTCGCCTGACTTGCGCCCCGGCGAAGGCCGGGGCCCAGTTCCTGCGTCCTCTGGACCCCGGCCTTCGCCGGGGAACAGGTCCGCCGCGCCCGGCTCTCAGGCCGCTTCCTCCGGCGCGTGGCAGCGGGGGTCAGCGAGGTCGAAGCGGTCGGCGTTCATCACCTTGGTCCAGGCCTTGACGAAGTCCTCGACGAACTTGCCGCCGGCATCGTCGGAGGCATAGACCTCCGAGAGCGCGCGCAGCTGCGAGTTGGAGCCGAAGACGAGGTCGGTGCGGGTCGCCGTCCATTTCTCCTGGTCGGTCCGCCGGCAGGTGCCGACGAAGACCTCGTCGCCGCGGTCGTCCACCTGCCGCCACGCCGTGCCCATGTCGAGCAGGTTGACGAAGAAGTCGTTGGTGAGCTGCCCCGGCCGGTCGGTGAACACGCCGTGCCTGGAGCCGCCGTGATTGGCGCCGAGCACCCGGAGGCCGCCGACCAGCACCGTCATCTCCGGCGCGGAGAGCTGCATCAGCTGCGCCCGGTCGATCAGCAGCTCCTCGGTCGGCACGCTGAACCGCACCTGGAGATAGTTGCGGAAGCCGTCCGCCTTGGGCTCCAGCACCGAGAAGCTCTCGACGTCGGTCTGCTCCTGGCTGGCATCGCCGCGGCCCGGGGCGAACGGCACGGTCACGTCGTGGCCGGCGGCGCGGGCCGCCTGCTCGACGCCGACGCAGCCGCCGAGCACGATCAGGTCGGCGAGGCTGACCGCGCCGCCGAACCCGCTTTGAATATCCTCGTAGACCTGAAGGACCCGGGCGAGCTCCTCGGGCTCGTTGACCTCCCAGCCGCGCTGCGGCTCGAGGCGGAGGCGGGCGCCGTTGGCGCCGCCGCGCTTGTCGGAGCCGCGGAAGGTCGCGGCCGAGGCCCAGGCGGTCTTGACCAGCTGGGCGACGGTCAGACCGGAATCCGCGATCCGCCCGCGAAGGCTCGCGACGTCCGCGTCGCTCAGCTTCGGCCCCGGCGGGACCGGATCCTGCCAGATCAGATCCTCGTCGGGCACTTCGGGGCCGAGGTAGCGGACCTTGGGACCCATGTCGCGGTGGGTGAGCTTGAACCAGGCGCGGGCGAAGGCGTCGGCGAACTGGTCGGGATTGCGGTAGAAGCGCTCGGAGATCTCCCGGTATTTCGGGTCCATCTTGAACGCCATGTCGGCGGTGGTCATCATCGTCGGCAACCGCCGGTCGGGGCTGTGCGCTCCGGGCGCCATGTCCTCCGGCTTCTGGTTCACAGGCTGCCATTGCAGGGCGCCCGCCGGGCTGGTCACCAGCTCGTAATCATATTCGAGCAGCATCCGGAAATAGTTGTTCGACCATTGGACCGGAGTCGGCGTCCAGGCGCCTTCGAGGCCGCTGGTGATGGTGTGGTCGCCCATTCCGCTCTCATGGCCGCTGGTCCAGCCGAGGCCCTGCTGGGCGATGTCGGCCCCTTCCGGCTCGGCGCCGATCTTGGAGGCGTCGCCGGCGCCGTGGCACTTGCCGAACGTGTGGCCGCCGGCGGTGAGAGCGACCGTCTCCTCGTCGTTCATCGCCATCCGCGAGAAGGTCTCGCGGATGTCGCGGGCCGACTGCAGCGGGTCGGGATTGCCCCCGGGGCCCTGCGGATTGACGTAGATGAGGCCCATCTGGATCGCCGCGAGCGGATTTTCGAGCGCCTTGCCGGACTTCTCGTCGAGGCGAGTCTCGCCGAGCCATTCCTCCTCGGTGCCCCAGTAGATGTCGCGCTGCGGCTCCCAGACGTCGACGCGGCCGCCGCCGAATCCGAAGGTCGGCCCGCCCATCGACTCGATGGCGACGTTGCCGGCCAGGATCATCAGGTCGGCCCAGGAGAGCTTGCGGCCGTATTTCTGCTTGATCGGCCACAGCAGCCGCCGCGCCTTGTCGAGATTGGCATTGTCGGGCCAGGAGTTGAGCGGCGCGAAGCGCTGCCCACCCGACGAGGCGCCGCCGCGGCCGTCGCCGGTGCGGTAGGTGCCGGCGCTGTGCCAGGCCATTCGGATGAAGAAGGGGCCGTAATGGCCGTAATCGGCCGGCCACCAGGGCTGGCTGTCGGTCATCAGCGCGGTGAGATCCCGCTTGACCGCCTGGTAATCGAGCGACTCGAACTCGCGGGGATAGTCGAAATCGTCGCCGAACGGGTTGGGCGAGGCGGCCCCGTTCTGGTGGAGGATGTCGAGCGAAAGCTGGTTGGGCCACCAGTCGCGGTTGGTCCGCCCCAGCAGGGTCCTCAGGGCGGCGGGCTCCTTGCCGGGGTCGCTCAAGGGGCTGCCGCTGGTCTTTGCGTCCATCTTTTGGTCTCCGATTTTCTGTCGCACGAATCGCGCCGCCGCGGGGAGGCGACAGGAACACGCCCTGCTAGGCCCGCGGAGGCTTCGGCACAAACGGCTAAACCCGCCTTGTCTGATCGGTTTGGCCAATGACGCGCCGCAGCAATTCAACGGCCCGATGACCACTCTCGACTTCACCCGCGCACTGTCGCGTTTCGCGCGAGCGCGCTAAGGCCGCCGACATGCTGAAGAAGACCTCCGCGCCCGATCTCGACGCCCTGCGGCTGATCGACGAGCGGCGGACGGG
>Ga0196963_10000744_pt1 | contig 25844 bp, 20 predicted proteins | sample S1_5metaG_FD_148600 | JGI IMG/M metagenome (GOLD analysis project Ga0196963, IMG submission 148600) | Soil microbial communities from Anza Borrego desert, Southern California, United States - S1_5 | ecosystem: Environmental > Terrestrial > Soil > Desert | place: USA: California | collected...
CGCGCCGATCGCGGCCGCGATCAGGCCGTCGCCCCGCCACGCCCAGGCGACGCCGCCGACGATCGCGCCGCAGGCGGTGCCGAGCAGCGCCGCGGTCGGTCCCTCGGCGGCGACCGCGCGCATCGCGGCGCGGAACTTCGGGCGCTGGCCGTGCAGCGCCTGCAGGGTGATGGTCATCGACTGGATGCTGACGCTCTCGGAGAGCGCGAGGACCACCGGGATGAACAGCGCGATCGTCACCACCGACGCCAGGGTGTGCTCGTACCAGCCGGCGATGACGGCACACAGCAGCCCGGCGCCGATGTTGGCGATCAGCCACGGGAAGCGCGTCGCGAAGGCGTTCCACGTCGACGTCGGCCGCGCCGCGGCGACGTGCACGCCGATCAGCTGGAACAGCTCGTCGACGTTGTCCTTCTCGTGCGATTCCAGCAGCTCGTCCGTGAACAGCCCGACGTCGACGATGCCCATCAGCCGCTTGTCGGCGTCGACCACCGGCAGCGCGAGGAAGCGGTGCTGCATGAACATCTCGCACGCGTCCATCACCGTCGCGTGCGGCGGCAGGGCGACGACCTTGCGCACGCACAGGTCGCCGATGCGCGCCTCGGGCGCAGCCATCAGCAGGCGGCGGGTCGGGATGACGCCGACCAGGCGGCGGTCGGGATCCACGACGTAGAAGTAGACGATCTGCTCCGGCAGCTGCGACCCGCGCAGCTGCGCCAGCGACTCGATCACGGTCGAGGACTCGGCCAGGCTGATGAAGGTCTCCCGCAGGTGCTTGCCCACCGGATCATCGAGATCGGCGGTGAAGGCGGCGGGACGCATGCATCGGGAATGTGCGCGTCCGCCGTCGAGGGTGCAAGGCAAGGTCCGCGGAGTTGGCGCAACCGCGAACGGGGATAGCGTGCCGCGCGTGCTGACCTTCCAGACCGTCCCCCCCGTCGCCCGCCGCTCCGCAGCCGCGAAGCCGTTCCACGCCCTGGTGCTGCACGGGCTGGGCGACTCGCTGCACGGCTGGAAGGACGCCGCCGGCGTGTTCCAGCTCGACGAGCTCGGCTGGACCTTCGCCAACGCCCCGATCCCGTACTACGGCGGCTTCAGCTGGTTCACCATCGACCTCGGCGCCGGCCGGCCGCGCGTCGACCTCGGCGAGTTCGCCGAGAGCCGGCGGCTGCTCGACGAGCTCATCGCCCACCTCCTCGCGACCCTGGCCATCCCGTCCGAGCGCCTGTTCCTGTGCGGCTTCAGCCAGGGCAGCGCGATGGTCGTGGACCACGCGCTCCGTTCCGACCGCCGCTACGCCGGCATCGTCGGCATCAGCGGTTTCCTGCCGACCCTCGACGACTTCCCGGCGGCGTTCTCGGCGACCGGCAAGGCCCAGCAGATCCTGCTGACCCACGGCCGCTGGGACGATGTCATCCCGGTCGACTGGGCGCGGCTGCAGGCCGAACGCCTGAAGGAGCTGGGCGCGGACGCGGACTGGCGCGAATACGACAAGCCGCATTCGCTCGATCCCGTCCGCGAGATCGGCGACATCCGCTCGTGGGTACGGGCGCGGATGCGCTGATCCCGCCGTCGGGGCGCCCCGGGACCGCTCTGGAAGCGTCCAGCGGCCGCGGCATGATCCGCGACCACACAGGAGTCCGCATGGGCCAGCAGTACAACAAGGGCGAGAAGAAGGCACGTCGCCTGCGCCGCATCCGCCGCGAGCGCGACAAGATCAACGGCGCCATCAAGAGCGGCGCCGCGAAGAAGGCCAAGAACGCGAAGAAGGCCGCTGCCGCCAAGGCCGCCTCGTAGTTCCTCGGACGACCGCCGCGCCCTGCGGCCGGCGGTCGTCCGAAGCCTCGGGTTCCCCGATCAGTTGACCACGCCCGCCGGCATCGGATGGCGGACGAAGAAGTCCCAGATCGCGCGCGAGCCGTCGACGTCATTGCAGGTCCGGCCGAAGATGAACTCGGGCAGCCAGACGCGGCTGCCCGGCCAGGTGTGGCCGCCGCCGTGGATGGTGTACAGGACGACCTCGCTGCCCTGCGCGCCCCAGGACCACTGCGTGACGCTGGCGGTGCAGCCGTCGAACCAGTTCCAGTTCGGCAGGTTCCAGGTCATCGCGAACGGGAAGCACTGGTCGTGCGCCGCCCAGCTGGCCGCCAACGCGGGCGTCGGGCGGAAGTGGACGTTGTTCACGCCGAAGCCGCCGTGGTACGGGATCAGGCGGTCCTCGGTGCCGTTCATGATCAGCACGGGCACCGGCCGATCGGGCAGCAACGCCTGCAGATCGGTCGCGGTCGGCAGGCTGACGACCACGGGCGCGATCGCCGCGAAGATGTCGGGATGGCCGCTCGCCGAGAAGTAGCTCATGCCGCCGCCCTGCGACATGCCGGTGGCGAAGATGCGGCGCGGATCGATCACCGCGCGCGCGCGCACCGCCGCGACCAGGTCGGCGATGAACGCGCCGTTCCCGTCCGCCAGCTCGCCCGTCGGCGTCAGCCAGGAATTCCCGCCCATCTCCGGATGGTACAGCGCGTCGGGATAGGCGACGGCGAAGCGCTCGCGATCGGCCATCGGGCTGAAGCCGCAGACCTGCTCCATCGAAGCGGCGGCGCCGCTGAAGCCGTGGTAGACCACGACCAGCGGCAACGGCCGGGCCGGCGTCGACGCGGGCGGCAGGTGCAGCAGGAAGGTGCGCCACTGGCCGCCGGACCAGATCCATTCGCGGGTGGTGCCTTCGGCGGCGCCGCCGGTGATGGCGAGCGCGAGGAGGAGATAGACGAGGGGACGCAGCATGCGGGCCTTTCGGATGGGCGCAGGAGAGCGCGCTATCCGTGGATGTCCGCCGAACGGTGCGAGGATACGGCGATCAGGGATCTTCTGGCGCCGCCAACGGGTTGCTGGGCTGCAAGGTCGGGTGCACCGGCGGGTTGGGCGCCTCGGATTCCGCAGGCTGGCGCAGGTGCGGCCAGCCGGCTGCCGGATCGACTCCAGGCCATCGCCAGCGCTCCCTGATGCCCAGGAACGCTCCATCGCGGGAAAAACGGAACGTGAGCGTCGACCCACGATGGTCCGGAATCGCCGTCACATGGTCGTTGGTGATGATGGTGTAGTGGTAATGGAATCCGTCGATCCGCGGCTGAAGGGGTACCTCGCCGGCGACGATCCTCGCATCGAGTTCCGCAGGCAGGTTCGCCGACTGATGCATCAACCACGGCAGATCGACGTCGGTGACGCGAGCCGTGACCAGGACCTCATCCGCCTGGGCGGGCACCTCGTCGCGAGGCTCGAACACGTCGATCCGACGCGCGCATCCGCTGACGACGGCGAGGACCAGCAGCGCGACCGCGGCGGCCCTCACCCCGTCGTCCGCAACCCGCTCGCCACCGCGTTGATCGACAGCAGCAGCGTCGGCAGCAGCTGGTCCTGGCGCGCCTTGTCGCCATCGGTCTTGGCGTCGCGCCACTGGCGCAGCAGCCCGATCTGGTGGGCGTGCAGCGAGCGCAGCGCGGCGTCGCGCTGCAGCAGGGTCTGCCACATGCGCGGACGGCGCTCCTTCATGTCGCCGCCGAACAGGAGCGTGAACATGTCGCCGAGGCGCTTGTACTCGCCGGCCATCATGCCGTAGAAGCGGTCGCGGATCTCAGCCGAATGGACCAGCGACGCGTAGTCGTGCATCAGATCGAGATCGGCGCTGGCGAGGTTGGTCTCGACGTTGGTCAGCACGTAGCGCAGGAACGGCCAGGTGCGCGCGAGCGTGCCCAGCTCGGCGAAGCCCTTCGCGTCCTTCTCGTGCAGTTCCTCCAGGGCGGTGCCCATGCCGTACCAGCCCGGCAGGTAGTGCCGCGACTGGTTCCAGCTGAACACCCACGGGATGGCGCGCAGGTCGGCCAGCGTGCGCCGCCCGGTGCGCCGCGCCGGACGCGAGCCGATCGACGAGGCCTCGAGCGCGTCGATCGGCGTCGCCTCGCCGTGGTAGACCAGGAAGCCCTCGGCCTGGATCAGCGATTCGTAGGCCAGGCGCGAGCGGCTGGCGAGGCGGTTGATCAGCTCGGTGCCCGACTCGACCTCGGTGCGCGCCGCGCGGTGCCTGATGGTGGTCGCCGCGGCGCCGGCCTGGAGCAGCTCGAGGTTGTAGGTCGCGCTGCCGAGGTTCGCGTACTTCTGGGCGATGGTCTCGCCCTGCTCGGTGACGCGCATCTCGCCGGTCAGCGAGCCGGGCGGCAGCGCCTCGAGGAAGCGGTGCGTCGGGCCGGCGCCGCGGCTGACCGTGCCGCCGCGGCCGTGGAAGAAGCGCAGGCGCACGCCGAACTCGTCGGCGACCTTGGTCAGCTCGGCCTGGGCGCGGTGCAGGCCCCACTGCGACATCAGGATGCCGCCGTCCTTGCAGGAATCGCTGTAGCCGAGCATCACCTGCTGCACCGGGCTCCGCCCGTCGAGGCGCAGGCTGCGCGCGGTGACCGGATGGCCGAGGAACGAGCGCAGGATCTGCGGTGCGCGCTCGAGGTCCTCGATGGTCTCGAACAGCGGCACCACCGGCACGACGCAGACCAGGCCGTCGGGCGAGGGGCGCGTCAGCCCGGCCTCGCGCGCCAGCACGTAGACCACCAGCAGGTCGGAGAGGCTGCGCGTCATGCTGACGATGAACGAGCCGATCCCGTCCGCGCCGTACGCGGCGCGTTGCCGCGCGACGACGCGATGGCATTCGAGCACCGCCTTGCCCTCGGCGCCGGGCTCGGCGTCCTCGTGCGCGAGCGGCCGCGGCGAGCGCAGCTCGTGGTCGAGCAGCGTCAGGCGGCGCTCCTCGGTCCACAGCGGGAAGTCGGCCGCGTCGAAGCCGGCGGCGACCAGGATCTGCGCCAGCGCGCGGTCGTGGAACGCGCTGTTCTGGCGGATGTCGAGCGACGCGAGATGGAAGCCGAAGACCTCGACCGCGCGCTGCGCCGGCACGACGTCGGCCAGCGCCAGGCGGTGGGCGCGCACGGCGATCAGCGAGTCGCGCAGCACGGCGAGATCGGCGAGCAGCTCCTGCGGGCGGGCGTAGCGCCCCGGCTCGGCGCGGTCGGCGAAGGCGCGCGCCTCGGGCAGGCGCGCCATCATCAGGTTGACGTACTGCCGCCACGGCTCCTCGGGATTGCGCGCCAGCGCGGCGCGGCCGGCGTCGCCGATCTCGGCGGACAGCCGCGCGATCGCGGCGACCAGGACGTCCGGCGGTCGGTGCAGGCGCTCGGACAGGCTGAGCTTCTCCGCGAGCCGGCGCAGCTGGGTCTGCATGACGACCAGCCCGTTCCGGCGCAGCTCGAGGAAGGTCTCCTGCGTCACCGCCGCGGTGACCAGATCGTGGCCGTCGCGATCGCCACCGACCCAGTTGCCGAACGACACCGACGGCATGTGGCCGTCGAGCAGCTCGGCGTCGAAACCCACCTCGGTCCACGCCTGGCGCAGGCGCGCGTCGAGCCGCGGCAGCACGTCCGGGAAGATGTCGCGCAGGTAGTGCAGCGCGCCGCGGCGCTCGGCGTCGACGTCGGGCTTGGCGAGGTAGACCTCGCCGGTGCGCCACAGGCGCTCGAGCGCGTCCTTGAGCTCCTCGCGGATCGCGGCCTGCTCGGCCGGCGTCCACATCAGGTTCTCGCGCTTGAGCAGCAGCAGGTAGAGGTTGCGGTGCTGCTCGAGCACCGTCGCGCGCTTGGCCTCGGTCGGATGCGCGGTCAGCACCGGCTCGACCCGCACGCTGGGCAGCACCGCGGCGATCGCCTCGGCGGTGAAGCCCGCCTTCTTCAGGCCGACCAGGCTGTGGCCCCACAGGCCCGGCTCGCGCAGGATGCCCTGCTCGGATTCGCGCAGCCGGCGCGCCTGCGCCGCCGCGTTCTCCTCGACCATGTTGAGCAGCTGGAACGCGATCGAGAGCACCTGGATGTCGCGGTCGCGCCACTCGCGGTGGCTGGCGGTGCCGGGCTCGGCGCCCCACGGCAGGCGGGTCGCGAGCTCGGGCTCGCCGAGCTCGATCAGGACCTCGCGGAAGCAGGTCATGACGTACGCGAGATCGCGATCGATCTTGGCGAACACGTGGGCGAGGATGGCGTCGTCGGAGGAGGACATGGCGACCGGAAGTGGCGGGGGCAGAGCAGCTTAGCCGCACCGCCGGGCAATACGAGGCGCCAGGGGCGCCCGTCCGCCCGCCCGCCAACGCGCATCCGGGACCCCCCGGACGCCGCGCCCCGGCGGGTGATACCGTCGCCAGGGCATCGGGATGGTCAGCCGGCACGTGGCAGGTCGTCCGATACGGTGCCCGGATGCTTCCGCAGCGTTGCCTCGCCCTCGTCCTGGCCGCCGTCGCGGCGTCGGCCGACGCCGCCGACCGCTGGGTCGCCCCGGGCGGCGACGACGCCACCGGCACCGGCGCCGCCGGCAGCCCGTTCCGCCAGATCCGCCGCGCGCTGCAGGGCATCGCTCCCGGCGACACTGTCCATGTCGCCGACGGCACCTACCTCGGCTTCGATGTCACGGTCAGCGGCACCGCCGGAGCGCGCATCGTCGTCCAGGGCACCGGATCGAACGCGGTGATCACCGCGACCACCGACCGCGCCGACAACCGCGACACCATCCACCTCGTCGCCGTGTCGTACGTGACGATCGCCAACCTGCGCTCGTTCAACGCGCCGCGCTCGGGGCTGCGGGTCGAGGCCGGCAACCACGTCCACGTACGCGGCTGCACCTTCGGCGACAACCAGCGCTGGGGCATCTTCACCGGCTTCAGCAACGACCTCGTCATCGAGGAGAACGAATGCTACGGCTCCGTCATCGAGCACGGCATCTACGTCTCGAACAGCGGCGACCGCCCGACGGTGCGCGGCAACCGCCTGCACCACAACCACGCCAACGGCCTGCACGTGAACGGCGATCGCTTCACCACCAGCCCGCCGCTGCCCAGCGAGGGCATCATCACCGGCGCGCTGATCGAGCGGAACGTGATCTGGGAGAACGGCGCCGGCGGCGGCAGCGGCATCAACTGCGACGGCGTGCAGGATAGCGTCATCCGCGGCAACCTGGTCTACGCCGCGCGCAGCGCCGGCATCACGCTGTACCGCATCGACGGCGGAGGCGCGTCGACCGGCAACCGGGTGATCGCCAATACCGTCGAGGTCGGCGCGGGCGGGCGCTGGTGCCTGCAGCTGCACAACGGCGCCGACCACACGGTGGTCTTCGACAACATCCTGATCAGCCGCCACGCCTCGCGCGGCTCGATCAGCCTCGAAGGCGGCACCAACGGCGCGACCATCGCCAGCGACCACAACATCCTCGACGCGACGGCCGCCACCGACGGCTCGACGTTCGCGAACCTCGCCACCTGGCAGGCGCAGGGACACGACGCGAACTCGTTCGTCGCCGCGCGCGGCGACCTGTTCGTCGATCCCGACGCCGGCGACTACCGGCTGAAGGCGGCGAGCCCGGCGCTCGATCAGGGCATCTCCAGCTTCGGCGGCGCGACCGCTCCGACAGCGGACCTGTCCGATCCGGCGGTCGCCCGTCCCTCCGGAGCCGCGTACGACATCGGCGCCTATGAAGGCCTCGCCAGCGGCAGCACGCCGTCGGGCACGACGGGAGGCTCGAGCGGCACGGGCACCGGCGGCGGCACCGCGGGCGGCAGTTCGGGCGGCGGCGGCGGTTCCTGCGGCCTCGGCGGCGGCGGCGCGATCGCGGTCGCCGGCCTCGTCCTGCTGTTCGCCCGCCGGCGCTGCTAGTCGCCCATCAGCGTCGCCAGGACCTCGCGCACGCCGCCCTGATCGCGCGCCTCGATCAGCCAGACCCCCTGCCAGGTCCCGAACGCCAGCCGGCCGTCGCTGATCGGGATGGTCAGCGACGGGCCGACCATCAGCGCCTTGAGGTGCGCCGGCATGTCGTCGTCGCCCTCATCGTCGTGGGCGTAGTGCAGACCTTCCGGGGCGACCCGGTCGAGCCACGCGGTCGCATCCTGACGCACGGTCGGATCGGCGTTCTCGTTGATCGCCAGCGCCGCCGACGTGTGGCGCAGGAAGACGCTGGCGAGGCCCGCGCGCATGCGCGCCAGCTCGGGCAGCGCGGCGGTGATCTCGTCGGTGACCAGATGCACGCCGCGCGGGCGGGCGCGCAGGCGGATGAGGCGTTGGACGATCACCCACGCGATGGTGGCCATGCGCCGGTCAGGGCTAGTCCGAGCCGCCGCCGGCCCGTACCGTGCGGCCATGATCACGGGCCTGCGCGCTTCCGACGCCGCCGTCCTGCAACGACTCGCGGGCGCCGACCAGCGCCTGTACCTGCGCCTCGGCGCCCTGCTGCAGGCGCGCCTGGCGATCAGCGAGGCGGCGCTGGCCGAGGCCGCGGGCGACGCCGGGCTCAAGAAGCTGCTGCTCGATCGCCGGCTGAAGGACGCGACGCCGAAGCGATTCACCGCGCTCGCCGCCGAATGCGGCGCCGCGGGCAGCGGCGTGGTGCTGGTCGACGACAGCGACGGGCGGACGGAGGCGGGCTGGCGCGTGCTGGTCCTCGAGGACGAGCTCGACAATCCGCTGACGGCGGACGCCGAGGCCAAGCTCGCCGAGCAGGTCGCCGAGATCCCGGCCGAGGCCAACGCCGTGATGGCGCTCCTGCCGACGCTGGGCCCCGCGGTGCGCGCGCCGGTCGAGGTGCTGCTCGCGGCGCGCGCCGACGATCAGCGCGCCGCCGCGCTCGAGCAGCTGCGCTACGTCGCCCCGCCGCTCGCGGTGGTGGGCGAGCTCATGCCGATGCTGCTCGCCGACGGCGCCGACATCGTGCGCGAGCGCGCGCTCGGCCTGATGGTCGCCTCGGGCGCGCACGTCGCCGTTATCGACCTGGTGCGCGCGCTGACCCGCGACGACCCTGCGACGCTGGCGCGCCTCGGACCGGTGATCGCGCGCTTGCCGGCGGTCCAGGTCGACCTGGCGTGCGCGGCGCTGATCGCGGTCATCGGCCGCGGCCAGGCGACCCAGGCCGTGGTCGGCGTCTGCGTCCACCTCGCCCAGCACCTCGCCGCCCATCGCGGCCTCGAACGCCTGCTCGAGTTGCTGCTGGCGACCAAGCTCAACCTGGTCGACCTGGCGCGCGCGCTGCAGAGCCACGACGCCGCGCGCGTCGACCGCGCGCTCGAGATGGCCCTCGGCCAGGGCGACGCGTCCGACGCGCGGCTGATCTCGCTGCTCGCCGGAGCGCACCGCGCCGGCGACGACCGCCTGCTCGGCCGCGGCGTCGACCTGCTGCTCTCGCCGCACGAGGACCCGCGCGAGCGCATGGCGCTGGCGATCGCCCTGCGCCGCCTCGACCTGTCGCGCCCCGCCGGCGTCGCGGGCGTCGCCGAGCGCGTCGCCGCCGCGGGCATGGCGCTGAGCGCGTCGCGCGACACCTCGGTCTACTGGCTGCTGGCCGAGCTGTCGCGCGACGGGCGGGTCGATGCGGCGACGGCCGACACGATCGCCGACGCGCTGCGCCGCATCCTGCGCGAGGGCGAGGGCACCCACGCCATCGCCATCATCGACCAGCAGCTGCCGGCGCACCTGCCCGCATCGGATGCGACCAAGGCGTCGCTGGTCGAGCCGATCGGCGAGCTCGCCGCGCGCTTCCGCGACGACCGCACGCGCGACGTGGTCTCGACCTGCCTGGCCTCGATCGGCCTGCCCGCCGCTCCCGGCCTGTGGCGGCTGATCGGCGACCATCCGCACCAGGCGGTGCGCCTGCTCGCCGCCGACGTCCTGCCCGAGGTGCTCGAACGCGCCGGCGCCGCCGAGGCGCGCGGCGCGCTCGACCGCCTGCTGGCGATCATGGACCGCAGCGGCAACGGCGCCGAGCGGGCGGCCACCCTGACCGCGGCTGCGCGCCTGGCCGCCGGTCCGGCGCTGGGCGGCGACAAGGCCGCGACCGGGCTCATCGACCAGGCGACCCGCCGGCTCGGCGAATGGGCGGTCGACGCGCTCGGCTGGTTCGCCGCGGGCGAGCACATCGACCCGGCGCGGCGCATCGACATCGTCGAGGCGCTGCTGGCGTCGGTGCTCGCCGACCTGCCCGACACGCCGCTCGAGCACGAGCTCGACGCCAACACCCAGGAGACGACCTTCGTCCTCGACGCGCGCCTCGGCACGCACACCGAGTCGGTGCCGCGCGCGCTGCGCGCGCTCGGCCGCATCGCCGGCTCGGCGCACCTGCCGGCGCCGCTGACGCGTCGCATCGTCGACCAGCTCTGCGCGCAGTGGAAACGCGTCTCGACGTGGGAGATCGTCTGGGGTCCGGCGAACATCCAGGAGCTCGGCCGCACGCTGGCGGCGATGGCCGCGCGCGACGGCTTCCCCGTCGCGTTGCGGATCCGCGTCTGCGAGGCCCTGGTGCCGTCGATCGGCCAGCTGTCGATCGCCCGCGCGCTGGCGGGCGTCTTCCGCCACGCCGAAGGCATGGTCGCCGATCTCGCCGGGCGCGCCTGCGCGCGGCTGATCCAGCTCGCCAGCGGCCGGCACTTCGCCGATGACGAGCAGGACGAGCTGGCCGAGACCCTGATCGACTTCCTCGCCGTGCCGAGCTTCGGCCAGTCGGATGACCCGCTGCGCCGCCGCCTGGTCGGCCTCGTGTCGGCAACGCGTGCGCACCTCAACACGCGGGCGCGCGCGCGGTTGCGCGAGACGCGGGCGACGCTGCCGGCGGATCTGCAGCAGCGGCTGGAGTGGGCCTGAAAGCGCACGGGCCGACCGGTTGGTACCGGTCAGCCCGCTGCGACTCTCCGATGTGAGCTACAAGCTTCGACTTCGAGGTTCGAGGCTCGAGCTCAGCCCGACGACTGCGGCGTCCAATCGAGGATGAACACCGCGCGGTTGTTGTCCTCGTCGGCTTCCGAGACGGTGCGGCCCGGATCGAGCTCGAGGAAGTAACGCTCCTCGCCGACGCCCTGGCGCGGCTGCCAGAAGATCTCCTCGACGATGCCCATGGCCGGAACGTCCGTGTTGCCCGACATCAGCACGGTCCCGTCCTCGTGCCGGAGCTGCCACGGGATCGTCAGCGTGGCCGAACCGGCGGTGAAGTTCTCGAGGTAGAAATGGAACACCGCGCCCGAGCTGTAGTGGTGCACGTGCGGGTTGTTGTGACGGAAGTCGGGGGTCACGCTCGGCGTCGCCGCCATCGCACGCGTCGTCGGGACCTCGACGATGATGCGGCGCATGTTGTTCGCTTCATTCGCCTCGAGGATCGTGTTGTCGGGGTCGATGACGATCACGTACTCGTGCCTGCTGCCCGGCTCGGGGCGCTCGGATCCGTAGAGCGCCTCGGTGCTGACCAGGATCTCCTCGCCCTCGTAATCGGTGCCGACGTAGTTGTCGGACTCGCCGTTCCCGGCCTCGATCTGGCCCGGCGTCGGCGCGCTCACCTCGGGGATGGTCGCGCGGTACCGCTCGACCCCGTTGTCGTAGATGACGAAGGTGACGTTCGACGCGTTGACCTGGCGGGTGTTGGGATTGCGGATGAAGAAGTGGAAGCGCGGGTCGCGGAAGTAGTACGCGCCGTGATGGTGCGTATCGCTGAACAGCAGGTCGATGCCATCGCTGATCGTTGACTCCGGCGGGCGGATGGCCGTCGTGGTCGTGGTGTTGTTCGCCTCCTGCGTCTCGGTCAGCGAGCCTGCCGGATCGACGTCGAAGGTCAGCACGTCGTTGGCGGCGACGCCGCTGACGTGGGCCATGACCTCGACCAGCGAGTTCGGCGCCAGGGAGGCGACCGTCCCGGACGCCAGCGTGCCGCCGCCGGCGCCGCGCACGCGCCACTCGACCGGCGCTGCCGCGGTGCCGTCGATGCTGTTCGCGAACGCGATCTTCGCGTGCACCATGTACTGGCCCGGCGAGTCCTCGGGCATGGTCATGATCTCGGCGATGCGCAGATCCCGGGTGTTGGGAGGTGGCGGCGGGTTCGAGGAGCCACCGCCTCCACCACCGCCGTCGCCTCCGCCGCCGCCGCAGCCGACGAGCAGGAGGCCGATGCCGACGACCCCGTAATGGAAACCTGTCCAACCCATGTCCGTCCCCTTCCGATCCAGTCCGCCGAACAATTACCCCCCACCCAGGGGAGCGATGAGCGCCGAGCCTATCACCACCCCTGCGACGCCGAGCGCAACTAGTCCCAAGTTGTTACGGTCGTGATGCCTCCGACACGCCGCGAGGGTGCGACCGGTCACCGCAATCGAGCCGCAGCCGCGTACGGATGGAACGCGCGCGGCACGACGCGTGGCGATCGGGGCGACGCGCGACACTGACGTCGGATGGTACAAATCTATCAGTTTAGCTCGTGCTAGCTTCGTTGCGTGACGCGGCCGCAGCCCATCCTTACGGCATGACCCCGATCCGCGAGATCCTCGTCGTCCACCACAGCCACTTCGACGCCGGATACACGCATCCCCAGCCGGTGCTGTGGGAGCTGCAGCGGCGATTCATCGACGGGGCCATCGCACTGTGCGAACGCACCGCCGACTGGCCCGAGATCTCGCGGCCAAGCTGGACGTGCGAGGTCACCGCGCCGGTGCTGCATTGGCTCGAGCGGGCGTCGACGCGCGACGTCGATCGCTTCGCCGCGTTGGCGCGCGACGGCCGGATCGCGATCGGCGCGATGCTGCACAACCTCACCCCGCTGTGCGACGCCGAGCAGATCGCGCGCATGCTCTACCCGCTCGAGGAGCTGCGCCGGCGGCTCGGGATCGTGATCGACTGCGCGCTGCTGCACGACGTCAACGGCCTGCCGTGGTCGGCGGTCGGGCTGCTGCTCGACGCGGACATCGGCATGCTCGGCATGGGCATCAACGTGCACTACGGCGGCTACCCGCTGCGCCGGCCGCTCGCCTTCCGCTGGAGCGGCGCCGATGGGCGGTCGATCCTCGCCTTCAACGGCGACCACTACGGCGCCTTCGAACGCGAGACCAAGCTGCACGAGGGCTCGCTCGAACGCATGGCCGAGGGGCTCGCCGAGTACGCCCAACGCGTGAGCGCGACCGGCTGGAACCACGACTTCCTCCACCTGTCATCGTCGCATCGCGGCGACAACGCCCCGCCGGATCCCATCCTCTGCGACATGGTGCGGCGCTGGAACGACGCCGGACGGACGCCGGCGATCCGCTTCGCGACCCCGAGCCAGCTGCGCCGACGCCTGGCGCTGATCCCGGCCGCCGAGCTGCCCGAGCACGCCGGCGACTGGACCGACTGGTGGAACTTCGGCGCGGCGAGCTCGGCGCGCGAGACCGGATTCAACCGCCGCACCCGCTCGCGTCTCGCGGCGGTCGACCTGCTGCGCGCGGGTGGAGCCGGAACCGGGAGGCACGGCGAGCCCTCGTCGTACGCCGAGGCGCGCCGGCACTTCGATCTCTACCACGAGCACACCTGGGGCGCGGCGGGCTCGGTCGCGGCGCCGGATGAGGACAACACCCACCAGCAGTGGATCCACAAGGCGTGGCACGCGACCAGCGCGCGCGCGCTCTCCGGACTCGCGTTCGACGACGTCGCCGAGCGGCACGTCGGCAATCCCGCGTTCGGCGGCGCCGCGAGCGGCCTGCTGCTGGTCAATCCGGCACCGGTGGCGCGCCGGGCCGTGATGCGCGCCTGGGGCGGCTGGTTCGATGGCTCGTGGCGCCACCACGCGGCGACGGCGGCGATCGGCGCGGGCGAGGACTGGCCCACCGGCTGGCTGAAGGACCACCAGCGGCTCATCGGGCCGGTCGACCTGCCGGCCAACGGCTGGGCGTCGTTCGACGTCGCCGCGCTGCCGGCGGCCGCGCCGGACGCCGGCGTGACGATCACGGCCGATGCCCTGGAGTCGCCGACGCACCGGCTGCGCTTCGACCGCGTCAACGGCCGCGTCCTGTCCCTCGTCGACAAGCGGACCGGCCACGAGGTCATCGACGCGGCGAGCCCATGGTCGTTCTTCGGCTACGTCCAGGAGCGCGTCGATCCCGCGCGCCATGCGATCGGCTGGCCGGTGTACGGCCGGCACGCGCCGTTCCGCGAGGACTGGGAGCGCATGTACCGCGGCGAATCCTGCTGGGATCCGGAATGGCCGGCGCTGCGCCGCGGTCCGGAGCGCCTCATCGATTGCGCGGTCGAGCACGACGCCCTCGGCGCCACGCTGGTGATGCGCTGGGCCGCGCCGGGCTGCGACGAGCTCGAGACGCGCATCGGCCTGGGCAGCCTCGACGACCGCGTCCGCTGCGTCGCGCTGATGCGCAAGGCCGACGTGCGCGAGTACGAGTCGATCTGCTTCACCTTCCCCCTCGCGCTCGACGCCGGCTGGCGCGCGCACTTCGACACCGCCGGCGCCGCGACCGAGCTCGACGCCGAGCAGCTGCCCGGCGCGAGCCGCGACTGGGTCACGGTCGACCGCTGGGCGGCGATGCACGATGCGCGCGCATGCGTGGCGCTGGCCTGCATCGATGCGCCGCTGGTCCAGCTCGGCGCGTTCAACGTCGGCAAGGGCCAGAAGCGTGTCGAGCGTCCCGCCGGACCGCTGCTGGTCGCGTGGCCGGCGAACAACCTGTGGACCACCAACTTCCGGGCGTCGCAGCCGGGACGGATCCTCGCCCGCTACGAGCTCGCGACGATGCCCGCGTACGATGCGGCGGCCTGCGCGCGCTTCGGCGACCTCGCCTGCGCGCCGATCGAGGTGCACCCGATCATCGGGGACCAGCGGCCATCGGGCGAGGTGGTCGTCGCGCGCGGCGACGGCGTGCGCGTGCTCGCGATCAAGCCGGCCGAGGACGGCGACGGGGTCATCGTGCGCGTCACCAATGCCGGCGCGCGGGCGGCGCAGGCGCTGCTGACGCCGTCGGGCTTCACGCTCGGACGGGCGATGCGCTGCTCGACGCTCGAGGAAGCGCGCGAGGCGGTGGCGATCGCCGGCGGGGCGGCGAGGATCGATCTCGCCCCGCGCGCGATCGCGACGATCCGTCTCGCGCCGCGACGCTGAGCGGCGACCGGCGCGGAGCCGTCAGCGCGTCGCGGCCTTCGCGTCGGCGATCGCGCGATCGATCTTCCTCACGTACCCGGCGGGATCGGCGGTGTACGCCGGCAGGCAGCCGCGGCAGAGCTTGACCTCGCGGTCCTGGTGCGTGCGCGTCAGCAGCTCCTCGGCGCCGTGGTCATGGCCGTGCTCATCGCGGCAGGTGATGCAGTGGTCGAAGGGGAAGCTCCTGCCGTCCCACGCGGCCACCGGCGCAGCGGGAGCGGCCGCGGGCTTGGCGGTGGCCGCAGCGGGCGACGCGGGAGCGGCCGCCGCAGGTTCGGAGCCGCAGCCCGCGAACGCGATCGCCAGGCCGAAGGACAACAGCAGGTGCGGGCGCAGGTGCATGGTGGGCTCCTGCTCGACAAGGTCGTGCCCGGGCGACGGGTTCCGCTGCTTCGGGTCCAGGCTCCACCCGGCGGTCCCGACCGCCATTACGACGGACGGGCGCATGAATGGACCAGTGCCCGGGTTGCGAGCAGGAGCCCGTGTGGTACCTTGCCGGTGGATGCGCCCGGCCCGCCTCATCGCGATCGTCGTCGCTGCGGCCCTGCTCATGCAGGCTGCCGGCTCGCGTTCGCTCATGCTGTGCGCGTGCGACGCGATGGTCGCGGTGACCACGGCGGCCGGACACGACTGCTGCGGCGACAGCCATGACGACGATGCCGCGCCGGCGGCGCCCGCCGCCGATCACGGCGATCACGGCGATCACGACTGCTACGACCTGCAGCTCGGCCTCGACGACGCCCTGCGCGGCGACGGCGCGGCAGTCGACGATGCCGTCGCCGTCGCCGACGTCCGGGGCTGCCTGCCGACGCACCTGACGCGCGAACGCGTCCGCTGCGCGCCGCTGCTGGCCCGACCGCCGCCGCGCCGGGACGCGACGCTCGATCTGATAGCCTCGGTCCGCCTGACCATCTGATTCCCGACGCCGGAGCCGCCGGTGGAACGCGCCGCGTTCCACCTCGTCCAACGTCGGGAGTCCCATGCCGATCCGCATCTTCCCCGCCCTGCGTGCCGTCGCGCTCGCGCTGACCGCCTTCGGCGTGGTCTGTGCCGACGAGGCCGCCGACGACCGCCTGACCGTGGCCGACCTGGTCGCGGCCGCGCGCGCGCACCATCCGGCGCTGCGTGTCGCCGACGCCGACGCCGCCGTCGCGCGCGCCGAGGCCGATCAGGCCGCCCGCTGGCCCGATCCCGAGCTCAACCTGTCCGCCGGCGTCGCCCGCGCGCGCGATGGCGGCGGGCGCGCGACGGTCGGCGCGGTCGAGCTGCGCCAGCCGATCGACTGGCCGGCGCAGCGTCGTGGCCGGCGCGGCGCCGCCGTCGCCGGCAGCGCCGCGAGCGCGGCGCGCCACGCCCTCGCCGCCCTCGAGGTCGAGGCCGAGGTCCGCGAAGCCGCCCACGACCTGATGCACCAGCGCGAGGGCGTGACCCTCGCGCGTGAGTCCGAAGCCATCGTCACCCGGCTCGTCGCGCTGGTCGCGGCCCGGGTCGCCGCGGGCGAGAATCCACGCGCCGACCTGCTGCGCGTGCAGGTCGAGGCGGAACGCGCCGCCCAGGCGACCGCCGAACGCGTCAACGGCGCCGACGCCGCCGCCGCGCGCCTGCGCGCCGCGACCGGCCTCGCCATCGACGGCGAGCGCCCGCGGCTCGACGACCTGCACGCGCATGCGCTCGACCGCGGCGCGCTGATCGCCGCGACCGCGCGCCACCCGCGACTCGCCCTGGCCGAGTCGGCGCTGCGCAGCGCCGAGGCGCGCATCGGCCGCGCCGACGCCGCGCGCTGGCCGCAGGCGGCGGTCGGCGGCTACCTCGAACGCGGCGACGACACCGACGACGCCGGCCTGGCGCTGTCGCTGACGCTGCCGCTCTGGGACGGCGGCCGCGGCGAGGCGGCGATCGCCCGCGCCGCGCTGGCGCGGGCCCGGGCCGAGCTCGAGGTCGAGCGCGCCGCCGTCGCTCGCGACCTCGAGGTCGCCTGGCTCGCCTACCGCGCGGCCGGCGAACGCGCCGAACGCCTGACGGGGCGCATCGCGCCGGCGGCGCAGGAGGCCCTGCGCCTGGCGATGCGCGCCTACGAGGCCGGCGAGACCGGCCTCATCGACATCGTCGACGTGCGCCGGACCGCCCAGGAGGCGCGCGCCGCGGCGGCCGACGCCGCGCACGAGGTGCATGGCGCGGCGATCCACGCCCAGCACGCCGCCGGTTCGTTCCTCGCCGACGCCACGACGCCCGGAGACCAGCCATGAGATGCCTCGCCATCCTGCTCGCGCTTGCCTCGCTCGCCGCCGCCGAGGACCACGACCACGACGCGCCCGCGCCGGCCGTGGTCGCGCTCTCGGCCGAGGCCCAGGCGCGCCACGGCGTGCGCGTCGCGCCGGTCGAAACACGGACCCTGATCGACACCGTGCGCGCGCCCGGCCGGGTCGCCTGGCATCCGGACGCGGTGGCGCACGTCGGCGCCCCGGCGAGCGGCCGCGTGGCGCGCCTGCACGCGTCGGTCGGCGCGGCGGTGAAGGCCGGCGATCCGCTGATCGAGATCGAGAGCCCGGAGCTCGGCCGCGCGCAGAGCGAGTTCCTGCAGCGCCGCGCGCAGGCCGTGGTCGCCGCCGCGCGCATCGTCCAGGCGAAGCGCGCGCACGACCGCGCGGTGGCGCTGCACGCCGAGGAGGCGATCGCCGCCGCCGAGGCGCAGCGCCGCGAGGCCGAGTGGAAGGCCGCCGAGACCGAGGCGCTCGCGGCGCAGGCCGATGAGCAGGCCGCCGCCAACGCGCTGACCCTGTTCGGGATGGACGCCGCGGCGCGCGAGACGCTGATCGCCACCGGCGCGGTCGCGCCGCGCCTGGTCCTGTCCGCGCCTATCGACGGCGTGCTGATCGACCGCCACGCCGCGCTCGGCGAGATCATCCACACCGACGATTCGGACATCGCGACGGTGGCCGACCCGGCGCGCATCGTGGTCATGGTCGACCTGCCGGAGGCGTTCGCCGCCGCCGTCGCCGCGGCCGACGTCGCGACGGTGTCGGGAGCGAGCCTCGCGTCGGCGGTCGAGGCGACGGTCGGCACGGTCGCGCCGGCGATCGACGCCGCCACGCGCACCGTCCAGGCGCGCGTCGACCTGCCGGCGGGCACGCGCCTGCGCCCCGGCGCGTTCGTCCAGGTCGTCATCCATCCGCGCGCCGCCGGCGAGGCGGTCGCGGCGGTGCCGCGCGAGGCCGTGTTCGTCATGGACGGCCTGCCGGTGGTGTTCGTGCCCGCGGGCGACGGCGCGTTCGCCGCGCGCGAAGTCGAGGTCGGCGTCCCGGTCGGCGACTGGGTGCCGGTGATGAAGGGCCTACGGGCGGGCGAGCCGGCGGTGGTCGCCGGCGGCTTCATCCTCAAGGCCGACCTCGGCAAGAGCGGCGCCAAGGGCTGCTGCGACGCGCACTGACGGACATGCTCAGCCACATCCTCCATTTCTCGATCGAGCGGCGCGGCGTCGTGCTGGGCCTCGCCTGCGCGGTGGCGCTCGCCGGCGCCTTCGCGCTGAGCCGGCTGCCGATCGACGCGGTTCCCGACATCACCAACAACCAGGTCCAGGTGAACGTCGAGATCGAGGGCCTCACGCCGCTCGACGTCGAGCGCCAGGTCACCTTCCCGATCGAGACCGCGCTCGCCGGCATCGAGGGGCTCGAATACACCCGCTCGCTGTCGCGCAGCGGCTTCGCCCAGGTCACCGCGGTGTTCGCCGACGGCGTCGACATCTACTACGCGCGCCAGCAGATCGGCGAGCGCATCGGCGAGGCGCGCGAGAGCTTGGCCCCCGGCGTCGAGCCGCGCATGGGCCCGATCGCCACCGGCCTGGGCGAGGTCGCGATGTACGCGGTCGAATTCGCCCACGTCGACGGCGTCGGCGCGCCGATCGCCGCCGACGACGAAGCCGGCTGGCGCGCCGACGGCGCCTACCTCACGCCCGAAGGCCTGCGCCTGACGACCGACGTCGAGCGCATCGCCTACCTGCGCACGGTCCACGATTGGATCGTGCGTCCGCAGCTGCGCACGGTCGACGGGATCGCCGGGGTCGATGCGATCGGCGGCTACGACAAGCAGTTCGTCGTCGCGCCCGATCCGGCGCGGCTGCTGTCGTACGGCCTGACCATCGCCGACGTGCGCGCGGCGATCGAGGCCAACAACCGGTCGATCGGCGCAGCGCCGATCGAGATCCGCGGCGAGGGGCACGTCGTCCGCTCGGACGGACGGGTGCAGGACATCGGCGATCTCGCCGAAATCGTGCTGACCGTCCGCGACGGCACGCCGATCCGCGTGCGCGACGTCGCCGACGTCGCCATCGGCCGCGAGCTGCGCACCGGCACCGCCACCCACGACGGCGCGGAGAGCGTCGTCGGCACCACGCTGATGCGCATCGGCGGCAACAGCCGCGCGGTGGCGAAGGCCGTCCGCGAGCGGCTCGATGGCATCGCCTCCAGCCTGCCGCCGGGGATCGGGGTACGCATGCTGTACGATCGCGCGACTCTGGTCGACGCGACCATCCGCACGGTGCGGAACAACCTCGTCGAAGGCGCCGCGCTGGTCATCGCCGTGCTGTTCCTGCTGCTCGGCAACCTGCGCGGCGCGCTGATCGCCGCCGCCGTCATCCCCCTGTCGATGCTCATCGCCGCCATCGGCATGGAGCGCTTCGGCATCAGCGGCAACCTGATGAGCCTCGGCGCGCTCGACTTCGGCATCATCGTCGACTCGGCGGTGATCATCGTCGAGAACTGCGTGCGCCGCCTCGGTGCGCGCCAGCACGAGCTCGGCCGCGTGTTGACGCGCCGGGAGCGCTTCGCGGAGGTCTACCAGGCGACGATGCAGGTGCGCCAGGCGACGCTGTTCGGCGAGGCGATCATCATCCTGGTCTACGTGCCGATCCTGACCCTGTCCGGCATCGAGGGGAAGATGTTCCATCCGATGGCGATGACCGTGATCCTCGCGCTGGCCGGCGCGTTCGTCCTGTCGCTGACGGTGGTGCCGGCGCTGGTCGCGCTGCTGCTGCGCGGCCGGATCTCGGAGCAGGAGAACGTCGTCATGCGCTGGGCGAAGTCCGCGTACGCGCCGGTCATCGACGCGACCCTGCGCTGGCGGTGGTTCGTGGTCGCGTCGGCGCTGCTGATCGTCGCCGCGACGCTGTGGCTGGCGACGCGGCTCGGCCAGGAGTTCATCCCCAGGCTGGACGAAGGCGACCTGGCGATGCAGTCGGTGCGCATCACCTCGACCGGCATCGAGCAGTCGACGCTCATGCAGCGCGAGGTCGAGCGCGCGCTGCTGACCGTGCCCGAGGTCGCCTACGTCTTCTCCAAGACCGGCACCGCCGAGGCGGCGTTCGATCCGATGCCGCCCAGCGTCAGCGACGCCTTCATCATGCTCAAGCCGCGCCCGCAGTGGCCCGACCCCGCGCTGACGAAGGCGGCGCTGATCGAGAAGGTCCGGGTGGCGGTCGAGGCGGTGCCCGGCAACCGCTACATCTTCACCCAGCCGATCGAGCTGCGCTTCAACGAGCTGCTGTCCGGCGTGCGCGGCGACCTGGCGGTGAAGATCTTCGGCGATTCCTTCGGCGACCTGCTGTTCGCCGGCGACGACGTCGCCAGCGCGCTGCGGCTCGTGCCGGGCGCCAGCGACGTCACCGTCGAATCGGTGTCGGGACTGCCGTCGCTGTCGATCAGCGTCGATCGCGCGGCCTGCGCGCGCCTCGGGCTCAACGTCGCCGACGTCCAGGACGTGGTCGGCGCGGCGCTCGGCGGCGCCGATGCGGGGCAGGTCTTCGAGGGCGACCGCCGCTTCGACATCGTCGTGCGCCTGAGCGACGCCATCCGGCGCGATCTGCCGTCGATCGAACGCCTGCCGATCCCCTTGCCCGGGGACGGCGGCGACGGCGGCCAGCGCTTCGTGCCGCTCTCGTCGGTCGCGGCGGTCGAGATCGGCGAGGGCCTGAACCAGGTCAGCCGCGAGAACGGCAAGCGGCGCATCGTCGTCCAGGCCAACGTGCGCGGCCGAGACCTCGGCTCGTTCGTCGCCGAGGCGCAGGAGATCGTCCGCACGCGCGTCCCGCTGCCGGCGAACACCTGGATCGAGTGGGGCGGGCAGTTCGAGAACCTGGTCGCGGCGAAGCGGCGCCTGCAGATCGTCGTCCCGGTCTGCCTGGCGCTGATCGGCGTCCTGCTGTTCGCGACCTTCGGCACGATCACGCACGCCGCGCTGGTCTTCACCGGCGTGCCCCTGGCGCTGTGCGGCGGCATCGTCGGCCTCGCCGTGCGCGGCATGCCGTTCTCGATCAGCGCCGCGGTCGGCTTCATCGCCCTGTCAGGCGTCGCGGTGCTCAACAGCCTGGTCATGGTCAGCACCATCAACCAGCTGCGCGGCGAAGGCCGCGCGCGCGACGACGCGATCCGCGACGGCAGCCTGATGCGCCTGCGTCCGGTGCTGATGACGGCGCTGGTCGCCAGCCTCGGCTTCGTGCCGATGGCCTTCGCCAGCGGCCAGGGCGCGGAGGTCCAGCGCCCGCTCGCGACCGTGGTCATCGCCGGCATCGTCTCGTCGACGCTGCTCACGCTGATCGTGCTGCCCGCGCTGTACCGCCTCGTCCACCGCGCCGATGAACCCGCGCCGCCCGGCTCGGTCGAAGGCCGCTGATGTCTCCTGCCGTCACCCACGCGGGCGTCAGCCCGCCCCGTACGAAAGGCCGAACCATGTCCACGTTCCCGCTCGCCTGCCTGCGCCTGCTCGTGCCGCTGCTGCTGATCTGCGGCGCGGTGGCCGAGGAGAAGGCCAAGGATGGCGTCACCCCCTACCCGCTCGACTTCTGCGCCACCTGCAAGGACGAGGAGGGCCACGCCGGCGAGGAGCTCGTCACGCGGGTCCACAAGGATCGCGAGATCAAGCTCTGCAGGGGCTGCATCCGCATCTTCACCGCCGACCCGGACGGTTACGTCAAGAAGGTCGACAAGGTGATCAAGGAGCACGCCGCGAAGGATCCCAAGAAGGATGCGAAGGACGCCGAGAAGGCCGCCGACAAGGGTCACGAAGGCCACGAGCACAAGGACGGCGAGCACAAGGACCACGATCACAAGTGATCGTGCGCGGCATCGCCCTCAGCCGCGGTACCGGCTGGGGGCGATGGCGAAGCGCGCGCGGAACGCCTTGGCGAAGCGCGGCGCGCCGGCGTAGCCGCAGCGCCGAGCGACGTCGCCCACCGCCAGCGCCCCGTCGCGCAGCAGCGCCGCGGCGTGGTCCAGGCGCACGCGGTCGAGGTACTCCTTCGGCGCGCAGCCGTAGAGCTCGCGAAAGCGCCGGAACAGCGTGCTGCGATCGATGCCGAGCTGCGACGCCAGCGCCGCGATCTTCATCGGCATGGCGTACTGCTCGTCGAGGATGCGCCGAACGGCGGTGGCGAGGTGGCCGACGCGATCGCCGGCGACGACGCTCGGCGACAGCGCATCCATCACGCGCCAGGCGGCGGCCTGGGCGAAGAACGGCGAATGGTCCTCGCTGCGGTACGCCGCCTCGATCTCGTCGAGCAGCCCGCGCGCGCGCGCCACGGCGAGATCGTCGCGCGCCCAGAAGCCCTCGCGCCCGCCGAGGCGCGCGCACAGCTCGCCGGCGCGCGTGCCGACGATCACCACCCAGGTGTAGCGCCACGGCCGCTCGCGCCGGTCGTGGTAGTGGATGGCGACGCCGGGCGCGAAGCAGAAGACGCTGCCCGCCGTGCAGCGGAACGGCCGGCCGTCGGCCTCGACCACGCCGTCCCCCGCGTGGACGAGGTGCAGCACGTGGCCGCGCGGCACCTGGCGCATCTCGAAGCCGCCGCGGCTGGCGAAGCGGCCGATCAGCGCGAGGGCGAGCTCGCTGCGTTCCAGCTCCGGCCCGGCGGCGGGCAGGTAGCAGGTCTGGCGCCAGGTCGGCCCGGAGGCGTCGTGCAACATTCCGACCAGTGTCGGGGCGAAACCGGCCGGCGGAAGCCGCAGCCGGACCGTAGCATCGCCGGTCACCCACACCCGGCGGACGCACCATCATGACCCTCACCAGCCATGCCCCAGGCCCCCTGACCGAGCGCGACGCCTACTTCTTCGACCTGCACGGCGCGATCATCGTCCGCGGCGCGCTCGACGCGCGCGAGGTGGCCGCCTGCAACCGCATCCTCGATCGCCTGCAGCACATGAAGGTCGGCGAGTGGGACGGGTGGGTCCACGGCCACAACTTCGGCGGCGGCGCGCGCGACGGCCTCAACCTGCAGCAGATCTTCGAGGCGGGCGAGCCGTTCGAGGCGCTGCTCGACCACCCGGCGTGGTACGAGAAGGTGCGCGCGTTCGTCGGCGGCGAGGGCACCTTCGACTACGCCCAGGGCCCGATGTTCGTCGACGAGTGCTTCGCCAACCTGCGCGCCCAGGGCGAGGCGATCCCGCTGCATTCGGGCGGCTTCAACGTCTCGAAGCGCTGCCAGTTCGAGGTCCGCGAAGGCAGGTTCCACTGCAGCCAGATCAACGTGCTGGCGGCGCTCAACGACATCGGGCCGGGCGATGGCGCGACCATGGTGGTTCCCGCCAGCCACAAGTCGCACTTCGGCCATCCCCAGGCCAACGCCAAGGGCTGGGGCAACGCGCTCTCGGTCGACGGCCTCGAGTGCGCGGTCGAGGTGCACCTCAAGGCCGGCGACGCGGTGATCTTCACCGATGCGATCATGCACGGCTCGGCGGCGCGCGTGAACGGCGGCCAGCGCCGCAACATCGTCTACCGCTACGGCCCGAGCTGGGGCGGATCGCGCCACGGCTACCGCGCGTCGCCCGAGGCGCTCGCGCGGCTGACGCCGCTCCGCCGCCAGCTCGTCCAGCCGCTGGATCCGGTGCTGCCGCCGGTCGCGGCGCTCGCTCCGGCCTGACGACCTCAGCCGCGCGCGGGCTCGGGCTCGACCTCGCGCCGGCGCCGGGTTTCGGCGGTGAGCTTGAAATCGTTGGCCATGACCTGCTCGAGATGGCGCAGGCGCTGCGGGCCAGCCGTCTTCAGCATGACGTCGCCGACGTTGCGCTCGATCAGGAAGCGGGCGTGCCCGACGAGGTAGTCCTGCAGCTCCTCGATGCGCTCCAGCGGGTACTTCTGGCACAGGTTCATGGTGAACATGCGTCGGTTGGAACCGCCGCCGAAGGCCGCGTGCTTGGTGTTGTGGTCGAAGATCATCAGGTCGCCCGGACGCACGGTGTACGACGCGCACGGCAGATCCGATCCGTTCAGGCCGAAGGCGCCGCCGCCGCGTCGCGCGAATTCGGCTGAGAGCTGATCGCTGTAGCGGTCGCCGACCCGGTGGCTGCCGGGGATCACGCGCAGCGCGCCGGTCTCGGGCGTCAACGGGTCGAGATAGAACGCGATCTTGATGAAGCGGATGCCCTTGTGCGCCCCGTCCGAGTGCCAGCCGGTGTCGCCGGTGTAGAAGTTGCCGTCCGATCCCATGTAGTTGAAGTCCTCGCCGAGGATCGACGTCGCCACGCCGTGCACGCGCGGGTCGTCGAGCAGGCCGCACAGCACCGGATGCTGATCGATGAACGGCACGATGCACGAGCGCGCCTTGTGGTCGTGGCGCTTGCCGTTGTGGCCGCCGCCGCGCTCGGCCCACACCTGATCGAAGGCCTCGATGATCGCGTCGATGCGGTCCTTGAGGATCCCGGGCAGGCGGATGAAGCCGAAGGCGTCGAAGAAGGCCAGCTGATCGGGGGTGAGCGTCATGTCGGTATCTCCGGCGGGGGTCGGCCGCGGTTGGGTGCTGTCCGCGACGATAGCGGCAGGTTATCGCCCTGCCCATGGCGGCTGGCACCATCCGACCTGTCGTATTCTCCTGTCGGCGATTGCCCGGCGCACCCCGTCCGCGAGCATCCCGGCATGGACGAGCTGCACGCCCTGATCGAGCGCAGCCTCGAATTCCGCTACGAGAGCGGCGCGGTGACCGTGATGACGCAGCCGCACAGCACGGGTTGGCGCGTGCTGCCGACGCTGACCACGGCGCAGGTCCACGACGGCTGGAACACGGTAGCGGTCGACGGCGGCCGTCCGCTGCGCGTCGGCGATGGCGACGCGTTCTGCGTCGTCGCCGGCGTGCGCCACATCTCGACGCTCAGGACCGCCACCGCCGTCAGCCGCTGGTCGCACGTCTACTTCCGGGTCTTCGGCGCGATCGACGCGCTGACGCTGATCGAGCCGCCGCTGCTGCTGACCGGCGCGGCGGGGCGGCGCCTGGGCGACATCAACGCGGCGCTGGCGGCGCTGCCGGCGGGCGAGCACGCGCTCGGCGTCGTGGCGCGGCGCAAGTCCCTGGGCTTCGAGCTCCTCGCCCTGATCGCCGAGGGCGCGAGGCCCGCTCCCGGCGCGCTCGACCGCGCGCGCGCCATCCAGCGCCTGGCGCCGGCGCTCGCCGTGGTCGAACGCGATCTCGGCAGCGGCGTCGTCGCCATCCCCCTCCTGGCGCGCGCGGCGGGCGTCTCGCCGTCACGGCTGCACGCGCTGTTCCACGCCGCGCTCGGCTGCGCGCCGCTGCACTACGTGCAGGCGCAGCGCCTGCGCCGCGCCCAGCAGCTGCTCATGGGCACCGACCTGCCCGTGCAGGTCGTCGCCACGCGTTCCGGCTTCGGCGACCCGTTCCATTTCAGCCGCAGCTTCCGCAAGGCGATCGGGCAGAGCCCGCGCGAGTACCGGGAACACGGCAAGAACACGGGGTTGTGAGGCTTCGGACCGCGCTCGTCGAGCTTCGCGATTCGAGCTGCGAGCTGCGAGCTGCGAGCTGCGAGCTGCGAGCTGCGAGCTGCGAGCTGCGAGCTGCGAGCTGCGAGCTGCGA
>Ga0196963_10000745_pt1 | contig 25819 bp, 25 predicted proteins | sample S1_5metaG_FD_148600 | JGI IMG/M metagenome (GOLD analysis project Ga0196963, IMG submission 148600) | Soil microbial communities from Anza Borrego desert, Southern California, United States - S1_5 | ecosystem: Environmental > Terrestrial > Soil > Desert | place: USA: California | collected...
TAGGCGAGCGAGACCGCGAAGTTCCACGAGGACTTGCGGCCCGCGTCGATCGAGAGATCGATCGCCTTGTTCTTGAGGAATCCCAGAAAACTATGATCGACGAAGTTCTCGAAGGGAGAAAGGTCGTCGAGCTCGGCGTCCACCACCGGAAACAGCGACAGGATGACATCGTTGACCGTATTGAAATCGGTCTGGAACGCCGCCATTTGATCGCCGGGGCAGGTCCGCGCTGCAGCAACGCCGAGGTCGATCATGATGTGCGGGTTAATAGCGATCAGCAGCTGTTGCAGGACGGTGTAATCGGGTACGGTCGCGGCGGAGTACGCTTGCAGCCAACTCTGACCTTGCAGCTCCCCTGCGAAGTACTGCTCGCGTGCCGTCAGGTAGCGCGTCGCGAAGGCGACGTCGACCCGTTCCATGCGTGCCGCATCCTGAAACCTGCCGTCCCGGATGCCGTCGCGGATGGCCATCGTCATGCGCTTGTACAACGCGGCAAAGTAGCCGAGCCGTGATCCGGCTGCCGCCGATTGATTGACAATATCCTCCAGGCAGGCGATCACGCCGTCGATGGTGGTGGGCAGCACGGGAAGATTCTAAAGGGTTTCGATGCTGACAGATGCGATTCTCGATGCGGCGCGGCTGCGCGGTGACGCGCTGGCGGATGCGACAGTGGCGCAGATCTACGCGGCCGGGGAGACCGACGCGGTGGCGCGGGTGTTGTCGACGTTGATGCGTGACGACCAACCCGCCGAAAACCTGCCGGCGCCCGTCGCCGGCTATCTCGCCGCGACGGCGACGATCGTCGAGCGCTCGCCGGATTCGGTGGCCGCCGGCGAGCGCATTTTCGCCGAGCACGGTCCCGAGATCATGATGTTGCTCTGCTGCTATTCCCTGCCGTCGTCATACGCGGCGAAAAAGGGCGTGCAGGTGCTGCATCGCACGGCCTACCTCGCCAAGCGCCCCAACCGGCGGCTGTTCGAAACGGCGCAGTTCATCGTCGACGTGATGTCGCCGGGCGGGCTCGGGGCTGGCGGCCGCGGCGTGCGCACCGCGCAGAAAGTGCGGCTGATGCACGCCGCGATCCGTCACTTGATCGTCAGCGACGCCGCGACGCCCTGGCCGGTGGACGAGCTCGGGGTGCCGATCAATCAGGAGGATCTGCTGGGCACGCTGATGACCTTCACGTGGCTGATTCTCGACGGTCTGAATCGGCTGGGTGTCCGTCTCTCGGCGTCGGAACAGCAGGCTTTTCTCGAGACGTGGCTGGCCATCGGCACGCTGATGGGGATCGAACCGGCGTTGCTGCCAGCGACGGTGGATGGCGCACGCGAGACGACGGAATTGATCGAGCGGCGGCAGGTGGCCGAATCCCCGGAGGGCCGCGAGATGACGGCGGCGCTGCTGGGCATGATGCAGGACAACGTGCCGGCGATGTTCAAGACCACGCCGGGCTGCCTGATCCGCGAATTCCTGCCGCCGGACGTCGCGACGTTTCTCGGGATCGCGTCGCATCCGTTCGAAGAGGAAATGTTGCGGCTGGCGGATGATGCGCTGCAGCCGTTGCAGCGGTTTGCGGATCGCGAAGCGCGGCGCTACGCCGCGATCCGCGCCTTCAGCATCCACCTGCTGCGCGGGATGCTCGCCGTAGAGCTCGACGGTCAACCGGCGCGATTCGCGTTGCCCGACTCACTGCAACAGGATTGGCAGATCGCGCCGGCTGATAGCGAACAGAGCTTCTGGGAGAAGTTGCACGAAATAGTCACACGAAGGCCACGAAATTGACGAAGCTCAAGAAAACTTCTGTTTTACGGCACGCTTCGTAGCCGCTTTCCTCGCCGTTCGTGCCGGCTTTTTTTCTGCGGATTTGGACTTCTTGGCTTTCGTGGCCTTCGACGATTTCGTAATCTTCGTGTCACTATTTCGTGCTCGGGGCGCTTTCATCGTCAGCGCCCGCTCGATGATCTTCTTGAACATCGCGCCGGTGTCGCCGCCGCGTGCCGGTGCGTGGCTCAACCAGATGTCCGGCGTCTTGCCCGACAGGATCTCGGCGAAGTCCGCGTTCGGCGTCTTGACGCTCAACGGCGCGAACTCGGTGATGTCGACGGGCCCAGCCCACTCGTCCTTGTGCTTGATCAGCAGCCAGCCGTTAGGCGCGCCGCCGTAGCGGGTCTTGACGATCACCCACGAGCCTTTGAGCTTGTAGCCGTCGAGCGTGAACTTCAAATCACCTTTCCGCAGCGCCGCGTCGACGTCGTCCACCTCCGGGGTCCAGGTGCCGTAATCCCACAACATCACGATGCCCGCGCCGTAGCCTTCCGCAATGACGCCCTCGAACATGCCGTAATCGAACGGGTGATCTTCCGTCTGCATGGCCAGCCGTTTGTCGGCGGGATTGAGCGACGGCCCCTTGGGCACCGCCCACGACAACAGCACACCGTTCCACTCCAGGCGGAAGTCGTAATGCAGGTGCGATGCGAGGTGCTTCTGGACGCAGAAGAAGAGTTCATCACCCCGCTTTTTCTTTGGTCCGAGCTTCGGCTCCGGCTCGGGGGTCTTCTCGAAGTTACGCTTCTTGCGGTAGTCCTCCAGGGCCATACGGTCAGTGTCTCACGACCTTTCTGCTAGAGTTTCACGCATGTATCTCTACGCGATCCTGGCGTATCTCGCCGTGCTCGTCGGGTTTGGCCTCTACCAGGCGCGCAAACTCAAGACCGGCGACGATTTTCTGGTCGCGGGCCGCACGTTGCCCTGGCACGTGCTGGTGTTCACGTTGCTCGCGACCTGGATCGGGTCCGGGTCACTGTTTGCGGGCGCCGGCCTCGGATATCGCAACGGCTTTGCAGGGTTGTGGCAATCGGCGGGCGCCTGGGTCGGCATCGCACTGGTCTACTTCCTTGCCCACCGCGTGCGCCGTATCGCGAAGTACACGATGCCCGACATCCTCGAGCTGCGTTACGGGTCGACGGCCCGCGTGCTCGGCACGCTGGTCGTCGTGATTGCCTATACCACCATTGCCGCCTACCAGTTTCGCGGCGGCGGCCGGCTGCTGAACCTCGTCGCCGGCATCGACGTGGCTAACGGCGCGCTGATCACCATGGCGTTTTGCGTCGCGTATACGGCGCTGGCCGGCATGCTGTCGGTGGCGTATCTCGATATCGGCAACGGCGCCGCCATGCTCGCCGGCGTCGGTCTGGCGGTCGTGTTCCTGATCGTCGACGCCGGCGGCGCCGGCGCGGCGATCGGCGCGCTGCGGCCGGATCAAATTTCACTGTTCGGCACCCTCGATCCGTGGCGAGACGCGTTCGCGCTGTTCCTGCCGACGATGCTGCTGCTGATGGGGGAGGCGAACATGTACCAGAAGTTCTTCTCGGCAAAGGACGAGCGTCACGCGCGGCTGTCCGTGGTGTGGTGGATCGTCGGCACCATCGTCATCGAGATCCTGATTGTTGGTGTCGGCGTGTTTGGCAGCGTCGCGGTGCCGGGGCTCAGCGCCGGCGATTCCGAAGGGATCGTAATCCGCGTGGCGACGTCGGTGTTGCCGCCGATTCTCGGGGTGCTGCTGTTATGCGGCGCGTCGGCGATCATCGTGTCGACGGCGAACAGCTTCCTGCTGACCCCGGCTTCGGCGCTGATGCGGGATGTCTACCAGAAGTCGATCAATCCGGCGGCCACGGATCGGCAGATCCTGTTGCTGACCCGCATCTTCGTCGTGGTTCTGGGGGTGCTCGGCTTTGTGGCACTGAGGTTCTTCACGACGATTCTGGAAATGGCGCTCTGGGCCTACACGATGTATGGCGCCTCGATCACGCCTGCGCTGCTGGCCGCTTTCCTGTGGCCGCGCGTGACCCGCAGTGGCGGCGTTGCCTCGATCGCGGCGGGCATGGTCACGACCCTGGCGTGGGAAATCTACGCGCGGTCCGCCGGCGGTTATCCGTACGGCCTCGACACCGTCTATCCCGCGCTGGCGATGTCGCTGCTCGCGTTAGTCGGCGTCAGCCTGGCCAGCACGCCGCCGTCCGCCGCCGAACGCGCGACCATCTCCTGAACGATCGTCGCCGCGCATGGTGCTGCTGATTTCGACGTACGACCTCGGGCGTCAGCCATTCGGGCTGGCGTCGCCGGCCGCCTGGCTGCGTCGAGCGGGCCACGCGGTCCGCACCATCGATCTCTCTCGCGAGAGGATCGCGCCGGAGGACGTGGCGTCCGCACGCGTCATCGCGTTCTATCTGCCGATGCATACCGCCACGCGCCTCGCGATGCCCGTCATCGATCGCGTCCGCGCGTTGAACCCGGCAGCCGTCGTCTGCGCCTACGGTTTGTACGCTCCGTTGAACGCGACCCTGTTGCGCGCGCATGGCGTGTCAGCCGTATTGGGGCCTGAAGCGGAGCTCGACCTGGTCGCTCTCGCCTCCGGGTCTCGCGACATCGTTGGCGACCCGCCGGCGACTGGCCTCGCCCTTCCGAAATTGGATTTCATTGAGCCCGATCGGTCGACACTGCCTCGCCTCGAACGCTACGCGTCGCTGCAGATGCCGGACGGCAGCGTTCGGATCAGCGGCGCCACGGACGCGACGCGCGGGTGCAAGCATCGCTGCCGGCACTGTCCGATTGTCCCCGTGTACGACGGCCAGTTTCGCGTGGTGCCGGTCGACGTCGTGCTCGCGGACATCAGGACGCAGGTCGCGCAGGGGGCCGGCCACATCACGTTCAGCGACCCGGATTTCTTCAACGGACCGACGCATGCCAGACGAATCATCGAGGCGGTTCACCACGAGCACCCGGAGCTTTCATACGACGCGACAATCAAGGTCGAGCATCTGCTAGCGCATCGAGCGCTGCTGCCGATACTCGCCGAGACCGGTTGCCTGTTCGTGACCAGCGCCGTCGAGAGTGTCGATGACAATGTCCTGGCCAAGCTCGAGAAAGGGCATACGCGCGCCGATTTCATCGCCGCGGCACGGTTATGTCGGGAGGCCAACCTCACGCTGGTGCCCACCTTCGTGGCTTTCACGCCCTGGACCACCGTCGCCGGTTACATCGACCTGCTGCGCGTCGTCGCCGATCTCGATTTGGTTCCGAATGTCGCGCCCGTCCAATGGGGCATCCGCCTGCTCGTCACCTGGGAGTCGCGGCTCCTCGAGCTTCCTGACATCCGTGCGGTGATCGGCGCCTTCGACGCGCGCACGCTGACGTATCCATGGCGACACGAGGATGCGCGCGTCGATCTGCTGCAGCAGCAGATCATGGCAATCGCGGGCGTGAGTCGCGATCGAACGCGCGAAGACATCTTCGCGCAGGTTTGCGAGCTGGCTGGTTCCATCAGTCGGGATACGGAGCATTGCAATGTTCCGGCGGTGCTGCCGTCACGCGCGACGATCCCGTACTTGAACGAGCCCTGGTACTGTTGAGCGGAACCCACCGCAGAGCAGGTTGCTCTGGTGTGACAGGGGGCCAAGAGGCCAAGAGGCCAAGAGGCCAAGAGCCCAAGGGGCCAAGGGGCCAAGGCCGATGGGTCCAGAGGCCAAGGGGTTAATGGGCCAAGGGGCCGAAGGGCCAATGGGCCGATGGGCCGATGGGCCGATGGGCCGATGGGCCAAGGGGCTAATGGGCCAAGGGGCCAAGGGGACGAGGGGCCACGGGCTGTGATGCGATGAAGCGGGTGTTGCTCCTGGCCACGACGACGGGCTATCAGACGCGGATGTTTGCCGACGCGGCGCAACGGTTGGGTGTCGAGCTGAGATATGCGACCGATCGCTGCGATCAGCTCGACGATCCATGGCGGGACGGGGCGATCGCCGTGCGTTTTCATGAAGAGTGGCGCTCGGTCGACACGGTGCTCAAGGCGGTGGATCGCGATCCCGTCCACGCGATCATCGCGGTCGGCGATCGGCCGACGGTCATGGCGGCCTATCTGGCGCGCCTGCTGGGACTGCCGGGCCATTCGCCGGAAGCGGCCGCGGCGGCGCGCGACAAGCGACTGACGCGCGAGCGGTTGAAAACGGCGGGCCTGCCGTGTCCTGATTTCTTCGCGGTGCCAATCTCGACGGCTGCGGATACGCTCGTTAACCGCCTGATGTTTCCCGTGGTCATCAAGCCCACCGTGCTGTCGGCGAGCCGCGGCGTGATTCGCGCCGACGACCCGATCAGTTTTGCGACCGCTTTCGATCGCCTGCGGCGGCTGCTGTCGTCACCAGACGTGCGGGAGCAGCGCGATCCCGAGTCCGACATCGTTCAGATCGAAACGTTCGTCCCCGGCCGCGAATATGCCATCGAGGCGCTGCTCGATAACGGCGTCATGCGCACCCTGGCGATCTTCGATAAGCCGGATCCGCTGGATGGTCCGTTCTTCGAGGAAACGATCTACGTCACGCCGTCGCGCGCGACGACCGGCCTGCAGCAGCAGATCGAAACGACCGTCGCGGCAGCGGCGGCGGCGCTGGGTCTGCATCATGGTCCGATTCATGCGGAGTGCCGTGTCAACGGCCGCGGCGTGTTCGTGCTCGAAGTCGCGGCGAGGCCGATTGGCGGCCTGTGCGCGAAGGTGCTGCGCTTCACCGAAGAAGGCCGCACCGCCGCCGCGCCGATCGGCTTCGAGGAATTCCTGCTGCGCCATGCGCTCGGCGAGTCGATGGACGCATGGCAACGTGAAGCGGCGGCCGCCGCGGTGATGATGCTGCCGATCCCGCGCAGCGGCGTCTATCGGGGCGTCGATGGTGTGGACGACGCGCGCGCCGTGCCGTGCGTCGAGGAGATCGTGATGACCGCCAAGCCGGATCAACAGTTGCTGGCGTTACCGGAGGGAGCGAGTTATCTCGGATTCATCTTCGCAAGGGCGGCCGGGCCCGAGCAGGCCGAGCGCGCGGTGCGCGATGCACACGCGCGCTTGAAGTTCAGGATCGATCCGTTACTGCCGGTCGTCTGAGCCGCCCGCTACTTGGTCTGCTGCGGCACGAAATCGGGCGGCAGCGCCGACCCTTCGCCAAAGAAGAAGTCTTCCATCTGGCTGCGAATCAGCTCCTGGCCCTCTTTCTGCCACGGCATCAGGCGGTATTCATTGAGGATCATCTTCTGGCGATCCTCCCAGAGCTTCCACGCCTGCGCCGAGACGTTCTCGAAGATGCGCTGGCCGATCTCTCCCGGCCAGGGCGGCGCGTCGAGGCCGGGCAGCTCCTTCTGAAACTTCACGCATTTCACCGTGCGCCCGCTCTTGTTGCCAACCGATTCGTTCGGGCTCGGAGGCCCACCACACATTGCCATGGCTGAATTGTACCGGGAAGACACGCTTGCGGGAAGCGATCGTTGTCCGAAAGATGGCCGAGTGGCTATGCGCCCGGAATGGGTTCTTTCACGCGGCGCGGCTTGTAGACGTCGCAGTTCTCGCAGTTCCTCACGTCGAATTCGTAGCGGACAACCGGCCAGTACATCGGATGCGCGCAGTAGGCGAGCTCGCCGTCGACGATCGTGTGCAGTCCGAGATCCTCCGGGAAATCGCGCGTGCGACGGGCATACCAGCACGTCCGATGTCGCTCTTCCGCGTCCACGAGCGGATTGTAGCCGGAACGTGTACCTCTGGCGGAGAGGTATTCACCTCACCAGGCCACTCTCTTGCCGATCACTGTGTCGCGGGAACGTAGAAGTCATCCTGCTTGTAGGAGTGGCAGCGCCGATAGCCCCGGGCGGCCAGAAAATCCAGGATGTCGGTCCGCTTGGGTTCCTCGTCGTTATGCTCGATCGCCATCGAGCCGAATCGATACCGATCGAAGGGGATCCCCTTCAGCGCATCGAGCTCCGCGCCTTCGATATCGAGGCTGAGAAAATGGATGTAGGACGGTGCATCGGTCTTCTCGAGCACCTCGGCCAGCGTCACCGTCGTCAACTCCACCGCGGGGCTCTTCGCGGCTTCTTCCTTCCACTTGCCGAGCGTGTCGGCGATGCCGCCAAGACCCGAATGGGTGTGGAACTTGACGACCTGACCTGAGGCACTTGCTACCACTTCTCGCACCATCGTGCACGTGCGGTCTTCCATGTGGGTTGGGAAAGGATCGACACAGATCCCCCGCCAACCGCGCTCTTCGAGCGCTTTGGTGTTCGATCCGATGGTGCCGTGGCCCGATCCGACGTCCAGGAAGAAGCCGTCAGCAACATTCGGAAAGATTTTTTCGGTAACCCACTTGTCCTGGCCGATCTCGGATGGATAGGTCCGCGCGCCGATCGCCTCGCGCGCGGTCAGCGAGATCACGCTGAAAAACGGCAGATCACAGCACGCCTGGTTGACGGCGAACTGTTTCCGTATCTCGAACGCACGCGGGCTGTTAGCCATCACTGCGATTGCCGCGATGACGAGCAGCAGGACGGTCAGCCGTTTCAGCATGGCAGGTCGATCATGGCATTGAACCTGGTAATTCTGGAGCCCATCTGTAGCGGATCGATACACACCAGGTAAACCCTTACCTCATCTGACTGGCACGCGATTCGCTTGCTGGGGGCGACAGGTATAGGCGTACTTTCGACCAATGGGAGGTCACCGTGTTTGAAATTCGCAAGGCACGCCGGGGTTTTGCCTCGATGTCACCGGACAAGCAGCGCGAGATTGCCAGCAAGGGTGGGCGAGCCGCTCACGCCAAGGGTACTGCGCACGAATGGTCAGCTGAAGAAGCGCGTCGCGCCGGCCGCAAGGGCGGACAGGCGAGCCGCGGTGGTCGGGGAAAGTTGCCGACGGTAGCGTAACAGCCGCCGATTCAAAGAAAGCCCAATAGGAAACGGAAGAAGGTGGAGTTTACCCCCTCCGCGCTTCTTCCTTTTCCACTTGCACGCGTGCATCGTTGAAGCACGCACCTCCACCCAGATCCGAGAGCGTATCCGGCGTCAAGGCGTTGGTCGTGTAGCCATTGCCGGTATGCCGCCGCCACACGCCTTTCGGCATCGCGACCGTCCCCGCTTTCACCAGATGCGTCAGTCGCGCGTTGACGCGCACTTCGCCGAGCGCGTTCCACATCCGGATCGCATCGCCGTCTTCAATGCCGCGCGCCGCCGCATCGTCAGGATGCATTTCGAGCTGCACTTCCGGGCGCGATAGTTCGCCGAGCGTGGAGCTGATCGTTCGCTCGCTCGCCGGCGAGATCAAGGCGAGCGGGTAGTCGGCCGTCGCCGGATCATCCTGGTAGCCATACAGGCCTTTGGGAGCCTGCTTGTCGAGCGCCGCGGGGAACAGATCGACTTTGCGATCCTCGGTCTTCGGAAAGACGTCGACGAATTGAACGGGCCGGCCGCCGTGCGGCGCTCGCGCTTTCCAGTGCTCGCGCAGGTCGTCGCCGATCTGCTGGGGGAGGCTCGCGAGCACGGTAAGCATCGCATCGAGATCGTCTTCCGGATCGCCGTCAACGGTGAGATCGAGCCGCCGCGCCAGATCCATGAAGACGTCAGTGTTCGATCGCGATTCGCCGACGGAGTCGATCACCGGTTTGCCGAGCTGCAGCGTGATTGGGCCATAGCCGCGCGCGAAGTCGTAATGTTCGAGGAACGTGGTGGCCGGCAGGACGACGTCGGCATAGGCCGCGGTGTCGGTCATCACCTGATCGAAGACGACCGTAAACAAATCTTCCCGCTCCAGACCCTTGATGACGCGCTTTTGATCCGGCAGGATCGCCACCGGGTTGCAGTTGTAGACGAACAGCAGATTGATCGGCGACCCTTCCGGCTCGGTGAGGATGCGACCGACTTTGTTCATGTTGATCGCGCGGGTCGGCGGTTCCTGATCGGTGAGCCAGGTCCGATCGATGTCCCACGAGGCCGAATTGCTCATCGAATAGCCGCCGCCACGTACGCCGAACTTGCCGGCTACCGCCGGCAACGCCAGCACCGCGGCCGCGGCACTGCCGCCGTTGCGATTGCGTTCGAGACCCCATCCGCATTTCACCAGAGCGGGTGAGGCCTCGACGTAGCGCTCGGCAACCGCGCGCAGCACCGTCGCGTCGACGCCGCTGACGTCGGCGGCCCGCTCGAATGTCCACGGCTTTGCTTTATCACGCAGCGATGCCGCGCCGCGCGTATGCGCGTCGAGAAAGGCTTGGTTGGCGTGACCCTCCTCGAACAGGAATCGATGCAGCGCCAGGGCGACCGGCAAATCGGTGCCGGGCCGCACTGCGAGGTGCACGTCGGCCTGGCGCGCGATCCCGGTGGCGCGCGGATCGACCACGACGACAAAGGCGCCGTTCTCCCGCGCCTGTTTGAGATACGGCATCAGGTGGATGCCGGAAACCGTCGGATTGACGCCCCAGACAATGATCATCCTGGCGTCGGGATAATCCTCGTAGCTGACTGACGCCATCTTGCCGTAGAGGCCGAGATTGGCGGCACCGGTCGGGGCGGCACAAACGGTGCGCAACAGCCGCGACGTTCCGAAACGGCGAAACACGATCGCGTCCGCGTAATCCTGCGTCAGAAAACCGTTCGACCCGCCGTAACACAAGGGCAGGATGGTGTCGGCGCCACCCGACGCCTTCGCCGCCTGCATCTTCTCTGCAATCAAATCGAGCGCATCGTCCCAGGTCACGCGCTTGAACAGGCCTGAACCTTTCGTGCCACGGCGGACCGCGGGATAGAGCAGGCGATCGTCACCATAAACACGTTCAGGAAATCTCCGGACCTTGGCGCAGATGTATCCGCTCGTGATGTGATTTTCTTCGGAGCCGTCGATCTTGATGACGCGCCCGCCGCGCACCGTCACGTCGACGGTGCACGCATCCGGGCAATCGAGCGGGCACGCGGTCGTGACGACGGACTCTGGTGGCGCGACGCCGGGCTTGGGCATGCACTTAGAATAGAGGAGATGCCAGGCCTCCCCCAAGTGATCATCATTGGCGGCGGCTTTGCGGGACTAGACGCCGCGCGGCGGCTGCGCAAGGTGCCATGCGACGTGACCCTCGTCGATCGGCACAATCATCACGTGTTTCAGCCGTTGCTGTATCAGGTTGCGACGGCCGGCCTGTCCCCCGGTGACATTGCGTCTCCGATCCGCTGGATTCTCCGCAAACAGCAGCGGCTTCGCGTCCTGCTCGCCACTGTCGAGCGCATCGATTCGGCGGCGAAACGCGTGCATCTCGACGGTGGCGCCGTGCTGCGCTACGACTACCTGATCGTCGCTCCCGGTGCGACGCACTCGTATTTCGGCCGCGACGAGTGGAGCGCGATCGCGCCGGGCCTCAAGACGCTGGACGATGCGCTCGCGATCCGGCGAAAGCTGCTGCTGGCGTTCGAGGAAGCGGAGCGCGAGCCGAATCCCGTTTATCAGCGGCGGCTGCTGACGTTCGTGATCATCGGCGGCGGACCGACCGGCGTGGAAATGGCCGGCGCACTCGCCGAGATCGCGCGACATTCGCTGCGACAGGAGTTCGACGAAGTTGATCCCGCGATCGCCCGCATCTTGCTGATCGAGGCCGGGCCATCGATCCTGCCATCGTTTCCCGATGCTCTCCGCGCCTCTGCTCGACGCGCGCTGCGGCGCCTGGGTGTCGATGTCAGGGAAGGGAAGGCCGTGACCGCCGTTGAGGACGGCGCGGTGTGGATCGGCGACGAACGGATCGAGGCCGGCACGATCTTGTGGGCCGCCGGCGTCGCTGCGTCACCACTGGCGCGCGATTTAGGGCCGAACCTCGATCGCGCCGGGCGCGTCATCGTCGATGCCGACTTGTCGGTGCCCGGCCACCCCGGGGTGTTCGCCGCGGGTGACATCGCGTCCTTCTCGCATCAGTCGGGAAAGCCGCTACCCGGGGTCGCGCAGGTCGCCAAGCAACAAGGCCGTCATGCCGCAGCCAACATCGCACGGTTGATCGCCGGGGAGCCGACCAAGCCTTTTCGCTACATCGACCCCGGCAACATGGCCACGATCGGGCGTAACGCAGCGATCGCCGACTTCGGATTTCTGCGCGTCTCCGGTTACCTCGGATGGTTGCTGTGGCTGTTCGTGCACATCATGTTCCTGATCGGCTTCAGGAACCGCGCGTCCGTCCTGCTGCAATGGGGCGCGGCGTATCTCACCCACCAACGCAGCGTGCGTCTGATTACACGGAACCAGCCATAGGTGGCTGACAACTCGTGCGAACACGGTCCGCGCGCGTCTTGGGTACGAATGTTCTTCATGCCTTGCGGCTCTTGTCGCGTCTCTCATGGAGAAGAGTCTCTTCGTGCCCTTCGTGTCCTTCGTGGCTAGCAGCGATAGTAACGAACTACACTGTGCGTGGAGAGGACCCCATGCTCAGAGCTATGACGATTGGCGCCGCGCTGGCGATGACAATGGCGGCGGTGTATGCCCAGAACGTGCCGACGGCAACCTGCCAAGGCTGCCCGGCCACCTACATCTCGAACGAAGAGCTGCAGGCGTACTTGAAACGAGCGATCGCACGCAGTCAGATCGACCAGCAGGTGCGATCGGTCGACATCGGCAAGAGCGGCGTGGCGATCGGGATGGTGCATCGCACCAGGCTGGATAAGCCGCAGGCCAACTCCGTCGCCGAGCACGATCAAGTGAGCGAGGTGTACCACGTCATCTCGGGAGCCGCGACGCTCGTCACCGGCCCGGACCTCGTCAACGCGCAGCGCCGTCCGGCGACTAACGAGAACGTGCGGCTGCTCAATGGGCCGGGAAGCAATGCCGAGTCGATTCGCAACGGCGCGACGCATCAGTTGAAGGCGGGCGACGCGATCATCATCCCTGCGGGTACGGGCCACTGGTTTACGAAGATCGACGATCACATCACCTACCTGATGATCCGGATTGACCCGGATAAGGTCGTGCCGCTGAAGGACGAAGCGGCGTCTAAAGCCTACCTGTCGGGCCAATAACTGGTATTCTCCTGACCTCGGGAGAGCAGATTCACGTGTACGCCGGAGCCGCGGTCGGACCCTACCGGGTTGTTCGCCAGCTCGGTGCTGGTGGCATGGGCGTTGTGTGGCTGGCCGAAGACACCCGCCTCAATCGAAAGGTCGCGTTGAAGATGGTGAAGGCGGCTGACGCCGACACCACCGACGGGCGAGAACGGCTGATGCGCGAAGCGCGCGCCGCCGCCGCTCTGAATCATCCGCACATCGCCGCCGTCCATGACGTGCTCGATCTCGCCGGGCAGGTCGTCGTGGTATTCGAGTACGTCGAAGGCGAAACGCTGTCGGCGCGGCTGCACGACGGGCCGCTCTCCGTTGCCGAGGCGGTTGAAGTGACGTGGCAGCTCGCCGATGCGCTGGCCGCGGCCCACGCACACGGCATCATTCATCGCGATTTGAAACCGTCGAACGTCGTACTGGGGCCGGACTTCCGTGCCAAGGTGCTGGACTTCGGCATCGCCCGCATGGTGCCGGCGGGCGCGGACACCTCGGGAAGTGCGGCGGGAACGATCGGCGTCGGCCTCGTCGGCACCCCGGGCTACGCCGCGCCGGAGCAGTACCTGTCGCGCCATGTCGACGGCCGCGCCGATCTGTACGCGCTCGGCGTCATCATGTTCGAGATGATCGCGGGACGCCGCCCCTTCCCTGGCGACGACGCGGTGACCCTCGCCACCTCGATTCTTCGAGATGATGCGCCGAATCTGTCGTCGCTTGGTGCGCGGGTGCCGCCGGCGCTCGAGTCGCTGATCGGCAGCCTGCTGCAACGCGATGCGGCAAAGCGCCCCGCCTCGGCCGAAGACGTGCTGGTTGCGTTGAGTCCGCTGAGGGACACCGAAACCTCGCCACTGGCGCGACGAACGCTGCCGCTTCGCCGCCGCGTGCCGACGGGGATGCTGGTTGCCGCGATCCTGACCCTGGCGATTCTTGCCGCGATCGTCGCGCGTCTTCAGATCAACGAGCGGCGCCTGGGGCCCGACGCGCCCGTCGTCGCCGTGCTGCCGCTGCAGAACATGAGCGGTGACGCGGCCAATGACTATCTCGGCGCCGGGCTGGCCGAAAGTCTGATCACGAGTCTTGCCGGCGTGCCACGGGTGACGGTGCTGTCACGATCCGCGGTGGAGGAGAGCCGCCAGCAAAATCCGGATCGTGCCAGCTTCGTTCGTTCGCTTGACGCCAGCTACATCGTCTCCGGATCGGTGCAGGCGGTCGCGGACCAATTGCGCGTCACCTTGAATCTCGAACGGCCTGATGCGTCGGTCGCCTGGGGCAAGACCGTCGAGGCGCCCGCACGCGACTTGTTCGCGCTGCAGACGCGCCTCGCCAGCGAACTGACCAGCGCGATTGCCGATCACACGCCGTCGGGCGAGCTGGCCGCGCCAGCGGCGCCGATCACCAGCAGCGACGCCGCGCAGCTGGCGTATTGGAAAGGCCGCGCGCTGCTCGACCGGCGCGAGTTGACGGGGAACGCGCGCGCCGCCATGGCGGAATTCGAGCGCGCGCTCGTCGCGGATCCGAAATTCGCGAGCGCGCATGGCGGCCTTGCCGAATCGCAGTGGGCGATCTACCAGCTCACCAACGACAAGGTGTGGGCGGAGCGCGCGATGGCGTCGACGCGCGCGGCGATTGCGCTCGAGCCCGATCGACCCGGCGTCCGCTACATTGCCGCGCTGACCGCGTTTCGCCTGGGCGACCACGCCACGGCGCAGGCCGAGCTGAAACGCGCGCTCGAACTCCAGCCGACCTACGAAGACGCGATTCGGCTCAATGGCGCCGTGCTGATGCGTCAAGGCGACATCGACGCCGGCCTCGCCGAATTCCGCAAGGTGATGGCAATGCGGCCGAACGCGGTCGCTGTCTACAACGACATGGGCGTCGAGCTGTTCAACGCGTCACGCTTCGAAGAAGCGCTCCAGGCATTCGACAAAGCCATTGCGCTGTCGCCGGGGTCGGCGATCGTCTTGAGCCGGGCCGGCGCCGCCGCACAAGCGCTCGGCGATAACCAGCGCGCGCTGTCATATTACGAGCAGGCCAACGCCATTCAGCCACGCGCGGATACGTTTTCGAATATCGGCACCATCCAATACACGATCGGCGACTATGCCAAGGCCGCGGCCGCGTACGAAGGCTCGTTGTTGATTCGGCCGGTCAGCGCGATCACGCACCGTAATCTCGGCGATGCCTACACGCATCTCGGGCGGAAAGACGATGCCCGGCGCGCCTACCTGCGCGCCGTCGAGCAGGCTCAGGAAGAGGTTGCTCTCGGACCATCGAACGCCAGGGCCATCGCGCGGCTGGCCGTGTATCAAGCGAAGGCCGGTGACGACGCCGCCGCGATGCGCAGCATCAAACGGGCGATGACGTTGGCCGCCGACGATCAACAGGTGCTGCAGCGCGCCGCCGTCGTGCATGCGCTGGCCGATCGCACCGGCCCCGCGATCGATGCGATCACGCAGGCCATCGCCAAAGGGTATTCACGGCGTCTGATCGCAGAGGATGAGGACTTTGCGCGACTTCGACCCATTCCGCGTTTTGCGGCAATGGTCTCAACGGAGCTGAGGTGACACGATGAGCAAGAAGAGGGGCAAGCCGGCGGCCGGCAAGACGCCAACGCGGCGCACGGCCAGAAAGGCCGTCTCGCGTCCGCGCACTGTGGCGCGCTCGGCAGAGACGGCAGGCGGCCGCACCATCATCGCGACGATTGTGCTGTTTCGCACCGAGCGCGGCAACCGCATCCGCACCTCGCCCCAGCGGCTTTACGCGAACCCCGGGGACCACGTCGAGTGGAACGTCGTGAACCTGATCGATGGCAGCGACGTCCCCGTCACCATCTCGTGGCCCGACGGCGGCCCCTGGGGCAAGGCGCCGATCGAAATTCGCAGCTGGGAGCGCAAGCCGTTCGGCAACGCGCCCGCGGGCCGCTACAAGTACGTGGTGAGCGCCATGGGTGCTCAGGAAGATCCGGAAATCGAGCTTCCCGAAGGCAATTAACGCCGCTCGGGTCGCAACACGCGGCCGGCCAGCGCCGTCGCAAACCGGCCGTTCCGCCGCACCACCTCGCCGTTGACGATGATGTCGTCAAAGCCTTCGGCGAGCTGATGCGGCTTGTCGTAGGTGGCCGCGTCGTTCACCTTCGCGGGGTCGAAAATCAGGATGTCGGCGAAGGCGCCGGTGCGCAGCTGGCCGCGATCCTTCAAACCGAAGACGGTGGCCGGCAGCGTCGTCATCGAGCGAATTGCGCTGGAAATGTCGATGGCGCGCCGCTCGTAAACGTAGCGTTTTAACTTGCGTGCAAACGCGCCGTACGCGCGCGGGTGCGGCACGCCTTCGCCCATCGGTACCAGATCGCCGTCGGTGCACGTCATCGTCCACGGCTGTTGCATGATGCTTTCGATGTCGGCTTCGGACATGTTGAAAGACACCAGGCTGGCGTCGCCCTTCTCGAGCAGCTGCAATGCGTATTCTTCCGGCGCGACGCCGGCCTTTGCGGCGAGCTCCGACAGGCGCCGGCCTTCGAACGCCGGCTCGACGCTGTAGCGGCTGATCATCAACGTCTCGGCGCCGCCACGGCGCGCAATGTTCGTCTTGACCTGCTCGCGAATCTCGGCCCGCAGCTCGCCGGTCATCCGCTTGAGCATCGCGTCGCGGCCGCCGACCTGCGCCGAGCGCGGCATCAGCGCGCCGACGATGCCGGTGCCGCTGGCTTCGTAGGGGTATTGATCCGCAAAGACCTGCACGCCGCGCTGGCGTGCCGCCTCGATCCGCTCGATCAGCGTGCGCGACAACCCCCAGCTGGCCGGGCCGAGCGCTTTCATGTGCGACACGACACCGATCACGCCGGCCTGCTCGGCGATGTCGATGACTTCCTGCACGGCGGCGACCACGCCGACGGTGTAGTCGGACTCGTCGCGAATGTGACTGCTGTAAACGCCGCCGAAGGGCGCCGTTGCCCTGGCCATCGCGATCACTTCCGACGTCTTCGAATAGCTGCCGGGCGCATAGTAAAGGCCGCTCGACAACCCGACACCGCCGTCGGCCATGCCTTTGCGGGCCAGCTCCACCATCTTCGCGAGCTCCGACGGATCGGGGTCACGATCGCTCATCGCCATCACCTCGCGGCGGATCGCGCCATGGGGCACGAATAGCGCGACGTTGGTGCCGATGCGCTGCTTCTCGTAGATGGCGCGTTGCGCAGCCAGATCGACCGGCCCGCCGCCATCCGGATTGACGAACACGGTGGTCAGGCCCTGCGCGAGCAGCGGCTGGCCGTGCTTGAGTTCTTCGGTCGCGAGCCCACCACCGGCGTGCGAATGCACGTCGATAAATCCCGGCGTCACGTAGCGATCGGCGGCATCGATCACGGTCTTGGCTGTCGCACCCGGCAGCGCGCCCATCGCGGTGATGCGATCGCCGGTGATGCCGATGTCGGCGCGATACCACGGATTGCCGGTGCCGTCGAGTACCCGTCCGTTGCGAATCAGGATGTCGAACGCCGCCGGTTGCCAAGATGCCAATGGTGCCAAAGGTGCCAAAGGTGCCAGGAATGCCAGGAGTACCAACCGAATGCCCACGCCCATGGCAGGCATTCTAACTGGCTACGGACGGCTGAGGGCTGAAGGCTGAAGGCCGACAGCTGCCTAAAGCGTCTTCACGTACCGAACGTATTCGCCGCCGAATCCGCGACGCTCGTAGAGCGCACGTGCGCGGGCGTTGGTGACCAGCGCGCTCAGCGTCAACCGATCCGAGCCGCGATGCCGCGCCCAGTCCGCGCAGGCGTCGAGCAGGGCCGAGCCGACGCCTTTGCCTTCGGCCGATTTGGCGACGGCGAGGACCGACAGATGGGCATGCGGACGTTCGTTGAAGTAATCGACGAGCGTGACGAGGTAGGCGACCCCAGATGGCGTGCCGTCGATCTCCGCGATCAGCATGGCTTCGTCTGGCTGGGCGTCAGGTGCTGCAGCGGCGGCGTCTGCGCCGTTGGCATCGAACCACGCTTCCAGTGCGCGTCGATCGCCTTGGATCAGCTCCGCCTTCGAGCGGTGCGCCGGCGCCTCGAACCCGTCAACCAGCCGCTGTGCGAGATCGAGCACGAACCGGCGATCCTGCGGCACCGCCGGGCGAATCCGAATGGTCACTTCTCACCACCGCGTGTCGACATCAGCTGTGAACGGCGGACTCGGGATGATCGGTTCTCTTCGCGTATTTCGCCTCGACGTACTCGTCGAGCAGCCGGTGAAACGCGTGAGCCAACTCGTCATACGTACCCTTGAGCGTCGTCGCATGCACGCCGTCGATGAAGACCGGGCAGTTCGGCGCTTCGCCCGTGCCCGGCAGCGAGATGCCGATGTTCGCGGCTTTCGATTCGCCGGGCCCGTTGACCACGCACCCCATGACCGCCAGCGTCAACGTCTCGACGCCTTCGTATTTCTGTTTCCACTCAGGCATGCGGTCGCGGACGTAGCCCTGCACCGCCTCCGCGAGCTCCTGGAAGGTCGTGCTGGTCGTGCGGCCGCACCCCGGACAGGCGGTGACGCTCGGCGCAAACGTGCGTATGCCCAGCGCCTGCAGCAATTCGCACGCCGCGTAGACTTCTTCGCGGCGATCTCCACCGGGCCGCGGTGTCAGCGACACGCGGATCGTGTCCCCGATGCCTTCGTTGAGCAGTACGCCCATGGCCGACGCCGACCAGACCAGCCCTTTCGTGCCCATGCCGGCTTCGGTCAGCCCGAGGTGCAGCGGCTGGTCGGTCTGCCGCGCCAGCGCGCGGTAGACGTCGATCAAATGCCGCGGCCGCGACACCTTGCACGAGATGATGATCTGGTCCTTGCGAAGGCCTGTCTCGATCGCCAGCTCGGTGGACTGGAGTGCCGACAGCACCATGCATTCGTTGATGATGTCGTCAGAGTCCTTGCCGAGGCCGCGATCGGTGTTCTCCTGCATCTTCGCCATCACCAGCTCCTGGTTCAGGGAGCCGCCGTTGACGCCGATGCGCACGGGCTTGCCGTGATCGATTGCGACCTGGCAGATCGTCGCAAACTGTTCATCGCGGCGTTTGCCCGTTCCGACGTTGCCGGGGTTGATCCGGTACTTGTCGAGCGCTGCCGCGCACTCGGGATAACGGGTCAGCAGCAGATGACCGTTGTAGTGGAAATCGCCAATCAGCGGCGCCGTGCAGCCGGCGTCGAGCATGCGCTGTTTGATCTCCGGCACCGCCGCCGCTGCTTCAGGCAGATTGACGGTGACCCGGACCATCTCGGATCCCGCCTGCCATAATTCCACGCACTGACGTGCGGTCGCCTGCGCATCGGCGGTGTCGGTCATCGTCATCGATTGCACGACGACGGGTGCGCCGCCGCCGACGGTGACGTGACCGACTCGCACGCCGACAGTGCGATGGCGTTTGTGAACGTTCAGCAACTAGTCTTCCTTCCAGTCCGCATCGAGCAGCGACCGCTTGATCTCATCGCCGCGAAACATCGCGAGCTCCAGCGTCTCGTAATTCTCGACGCGGTCCATTTCGTCGTTGGCGAAAAAGGCCACGGTATACGGCGGTCCCCCGGGCAGAACCACCGCATGCGAGCGATCGCGCGTGCTCGGTCGGAACAGCCGCCAGAGCACCGTGGTGCCCGGCGCATCCATATGATTAGGATACAGCCTTCGGCCTTCAGCCTTCGGCAGCTATCAGCTATCAGCTGTCAGCGTTCAGTCTTCAGTTGGTCAGTTTCGCGGGCGGCGGCGTAGAGGGCCGTCAACGTCACGATGGCGCGACGGCTTTCGGCCAGGGTCACGACTGGTGGCGCGCCGTCGAGGACGCTGCGCTCGAAATTTTGAATCTCGCGCACGAATAGTTCCGGCGACCCGGGCACCTCGACGCGTTCGACGTGACCCTGGCGTTCGAGCTCGAGCGTCTCGAGCGGCCCGGGACGAAACGGGTTCGGCACCGTCAGCGCGCCGTCACTGCCGACCACTTCGAGCCACGTCCGATACGGCGCGCGAAAGCCGGCGTAGATGTTCGCCGTCGCCCCTTCGTCGAACCGCAGCATGCCCATGAATTCCTCGTCGACCCCGGCGGGATGCCAGTGCGCAGTACCGAACACCATCTTCGGCTCGTGGCCCATGATCAGTTGCGCGTAGGTCACCGGGTAACCGCCGACGTCCCACAGCGCGCCGCCACCGAGCGATGCGTCGAGGCGGATGTTCACCGACGCATCCAGCGCGAACGTGAACCCTGAAACCACCGCCCGCACGGTGCCGATCGCGCCGTCGGCGAGCAGCCCGAGCACCCGCGCCGTCAGCGGCTCGTGACGATACATGAAGCCTTCTTCGACGACGACCCCGGCCGCGGCGGCCGCCGCCGCGATCCGGTCGACGTCGGCCGCGTCGAGCGCGATCGGTTTCTCGCAGAGCACATGCTTGCCGGCGGCAATCGCGGCCAGCGTCCATTCGACGTGCTGCGTATTCGGCAGGGGGATGTAAACAGCGTCGATGCCGCGATCGCTGAGCAGCGTCTCGTAGCCGACGACGGCGCGGGGGATGGACCATTCGGCGGCATAGGATTGCGCGTGGCCGCGATCGCGGCTCGCGACGGCCACCACCTCGCTTCGTCCCGCCACGCGCATTGCCGGTATGACCCGGCGGTTGATGCGAGCCGTTCCGAGGATGCCCCAGCGGATCACTGTGCGTTCCTCACGATTCGTCTTCAGCCTTCAGCCTTCGGCCTTCAGCGCTTCGGCCTTCAGCCCTCGGCCTTCAACTTGGCGAGCATGCGGCGGTTGAACTCCTCCGACTGTCCGCGTGGGATCGACAGCGTTTTCCAGTCTTTGCCGCGCAGGTGCTTGGCCAGCAGCAGGATTTGATACGCATGGCCGGAGTAGTGCGCGACCTGCCGCGAGATCGCCTTGTATACCGAATGCGGCTCGCCGCGGATGATCACGGTTCGCTGCAAGTCCGCGTCCGTCAACGGCGTCAGCGCATCCCACACGCACTGCCAGCCATGTTCCCACTCCGCCAGCAGCTCGGCGCGCGTCTGTCCCGGATCCTCGAATTCTCGATCGCGCATCCGATCGGGCTTCTCGCCGTCCTCGGTCAGGAAGTTGATCCACCGTGACCGCATGTTGCCGGCCATGTGGCGCATCAGCACCGCGACGCTGTTGGCGTCAGGATCGATCGCGACGTGCAGCTGCTCGTCGGACAGCTGTTCAATCGACTTGTCGGCCAGCTTCTTGGTTTTCTGCAGCTCGTCGAGCGCCACCGAGAGAATTGGAGAGTCAGTAGCCATGGGCGATCACCAGGATGCCTCAGAGGATACCGTGCCGGACGGCAAAGGCGAGAGGAATCAGAACGAACGCGTGAACAGCGCGGTAATGGCTTTCCGGGCGGGATCGGTGATCATGCGCGTGCCGGTGCCCGTGAAGTGGATGTGCTGAATGACCGGCTCGTCGCTGCCGGTGCGGGCATTCCAGGCGGCGGCCTCGCCATCCCACGTGAACCAGCCGTTCTTGTCCTGGTCGAACACGTGCAGCGGCTTGTTGCACAACTTGGCGAACTCGGCCCCCCAGCCGGTGCCGCCGCGCACCGTCTGATCGGGCTGGATCGCGCCGATCACGTAGATCTCCTGCCCGTGGTTGATCTGATACCAGATGCTCTGCAGGATTTTGCGAAACGTCGGGGTGTCGGGATAGCGGCGGTTCATCAGCTTCGAGACATACGCGAGACTGACTTCGCCGGCAGCGAGCTCTTCGTGATTGAGCACACGCAGACCGCGGGTGCGCACCGGCTTGTGGCCATCGAACGAGAAGTTGACCTCCTCGACGCCAAAACTTTCGGCGCACGCGCCGAACGCCGCCTCCGCGCCGTGCGCGCCACCGCTGAACAAGATGACGTCTTCGCGCTTCATCATCGATGGGTTGCTGTCGCTATTCTTTGTCTTCGGGTCCGTCGGGCGTGTCGACGGCGTCCGGGGCATCCGCTACGTCCACGTCCGGATCCTCGTGTTTCATGAAGTCCGGCGTGATGTCGATCGAGTCGTCGTCGTCAGTGCCGTCGAGATCGTACATGCGACCGGTGAACTTGGTGGGGATCGGCCCGCGAGGTTTCTCGTCGTTCTTCTTGAACGGCTTCTTCTTGTCTTTCGGAGGCGCGGGTGGACCAAAGTCCTTCTGCCGCGCGTGCCCGGGGCCGTCGGCGCCCGGCCGCGGCGGGCCGCCGTAGCCGCCGGGTCGCGGACCACCGAAGCCACCGCCACCGCCGAAGCCACCACCACCGCCGAACCCGCCCGGACGCGGTGCGCCGTATCCGCCGGGACGCGGCGGACCGCCGGGTCCGCGATCCTCGCGCGCGCGCGCTTCGCTGACCGCGAGGGGACGCCCCATGAACAACTGGCCGTCGAACTGCTTGATGGCCGCCTCCGCTTCGGTACGTTCGGCGTACTCGACGAACGCGAAGCCTCGCGCGCGGCCGGTCTCGCGATCGAGCGGCCGGACGATCTGCGTCGGCTTGCCGACTTGCGCGAAATGCGTACGCAGGTCGTCTTCGGTTGCTTGGTAAGGCAAGTTGCCTACGAACAATCTGACTGGTGGCACGGTTGAACTCTAGCGATAAGCGGCTGAGGGCACTATGGGGTTGGAGAACGTTTCCCGTCGATCAATGGTGGGTGTCCGCTTCTTTGGGCGAAGCTTAACAAATCTCCCACATCGTCACAAGCCCTCGATTTGCGCCTTGATGGCGTCCAACCTCAGCTTGAGCATCTCGCGGTGCGCAGGCTTGCACGCGGCGGACATCTCCGCCTGGGTCTGCGCGAGCGCCAGTTCGAGACCGGCTCTGCGACCCTCCCGTGCGCGCTCCTCGGCCGAGAGCGCCGGCCGAACAACGCGCGCACGCTGCGCTTCTTCCTGCTGTGATTCGACCGACTTGCTCTCGAAACCGCGAGCCATACCTTCGACCATAGCAGAAACCGCGCCAACCGACGCGGCTGATGGCGAACCGGCGTCCATTTGGCTAAAATAAGCGGCGTTCCTAGCGGGGTAGATCAGGAAATCGCCATCTCTTGGATCGCCAGATCTCAAGATCTCCAGATCACGAGATCTCAAGATCAGATCACGAGATCACGAGATCACCAGATCGCGAGATTCCCCTAGCCCCTACTCGATGGTGCGCCTCGCACACCATCGTGGAGGTCACGCGAGCAACGCTAGGAGTGTCTCTCATGACGCGCTTTCTCTCGATCACCCCGAATCTTCTCGTCAAGGACATCAACAGGAGTGTGGCGTTCTACCGCGACGTGCTCGGTTTCCAGACGGGCGAGACCGTTCCCGACCGGGAGCCGTTCGTCTTCGTGTGGATGAAACGTGACGAGGTGTCGGTGTTTCTGAACGATCCCAGCGCCGTCGCCGAGGATTTACCGGCGGTGCAGGGACGGCAGCCCGGTGGAACCAACACGATGTTCTTCATCATCAGTGATGTCGACGGCTATCACGCCGACGTGGCGCCGAAGGCCACGGTCGTCATGCCTCTGAAAACGCAGTTCTACGGCATGCGCGAGTTCGCGGTGACGGATCCCGACGGCCACCTCATCACCTTCGCGGAACGCGTCGCTGCCGCTGGCGATCCCGACGCTTCCTGATCGCGCGCGGCACGAGTGATCTTCGTTCCCTTGCTCTTGATTCTGGCGGGCACGCAAGCTGTGCCCGCCAATGCTTCGCCGGATCGCGTTGCCGAATGGCAGGTCGCGGCGGGCTTTGCGCGGAGCGTCAGCCTGCTGCAGTCGGCAGCGGGGCGCACCTACGCGCTGGGGACGGTTGGGTGGGGGCGCGAGCTGACCGACGATCTCGCCCTGGGCCCGTTCCGCGGGCGCTTCGCCTGGGCGATCGAGGCCACCCCGGTGTTCGTGCAGTTCGAGCCGGCCCGGATCTACGGCGTCGGCTTCGCGCCGCTGGTGTGGCGCTGGAATTTCCCGGCCCAGCCGAAATGGTCCGCGTTTGCCGAGCTCTCGATGGGCGGTCTGTGGACGACGGATCGGATTCCGGAAGACACCGCCCGCGTCAACTTCACGGCCCACTGGGGCGGCGGCATTCGCGTCCGCCAGCGCGATCGTCACTCGCTGCTGCTGGCGTATCGCTTTCAGCATTTCTCCAACGGCAATCAGTTCAGCGCGAACCCGGGCGTGAACAGCCATGTGGTGTTGGCCGGTTGGTCGCGCCGCTAGCGTGGGGCAGCCACGCCGCGGCTATCTCTCGTAGCTCTCTCTCTTTGCCGACGCCGACAGCTTCACCAGATAGCGCAGCGGGTCGTCGCGGAACATCGTTCGCAGTTCGGTGAGGCTTCTGGCGCCGCCGTAGCTGATCGACGAGCACAGGTGCTTGAGGATGTCGTGAATGATCGGCCGTACCGATCCGCGCGCCGGCACGCTGACTTCCGTGCCCTCGGCGCCAATCGCTTCGAGATCGATGACTTCGTCGTCTTCCACATCGAGGCGATCGCGGATCGCCTGGATGGACGCCATGCCGCGCAGGACCTTGAACGGCACCTTCACCGACCGTTGCTGGTCCGGCAACAGCACCGGTTTCTGGACGACGTCGCCTGGCGTCTCTTCGGTGCCGGCGAACATGCTGCCCAGCATGACGGTGTCGCCGCCGAAGAGCAAAGCTTCGAGGATCGCACCGTGGCGCTTGATGCCGCCATCGGCGATCAACGGCACGTCCGCCCGGGAGGCGCGCCGGCACTCGTAGAGCGCCTGCAGCTGCGGTACGCCGAAACTGGTCGTTAACCGCGTCGTGCACCCGCCGCCCGGGCCGATGCCGACCTTGATCGCGTTGACGCCACGCTCGGCGAGGAACGTCACGCCGTCGGCGGTGGCGACATTGCCCGCGACCAGCTCGACATCCGGAAACCGCTTCCTGAACGCGGCGATCGCGCGGTCCATCACGACCGAATGGCCGTGCGCGATGTCGATCACGATGACGTCGACGTGCGCCTTGACCAGCTCTTCGGCCCGCTCGATGAAATCGCCGGTCGCGCCAATCGCCGCGCCGACCCGAAGCCGTCCGTGCGCGTCGCGCGTCGCGAAGGGCAGCCGCTCCTGGCGGCGGATGTCCTTTGCGGTGATCAGGCCGATCAGCGTGCCCTGGTCATCGACGAGCGGCAGCTTCTTGATCTTCCGTTCGACCATCATCCGTTCGGCGACCGTCAGGGTCAGCTCGCCGGTGCCGGTGACGAGGGCCTCCACCGGCGTCATCCGCGTCGCCACCGTGCCTTCACGCGTGTTGACGAACCGCACATCGCGCTCGGTCAGGAGCCCTTTCAGACGCCGCGCGCCGTCGATTACAACCAGCGTGCCGGCGCGGCGGCGGCGCATGATCGCGACCGCTTCGGACAGCGGCGTCTCGGGAGTGACCGAGTACGGATCGCGGATGATGATGTGTTGCATCCGCTTGACCTTACCGACCTCACGGACCTGCGGCTCGATGTCGCCATTGCGGAATCCGCGGTCGATGATGCCAAGCCCGCCTTCCTCCGCCTGCACGATTGCCATCGGAGCGCGCGTGACGGTGTCCATGTTGGCCGACACCAATGGCCGCTGCAGCGTGATGTGAGTCGAAAAGCGGCTCGACAGGTCGATGACGGCCGGGTCGCGGCGCTCGATCACGCTGTGCTGTGGGCGCAAGAGAAAGTCGTCGAAGGTTGCGCCGCGCACGAGATCGGCAAGCGCATCAAAGGCCGAGGCCATGACGCTACTTTACGGTATCTTTAGTGACGTTCCATGCAACTCGCGTTCGATTTCACCGCGGACTCGGCCCGCCCGGTCAGTGGCGGAGGCGGGACCGTATTCACCCGCCATCGTCGGGCGCGCCGCTACATTCTTCGCGTGCTCGACGACGGCACCATACGCGTTACCTTGCCGCGCTGGGGGTCGAAGCGCGACGCGCAGGCGTTTGTGGCGCGCAGCAGC
>Ga0196963_10000746_pt1 | contig 25774 bp, 24 predicted proteins | sample S1_5metaG_FD_148600 | JGI IMG/M metagenome (GOLD analysis project Ga0196963, IMG submission 148600) | Soil microbial communities from Anza Borrego desert, Southern California, United States - S1_5 | ecosystem: Environmental > Terrestrial > Soil > Desert | place: USA: California | collected...
CGTTTCTGGTGCTAACACCCTCACACTTCAAGTGGTGTGGTATCAGGACGGGAACTGCCCGCCTCAGCGCACCTTCCGCGCCCGGGCCAGCAACGCCGCGGGCGTCGCGAACTACAGCGATCCGGTGACCGTCGACTCGCTGCAGCCGCACGACTTCAACGGAGACGGCGACATCGGCACCGACGCCGACATCGAGGCGTTCTTCGCGTGCCTGGGCGGCGACTGCTGCCCCACCTGCGGGAGCATCGACTACAACAACGACGGCGACATCGGAACCGACGCGGACATCGAGTCGTTCTTCAGGGTGCTTGGCGGAGGGCCCTGCTGACAGGTCGTGGGATGATGCTCAGCCGCCGCGGACCTTTTTGATCACCCCCGCAATGGCCGCTACGACTACGCCGATCAGGGCGAACGCGACGATCCGGCCTGTCGCGTACCCCAGCCGCTCGGCCTTGTCGACCTCGGATCCGCCGCCGGGCGTGAACTGCTTGTCGGGCGCGAAACGGAAGGTCGCGAGCATCTCATCGAACTTGGGCTGGTCGGCCCCCAGTTGCCCGGCGGACGAGTAGCAGTTGAACTGCACGATCTTGTCGGCGCCCAGGTAGCCGTACGTGGCACATTCGAGCGACAGCCCGTTGGTGCTGATCGTGCCGGTGCGGACGAACCGGGCGTGCGATGGCTCAACCCTGATGGGGTCGAAGTGGAAGTTGCCCGCCATCCGCCGCTTGACCCGCTCCTCGGCCTCGCGGGCAAGCTCCGAGTTGGCCGCGCGTTGGATGTTCTCGTAGCTCATGCCCTTGAAGTGGTTGTCCTGCAGTTGCACGAGGATGTACGGCGTGCCGATGCCCGAGGGCGAGCGCGAGAAGCCGGCGACGTACTTGAAGCCGCTGCTGCCCACGGCGCCCTGGGCCGCGGCGTTCATGTCGGCGACCTGATCGAAAGGAATCAGGTGCCAGCCCTCGGGCGCCGTAAACGACCACGAGCGGGTCTCGGAGGCGTACTCCTGCTGGGCCACAGCGCCGCTGGTAAGGCTAACCACGAGAGCAAGACAGAGACACGCAATCAGGCGCATACCGCCCCCCTTTCTTTGCACACAGACTACCCGCACGCAGCACACCTTGTCCGGGACCTCCGACGCCGTCAGTCGCGGAAGATCAGCTTGATGATCCCCGCGGCGATGATCGCTCCGAGAAGGCCCAGTCCACCAAAGCCGAAACGCCGGTACCGCCATCCGCCGCTGCTGCTCGAACTGCTCCTCGACTGCGACTTGTACGGCTCGTCCGAGTAGCCCTCGAAGGGCCCGCCCGCGCTGGAGGATGCGGGCACCAGCTTCGCCTCGGGGCTGAACGAGAACGTGTTCACGAACTCGTCGAACGACGCCTCGGCGCGGCTGCCGCTGCTCACCAGGTCCGCACACTCAAACCGCACGATCTGGTTCTTGCCCAGGTAGGCGTAGATGCGGATGTTGACCGGCTCGCCCTTGTCGTTGTTCTTCTCGACGCTGGTGAAGGCCCGCATGCGGCTGGGGTCCAGCGTCGCCGGGCGGTTCAGGCCTGCGTCGATCATGAACAGCTTGCGGGCCTCGTCCAGGTCCGATGTCGGCGCGCCGTCGCTCAGCCCCGCGTCCAGGTCCTCCAGCGTGAGGCCGCTCATGTCCACGTTCGCGGTGGTGATCAGCACGCGCGGGTAGGCCATCGTGTTCATCGCGCCCCTGGTGAAGCCGATGAGGTACTTGGTGGGCGAGTTGGGGTACTGCTCGCGGAGCTTGGCGGTCTGGGCCCTCACGGCCTCGCTGCCGATCATGTTCCAGCCGTCGGGGGCCGTGAACTTCCAGGTCTTGCTCTCGGATGCGAACTCCTGCTGGGCGTGCGCACGCGCGACGCCAAGCAGCAAGGCGAGACACAGCAGAATGCGGACGGCTGCCTGCATGGAGCACCCCCGATGCACGCCCGAACGGGCGGCTGACAGGTGCGCAGGCTACAGGGTGCCGCATGCTCATGCAACGGGATTTCGGATGACCTCTGTCTAGATTCGCGCGAAGAGGACACTGGCATCTGCGGCGGGGTGAAACTCGCAGCCGCCGGCCACGGCCGCGGGGATAAGCAGCGTGTCACCGGCGTTGACCGATTGCGGCTGCCCACCGCCCGGCAAGGCGAGCCGTCCCGTGCCGCGGAGCACCATCAGAACCGTGCACCGTGCATCGCCCAGCCGCGCGGGCGTGCCGCCCTGTGGCTGCCACACCTCGAAAAACTCAGTTCTGAGCACCTCGCCCGCGTTCATCTGCACCGGCGTGGGCGCCGGGCCGAAGTCGATGCACGCGAGGCTCTGCTCGATGTGCAGCTCGCGCCCGGTTCGGCCCCAGTCGAACACGCGGAACGTCGTATCGCTGGGCGTCTGCACCTCCGCAACCAGCACGCCCGCGCCCAGCGCGTGCACCGTGCCGCTGGGCAGGTTGTGGCACTCCCCCACCACCGCCGGGACGCTCACCAGGTCATCCACGACGCTTCCGTCCCGGATGTGGCTCGCGAACGCCTCGCGGGTGACGCCTGGCTTCACGCCCTTGTAGATCACGCTCCCCGGCTCGGCGTCGAGGATGTACCAGCACTCGGTCTTGAGCTTCGCGCCCGCGTGCTTCGCGGCGTACGCGGGGCTGGGGTGCACCTGCACCGACAGGTTCTCGCGCGCGTCGAGGAACTTCACCAGCAGCGGGAACGAGCCGTCCATGAGGCGCGCCGGCCCCAGCAGCTGCTCACCCCACAACGCCACCACATCGTGCAGCGTCTTCCCCGCCAGCGGCCCGTTGCGGATCACCGACCGCACGCTCCCCCCGCCTGCGCCCGAGGCCGATGTGGCCGCGAGGTCGGCGACCTCCCAGCTCTCCCCAATCTTCTCGCCAGCCTTCACCTGCTTACCAAACCGCGCGAGCCGATCACCGCCCCACACCTTGGGCATTAGCACAGGCTCGAACAGCAGCGGGTAAGGCGCGGCATGGCTCACAAAGGTTCTCCTCAAAGCGGAAAGCGGAAACCGGAAGGCGGAACGTTTATCCGCCCTCCGATTTCCGCTTTCCGGTTTCCGACTTCCGCTTTCAGTACGCCCGCTGCTCCGTCGACAGGCCGCTGATGCGTGCATCGAAGCACACGCGGTCGCCCACGATGCCCTGCACGTCGGAGATGAACCGCTTGCGCTGCGCCTTCACCTCGCGGGCCAGCACGATCAGCTCGTCCCCGGGCACCACCGGCGAGCGGAACGCCGCGTTCTCGATTCGCAGGAACGCCACCAGCGTGGGCGTGGGCTTGCGGGTGATGAACAGGTAGCAGCCCAGCTGCGCCGCCGTCTCGATCATCAGCACGCCGGGGAACATGGGCTTGCCGGGAAAGTGCCCCGGCACCCAGAACTCGTCGTGCTTGATGCGCCGGCGGGCGACGCCCTGCGTCTTGTCCTCGTTGCACCAGATGACCTCGTCGAGCATGGTCATGACGCCGCGGTGCGGGATCCACTGCTCGATCTGTTCGCGCGTGGCGTGCACCGCGCTCAGGTCGATGGCGCTGACGTCAAACAGCAGCTTGGAGGGCGCTGACGTCTGCTCGCCAGAATCGCTCTCAGCTGGTCTTGTCAGGGACATTCCGCAACTCCAGGATCTTCTCGCGCACCATCTGGGCCGTGTTCTTCACATCCTGCATGGTCTGGCGCGCCCGGGTGCCCGCGGCCTTGTTGCCGCCCGCGGCCTTCTTGATGTCGTCCTCAGCCTCCAGCACCAGCTTCTTCAGCTTTTCATACTCTTCCATGGCGGTCCCTTTCCGGTGATGCTCCACAAGCTGGACTACTGACACACTGTCGCCCGAGATCGGCCCGCCTGCCACCCGAAACCGGCTGGCAGGCCTGCTGAACGATACGACACCGCCCGGCCCACTCTCCGGCATCCTACCCGAAACTGCTGCAATTCACCGGCTGGCCTGGGGCAGGAACCGCTCGATCACCTCGAGGGCCGCGTGTAAGTACTTGGGGTTTCCCTCTCTATCGACAAGCGCCGGGGCGCAGGCCGCCATTAGTACTCGGCGGACCACCGCCAGGTCGCCGTAGCTTTCATCCGTCGGCAACCCACGCTCTCGCCGGAACTTAGCGAGGCAAGACAACGGCTTCACCCCGTGCAGCAGCTCGGTATGCCCCCAGTACTGCCGCTCCAGGTACAGCGCGTCCTCGACCCAGTGGCCCGGGTGAACGAGCGCTAAGTCCACCAGCACGCAGCCGTTGCGCCCCTCCGGCCCCAGCCCGTCCGGCAGCCGGCGACGCAGCGCGTTGCCGGGGTGGAGGTCGCCGTGGCACCAGGCGTTCACGTTCCGCCCTTCCCACTTGGCGATCAGCGTGGGGAGGCACTTCTGCACCTTCTTGAGCACGTCGTTCCACTTTTGTGCATCGGCCAGGTGGCCCACCTTTGCCGCGGCCCGGGCGTGCTCGATGGTCACGTGCCAGGTGGGCGTGGGCGGGCGCGGGCCGAGGTTCTCGCACGCCATCGCGCACTTCTGGAAGTCCGCGGCCGCGGCGAGCAGATCGACCACCGCCTGCTCGGTGAAGTTCGTCGTCAGCGTCGGCCCGTGCAGGCGCTCGACAATGATCCAGCCCAGGTCGTACCCGTTGAGCTGCGTGCCCGAGGCAACCACGCGCGGCGTCGGCAGGCACAGCGCCCGCGCCTCGTTCCACTCGCCCTCGCCCACCCGCCCCAGGGCCGTGGTCCAGCGGTACTCAAGGGGGCCGACGGGGAGCTTCACCAGCACGCCGATGGTGGTGCCGTCCTCGAGGCGCCAGGTCGAGAAGCCGGTAGCCGCGCCGCCGCGCTGCCAGGGCGCGCTGAACCACTCGATGGGGCCGAGGCGGCCGTTGCACTGCTTGTGGAGGACCGGGTCAAGGGCGATGGCAAGGTCGTGGTTGTCGCCACCACTGGGCGGAGCGTTGTGCTCCGCGACGACGGGCTGCCCGGTGACGACACCGCCCTCGTTCATCTGCCAGAAGGATACATCAGGGCCGCCGGTGGCACGAACGTCTTCTGATCTGGTGTGCTGATTTTGGCGGTTCCCGGATCAGTTACCTGACCTGAGTTGGGCGGAGCCTGACCCAAGGTCGGGTCGTGCAACCCCCTGGCCTTAGGTGGTTCCCTTGTAAAGGGCTATGAGCTGCTCCAGGCTCAGCGACTCGGCCCGGTCGGTGGGCTGCACGCCCGCCGGCCACGCCCGCTCACGACCCAGCACCGCACCCAGCTGCTTCCGCCGCTTCTCGAACAGGGCCTGCACGAAGGTGCCCAGCCCCCGCGCGTCGTCGATCAGCGGGCGCTCTCGCCGCACCAGTGACACCATCGCGCTCGTGACATCCGGACGCGGCCAGAAGCACTCGGGCGGCAGCTTCGCCACCGTCTCCACGTGAGCGGTCACCTGGGCGATGATGCTGAGCGTGCCGTAGTCCTTGCTGCCGGGTTTGGCCGCGAGCCGATCGGCGACCTCGCGCTGGATGGTGACGAACAGGCCGCGGCAGTTGGGGTGATCGGTGAGCAGCACGCTCATCACGGGCGTCGCCGCGCCGTAGGGGAGGTTCGACACGAGCGTGAACGTGCCGGGGCCAAGCGCCTCGACGATGGCCGGCGCGAGCGTGCGCTTGTCGGCGAGGCAGTCGCCCTCGACCAACGTGAAGCCCGCGGCGTCCTTGAAGTGCTCCCGCAGGTGCGCGGCAAGCCCCCGATCGATCTCAGCCGCCACCACCCGGCAGCCCCGCGCGACCAGCTCCTCGGTGAGCGCCCCCGTCCCGGGGCCAACCTCCAGCACCGCATCCCCCGCCTTCACCCCCGCGGCGTCCACCAGCTTGCGAATGAGGTTGTGGTCCAGCAGGAAGTTCTGCCCGAACATCTTCTGCGGCGACAGCCCGCGCGTTTCGAGGATGCGCTTGATGTCGGCAAGGGTCTGCACGCCGACAGGGTACGGGTGAAGTCGCGACCACGTATCCTGCACCGATGTCGAACGGGCGGATCTACCTCCTTGCCCTGCTGGTCTGGGCCGCTACCGGCGCGGCTTTCGCCATCCAGGAGAAGCGCTCCGTCGGCGAGTTCGCCGTCGCCATGATGGTGAACCTGGTAGCGCTGACCCCGATGCTGCTGCTGGGCGGTGCTGTGCTTGGCGTCAAGGGCAGCCGCCCCGCCCTCGTCGCTACAACCCTGAGCGGTTGGATCGGCGGCACTACAGCCCTCGCCCTTGCCTCGCAGGGCGTCATCCCTGGTGTTGAGCTGGGCGGCTTCTACTGGATGACCGGTCTGCTTGCGATCTGGGTCATGGCCATGCTCGCCGGCGGCCTGGGCCTCCTCGTCGGCAGCCACATCGAGCCCAAGCCGCCCCCGTCCCACCTCTGCCTCAAGTGCGGCTACGACCGGCGCGGCCTTGCGAGCGACGCGAAGTGCCCGGAGTGCGGCGCCTGACGCACCGCAGCCCACCCAAACAACCGGCGCTCTTTGTCCAGTAGACTTCGTGGCATGGACCAGGCGCAGGTCGAGACATTGCTCCAGGTCGTCAGCGAGGCCCGGTCGCTCCCGCCGGCTGACTGGAAGTCGTTCGTGGCCTCGCGGTGCGGCAAGCAGCCGTCGGTGGTTGACGCCGCGCTGCGGCTGCTCGCGGGCGAACCGCCGGGTGAGTCGGTCAGCGTGTCCAGGCCGCTGCCCGAGCGTGTCAAACTCGGCGGGACCACGTACACCATCGGCCCGCGCCTGGGCGGCGGCGGCAACGGCGTGGTCTACGAGGCGACGGCGGTCGATTCCGGTGAGACCGTCGCCATCAAGACCGTCCGCAACCTCGCCTCGCCCGAGATGATCGACCGCCTCCGCATCGAGGCCCGCGCCCTCCAGGCGTTCCGCCACCCCGGCATCGTCCGCTTCAAGGGCGTCGAGGTGTGGGACTCGCCCGAAGGACCCGTGCCGACCATCATCATGGAGCGGCTGCATGGCCTCACCCTCCAGCGCTTCGTCAAGGACCTTGGCCTCACCTTCGAGCAGCGGATCGCGCTACTGGGCGGGATCCTGAGGGCGGTCGCGGCGGTGCACGGCAACGGCATGGTGCACCGCGACCTCAAACCCGACAACATCGTCATCGTTTGCCCGGCGGCCAAGCCCGGACTTCGCGGTGAGGGACTCCAGCAGGCGCTCACTGATGCTCAGCCCAAACTGCTCGACTTCGGCCTCGTACGGGGCGACACGGCGGCGGAATTGTCCGCCGGCACCTACCCCGGCCAGATCATGGGCACCATCCGCTACATGAGCCCCGAGCAGTGGGAAGGGCGCGGCTGCATCGCTGATTCGCGGTCGGACGTGTTCAGCCTCGGCGTCATCCTCGCGGAGGTGGTGAGCGGCTATGAGCCCGACCGCCACGCCTACTCGCGTCCTGCGTGGGAGACGCACCGCAGCACCGCGACGCTCATTCCCGAGCGGCTCACCGGCCTTCGTGCGGTGGTGCGGCGCGCCACTGAGTATGACCCGGCGGTGCGCTATGCCGATGCGGGGGAACTCCATCGCGCTTTGATGGAGGCATTCCGGGCCGACTTCCCAGGCGCTCAAGAACCCGGCCCTGTTGCCGCGCACCGTGCTTCCAATCGTCGGCCCTGGCTGGTGGCGGCGCTGACAAGCACGGCGGCCACCCTGATTGCGTTCTCGGTTTGGCGCTATCAGAGAGCGCCGCTCCTCACCACCGCAGACCCGCAGCCCGCAGCTCCCAAGGGAGCAGTCAAGGCGGCGCCGCCAATGCCCACTCCGGAGGACCTCTCACGCACGGAGGCCGAAGGCTGCTTCGCTCGCCTACGGCGCGCACTGTCAGAGGACGGCACAGTCAAGGCGTCAGTCCTTGCGCAGATGGCCCGCACGGCGTTCGCCGAACAACGACCACTCGAAGCCCGGCACATGTACGGCCTGCTCGCCGCGCATTACGCGGGTGCGCGCGCCGGGTGGCGCCCGGCATACTCCGACCTGCAGGTGGCCCTCTGCGATCGCGAGATCGGGCGCATCTCAGCCGCGTTGGCCGCGGCCGTGCCGGCGCGGTCGCCGCTCCAGGCCGCACTCGCGGAGCCGTCCCTCCTGGAAACCGACGCAGAGGTCATCCGCGCCGCACTCGCCGACATCGACCGCCTCATGAGCGAGCCCCGCGATCTGACTCACGCCGATGATGGCGACCGCAGGCTGCAAGCCTTTGCGGACCGCTTGCAGGAACTGCTGCTGCAATCCTCCACAACCGTCCGTATACTCGCGGACGATTGAAAGGAGGGGGCGGATGACCAGTTGCTTGCCGCGCATGTTCGGGGTTGCTTCTCTGGCTCTGAGCGCAATGATCGCGCCGGCGCTGCGCGCGCAGGACGGCGGCCAGCCGACAACCAGGCTCGCCGAGACCGCCGTCTTTGAGCTCACAGTCACGTACGACACCGACATCGTCGCGCAGCCCATCCAGCCCGGGTTCCTCGTCGGGCCTTCCGGCGTCGGCATCACAAGCTACAACGCGCTGCACACCGCCCGCGCCGCCAAGGCCCGCTTCCTGCACCAGCCCGACGTGTACTACAAGGTCGAACTGATGACCGCCGAGCCCGGTCGCGACCTCGCGCTCGTGAAGCTCTCGCCCATGAAGGAGGAGTCGCCCGCGATCGAGGTCTTCCTGCCGCTCGCGCCCGGCGAACTCAAGGACCGCCAGCCCGTGTGGACCCTGATCTCTTCGAGCTACCCCGATGAGATCAAGGCCAAGGCTGGCATCGCCGACATCGTGCACGAGAAGCTCAACCCCAACCCCCGGATCAACCCGCAGGGCCAGGAGGAGATCGAGCCATTCGTCGCGCCGGGCTGGATCTACAGCACGCTCCAGCAGAACCGCACGCACTCCGGCTGCCCACTGGTCGATGATCAGGGCCGCCTCGTGGGCATCAACGTGTGGTCCTGGCCCTCAGCCGCGGCCCGCCCGGTGGGGCTGACGCAGAACTCTGTTGACGATCTGCTGAAGAAGTATCGGGAGGAGACGGAGCGGGCCAAGGCTAAGGGCGAGGGCCCGCCCATGATGCCCATCACCGCCGCGCGGTCCAAGTACCGCGAGCAGAAGCTGATCGGCAGTGTCTTCCCGCGCCTCAACTGGCCCGCTGTCGCCGGCAAGGGTGCGGAAGCCACAGCCCTCGCGGGCAACTTCGCGAGCTCCCTCACCTGCAACCTGTGCAAGGGCAAGGGCACCATCACCGAGCGCGGGATTATCCCGAAGGAGAAGGCCGGTGGCCGCTTGCGGCAAGGGCGCGAGGAGGTGCGCAACAAGAAGTGCCCTGAGTGCGAGGGCTCCAAGGTCATCGACGCTGAGAAGATCTGGGCCAAGTCGGCCCGCGTCGCCCGTGCGATCGCTTCCCTGGACCCTGCCGACGAGCAGCACCGCAAGGTGCTTGACAAGCTCGCCGAATCCGCGGCCGAAGTGCACCGTCTGAACGGCGCCGAGTTTAGCAAGCGGCTCAAGGCCCAGGCGCGCGAGCAGCTGAATCCGCGAAGCGTGCAGCGCGGCGAGGCCGTGATGTTCATCGGCGCTCTCCAGGCAGCGGACCTGCAGAACTGGGACAAGGAGGTTGAGCGGATCTCCGTGTCGTGGGACAACCGCGCGGGCCTGCTGGCGGTTGCACCCGCGTGCCCGCAGATCGACCGCGGTCAGCAGGCGCTGTTCGTCGGCGTCGTCAGCGGCTTCGTCACCGGACGTCGCGGCGATCAGTGGGTCGTGCTGGAACGGGTCTCCGGCGTGCCCCTCCACGCCCGCTGACCCGTCTCACCACTGCCCGTCCAGAATCTTCTCCACCGCCACCGCCACCCCATCCTCGCGGTTGCTGAGCGTGTGCCGCTGCGCAACCGCGCGCACGCTCTCCACCGCGTTGCCCATCGCGACGCCCAGGGCCGCGTGCCTGACCATGGAGACGTCGTTCACCTCGTCGCCGATGGCGGCGATGCGGTCCGCGCGCAGGCCCAGCTTCTTGGCCACCATGCTCACCGCCGACCACTTGTTGGCGCCGATATCGAACAGCTCCAGCACGTGCAGCACCTCGCCGCCCGCGCGGCTGGCGTGGTCGGGCGCCACGACCGCCGAGAAGCTGTGGATGCACGCGCGGTCGCCGCACACGCCAGCGAGGTCGTCCTTGATCTGCAACATGCGGCCGGAAAGCCCGCACGCGCCCACGCGCACGGTGTGCTCGGGATGGTCGTCCTCGTGGAGCTCGTGCACCTCGCGCACCCGCACGTTCATCGCGCCGAACCACCACTCGGTGACCGGGTCGAGCGGCAGGCGCTGGCGGCCGCGCACCACGAGGTAGTCATACCCCGCGGCCACCGGGTCCTTGAGCACCAGCGCTGGGTGCTCATGCTCGATCAGCCGCTGCACGGTGCTGGCAACGAGGCGCTGGTCGATCGCGAAGCGGTGCACGGTGCCGCCGCTCACCGGGTCGGCGATGATCGCCCCGCCCGCGACCACGACCGGATCGACCTGCGCGATCTGCTCCAGCACGTGTCGGCACTCAACGAGCCCGCGCCCCGTGCACACCGCCACGCGCAGCCCGGCCTCGCGGGCGTTCCGCAGCGCCGCCTTGTTCCGCTCCGACACCCGCCCCTGCGGGTCCAGCAGCGTGCCATCAAGATCGATCGCGAGCAGGTCGTACTTCACGGGCGATGGTACCCGCTGCTACTGCGGCTCGGGCATCACACCCAGCGTGATGGCGTTCTTGCCCTGCCGCTTGCTCGCCAGGGCCCGCTTGTCGGCCTCGCGCTGCAGGTCCTCGACGGTCAGCCCGTCCCACGGGAACGTGGCCAGGCCGCCCGACACCGTGAGCGCGCCCTGCGCCAGCCCCGCCATCTTGGGGAACTTGTGCTGCTGCACCTTCTGCTGGAAGCGCTGGGCGATGTCGAACACCGAGCTGGGGTGCTGGCTGCCGCCCACGCGCGGGCCCTCGGGCTCGTAGAAGATCACGGCGAACTCGTCGCCGCCGATGCGGCACACGCGGTCGGTGGGGCGGATCGTGCTCCGCATCAGCTTCACCGTCTCGCGGAGGATCTCGTCGCCCGCCTCGTGCCCGTAGCGGTCGTTGTACGTCTTGAAGTCGTCGATGTCGAAGACCATCACGGTGACGTTGCGGCGGGCGCCGCGGGCCTGCTCGATCGCCGACGCCAGGAACCGCTCGAAGTAGCGGCGGTTGTACGCGCCCGTGAGGGCGTCGGTGAAGGCCGCGGTCTTCAGCTGGTTCTGCTGGTCGCGGAGGCGCAGCCACGAGCCCAGCCAGCGCGCCTGCAGCGCCACCAGGGCCTTGTCCTCGCAGCGGGTGCGGATCTCGCCGTAGACCTGCCCCTCGAACGCGACGACCGCGCCCTCGGTCGCGACCCCCTCAGCCACCTGCACGAACTCGGCGGTGTCGTCACCCAGCCGCTCTCGCAGCATCATCACCGCCGGCGGCAGGATGTCCTTGCCCCGGATGAGCTGCTGCACGAGCTCGAGGTCGCCGCCGGTGGTGATCTCGCCCGCTCCCTGCATTACGCCCGCAGCCTTCGTCGCTGCTGCGTCGGCCTTGGCGGCCACGACAGGCGCCGCCGCCTTGGGCGCCGCGTCCGTCTCCGGCGTGGGGGCATCGGCCTGGAGCAGCGGCCCGCTCAGCAGAACCGGGCGGGGCGTGTGGCCATTGGCTTCGGTCGCTGGCTCGCCCCGGACGAACCGGCGCACCTCATCGCCCGGCATGTCCGGCGAGAGCGAGCCATCAAAGCCCTGCACGCCGCCGTCCTTGGTGGACGCGAGCACCACGACCTTGGGCTCGGCGTTCTTCAGGCCGGTCACGAACTCGCCGACCTCGCCCTTGGTGCCCAAAGCCTTGAGCGTGTCGGGCGACACCACGACGACGCTCCGCGCCGCCATCTCCTCATCCCACGAAGAGGCCAGCTCCGCCACCGCCTCCAGGGGCGTGCTCACGCGGACCAGCTCGATCTCCGGGTCAAGCCGCAGCGCGGCGTCCAGTCCGGTGCGCCCCACCAGGATCACCCGCACGCTCTGGCCGTTCTCGACGCTCACTCCACGCTCCAATCCGCCCTCCGGGCGGCTGCCGTTCGTCAGCATCCGTGGCTCCGGCGTGCCCCGTTGGCACGCGGCGGTCTCCGACCGCTCCGATCAATTCTGTCCTTTGTCCGGCTCAATGGCGAGCAGCATGGACAACTCTTCGTCGGTGAGGGCGTGCCCGGGCCGCGCGTCCCGCATTTCCGCCGCCGCACCCGCCCCGTGGAGCGGGTTATCAGACATGAGAGCCCCATCCTCGCCCGCTGCCGCGGGGATTCCCGGGCCCTCGCCCGCCAGCTTCAGCCGCGGGCCGTTCATCTTTACGGTCCGCGTGGCCGCGGGATCGCCCACGATCGTGCTATCCGCCCCCGCGACGCCCACGCGCGGCTCGGGCTCCGGCCCGCCGTCGAGCCAACCCTTGGGCTTCTTGACCCACGCGCTGCGCTCCTCGGCGGTGACGGCGCGGATCCGCTCGGCCGGCGAGGACTCGTACGCCCACAGCACCGCCTGCGGCGCGTAGCGCTCGACGATGTCGAGCACCTCGCCGATGTCGGGCAGCTGCTTGGGCTCCACGATCAGCAGCACGTGGGCGAGGCCGGAAAGCTCGCCCACCGCGCGGGCGCGGCAGAGCTCCACCATCGCGTCGAACTCGTTGCGGACGTGCACGCCGATGCAACCGGCCGTCACCAGCGCGCGTTCCAGCTGCGCGGGAATCGCCGAGCCCTTCGCCCGCCACACCACACACCGTGCCTTGGTCGCCTGCGCCTCCATGGGGGCGAGTGTACCGAGTCGCGCAAAAACTACCAGCCGCGGGAGGCTCCGCCGGCGACCGAAACGCCCCGATTTGCGGCCCTGGACTTCAAGAAGCGTGTGTTAGCTGTCTCTGCCTGTCGATTGGGCGGCCCGCTCGGGGGAACACGGGCTATCGCCGCGGGATTGCGCAACCTCGCCGCCTACTTCGTCACCTGCGCCCGCGAAATGAAGTCGTCCGCCCGCAGCACCGTGATGCCGGTCATGTTCACCAGCGTCTCGGCCTGCACCACCGGCTCGACCTCCGGGCCCGGACGGGGCGGCAGCGCGGCCGACGTGCGGTGGTGCTTGATGAACAGCATCTGATCCTGCACCACGCCGATGACCTTGTCCATCTCCTGCTCGGCCTGCTCCATCTGCCGCACCACCACCTTCAGGCGGTCCTTGAAGTCGTTGAGGTTTCGGCGGCTCTCCTGCCGCAGTGTCTCGTCGGCGTAGTCCTCGACCTCGCGCCCCCACTGGTCGAAGAACTCGCGCCCCGTCTCCTCCATACGGTCGCGCCGGAGCTTGGCCGTGTGGTACCGCGACTCGCACGTCGCGAGCATGCGACGGACGAGGTCGTAGGCCTCCTGCGGCTCCGCGCCGGTCCAGGCCTTGCGCCTCACCGCCCGCAGGGTGTCGACAATCTGGTCGGTCGCAGCACTGTGAGCGTCGCGGGCCGAGGTCACCTGCCGCACCAGCACCTCCATCCGGTTGCGGCTGAAGGCGTCAAAGCGCGCGGGCTGGCGGTCGGTGACGCAGGACGCGAGCGGCAGCACGGAACCCAGGGCCAGGACGAGGATGAGCCGGCGGATCATCGCTTGAGCGTACCACGCTCAAAGCCACGGCTCAGCACGCCCCCCCGCCCAGCACGCGGAAGAAGCTCTCAATGTCCTGATCCGTTCCGGCGTCGCCGTCGCCGTTGAAGTCCGCCGACAGGCAGCGTGGGCAGCAGTGACCCCCGATGCAGGCGAAGAACGCCTCGATGTCCTGGTCCGTGCCCGTGTCGCCGTCCTGGTTGAAGTCGGCGTCGCAGATGTAGGTGCAGCCGAGGATCACGCCAAAGTAGTCCGCACGGACCCTGTTGGGGGAGGTACTCGCGCCCATGAAGCTAAAAACGCCCGACAGGTACAGCGCACGTCGGCCCTGAAACCGGAAGCTCGCGGACGAGTAGGGCGCCATCGCGGATTCGATCTGCACCCATGCGCCATTCTGCCACCTGTAGCCGTGCCCCTGAGGTGTATCCAGGAGGGCGTACACGGTGGCGCCGCTGCCATCGTCGTGCACCACCAGGTGGCCTACGTCCCTGGTCACGTCGCCTCCGCCGCCGTAGGTCCAGGCCCCCGACCGATATCGCGCCAGGCGAGTCTGGCTCACGCTCTGGGCCGACCTCACGATCGCGTAGATGGCAGCGCCTGTGCCGTCATCGAACACCTGCACTCCGTACCCGCCGGTCGCGCTCAGGCCGGGGATCACCTGCCACGCATCACCAACTAGACGGTAGATGCCGCTGTTCGGCGCCCCGGTGACAGCTGCGAGGATGAGTTGACGTTGACCGTTTTCTTCCCAGACAGCGAGGTCGCGGTACAGCAACGAAGTTGGCGACAGGTTGCCGGGCGGTACTGACGGCAGTCGCGTCCAGGTGTCGCCGTCAAGCCTCCACACGCCAGAGATCATCCCGCTCGCTAACAGGTACAGCTTCTCACCTTCACCCGATGCATCCAGTACCTTCAGGCGGTATTGGCCATTGAGCGAGATGCCGGAACTCAACGGCTGGCCGACCGAGGACCATTGCTGACCGTCCCACCGGATCACCGAGTTTGGGAAAGGCGGCGTGCCCGGCGAGGCCTGCCAGTTGCCCACCAGAGCCGCGTACAGCTTCGGCCCGCTTCCGTCGTCGAAGATGGTTAGCTCCAGCGGCGTCGAGGTACTCGCGGAAGCGCCCTCGTTCCAGAGCCATGCCCCAACCGCGCGCCAGCGCTCACCATCGAACGACGCGATGCCCCGCACCGCCTCGTTCCCAGCAGTGATCATCCGACCAATGGCATAAAGCCGCTCGCCCTCTCCGATGTTACCCACCACCATGGACTCTGCATACGTAGCGAGCCCCAGCCCGACATCGTTGATTCCTTCCAGGTTCGCGCCGTCGTACCACGCGAGCCCGGGGGCGCTGGGATGGGTTCCCTGAGTCAGGGACACAAGGAGGCGTGCCGTGGGGCCGGACTGGTCGACCATCCATACTCGCTCGACGCGATGACCGAGCGAAGTCCACTGCGCGCCGTCCCAGCGCTTCAGGACCCGGTCGATTGTGGCATGAACCGCGGGCACGCCACCGACGGTGAACGACGCGGCATCGCCTACATACGTGCTCGCAGGCGCCGAGGTGTCGACACCCATCGACTGCCACTCACCATCCCTGAACAGCGCCACGTTGCGGGCGTTCGTGCCGCCAGGATTCGAGAACAAACCTGCAACGTACAGCGCGCGTCCACCAGTGCCGGGCGTATCCACCGAAGCAAGCGACGACACCGCGCCCACGAAGTCCTGCACGACGGACACGCTTGCGCCGTCCCAGCGGCACAGGTTGCCCGGCTCGGTGGCGGAAGCCAAAGTCTCGTATGTTCCGATATATAGGCGCGGCCCCCCTGCCTCGGTGTGAGACTCGAGTATTCCGTTTGCGAACGGAACACCGGCGCCCACGGCCGACCACGTGCTCCCGTTGTAGCGCGCCAGGTTGTTCGCAGGGACTGCGGAGACTCCCTGGAACGAGCCGTGGATGTAGAGCTGCGGTCCGGTCCCATCGTCGTGCACAGTCATGTCACTGACGTAGGTCGATGGCCCGTCCAGACCCGCGAACGGCCACCAGGTGCTGCCCGTCCATACCGCTATTTTTAATGCGACAGGCTCGCCGGGCACCTGGGAGAAACCGCCCGCGATGTAGATCTCCTCTGGTCGAGGGCCAGACCCGTCGGGGTCGTAAGCCGTAATCGCCTTCACGGCGCCAACAACGCCCGGACCGATTGTCGCCCAGCCGTCGGCGGTCTTCCGTGCGGGAGAGCGGAGGGTCTCATTCCGCAAGCGCGTGAAGGTGCCACCAATCAGCATCTCGGGGCCCGAACCCAGGTTGGCGAACGCGATGCAGGAAAGACTCTCGTTCGCCGGGAAGTGCCCGCCGCCCAGCTCGCTGTAGTAGAAGCCTTGGGCGTACGCAGGCGTGCACTGGCCGCTAGCCTGCACCCCGAAGCCAGCCAACACCGCGACCGCAAGCCGAACCATCTTGTGCCAATGCTGCATGGATATACCTCCGGTCCCGGAGGTGTACCGGTGCTTTACCCGGAGGTTGCAGATTTCCATCGCCCGGTCTTCTGAGCAATCAGATCGCTAACGGGCGACTCCCGGCCCGATCCGCAGCATCCCCTCCAGCACCGCCCCGCGCTCCACCACAATCTCCGGAGCCTCGAAGTCCCCCTTCACCCGCGCGGTCTTGCCCAGATACACCGTTCCGTAGCTCACCACCTTGGCCTCGACCGCGCCCAGGATGTCCACGCCCTGGCACGCCTCGATCTGGCGGGTCACCGCGCGCCCCTTCTTCTCGATGAGCACCTTGCCGCACGTGGTCAGCTTGCCCGCAAAGCCCGAGTCGCGGACCAGCAGATCGTCCAGGATCAGCCCGCGGTGGCACAACGGGCAACTCGCCGAGCGGGCCGCCATCGGCACCGTCAGCTCGCCCTTGCAGTGGTAGCACCGGACCGGACGCCCGGGCACTGATTCCTTCGGGGGCATCTCCGTCCCCTTTCCGGCTTACCGCGACGGCGGCACGGCCGTGGCCAGCCAGTCGCCCGTCTGCGGTGCGCCGTTATGGCCGTTGGACTCCATCCAATCGCCCGTGCGCGGCTTCCTCGTGATCGTCGGCTTGGGCTCGGCCAGCCTCTCGCTCTGGGCCGCGGCCGGGCGGGTCGTGCTCAGTGCGTCAGGACCAACCACGCAGCGGCCCACGAAGGTGGCGCCCTGCGCCACCGCGAGCTCCGCGGCCGTGACGTCGCCCTGCACGTTGGCCTTGTTCGTCAGCTGGAGGCACTCGCGGGCGACGATGTCGCCCTGATGCTTGCCGTCAACCACGACGGTGTTCGCCTCGATAGCGCAGTTGGAGTGGGCGGAGGGCCCGATGTGCACCTCGCCGGCCTTCAGAGCGCCGTCGAAGCTGCCAAGCACCTTCAGCACGCCCTCGACCACCAGCTCGCCCTTGAAGCGGGCATCGGGTCCGATGACGGTCACCTGCTCACGGGCGGTCTCGCGCACGTCCATGCAAAAACTCCTCGGGCGGCCGGTTCCTTGGCAGCCCGAGGAGTTATCGGTTGTGGTCGTTCAGTTTCTTGAAGTGCCACGATCATGGCTCTGCATGATCGTGCCCGGTCGGCTGATGCTTACTCCGACTTCCCGCCCTGCCTCCCCGCTTTCCCCTTGAACTCCACCCCCACCTGATCGAACAGGAACGCGTACATATCCACGACCTGCTCGATCCGCTGGGAGAGCGAGCTGCCCATCCCGTGCCCGCTGTTGGCGCTGGTGCGCAGCAGGGCCGTGCCCCCCACCGCCTGCAGGCGGGCCGTCATCTTGCGGCTCTGCATGGGGTCCACCCGCGGGTCGTTGGCCCCGGTCAGGAACAGCACCGCGGGGTACGCGACGCCCTCCTTCACGTGGTGATAGGGCGAGTACGCGTAAAGGGCCTTGAACTGCTCCGGGTCCTTCACCGTGCCGAACTCGGGGATGTTGTACTCCCCGTTGGCCGAGAGCTCCACCCGCAGCATGTCGTAGATGCCCACGCTGGCGATCACGCACTTGGCCACCTCGGGGTGCTGCGTGAACGTCGCGCCCATCAGCAGCCCGCCGTTGCTCCCGCCCATGATCGCCAGCCTGTCGTTGCTGGTGTACTTCTCCTTCACCATGTGCTGGCATGCGGCGTAGAAGTCGTCGAACACGTTCTGCTTGTTCGTCAGGTTCCCCTGGTGGTGCCACTCCTCGCCATACTCCCCGCCGCCGCGGATGTTGGCCTCCGCCCACACGAAGCCCTGCTCGAGCAGGATGCGGACCTCGGGCCGGTAGCGCGGGGCGATGTTGACGCCGTAGCCGCCGTACGCGGTGATCAGGCACGGGTGGCTGCCGTCCTGCTTGATTCCCTTCCGGCGGACGATGTTCACTGGCACCTTCGTGCCGTCCTTGCTGGTGGCGAACTCGCGGACGACCTCGACGTCGTCCCACGACACCTTGGGCTCCTGCGAAAGCGTGGTCACCCGCGCAGTCTTGCCCGTGGTCGCGTCGTAGCTGAACCACGCCGAGGGGCTGGTGTAGCTCACGCTGGAGAACAGGATCGAGTCGCCCGCGCCGTGGATCGGCACGATCGAGCTGACATCCCCGATCTCGTGCTGCTGCTGCTTGCCCAGCAGCTTGCCCTTGTGGTCATAGACGCGGACCTCGCTGGGCCCGCCCTTCTGGTAGGTCACGTACAGCCGGCTGGGCGTCGCGATGAGGTTGCCCGTGTGCTCGCCGAACTCCGATACCAGCGTGTCCTCGCCCTGCGGGATGAGCACCTCGGCGCAGCACACCCGCTCCACCTTCTTCTTGCCGTCGTTCTGGAACGTATGCTTGAGCAGCTGCCCGCGCGGGGCGTCCATCCGCGAGACCATCAGGACCGTCGAGGTCTCCTTGCTGTCGCTGTGGCCGAACTCGGCCTGCACCACGCGGTCCTCGTAGCTGTCCAGCTCGTGCCACTTGCCGTCAAGCGTCCGCACGTAGTGCTGGAACTCGCCGCCGTCGCCCTTCTGCATGTTCACCAGCGCGACGCCCGCGTCATTGGTGAACACCACGACCTCGGCGATCTTGGGGAACTCTTTGCCGATCTCGTAGCGGTCCTTCTCCGTCGGCGTGCCCAGCTCGTGGTAGTACAGCTGCATGTAGAACGCGCGGTCGGCCTCGGGGCGCTCGCCCGCGCGCGGGTACCGCGTGTAATAGAAGCCCTTCGCGTCCGGCGTCCACGCCAGCGCCCCGCCGCCCGTGCCGTACTGCACGCCCGGCACCACCTCGAACACCTGTTTGCCCGTCGCCACCTCGAACACGTGCACGTCGCCGCTCTCGCTGCCCCCGCTGCTCAGCGACACGGCCACCATCCGCCCATCCGGGCTCGGCACAAACCAGTCGATGGCCGTGGTCCCCTGCTTGTCGATCACGTTTGGATCAACCAACACCGCCGCCTTGTCCGGATGGTGGATCGAGTCCATCACCACCAGGAACGGCTGCTGCTTGGGCGGCTGCCGCTTGAGGGCGAACAGCTTTCCGCCGTGGAAGCTGAGGTACGAGTACGACTCGCTCGTCGCGCCCAGCACTTCGGTCACGCGTGCACGGATCGCCTCGGTGTTGGGCAGCTTGTCCAGGATTGCGCGGGTGTACTCGTTCTGCGCCTCCGACCACGCCTTCACCTTGGGGTCGTTCCAGTCCTCCAGCCAGCGGTACGGGTCCTCGACCTTTGTGCCGTGGTAGGTGTCGGTCACCACGTTCACCGGGGTTTCCGGCGGCTTGGGGGCCTGGGCGAAGAGCGGGGCCGTGAGGCAGGAACCCGTGAGCACCAGCGAAGCGAGCAGCGCAGCAGGACGCATCATCATTACTCCATCCGCGGCCACCCCAGCGCCGCCCCCCAACAGTACTACACCTCGTACGCCTCTGCCCTGATCGGCGCCCCCGCGCTGTCCCGGGCCTTCGCCAACGCGGCACGGCAGCGGTCGATCACGATGAAGTAGAAGATGAACGCCCCCAGTCCCGTGAACGGGAGCACGAAGAAGCAGAGGATCGAGGCCAGCAGCAGGCCCGGGTTGAGCCACGTCGCTACCGTCGCGGTCGATGCCATCGTCGGGTTGGGCAGCCGCCGCATCAGCTCCGATACGTACGCGGTCTGCACGCCGATCGAGACGACCCACACCGCGAAGAACACCAGCGAAATACAAGGCACGCCGGGGATGACGAGGGACGTCAGCGCCGTCGGCGAGGGCGAAATGCCGCCCGCCGAAGCGAACGCCATCAGTTCCAGCCCGTTCCCCACCACTGCCGACCAGCGCGCCCAGCCCCGCAGCCGCAGGCGAGAGACCAGCGTGTGCTCGCTCGTAACCTGCCACCAGCCCCACGTAGACATTGAGATCGCGATGAGCGCCGTCACGATCATCGCGCCGATCGCCAAGTTGTCATTCGCCTGGCCGGCAACGCTGACCACGAACAGGAAGATGGCCCCCAGCAGCCGCACCGCCAATCCCAGCACCACCCACAAAAGCCCGCCGCTCAGCCGCTCCAGGTAGTCCCGCCCCGCGAACCGCAAATACCCGCCCATCAGCGACTGCGACGCCGGCGTGCCGCACTCCGGGCACATCGAACTCGCGCTCAACCCCCGCAACGTGTACCCGCACGACAGGCACGGCACATCCCGCGTGATCGACCCGTCCCCCACATGCGGCGGCGGCTCCGGCGGCGGCTGACGGCTCTGCGCCAGCTCCTGGTACATCGTGAGCACGGGCGTCCCGCACCCCGGGCACGCCGCGCGGTAGCTCACCCCCTTGAGGTCCCACCCGCAGTTGCGGCAGTGCCGCGGGTTCTCAGCGTCCATCGCCGCCCCCCGCGCTTACCTTCTCAGTGGTGGTGCCCGCCGCCCTTGCCCGCGCGCACATCATCGATCGCCTTCAGAATCCCCTCGGGCGTCACGTCCTCGTACAGCTTCTCGCCGATGAGGGCCGCGGGGGCCGTGCCGCAGGAGCCCAGGCACTCGAGCTCGATCAGCGTGAACTCGCCGTCATCAGTGGTCTCGCCCACGTCGATGCCGAGCTTGTTTCGGATGGCGTCGGTGATCTTCTGCTGCCCGCAGAACTCGCACGCGATCGACCGGCAGACCTGGATGAGGTGCCGCCCGCGGGGCTTGAGCCAGTACTCCTCGTAGAAGCTGGCGGTGTCGTACACCTGCGAGGGCTCGATCTTCAGGAACTCGCCGATCTCCAGCATCGCCTGCGGCGGGATCCACCCGTACGCGTGCTGCACCGCGTGCAGGCACGGCAGCAGGGCCGCCAGGCGCGTCTCGTACCGCGGCAGCACCGTCTCGGTGAGCTTCTTCTGCATCGCCGCCGTCAGGTACGGCTCCGCCCGCCGCTCCACCTTCATCATGCCCGAGTTCTTGGTGATCCACGCCATAGGCGGGCATGGTAGGAACCCCGACCGTAAGGGAGGGACACCGCCGCGCCTCGCGGCGGTCCGCTCCGCATGCCATCCGCCCCACGCCCGCGAAGCGCGGGCGTATCGCTCCCTTACGGTCGCGGTTCCTATTGCTCACCTACACACAACTCTGTACCTTGCACATCACTCAGAAGGAGCACACCATGAGCAAGTCCGGCACCCCCAACTCCAAAGGTCTCGGCGGCGCCAAGAAGCCCACCGGCATCGCAGGCGCGGTGAAGAAAATCACCACCGCCGTCAGCAAGGGCAAGGCCCCCACGCCCCCCAAGGCCCCCGCCTTCAAGCAGGCCGAGGTCAAGAGCACCGCTCGCCTCAAGCCCGCCTCGCCCATCATCGGCACCCGCGGCAACACCAGCGTCAACGGCCCCGCCATCGAGAAGGACCGCATGAAGGACCGCGTCAAGAAGGCCGGCCTGGGCGGCCTCTGATTTCTTGGGTACCCCGCCGCTCCGCGGCGGCTCTTCGCTAGCGCGGCCAATCATCAGAGCCGATCTCGCCAGCGATCCACACCGATCGCTCGCGCGATCGGCTCTTTCCTGCGCCGAGCCATCACTCCACCGGCGCCCACTCCTTCCCCCGCAGTTGCTTCAGCCGCCGCACCACCGCCCCCACCAGCCGCGCTTCGCGCTCCTTGTCCCCCCCGAACCGCCCGATGGTGGCCGACACCGTCAGCACCTCCCCGCCCGCCCGTTCCACCACCAGCTCCCCCGGCTCATCGCTCACCGTCCGCAGGCTGTACACCATCCGCGACCGCGACCGGCGCGGCGGCCCATCCAGCGCCACCTCCGCGCTCTTGACCGCCACCTCCACCGCCGCGTCCACGTCGTCCCAGTCCGCGAGCACCGTCCGCGGCCCCGGCGGACCAGCCGGCTCCAGCGATGCGCACCCCGGCTGACCCACAGCAATTAGGGTTAGCACCCACCAACCACAAACCAAACAAAGCCGCCTCCCCTGAGTGTGCATGTCCCTATCATAAAGATCACGCCCCGGGGCTGCCCGGGACGCCCGCGCCGGGTTCGGCGAACCGGGAGCACCCAGCGTTGGAAGTCAGTATCCGTGTCCCCTCCGGCTCCGAGCGCGTCGCCGTGCTCGGCTCGGCCGAGCGAAACCTCAAGATGATCCGCGAAGGGCTTGGCGTCGGCGTGATCGCCCGCGAGGGCAGCGTCCGCATCTCCGGCTCCAAGCAGGCCGTGACCGCCGCGCGCCGGGTCATCGAGCGCCTCACCGAGGCCGCTTCCGGTGAGCCGCTGGACCGCCAGCGGGTGCTCGACCTGATCGCCGAGGAATCCGGCGAGAACAAGAAGGCCCCCCGCGGCTGGGAAGTCGCCGCCAACGGCGAGACCAACGACGTCTACCACCCCGAGGAGTGGGACGGTCACCTCAACGTCTACTCCGGCGGCAAGGCCCTCAAGCCCCGCACGCCCAACCAGGAGAAGTACCTCGAGGCCATCCGCACCAACGACCTCGTGTTCGGCATCGGCCCCGCCGGCACCGGCAAGACCTACCTCGCCGTCGCCGCGGCCGTGCACCTGCTCAAGACCGGTCGCGTGCGCCGCGTCGTGCTCGCACGCCCCGCGGTCGAAGCGGGCGAGAAGCTCGGCTTCCTCCCCGGCGATCTGCGCGAGAAGGTCAACCCCTACCTCCGCCCGCTCTTTGACGCCCTCAACGACATGATGGACTACTCCACCGTCGCCCGCTTCCTCCAGAGCGACGTTGTCGAGGTCGTCCCCCTCGCCTTCATGCGCGGGCGCACGCTCAACAACGCCGTCATCATCCTCGACGAGGCCCAGAACACCACCCGCGGCCAGATGCTCATGTTCCTCACCCGCATGGGCCAGGGCTCCAAGATGATTGTCACCGGTGACGTCACCCAGATCGACCTCCCCGACCCAGCCGAGTCGGGCCTGGTCGACGCCGCCCGCCGCCTCAACCGCACTCGCGGCGTCGGCTTCGTGCAGTTCGAGAAGGAGGACGTCGTCCGCCACGACCTCGTGCAGCGCGTCATCGAGGCCTACGGCGAGGACGCCCTGTCGGATAACTCCGCCCGCACCCGCCAAAGACGCAAGCCCGTGACCGATAACCCGCCAACCACCCCCGCCTGAATCGCCGATCTACTAGATAGCTCTTCCCCTGCCCCCCATGCCCAGAGACCCGGACAACACCGCCCCCGCCACGCGCACCGGTGACCTCGCGCGCAGCCTGCGGGCCCGCCGCCCGCACCCCGGGCGCTTCTCGGGCATGGGCGCCTTCGTCCGGCTGCTCGACGCCCTCGCCCAGCCCAGCCTGGGCCTGGGCCTCTTTATCGCGGCCCTCTTCGCGCTGGTCTGCTCAGCGTTCGTGATCTGGGGACGCACGCAGCCGCTCGTGGCCGTAGGTCGCGTCATGGACGACACCCGCCTGGTCCGCGTGCAGATGCGCGTGCCCGACGAGGAAGCCACCAACCAGGCCCGGGAAATCGCCCGCCAGGCCACCCCCCGCGTCTTCCGCCCCGATAACGCCGTGCTGGAGGCCCTTGGCAACTCCCTGTCCACTCTGCCCACCGTGCTCGCCGGCGCCGAGACCCTCGACAACGTCGACCCCACCATCCGCGCCGAGTACAACCTCACCCCCGAGACCTTCGCGGCCATCAAGGCCCAGGCCTTCGACGGGCACGCCAGCCCCGAGTGGCTCAGCAACGTCGGCGCCCTCGACACCCTGCTCCGCCGCCGCCCGTTCCTGGAAAGCCAGACGTGGCAGCGCGCCCTCCAGGAGGGCACGACCTCCGTCGTTGCCCTGGTGGAAGAGAACCGGCGCGAGGAAGTCCCCAAGTCCGACCTCGTGAACCTCGGCGACCGCGAGCGCCTCACCCGCGCCGCCGACGAGATCGCCCGGGCGGCGGGCTTTTACGGGCCTCTTCACACGCTGGTCGCCGAGCGCCTCGCCACCAAGGTCCGCCCCACCTTCACCTTCGACGAGGCCGCCACCGCCCAGGCGCAGGCCACCATCACCAGCGGCGTCAAGCCCATCGAACGCATCAGCACGCCCGGCCAGGTCATCTTCCAGCGCGGCTTCGTCCTCACCCAGCCCCAGCACGACCTCTTCAAGGCCGAGCAGGAGTTCTTCCAGGAGCACGGCCGGCTCTACTACGGCCTCGCCCGCAATATCGCGATCGTCTCCGCCTGCTTCGCGGTCACCCTCGCCCTCGCCGGCTACACCTACCTCTTCTGCCCCCGCGTCCGCAGGAACGCCAGCCGCATGGGCGGCATCGCCCTCACCCTCGCCGCGGCCCTCGGCATCGCTGTGATCGGCGCCGCCCAGGCCCCGCAGTTCAACATCTTCTTCGCCGTGACCCCCACGCTGATGGTCGCGATGCTGCTGGCGATCGCCTACGACCGCCGCTCCGCCCTCGCCTTCGCCCTGCTGCACTCGGTGCTGGTGTGCCTCGCCCTCCGCGAGTCCGTCGGCGTCATGGCGGTCATGATCACCGGCATCGCCTGCGTGGTGTGGTCGCTCAAGGAGATCCGCGACCGCAACTCGCTCTTCCGCACCTCGATGGTCTCGGCGGTGGGCGTCGCTCTCGCGACCGCCATCTTCAGCCTCATCGAGCGCCCCATCTCCCCCAACATCCTGCCCAAGGTTCTCAAGGAGATCGGCGTCGACGCCGGCACCGCGGGCGGGGGCGCCCTGCTCGTCGGCGGCATCACCCTCTTCATGCTGCCGCTCATCGAGAAGGTCTTCAACGTCACCACCGGCATGACGCTGATCGACCTGCGCGACCCCAAGCAGCCCCTGCTCAAGGAGCTCCAGTTCCGCGCCCCCGGCACCTACAACCACTCGCTCAACGTCGCCGCCGTCGCCGAGGCCGCGGCCGACGCCATCGGCGCCGACAGCCTGCTGACCTACGTCGGCGCCCTCTACCACGACGTGGGCAAGATGAACAAGCCCGAGTACTTCGTCGAGAACCAGGTCGGCGGCACCAACAAGCACGACAAGCTCAGCCCCGCCATGTCCCTGCTCGTGGTCGTCGGGCACGTCAAGGACGGCATGGAGCTCGCCCGCGAGTTCCAGCTCCCCCAGAAGGTCCAGCACTTCATCGAGGCCCACCACGGCACCACCCTCGTCGAGTTCTTCTACCACCGCGCCCGCCAGCAGGCCCTCAAGGGCAAGGACGGCATGGACCTCGACCCCGACGACACCTATGTGCCCGACGAGTTCGAGTTCCGCTACCCCGGCCCCAAGCCCCGCAACAAGGAAGTCGCGATCCTCATGATCGCCGACGCCGTCGAGTCCGCCGCCCGCGCCATGCCCGACCCCACCCCCTCGCGCATCGACGCCCTCGTCCGCACCATCGCCAACAAGCGACTCATGGACGGCCAGTTCGACGACTGCGAGCTCACCCTCAAGGAGCTCCACATCATCGTCGAGTCCGTCTCCCGCACCCTCACCAGCATGTACCACGGGCGCATCGCCTACCCCACCGGCGAAATCGAGACGATCCCCGCCGAACAGCGCGCGTGACGACGCTGTGCCACGATCATGTCCTCATGATCGTGTCACCCCCCAGCCCCCACCGCCCCTTCCACCGTCTTCGTCATGATCATCTTCGTGTACGCCACCTGAAACCCGGCCCGCCGCACGTTCCGCTCCGTGGCCGCGCCCGGCTTGGACCCGATCGTCACCACCCGCACGCC
>Ga0196963_10000747_pt1 | contig 25765 bp, 23 predicted proteins | sample S1_5metaG_FD_148600 | JGI IMG/M metagenome (GOLD analysis project Ga0196963, IMG submission 148600) | Soil microbial communities from Anza Borrego desert, Southern California, United States - S1_5 | ecosystem: Environmental > Terrestrial > Soil > Desert | place: USA: California | collected...
CCAGGCCGGTGCCGGACGAGACGCTGCGCCGGCTCTACGATCTCATGAAATGGGGTCCGACGAGCGCCAATTGCTCGCCGGCGCGCATCCTGTTCCTTCGCTCGCCGAAGGCCAAGGAACGGCTCCTGCCGGCGCTGGGCGAGGGCAATCGCGACAAGACGATGGCCGCCCCGGTGACGGCGATTCTCGGCTACGACCTCGAATTCTACGAGATGCTGCCGCGCCTCTTCCCGCACGACCAGACAGCGCGGAGCTGGTTCGCCGGCAAGCCGGACGTCATCCGCGCGACCGCCTTCCGCAACGGCACGCTGCAGGGCGCCTATATGATCATCGCGGCGCGCGCCGTGGGCCTCGATTGCGGGCCGATGTCGGGATTCGACAACAGCAAGGTGGACGCGGAGTTCTTTGCGGGCTTGCCGGTGATGTCGAACTTCCTGTGCAATCTCGGCTATGGCGATCCCCAGGGGTTGTTCCCGCGGTCGCCGCGTCTGCCCTTCGATGAAGCCTGTACGATTCTCTAGCCCGCTATTCGAACAGGCAGAGGACGCCGTAGCAGCTGTGGAAGACATTCTTGAACAGGAAATAGAGGGCGACATCGAGCGCCAGGCACAGCAGCAGGAACGGCCCCGCCACATAGCCGAAGAAATAGATCGCGGCCCAGCGCGTGAAGCGCGGGCCCTCGGCGACGATTCCCTTGATCGGCACGGTTGGGCGACGGAAGGGCAACCTCATGCGTGCCATGCTGCCTCAGGCCGGCCGGAGAGGGAATAGCGGTGGCGGTCACGCTCGATTGGAATCCGAAGTCGGCAGAATGGGAACGGCTGTTTGCCGCCCTCCCGCGGTCCGCGCTCGAGCAGTGCTGGGCCTACGGTGCGGCCGCGGAAACGGCGCAGGGCCATACGGCGCGGCGCGCCATAATCCGCGGTGCGGACGGCGCGCTGGGCGTCGTGCAGATACTGGAACGGTCTCTGCTTGGTGCGGTGCGGATCTGCGAGATCCTGCGCGGTCCGCTGTGGCTGCCGAACGCGGGTGTCGCGGAGCGCGCCGAAGCGCATCGGCTGCTGTATGCCGCTTATCGTGTTCGCGATCGCAAACTGCTGCTGTGGATGCCGGAACTGCCCGACACGCCGGACAACCATGCGAGCATGCGCGCGCTGGGTGCGCGGCCGATGATCACCGGCTATTCCTCGATCTGGCTGGGCCTGCGGTCTCCGGTGGAGAAGCTGCGCGCCGCCCTGGATGGCAAATGGCGCAACGCGCTGCGCAACGCCGAGCAGTCGAAGCTGAAAGTGCAGGTCAACCGCGGCGGACGGGCGCTTGACTGGCTGCTCGAGCGTCACGATGCGTTCCGGCGCACGCGCGGATTTCGCGCGCCGTCTCCCGGACTGATCCGTGGCTTCGTCGACGCGAGCCCCCGCAAGACGGATATCACCCTGGTCAGCGCGGCGCTGGGCAGCGAGCGGGTGGCCGGGGCGCTGTTCCTCGGCCACGGCACGACCGCGACCTACTACGTCGGTTGGAGCGGGCCGCACGGCCGCGACCTCGACGCCCAGACCTTGCTGCTGTGGCGGGGCATCGAAGCCCTGCGGGAAAGCGGCTTTGCCATGCTGGATCTGGGCGGCATCGACACGCGTCGCGCGCCGGGTGTGGCGCGATTCAAGCTGGGGCTGGGTGGGGAGGTCTTCACCCTGTCCGGGACCTGGCTCTAGCCCCGGAAAAGCAAAACCCCGCGGCAGCAGACGCGGGGTCCGGGTGACAGCGATGGAGGTGAGGCTCTAGACGGTGACGTCGACACTCGCACCGCGGTCATCGCCTTCGGCATGATGATGCCGGGCGCGGCCGCGCACATCGGAGGTGGACGATCCCTCGCTGTCCTTGTCGCGCGCGTCGCTAGTGCTGGAGGACTGACGGGGGCCGGAGGCCTGGCGCAAATCAGCCGAGTTCTTCGCCGCGAGCGGCGAGGCCGGAATCTGGGCTTCACGCGGGTCAGAAACCGGGCGCACGCCAAGCGTGTCGCGATTGGCGACTGACGGCAGGACGATTGAACGTCCAAACGCGTTGTACGCAAGCAGGTCCACGGGTCTTTTTGAGCCTTTCTGGCTCTACAGTTAAGCTCATGTTACACCGCGCAAACCGGCCCGGTCCAATGAATTCACGGGCCTACCCCCACCGAGGGGGTCGCCTAAGCCACTGGAATAACACTACGATCGCCGGGATTGTTAACGCGATATTGGCTCGACTCCGCGGTTCTAAGGTAAAAGCAGCCATGGCGACGCTCTTTCGTCCTTCCTTCCGGCCGGTGCGGACCCTGGCGATGCTGGCTTTGGCCGCCGCCATCATGTTTACCGGCACCGGCTGTTCGACCAACCCGGCCACCGGCCGCTCGAGCTTCACCGGCTTCATGTCGGCCGAAGAGGAGAAGAAGGTCGGTCATGACGAGCACCCGAAAATCCTGCGGGAGTTCGGCGGCGAATACCCCGATCCGAAGGTGCGGCAGTATGTGCAGCAGCTGGGCGAGCGGCTGGCCAAGAACTCGGAGATGGCGGATCTCAAATTCACCTTCACGGTGCTCAACAGCGACGTCATCAACGCGTTCGCCCTTCCCGGCGGGTTCGTCTACGTGACGCGCGGGCTGATGGCCCTGGCCTCGAGCGAAGCCGAGCTGGCCGGTGTGATCGGCCATGAGATCGGGCATGTCACCGCCCGCCACACGGCCGAACGCTACAGCCAGGGCACCCTGGCCGAAGCCGGATTGAACATCCTTACCATCGGCGTCGGCATCCTGACGGGGAGCAGCGCCGCCGCGCAGGCGGCCGGCCAGGTCGGCGGTCTCGGGGCGGGCGCCTATCTCGCCGGCTATTCGCGCGACCAGGAATTCGAAGCCGATATGCTTGGTGTACGCTATCTCGACCGCGCCGGCTTCGAAGATGCGGCGATGGCGAGCTTCCTGGGCAAGATGCAGGAAGAGTCCCGGCTTTCGGCCGAGATCGCCGGTCGCAACGACGCCGACGAGTTCAACATCATGCAGAGCCATCCGCGCACCGGCGATCGCGTCCGCGCGGCCACGGAAGAGGCGCGCAAACAGGGTTCCACAAGCACGGCTTCCCATGTCGGTCGCGACGAGTATCTCAATCTTCTGGAAGGCATGCCGTGGGGTGGCGACCGCGAGAGCGGCTGGGTGATCAACCGGCATTTCATCCATCCGGGCCTGCGGCTGCGCTTCGAAGTGCCGAAGGGGTTCCGCCTGATGAACAGCGAACGCAGCGTCAGCGCGCGCGGGCCGAACGGCGCCCGCATCGTCTTCGATCAGGCGCCGCGCACCCGCGAGGGCCGCAATTCGGCGGAGGGGATGACGCCGGTGGAATATCTGCAGCGTGTGTGGGGCCGGAACTCGACGCTCAACCAGCTCGAAAGCATTACGATCAACGGCCTGCCGGCCGCGACGGCGGCAACGCGCCTGTCGACGAACTCCGGTCCGCTCGACGCGCGGTTGGTGGCCATCCGTTTCAATGAGACCACGATGTTCCGATTCCTCTTCGCCAGCCCACCGGCGCAGACGGCCGAGCTCAACGAGCCCTACCGCCGGACGACCTATTCCTTCGCCCGTCTGACCGAGCGCGAGGTCCAGACGGCCAGGCCGCCACGCCTGCGCACCGTGCGTGTGGCTCCCGGCGACACGGCCGAAAGCCTGGCGCGGCGCATGCCGTTCGAGGAGTTCGGGCCGCAGCGCTTCCGCGTGCTCAACGGCCTGACCGCGGATCAGCAGCCGCGGGTTGGCGAGCGCGTGAAGATCGTGAGCGCCGACTAGGTTCCGTTATCGGCCAGACGCAGGCCCGAGAACTGCCAGCGCGCCGAGGGCGGGAAGAAATTGCGATAGGCCGCGCGTATATGCGCGCACGGCGTGGCGCAGGAGCCGCCGCGCAGGACCATCTGGTTCGCCATGAACTTGCCGTTGTACTCGCCGAGCGCCCCGGGCGCCGCGCGGAAGCCGGGGTAGGGCGAATACGGGCTCTGCGTCCATTCCCAGACATCGCCGAACATCTGGCGAAGGCCCTCTCCACCTCCCGCCGCGCGGGGATGAAGGGCGCCGGTCTCGAGGAGGTTGCCGTCGACAGCGAGGCCGGCGGCCGCCAGCTCCCACTCGGCTTCGGAGGGAAGTCGCTTGCCGGCCCAGCGCGCGTAGGCGTCGGCCTCGTAGTAGCTGATATGGCTGACCGGTGCGTCCGGGTCGAGAGGCTGCACCCCGTGCAGGGTGAACTCCTGCCAGCCGCCGTCAGCGTCGCGCCAGTAGAGCGGCGCGCGCCAGCTCTCGGCCTGGACCGTCGCCCAGCCATCGGACAGCCAAAGGGTGGCGGTCGAATAGCCGCCATCGGCGATGAAAGCGAGCCATTCGCGGTTGCTCACCGGATGCGTGGCCAGCCGGAAATCGTCGAGCCACACGCGATGGCGCGGCCCTTCGTTATCGAAGTGGAAGCCGGCTCCGGAGTGACCGATCTCCCGCAGCCCGCCGGCAACGGCGACCCAGCCCGCCTGGGTCGAGACGGCCGTGGGTCGCGCGGCTTCTACCAGCGCATAGGCTGGCCCGAAGGGGTTGAGCGAGAGCACGTGCTTGATGTCGGTAAGGATCAACTCCTGATGCTGCTGCTCGTGATGGCAGCCGAGCTCGATCAGCGCCGCGGCTTCGGCAGCGGCTCCGCCCCCGATCAGCGTCTCCATCGCGGCATCCACGTGCTGGCGGTAGCGATGGATCTCGGCGAGGCCCGGCCGGGTCACCAGGCCGCGGTCCAGCCGCGGGTAGCGCTCGCCGAGCGCCTCGTAATAGGAGTTGAACAGGAAGTGGTAATGCGGATCGAACGGCCGGTAGTTCCTGGCGAAGCGCGTCAGGACGAAGCACTCGAAGAACCAGGTGGTGTGAGCGAGGTGCCATTTGGTCGGGCTGGTCAGCAGCATCGATTGGACCTGCTGGTCCTCGGGGTTGAGCGGCGCGGCCAGCGCCATCGTCCTCTCGCGCACCGCGCGAAACATCGCACCCGGCTGGGCCGCGTCTTGAGTCGGCATGATCGTGGTGTCAGGCATGGGCTCTTCCGTCAGTACCGGACCACGCTACCGTCCACCGCCAAATGGACAAGCAACATCCCTGTGATCACGCGAAACTCGGCACCGCCCGTCCGACCAGCCCGAAGGCCATAACACCGCCCAGTTCCGGGGGCGCGGTGACGGCAAACTGACCGGGGCCGAGGTCGCGGGTCTCAAACTCCTTCATCTCGAGCTGACTGCGGGCGTAGATCTGGTCCCCCGTCTCCACCGCGTAGCCGGCTATCCAGGGGATCATGGGCGGCTCGACGCCCAGACGCGCCCGCACGGTTTCCGGCGGAAGGAACATCAGCTCGCCGCGGGCGGTCGACAGAATCCGCGCCGGGCCCTCGCTGCGCACCGGCAGGCCGGTGTAGCGGGAATAGCGCGCGGCGGCCTCGGCCGGATCGGCGACCGCGACAATCACCGCCGCAAGGCCGAAGGCCCGGTTGCGATGATCAAGCCAGCGCCGCTGCCACAGCAGCTCCGGCGTCTGCTGCTGGACGAACTGCACGCGCCCTTCGGGCATGGTGCCGGACGGCACGCGCTGCACGGCAAAGCGGGCGGTTTGCTCGCCGTCCGGCGTGCCGATGGGCCGTTCGAGGGCGAGCGTCGGCAGGGGTTGGAATCCGGCGACGTCCAGGCGCCGTCGGTCGGCTTCGGGATCGGCGGTGCCCAGGGCGACAAGGTGCACGCCGGTGTAGCGGGCGATCGACTGGCGGAGCTGGTCGGCGATCGGGGTCGTGCCCGTGGGCGTCAGAATTTCGAGATAGCCGCGGCGCAGCATGACGCAGCGATTGCCTGTACCGGCCGGCGTCAGCGGCGCGTCGGGTGTCGGGCGATGGCTCTGTGCCGAGAACGGCGTCACCGTGAAGCCGAAACTCTCCAGCGCCCGGGCGGCGGCCTCGCTGTCCGGCACGAAATGGGCGATGTGGTCGAGCACCAGCGCGCCGCTCTCCGGGCGCTGGCATTGGGCGATGTAGTCGTTCCTCCAAGCGGTCATGGGGCTAGACAATCTCAGAGCTTGACCCAGGTCAACTCATGCTTGTTGTGGAACAGGTGCATGAGCTGAGAGCCCGGGATGGCGGCGAATTCGCGCGCCGTGGCGTGATCGGTCTCGCCCTGGAATTTGAGAGTGCAGACGAAGCGCTTGGCGCGACCCGAATCCAGCCAGCGGCGCACCAGGGTGAGAAGCCGTGTCGGATAGCAGACGACGTCCGAGCACAGCCAGTCGACCGGGTCGACCGCGATGGGATCGAGTGCGAAGGCGCTGTCGCGCCGGTACTCCACGCGCGGCAGCGCCTCGATCCGCGGATCGAGCGGCGCCTTGTCGACGGCGAGGACGGAGGCGCCCGTCTCGTGCAGCACCCAGCTCCAGCCGCCCGGGCTGGCGCCGAGATCGAGGCAGCGTTCGCCTTGCTGCGGCCGCACGCCAATCCGCGTGAACGCGTCCCACAGCTTCAGATAGGCGCGGTTCGGCGGGGCATGCCTGTCTTCCTGGAAAACGACCTCGCCGTGGCGGAACGGGCTCGAGCAGCGCGGCGCGGCGATGATCGTGTTCGCGTCGAGCAACGTCCACGCGCCGAGCGGGGCGGCCGGCGGCGGCGCGGGAAACGCCTGCGGCTTCGGCTTCACCGGCGGCAGCTTCTCCTCGATCAGGCCGGCGCGCCGATGCAGCTGAAAGGCATAGAGGCTCCAGTTGCGCTGGAGCGCGCGCAAGGCCCGCGCGCCTTCGCCGATCGACTGGATCGGGATGCGGACCGGATCGTACCAGACATTCTGTGCCCAGGCGGCGGACCGCGGCGAACCTTCGGCGAAGACGAGGCGGCCGTGCTCGCCGATGATCGCGCCGAGCTCGGTCTTGAGCTCGTCGACATAGCCGTCGGCAGCGAGATAGCCCGTCCACCCCGTCGGCGTGGACGACGGGAGGGCGGGAGACGAGGAAGGTTCGGTCACGGGGGAGGAAGTTCGGCGACCCGCAGCCCGGGGGCCGTTGGCAAGCCGGCGATTTCCTTGATCAGCTTGTTGATGATGGCGTGGGCGAAGCTCTCGAAATCATCGATGGCGATGAGGAACGCGCCCGTCCCGCCGATGACGTTCTCGCGATAGAACTCGTCGAGCGGCGGCTGCGGCCGCTGCGTGTTGAAGCCCGGCGTCGGGCGATCGTTCATGATCACCAGGCCGTTGATCGTGACGCCGGCGGCCACGGCTTCGTCGCGGGCCACCGACGCCGGCCGTCCGCTGTTATTGACCCCGTCGCCCGACACGTCGATTACACGCCGCGTGCTCTCCAGCCCGTCGCGGCCGAAGAGCCGCGCGCTGAAATCGATGGCCCCGCTGATCGAGGTCCAGCCCCAGAAGCTGCGCGGCGCTTGGCGCACGGCGTCGCTGAACAGCTGTCCGCTTTCCGGGTCGCTGATCACGGTCCAGGGGATGATCACCTTCTGGAAATCGGCGCCGGCCCACTCAACCAGCGTCACGGCGATGCGCTGATGCGGATTGGACTGGATGGCGTTGAGGACCGCCGGATGGTTGAACGCATCGGCGTAGCCCTGCTTCTGCAGATTGTATTCTTCGTCGTCGACGCTGCGCGAGACGTCGACTGCCAGGACGAGCTCGAGATCGACGGTCATCGGGACGGCGAAGCCGCTCACGGGAGCCACCAACAGAGCCAGCGTGGCAAATGCGCCGATGAGGAGCCGTCGCATGGAGAACTCCGACTCGCGTGGGGAGCGAAGCACTATACGCCCGGGCCGGCGCCCCCGCGAGAACCCCATCGGGTTAGTCCGTCATCAGGACGTCGCGCAGCTCAGACCAGGTCTCCGCGGTCGGGGCGGCAAGCAGCGGTCCGTTGTGGCGAAGGGGTGAGTAGGGCGTCTCGGCGGGGCTGGGGCCGTCGATATAGGCGACTTCGCCGCCGGCCTCGCGATAGATGAGCGCGCCGGGCGCATGATCCCACGGCAGGGCGCGCGAGAAGGACACGAATTCGAGCCGGCCGCGGACGAGATCGAGATACTCGTGGCCGGCGCTGTTGACACGGGTCAATTCGCCGACGCGGCCGCTGCGCTCCAGGATGTCACGCGCCCGTCCGCGCACGCCGATGCGGCCGGCTGCGGCTCCGCGCATGACGGCCAAGGGCGGCGGATCGGGCCGGCGCAAAAGGTTCTGGCGCTTGTCCGCGCCGCGCCAGACCGCGCCGCGGCCGAGCGCCGCCATGGCTGTCTCGCCGCTCACCGGGTCGTGGATCCAGCCGGCCTGCACGGTTCCCCCCAGCGACAGCGCGACCATGACGGCAAAGCGCGGGATCGAGCGGGTGAAGTTCATCGTTCCATCGACCGGATCGAGAATCCAGACCGGGGCCTCGCCGGCAAGCCGGTCGAGGACCAGCGGCTCGGCGGCGACGGCCTCCTCGCCGACCGCTACCGAGCCGGGCAGAAGCCGTGGAAGCTCGGCTGTCAGGGCATGCTCAGCCTCGACGTCAGCGACGGTGACGAGGTTTCCGGGACCTTTTTCACGGATTTCGTGGCTGGCCAGGCGGTTGAAGCGGGGCAGGATGTGCTCGGCGGCGACCGCGCGGATCAGGTCGTCCACCGCGTTGAGGTCGATCGCGACGGTCATGCTGCCTTATATCATGCGCGTGCTGGCGTGTTGCGAGGGTGAAGGTTAGGCTGGTCTTGCATGGCGCGGCGATCCTCCTCGCGGCGGCGTCCCCCGGCGGACGCGGAGGCCATTCTTCACGAGGCCCTGGCCGAAGCGGACCGGGTCGGGTGGGATGGTTTGCGCCTGCATCGGGTCGCGGCGCGGCTGGGGCTGCCGCTGAGCGACCTGTACCGTCACTATCGCGATGGCGACGCTATCGCCGACGCGTGGCTGTCGCGGGCCGACCGGGCCATGCTGAGTGCGGCCGCCGTACCCGGCCTCGCGCGCCGCCAGCCGCGCGACCGGCTCGAGCGCACTCTGCTCGCCTGGCTCGATGCGTTGGCCGAGCATCGCGCTGTGACCGCGCAGATGCTGCTCGGTAAGCTTTATCTGGGGCACCCGCATCACCTGGCGGGACTGGTCTTCCGGCTCTCGCGCACCGTGCAATGGTGGCGCGAAGCCGCCGGGCTCGACGCTGGACCGCCGCGCCGCCAGATCGAGGAGATCGCGCTGACAGCGCTGTTCGCGGCGACGGTCGCCTGCTGGGGCGCCGATCGCTCGCCGGGTCAGGCGGTGACGCGCACTTTCCTGACGCGCGCACTGGGTGCGGCGGACAGGCTGGCGGGCCGATTGTTTGCCGCTCAGGACGGCAGCGACGCGAGTTCCCGCCGATAGGCGGCAAGCGCCTCGTCACCGAAGCAGGCGAAGACCACCTCCATCTCCGGTGAAGCCTCCCGGGCAATTGTGCTCACCGCGATGCGGGTCGCGCGCTCGAGCGGGAAGCGGTAGATGCCGGTGCTGATCGCCGGAAAGGCGATGCTCCTGATCCCGTGGTCGCGGGCCAGCGCCATCGAGCTGCGATAGCAGGAGGCAAGCAGCGCGTCTTCGTCCTGCGTGCCCCCGTGCCACACCGGGCCGACGGTATGGATCACGTGGCGAGCCTTGAGCCGGTAGCCGCGTGTGATCTTCGCCTGGCCGGTTGGACAGCCGCCGAGAGTGCGGCATTCGGCGAGCAATTCCGGTCCGGCGGCGCGGTGAATCGCCCCGTCCACGCCACCACCGCCGAGAAGGCTCTCGTTCGCGGCGTTGACGATGGCGTCGACGTCAAGCCCTGTGATATCGGCGACCAGCGCGCGGAGACGGGCCGGGGCCATGGCGCCTATTCGACGCGGAAGCCCCGCGGACGCACGGTCTGGCCGAGCCCATCGAGCAGAACCGGGACCATCAGCGCGAAGGTCGTCGTCTCGTCGCCTGAGGTGATGTCATAGGTCGTCTGGCCCTGCCACAGGCGCTGCCCGCTGCGCTGATCGTCGAGCGTCGCGCGCAGGATGTAGCGCACGCTGCTATTGCCGATCTCGTTGCTGCGCCGGCCCTGGGTCACGCTGTCCTGGGTGGTGGACCAGAAATTCAGGCGCACGCGCGATTCGTGGTTGCGTGCCTGGACCTGGCCGAGGGTTGGACCGCCTTCCGGCACCGCGATGCTCTCGACCTCGGTCTCGAAGTTCAGGTTCAGCGGCGCGCCGCTCTCGGCAAGCTTGACGCCACGCTGGGCCAGGGTCTCGGCGAATTTGCCCTTGAGGCGCAGGTTGGCCGAGGTGTTGTCCCAGGGCCGTACGGCGATCGCCAGGCCGGCGGGGATCGGCGCATAGGAGGAGGCGTGAGTCCGCCCCGGCGGCGGACCGTCGGGGCTTTGCGCGAGGCTGGGTGCCAGGCCGAGGACCAGGGCGGCGACCGCGAGAAGGCTAAGCCGTTTCAACGTCATAAGGAAACTCCCCATTCCGGCGGAGTATATACCGCCACGCTTCGGTGCCGTCACTGATTACGCTCTAGGCAGCGGGCGGAAACTCCCGAGAAGGGGGAGGGGCACTTGCGTTGACGCGGTTCGGGACGGTTTCTATGGTAGCGCCACGGTCCCAGGGCGAGGAGGAGGACAGCCTCATCCCGGCATGAAATCAGATCTCGAACAGAACGCGCGCAAGGCAAGCTTGCTCCTCAAGGCCATGGCCAATGAGCGGCGGCTGCTGATTCTGTGTTTCCTGGCGCAGGGCGAGAAATCGGTCGGCGAGCTGGAGGCCCTGGTCAGCCTGAGCCAGTCGGCCCTGTCCCAGCATCTCGCCCGCCTGCGGCGCGACGGCCTCGTGTCGACCCGGCGTGCGGCTCAGACGATCTACTACTCGCTCGCCGGCCGCGAAGCCGGCGCCATCATGGAAACGCTTTACGCGCTGTTCTGCGAGCCGGTGAAGGCGCCGCTGCCCCCGGCGCCGGGCGAGACGATCGGCGCCTGACGATCGCGGTCCCCCAAGGGGACCAATGCCTCATTCCGCCGGCGAAGCGGCGCTCGCCCGGGCGTCCTGCATCTCCGAAAGCTTCTTGGCGATCGTGTTGATCGGCTTGGTGTAATGCGCCAGCAGCAGGTAGAGGCAGGGAATGACGACCAGGGTCATGACCGTGGCGACCGAGACGCCGCCGATGATCACCCAGCCGATGGCTTCGCGGCTCTCGGCACCCGCACCGGCGGCGATGGCGAGCGGCACGGCGCCGCAGATCGTGGCGATCGAGGTCATGAGGATCGGCCGCAGGCGTGTCACGGACGCCTCGAGCACGGCGTCGTGAATGCTCCGGCCTTCGTCGCGCAGCTGGTTGGAGAACTCGACGATCAGGATGCCGTTCTTCGCCATCAGTCCGACCAGCAGGATCATGCCGATCTGGCTGTAGACATTGAGCGAGATCCCGGTCAGCCACAGCGCCAGCAGGCCGCCCATGATGGCCAGCGGCACTGCCAGCATGATGATCAGCGGATGGATCCAGCTCTCGAACTGCGCGGCCAGCACCAGGAAGACGACCAGCAGGGCCAAGCCGAACGTCACGTAGAGGCTCGCCGAGGATTCCTTGAACTCGCGGGCCTGGCCCTCGTAGGAGATGCGGACCTCCGCCGGCAGCAGCTCCTTGGCGTACGCGTCCATGACGTCGAGCGCCTCGGCGATGGTGAAGCCCGCAGCGGGTGTCGCCTGCAGCGTGATCGAGCGCAGGCGATCGACGCGGGTCAGGTCCTGCGGGCCGGCCTGCTCCGTGAAGTACACGAGATTCGACAACGGGATGAGCTGCTGGGTCGTGGACGAGCGGACGAAGATGTTGGTCAGGTCGCGCGGCTTGGACCGGTCTTCGGCCCGCGCCTGCAGGAGCACCTTGTATTCCTCTCCGCGTTCCACGTAGTTCGTAACCTCGCGCGAGCCGAACATCGTCTCCAGCGTGCGGGCGATGGTCTCCACGTTCACACCGAGATCGGCGGCGCGGGCGCGATCGATGCCGATGCGCATCTCCGGCTTGTTCTCGCGGTGATTGGAATCGGGGTTGAGGAAGCGGCCGTCCTGACGCATACGCTCGAGCATGCGGTCGCGCCAGTCGCGCAACGTCTCGTAATCCGTGCCGCCGATGACGTACTGGATAGGAACCTGGATGCCGCGCAGGCCAAGCGAAGCGGGATTGGTGGCATTGGCGCGCACGCCGGGGATGGCGAGGACCTTGGGGAAGAGCTCGCGGTGGATATCCTGCTGCTTGCGGGTGCGCTCGTCCCAGGATTTGAGACGCAGGGAGATGGTGGCGCTGTTCACCGGTGCTGGGCGCTGGAAGCCCGGCGCGATGTTGGCCATGATGGCCATCGCCTGGCCCTGCTCGATATAGGGATAAAGGACCTCCTCGATCCGTTTCACGTGCTCGCGGGTGTACTCCATGCTCGCACCCTCGGGCGCGGTCACCTGCACGAACACGGCGCCACGATCCTCGACAGGAGCGAACTCTTTCGGAATCACGGTGAACAGCGCGTACATGAGGAACAGCGGGGCCACGAAGCCCAGCGCCAGGACCAGCAGCGGGGCGCGCAACGAGCGCGAGAGGATAGCTCGATAGCCGTTGTTCATCGCGACGAAGACCCGCTCCGTGACACGGATCAGCCAGCTATCGCCATCATGGTCGGTGAGCAGCTTCGAGCACAGCATCGGCGTTAATGTCAGCGCGACCAGGCCGGAGAACATCACGGCGCTGGCCAGGGCGATGCCGAATTCGGTGAACAACCGGCCGGTATTGCCTTCCATGAAGGACAGCGGCACGAACACCGCGATCAGAGTCAGCGTCGTGGCGATGACGGCGAAGGCGATCTGGCGTGCCCCCATGACGGCGGCCAGCAGCGGCGGCTCGCCGAGTTCGATACGCCGATGGATGTTTTCGAGCACGACGATGGCATCGTCGACGACGATGCCGATGGCAAGCACGTAGGCCAGCAGCGTGAGCACGTTGATCGAGAAGCCGAACCCGGACATCACGGTGAAGGTGGCAATGATCGACACCGGGATGGCGATGGACGGGATGAGCGTGGCCCGTACCGAGCGCAGGAAGAGGAAAATAACGCCGATCACCAGCGACATGCCGATGGCGAAGGCGTGATAGACCTCGTACTGCGACTGCCGGATGAATACCGCTTCGTCGTAGATGATCGTGTAGCGCAGCCCCTCGGGGAATGACGGCGCCAGGTTCAGCAGCTCCGCCTTCACGCCGTCGGCGACGTCGAGCGTGTTCGCGGTCGATTGACGCACGATGCCCAAGCCGATCGAGGATCGCCCGGTGGCGCGCATCTCGCTGCGCTCATCCTCCGGACCGACTTCCACCTTTGCCACTTCGCCAAGGCGGATCGGGTAGCCGCCGCGGATGGCCACGACGATGGCCGAGAACTCCGCGGCCGTGCGCAGGCGGGAGTCGGTTTTGACCGTGAACTCGCGGCCGGTGCTCTCCAGACGGCCGCCGGGCAGTTCGACGTTCTGACGGCGGATCGCGCTTTCGACGTCATCGGATGTGAGATTGCGGGCCGCCAGGGCCTGACGGTCGAGCCAGACGCGCATCGAATAGCGGCGCTCGCCGGCCACGTTGACCGAGGCCACGCCAGGCACGATGGCCAGACGGTCGACGAGGTTGCGCCGTGCGTAGTCGGTGAGCTGCATGGCGCTCATGGCGTCGCTGTTCAGCGAGAACCACAGGATGGGGAAGGCGTCGGAATCGACCTTGTTGATGATCGGCAGGTCGGCGCCGTCGGGCAGGCGGGAGAGGATGCGGCCGATACGGTCACGCACGTCCGCGGCCGCCGCGTCGATGTCGCGGCTCAGGCGGAACTCGATGACCACCTGGCTGCGCTCCTCGCGGCTGGTCGAGGTGATGCGCGAGATGCCCTCGATGCCGGAGATGGCGCGCTCGACGGCTTCGGTAATGCGGCTTTCGACGACCTCGTTGCTGGCGCCCTTGTAGACCGTGACCACCGAGACGATCGGCTTGTCGATCTGCGGATACTCGCGCACCGGCAGCTTCGTGTAGGCCGCCAGTCCCAGCACCACCAGCATCAGGCTGATGACCGTGGCGAAGACGGGGCGCTTGATCGAGACGTCGGAAAGAACCATCGGTCGAGTTCCTCGGCGGCGCGGGGCGGCGCCTGGGTAGTTAGCTGTTTGGGCGGAGCGGTTGCGGGTTCACGGTCTGGCCATGTCGCGCGCGCTGGATGCCGCGTGCGACCACGACTTCGTCGGCCTTCAGGCCGCTGGCGACTTCGACTTCGCCGGGCAGGCGCTGGTTGAGCTTGATCTCGCGTCGTTCGATCTTGTTGTCCTTGACCACGAACACGAAGTGCTTGATGCCCTCGGCGAGCACGGCTTCCTCGGCCACCATCACCGCTTCGCGCCGGTCGAGGATGATCTCGACCGAGAGGAAGAGGCCGGGCTTGAGAAGATCGTCGGCGTTGTCGAACAGGGCGTTGACCTTGACCGAGCGGGTTGCCGGGTCGATGCGGGTATCGATGGCCGTCACCTTGCCGGTGAAAACCTTGCCCGGGTACGCGGAGGTCTTCGCGGTCGCCTCGAGATCGGTCTTCAGACGGCCGAGGAAGATCTCCGGCACGTTGAAGTCGACCTTGATCTTCGACACGTCATCGAGGGTCGTGATCACGGTGCCGGGCTGAACCAGGGCGCCGATGCTCACCTGGCGCAGACCGACCCGGCCCGCGAAAGGCGCGTTGAGCCGGACATCGTCCAGCCGCGCATCGACCGAGCGGATACGGGCCTCCATGCTGCGGACGCGCCCGTCGGCGGCGCGGAACTGGGATTCGAGCTGATCGAGACGGGCCTCGGTGACGTTGCCGCTGACCCTCAGCTGCTTCGCGCGGTCGAGCGACTGGCGGATTTCATCCCGAGCGGCCCGCGATTGCTCGAGTTCGGCTCGAGCCTGATCGAGATCAGCCCGACGCTCCTTGTTCTCAAGCTCGATCAGGACATGATCTTTGCGAACCCGCTGACCTTCCTCGAAACCGATGATGGCAACGTTGCCGGTCTGCTTGGCGGTGATGACGACCGATTCATTGGCCCGCGCCGTACCGACCGATTCACTGATCTCGACCACCGTGCCGATGCGGGCCTTGGTGACCTCGACGACGGTCGCCGCCTGAGTTCGCGCCGCCGGTGTCGCGGCAGCGCTACTGGCCTGACGATCCTTCCAGACATAAAACACACCGCCGCCAATTCCGACCATGGCGGCGACGACAACCGCCTGCGTAACGATCCGCATGAATTTATCCCTGTACCCAGCGCCCCCGGCCTTACGGCCGTTGTGTTTACACGCACGAGCCGGGCCAATCCCTGCGCTACAATATTAGCCGGTGGGCGCAGTATGGAAAAGGCCCTCAACCCCGTAGGACATTGATTAACACGCGATTGATAAGGGGAATTCCGCAGGGTTATGGAAGACGCACCCGGGCCGGGGGTGATAAGACGACCGGCAAATGCCGCTTGGGGGGGAATCCGTGGTTTTTCGTAGGCTTGCTACTCGCGTTCTGGCCGCTGCCGGCCTGGTTCTGGCCTTCTCGCCACTTCCGGCCGAAGCCCAGTCCTGGCCCTCCCGGCCTATCCGCCTGGTGGTCCCGTACCCTGCCGGGGGCCCGACCGACATCCTGGGCCGGGTAATTGCCCAGAAACTGACCGAAAGCCTCGGCCAGCCGGTCACGGTGGACAACCGGCCGGGAGCCAGCGGCAATCTCGGCTCCGACCTCGTCGCCAAGGCGGCGCCCGACGGCTACACGCTGGTTCTGGGCAACAACGCGACCCACGCGACCAACGAGAGCCTGTTTCCCAACATGCCGTACCAGACCCTGCGCGACTTCGCGCCCATCGCTCTGGTCGCCACCGTGACCAACATGGTGACCGTGCACCCCTCGGTACCGGCGCGTTCGATGGCGGAGCTGATCGCCCATGCCAAGGCCAACCCCGGCAAGCTCAATTACGGCTCGACCGGCAACGGCTCAGCCGCGCATCTGATCGGCGAGCTGGTCAAGACCGCCGCCGGCGTCGACATCGTCCATATCCCCTATCGCGGCAGCGCCCCGGCGGTCACCGATCTGCTGGCCGGCCAAGTGCAGCTCATGTTCGCCACCCTTCCGACCGTGCTGCCGCACGTTCAGGACAACAAGTTGCGTGGCCTGGCGATCACCGCCGCCGCCCGGCTGCCCGCGCAGCCGAACGTGCCGACGCTGGGTGAATCCGGCTTCCCGGGGCTGGTCGCCGATGCCTGGTTCGGTCTGCTGGCGCCGGCTGGTACGCCGGTCGACATCGTCAACCGCCTGGCTCAGGACACGATCAAGGGCGTCCAGTCCGAGGATGCGCGGCGCACCCTGGCCGCCCAGGGTTTCGAGGTGACGACCGCAGGGGCTCCGCAATTCGCCGAGCACATCCGTGGTGAAATCGCCAAATGGGCCAAGGTCATCCGGGACTCCGGCGCCAAGGTCGACTAACCCCAGCCCCGCTTGTTGGTCCGGCGGGGCCCTGCCAAGATACAGCTAACACCCAGTCGGTCTGCCGGGAGCACGCTCATGTCCACGTTGCTCGTCACCCACGAAGCTTGCATCGACCACGATCCCGGCGTGTTCCATCCTGAACGTCCCGACCGATTGAAAGCGGTTCTGGCCGGCCTGCAGGACATCAAGGTCGAGCGCGTCCTGGCGCCGCGCGCCGAGGACAAGCAATTGCTGCTGGCCCATCCGGCCTCGCATGTCGAGGCGGTCATGGGCACGATCCCGCCGCAGGGGCGCCATCATCTCGACGGCGATACAGCGGTCAGCCCGGGCTCGGGCGAGGCGGCCCTGCGCGCCGCGGGCGCGGTGGTCGCGGCGGTCGATGCGGTGCTCACCGGCAAGGCGAAGAACGCGTTCTGCGCCGTGCGCCCGCCGGGCCATCACGCGGAGGCGATGCAGGCGATGGGCTTCTGCCTGTTCAACAACGTGGCGATCGGCGCCCTGCATGCGCGCGTCGCCCACGGCCTCAGCCGCGTGGCGGTTATCGATTTCGACGTGCATCACGGCAACGGCACGCAGCACATGTTCGAGCACGATCCCCACCTCTTCTATGCCTCGACCCACCAATGGCCGCTCTACCCCGGCACGGGCAGCGAGGGGGAGAAGGGCGTGGGCAACATCGTCAACGCGCCGTTGCGCGCCAACAGCGGCGGCCGGGAGTTCCGTGACGCGTTCGAGCGCAAGATCCTGCCCGCGCTCGACACGTTTGCCCCGGAGCTGGTGATCATCTCCGCCGGCTTCGACGCCCACGAGGACGATCCGCTGGCCAGCCTGATGCTGCACGAGGATGACTACGAATGGGTCACCGCGGCGCTGGCCGAGGTGGCGAAGACCCACGCCAAGGGCCGCGTGGTCTCGGCGCTCGAAGGCGGCTACGACCTCGGCGCGCTGGCGGCCTCTTCCGCCGCGCATGTCCGGGCGCTGCTGGCGGCGTAGCTATTCGGCGGGCGCCGGGCTGGGCCGGGCACACAGGCGCGACGTGCCGACCGTCGCGATGCTCAGCACGAAGAAGAAGCCAAGCCCGAGGAAGATCCAGCGCGGCTCGCCGTGGTCGAGGATCAGCCCGAAGATGAAGGGTGCTATGGCGCCGCCGAGATTGATGCCGGTGGTGCAGAAGGCAAAAGCCTTGCCGACATCGCGCCCGGAGATGAGCTCGCGCAGCATCATGTCGCGCGGTGAACGCGTCGTACCCTGGAGGAAGCCGACCACCCCGAACAGGGCGATCAGGGCGGCCGCCCCCAACGGCAGATAGCCGGCGATCGCCGACAGCCCGCCGCAGATGACCAGCACGATCGCAACGATCGGGGCATGGTGCCTGGTGCGGTCGGCGATGTAACCGCCGAGCAGGATGCCGATGGCGCCGGTGAAGAGGAGCGTCGTCAGCACGACGTTGGCGGTGTTGAGGGAAATGCCGTGCACCTCGACCAGCGCCGTCGCGAGGAAGCTCTGCAGCCCCGACGAGGCCATGGCCAGCATCATGTAGAAGGAGAACATGATCAGGATCGGGCCGGAGAGCAGCAGGCGCCAGCCGGTCTTGCCGCCCGTGTTGTCCGGGGCCACCGTCTTGGCTGTGACGCGGTCGTGCAGGATGTGCCCGCAGGTGATGATGAAGATCATGACGACGAAGGCCAGCAGGCCGACGACCATGAGCGCGACGCGCCAGTTGTAGAGCGTGGTCAGGAGGATCATCGTCGGCGGCGCCAGCACGAAGCCGATATTGCCGGTGAAGGTGTGGATACTGAATGCCTGGCCGAGCTTCTCGCGCGGCACCGAGGCGTTGAGGATGACGTAGTCGGCCGGATGGAAGACGGCGTTGCCGATGCCGGCGATGGTCACCAGTACGGCCATCGCCCAATAGGTGTCGACGAAGCCGATGGAGCCCATCGCCGCACCGGACAGCGCCAGGCCGGCGATCAGCAGCGGTCGCGCCCCCATGCGGTCGACCAGGAACCCGGCCACGACCTGGAAGCCACCGGTGGTCGCCGCAAAAAGCGTCAGCAGCAGGCCCAGGGCGGCGTAGCTGACGCCGAATTCCTGCTGGATCAGCGGGAAGAGCGGCGGCAGGGCGAGCTGGTAGAAATGGCTCAGGCCATGGCCGGAGCCGATCAGCGTCTGGACGAAAGCGTTGGAGCCGCGGACCGGAGCGTCGGCAGGAATGTCGGCAGCCATTCAGGTGTACGTCGATGGTGCAAAGAGTGGCCGCATCTTAGGCGTTTGCACCGGCCTTGCCAACGAGCGGGGTAGCACCTGATACTCCGTGATGCCGGACAGCTGAAAACAGGCGCCGGATGGATAAGGGAGGAGAAGCCATGATCGGAACCGTGAATGCGGTGACGCGCCGGTTTGCGCTGGGCGCTGCCTTGGGATTTGCCGCGGTCGTTGCCGGTAGCCCGGCGGCCTCGCAGGGGTTCACGCCCGATGCGGTCGACATGGCTGCCGCGAAGCGCGAAGGCAAGCTCGTCTGGTACACCTCCACCCCGGTCGAGCAGGCCCAGAAGATCGGCAAATTGTTCGAGGATGCGACAGGCATCCGCGTCGAGCTCTTTCGCTCGGGCGGTTCGGCCATCGTGCGGCGTTTCGCGCAGGAGACCGACGCCGGCCGTTTCGCGGTCGACGTGATGACCACATCCGATCCCGCGGCGTCGGAAGCCTTCGCCAAGAAGAACCTCTTCGTCGCCTTCCGACCGAAGAACTTCGACAAGATCCCGGCCGAGGCGAAGCACCCGCAGGGCCAGTATATCGCCCAGCGCCTCAACATGATGGTCATGGTGGCGCGCGAGGACCGGGTGTCGGAAGCCGACATGCCGAAGGCCTGGAGCGACCTCACCCATCCCAAATACAAGGGCAAGCTGGTGATGCCCGATCCGTCTTTCACGGCGCTGCAGCTGATGGTCGTCGGCACGCTGTCGAAGACCTATGGCTGGGACTTCTACGAGAAGCTGCGCAAGAACGACACGATGATCGTTCAGAGCCATCAGCAGGTCTCGGACATGCTCAAGCGCGGCGAGCGTCTGGTCGCCGCCGAGGCGGCCGACAGCTACGCCTACGACGACCGCAAGGCGGGCCACAAGATGCGGACCCTGTTCCCCACCGACGGCACCTTCGTCGTGCCCTCGCCGACGGCGGTGATCGCCAAGAGCCCGAGCCCGAACGCCGCCAAGGCGTTTGCCGAGTTCATGATCGGCGACGAGGTGCAGAAGATGTTCCCGGCGGACGGCCTCTATGCCGCGCGCAGCGATATCGCGCCTCCGGAGGGCAATCCGCAGCTCTCGACCCTCAAGCTTCTCGCGGTCGACTACGACTACATCGAGAAGGATTCGAAGAAGATCAAAGACCGCTTCAACGAGATCTTCCAGTAGGCCGGGGTCGGGGGCTCGTCCGTGGTCAGCATCGCCGCTCCGGCTCCGGTCGCGCGGGCGAAGACGGGCGGCATCCGGCTCGAGCATGTCGTCATGGGCGGGGCGATCGCCTCGCTCATCGTGCTGGTCGTCCTGCCGCTGGGCTCGCTCGTCCTCGGCAGCGTGCAGAGCGAGGATGACGGGTTCTCGGCGGGCAATTTCATCCGCGCCATGGAGCGGCCGCTTTACTACCGGGCGCTGATCAACTCGCTGGTGCTCGGCGCCTGGACCGGCCTGTTCAGCCTGCTGATGGGCCTGCCGCTGGCCTGGGCGGTCAGCCGCACCAACACGCCCTTCAAGAACTTTATCAAGTTCACGGCCAGCCTGTCCTATCTGACCCCGCCGTTTCTCACGGCCATCGCCTTCGTCAACCTGTTCGGACCGAATGCCGGGCTGATCAACAATTTCCTGCGGTCCGCCGGCCTCGATTTCCTCACCTTCAACGTCTTCTCGATGGCGGGGCTGGTCCTGGTCACGGTCCTGCACACCTTCCCCTTCGTCTATCTGCTGGCCTCGAGCGCCCTTGAGTCGGTCGATGCCTCCTACGAAGAGTCGGCGCAGATCCTTGGCGCGGGGAAATGGCGCACGGCGCTGCAGATCACCGCACCCCTGGTGGCGCCGGCGGTGCTGTCCGGCACGCTGCTGGCGTTCGTCAACGCCATCGCGTTGTTTGGCAGTCAGGCGATCGTCGGCATCCCCGGCCGCATCTACACGCTGCCGACGCGCATCTACGCGCTCTTCGACTATCCGCCGCAATACGGTCTGGCGTCGGCGCTGTCCCTGATCTTCGTTGCCATCACCGTGATCGCGCTGTTCCTGCAGCGGGGCTATCTGGCACGCCGGTCCTACGTGACCCTGGGCGGCAAGGGCAGCCGGCCGCAGCTCATCGATCTCGGCCCCTGGCGCTGGGTGATGTTCGGCTTCGCGGCCGTCGTTTTCCTGGTGGCAATCGTGGCCCCCTATGCCTCGCTGATCGCTGTCTCCTTCATCAAGTCGGTCGGCCTGTGGTCGTGGGACAACCTGACGCTGCAGCACTACCGCTTCGTGCTCTTCCAGTACGACGTGACCCAGCGCGCCATCGGCAACTCCCTGCTGTTGGCGGCCCTGGCGGCGACGCTCGCCGTGCTGATCGGCGCGATCATCGGCTGGATCGACCTGCGCACCCGCATCACCGGGCGGCGCTTCCTCGACTACGCCTCGCTGATCCCGCTCGGATTGCCCGGCATCGTCATGGCGGTGGCGCTGATCCAGTTCTGGCTGGCCACGCCGTTCGCGCTCTACGGCACGATCGCCATCCTGCTGCTGGCCTACACCGGCCGCTACATTCCCCTCGGTGTGCGGGCCGCCAATGCCTCGCTCCGCCAGGTTGATTCCTCGCTGGAGGAGAGTGCCCATATCCTGGGCGCCTCCTGGCTGCAGACCATGCGCCACATCACCTTGCCGCTGATCCGCCCCGGCCTCTTCGCCGGCTGGCTGCTGGTCTTCGTGCCGGCAATCCAGGAGCTCAGCGCCTCGATCCTGCTCTTCAGCTCGAGCTCGATCACGGTCGCCGTCGCGATCTTCAATCTCTACGAGACCGGCTACATCGAGCCGGTCTCGGCCCTGGCGAATATCAACATGATCATCATCGGCATCGCGATCCTGATCGCCCACCGTCTCGGCGGGCAGCGCGCCACGACCTCGGACTAGGGCGGGCTGAACCGGTATGGCGCGTATCCACATCGAGAACCTGTCGAAGCATTACGTCGGGGGGCAGCTGGCCGCGGTCCAGGCGCTCAATCTCGACATCGCCGACAACCGTTTCGTCACGCTGCTCGGGCCGTCCGGCTGCGGCAAGACGACGACGCTGCGGCTGATCGCCGGCTACCTCAAGCGGACACCGGCACGATCAAGGTCGACAACACCGTTGTCTCGTCGCCCGACGGCGTCACGCCGCCGGACCGCCGCGGCATGGGCATGGTCTTCCAGAATTATGCCGTGTGGCCGCACAAGACGGTGTTCGAGAACGTCGCCTTCGGTCTGATGATTCGCCGCCTGCCGACACAGCAGATCCATGACAAGGTCATGGCGATGCTTGATCTCGTCGGCCTCCAGGGGCTCGACGCGCGGCTGCCGAGCCAGCTTTCCGGCGGCCAGCAGCAGCGCGTGGCCTTGGCGCGCAGCCTGGTCGTCGAGCCCGGGATCCTCCTGCTCGACGAGCCGCTGTCGAACCTCGACGCCAAGCTGCGCGAACGCATGCGCAGCGAGCTCAAGCAGATCCAGCGTCGCACCGGCATCACCTTCGTCTATGTGACCCATGATCAGGCCGAGGCGCTGGCGCTCTCGGACGAGATCGCCGTGATGCATCTCGGCGTGCTGCAGCAATACGGCACGCCGCGCGATATCTATTCGCGCCCGGCCAACCGCGTGGTTGCCGATTTCATGGGCCAGGTGAATTTCGTGCCCGCGCGGGTCGTGGATGCCGGCAAGGTGGCGGTCGATGGCGGCCCGACGATCGCGGTCGAGGTGCCGCCGAGCCTGACGGCGGGAACCAGCGTCGATCTCGCGGTCCGTCCGGAGAACATCCGGCTGGCCGCGAGCGGCAACGGCGCGTCGATGCCGGGCCGGGTCGCCGAACTCACCTTTATCGGCAACATGAATGAGTACATCATCGCCGGCGCCAACGATTCGCGCCTGCGCGTGCAGACCCATCCGACCGTGCTGTTCGACGTGGGCGCCGCCGTGGCGGTGGAATTCGACCCGCGGCAATGCACGGTGTTCGGCCGCAACTGACCTTAGTAACCAGGAGGGCCCTCATGGCCAAGAAGACGAAGAAGAAGACCGCCAGGAAATCCGCGAACAAGACGCGCGCCAAGTCGACCGGCAAGGCCCTGCGCCGGCCGGTTGCGCGCAAGGCCGCCAGGCCGGCCGCCCGGCCTGCCGTATCGGCGAAGCCGACCGGCACGATCAAGGGCACCGAGCATTGGACCCACAAGACCGACAACGGCGAGAAGGTGAAGCTCTACCTGTTCAACAAGGTAATGGGCGACCCGAAGAAGGCGCGGGGCACGGTGTTGCTGGTTCACGGCTCGTCGATGGCCTCGACCCCGACCTTTGACCTCCAAGTTCCCGGCCGTACGGATTCCTCGGTCATGGATGTGCTGGCCCGCGCCGGCTACGACGTCTGGTGCGTCGACATGGAGGGCTACGGCAAGTCGGAGAAGGGCCGCGACAACAAGGCGATGATCAGCCAGGGCGCTGACGACTGTCTCGCCGCCGCCACCTATATTCGCGCGCTGCGCGGGCCGAAGAAGCTGTTGACCTACGGCATCTCCTCGGGGGCCCTGCGCGCCGCGCTGTTCGCCCAGCGCAACCCCGAGCTCGTCTCGCGCCTGGCGCTCGACGCCATGGTATGGACCGGCGAGGGCAGCCCGACGCTCGAGCAGCGCGCCAAACGGCTCGACGAGTTCCGCGCCAAGAACCGCCGGCCGATCGACCGCGCTTTCGTGCACTCGATCTTCAACCGCGACCACCCGGGCTCGGCGGAGGACGTGGTGATCGATGCCTTCGCCGACGCCATCCTCAAGCTCGATGATTCGGTGCCCACCGGCACCTATATCGACATGTGCGCCAACCTGCCGGTCTGCGACCCGACCAAGATCACGGTGCCGACTATCATCATGCGCGGCCAGTGGGACGGCATTGCCAGCTTCGAGGATCTGATGAAGTTCTTCGAGCGGCTGCCCAACCCCGACAAGACCTTCGCGGTCATGCCAGGAATCTCGCACGCCAGTTTCCAGGGCAAGAACTATGCGATCGCCCACCACATGCTGCTGAACTGGTTCGCCCAGCCGGAGCCGGTCTATCGCGGCTAGGCGGCTGCGGCGTCAGAAAATCATGTAGATAAACTGGGTCGAGATGACGCCGCGTGCGTGAGCCAGGAGTGCGGCGATCACGACCGTGCCGCTGATGAAAGGCACAAGCCAGTAGGCCGGCCGCCAGGACAGGGCAGCCCGGACGCGGTCAACCTGCGCCGCCCGTGGGGCTGAATCGCTCCGGCTACTGGGGCGGTTCTCGAAATACAAGGCGGGGGCATGTCGGGCCATCAGCTCCTGAGTGTTCGGGGCGACCCAGACGACGAGCAGGAGGACCGCCAGCCAAGGCAGCGCCGCGGGATCGACCAGCGCCGTAGCGCCGGGATTCAGCCCCGCCATGCCGCTGAGCAGCGCGCGGGCGGTGTCGATATTCTCGGCACGGAAGAAGACCCAGGCGACGACTACGGCGGCAAACGTCAGGCCGCGAGCCAGCAGAGTTCCGTAAGGCGTGCCTTGCAGTGCCGCTGGAACGAGGGTTCCCCTTATCGCGATCCAGGCGTGGTTGATGACGAGATAAAGTCCATGCACCCCGCCCCAGATGACAAAGGTCCAGCCAGCTCCGTGCCATAGGCCACCAAGCAGCATGACGATCATAAGGTTGATGTAGCGCTTCACCTGCCCCTGGCGGTTGCCGCCAAGCGGCATATACAAGTAGTCGCGCAGGAACCGCGACAGCGTGATGTGCCAGCGCCGCCAGAATTCGATGATGCTGGTCGCGCGATAAGGCGAGTCGAAATTGATCGGCAGCTTCAGGCCGAACATTCGGGCGAGACCGATCGCCATGTCGGAATATCCGGAGAAGTCGAAGTATATCTGGAACGTGTAGGCAAGCGCGCCGGCCCAGGCGTCGACAGCCCCTGGCGGTGAGGCCACGGCCGTATCGAATACCGGATTGGCGATGGTGGCGATCGAATCCGCCACCACGACCTTCTTGTTGAAGCCGATCAGGAAGATGATCAGGCCAACGATCAGGTCCTCGCGGGTGACATGGGGAAATTGGCGTGCATGAAACTGCGGAATGATGTCCCGGTGATGCATCAGGGGGCCCGCGATCGCGTGCGGGAAAAAGGTGAGAAACAGGCAGTATTCGATGAAATCGGGAGCGGTGCTTTGGCCGCGATACGTATCGGTCAGATACGCGATCTGCTGGAACGAAAAGAACGAGATGGCCAGCGGCATGACGATGTTGAGGGGAGTGAGCGGCTGTCCGGTCACCCCCGCAACGGTGCTGATCAGGAAGTCGAGGTACTTGAAGTAGCCGATGAACAGCAGGTTGAATGCGATTCCCGCAACCAGGATGGCCTTGCGGGGATACCGTTTGAGAACCTCGCCGAAAGCGTAGTTGACCGAGAGCGTCAGCAGGAGGAGGGCGAGATGGGGGGGATGCCACCACGCATAGAACGCCAAAGATGCCAGCAGCAGCCAGAGAACCGCGTGGCGGGCGCTGCCCCCGGCGGCGGCGATGAGCCAAAACCCCGCTAGGACGACCGGCAAGAAGCCGAAGATGAAGATCGCGGAGGTGAAGACCATCAGTTCCGCTCGGGCAGCAGCGGGAGCAGTACGGTGGCGAGAGTTTCTATGCCCTCGGTGTTGTAGTGGTAATCGAGCGGGCTCACGAGCAGGGAGCGGGCGGCAACGGCCTCAGCCATCGGCACAGCCAGATCGACGATCTGAGCGCCACGCGGCTGGTAACGTTCGGTGAGGGCGTTCCTGATGGCGCTGGAGCTTTGATCGAGCGTCGCCTTGTAGCGCTCGCCGCCTCGGACATGGCGGCCCAGAAGAAGCCCCGGACTTGGAAGAAGCGCAATGATGGGCTTGGCGCCCTGCTTGACGATGTCGGCAACCAGCTCGTCCATCGCCGTAGTGAAGGCGGCCCATTCGCCAGTCTGGGGGCCAACCGTCGGATAGTCGAAAAGACTCGCCGG
>Ga0196963_10000748_pt1 | contig 25757 bp, 16 predicted proteins | sample S1_5metaG_FD_148600 | JGI IMG/M metagenome (GOLD analysis project Ga0196963, IMG submission 148600) | Soil microbial communities from Anza Borrego desert, Southern California, United States - S1_5 | ecosystem: Environmental > Terrestrial > Soil > Desert | place: USA: California | collected...
GGCGAAGTCCCTGTCTGATACCTTTTGATAGCGTATAGAAATCTTCCAGCAGGCCCCAGTGGGTCTGCTCGGAAAGTGCTTTGATGCGTGTCGGCATCATTTCCATTGCAGACCTCCTGAATGTGGAACGTGCGCTCCGTGGACCGTGGGAGATTCGAACTCCCTGCCTCCTGTATGCAAAACAGGCGCTCTACCAATTGAGCTAACGGCCCATGTTTTCAACCTGGCCCGTTATGCCGACACGGTTTTTCATTCCGTGATGAGCTAATGGCCCTAATAATTAACCAATTAATTTTACCTAATTTTCTGTCTTTAGTCAGTAAGAAAAGTGCCCGCAGCTTGTAGCGCTGCGGGCACTGGGTGTCCTGACACTCAGACGTCTGCGTCGGACACGGGGTCGTCAGTTGCTCGACCGGTCAGTGCTGCTCGAATTAGGAAAAAGCCTTGACTTCCAGCTATAAAGACGAAGAAAGCAAGAAACGGAACAGGCGAGAAAGCCGTAGCGTCTACATTTGAGTTCGCTACCGCCTCAACCAGGCACCATATACCGAGTCCTACGAGCACTATCGCGCCTGCGAGCATTATCGTTCCCAGTACAGCATAGAAGGCTCGAGTGTCGGTCGAGATGCGATCCCGAGAGTAACTTTCCATAATGTAAGCTCCAAGCTGGGTGAATTTTATATTATCCCCGGAAAGAAATCAAGGGTTAGAACACGTAAACGACGACGCCAATAATGAGAATGGTGCCGAGCAATTTCCACATCGAGTACGTCCCGCCGTCTCCCAGGTATCTTTCGGCGTAGTAGTTATGGCCAAAGAGCTGGGTCAGTTGAAAATTATATTTAATGAGGACCGTTCCCAGACCAATACCAACTACCAGAATCAGGATTTTGAGGATGACTGCCATCGTCCTTCCATCATAGCAACGCTAGGACGGCCAGAATACAGACAGCGATTTGAGTCCAGACCCCGGTATGGGACGGTAGCTGGTTTTGGAACGAGGCTTTAACGTGGGCGTGTTCGTGGACCGTCTGTTGTTCAGCGAGGATCGGAATTTGACCAGTCAGATCGTTCCAAAACGGAACAACGTCAAGCAGATCAGGCGTAACCCCACCGAGCGCCCCGATTAGTACTAGTTTCACCAGCTCAGGACTGAACCGCTTCCGCTTGATCAGAAAACCGAGAATCAGCGCCACTAAGGCGAAGTCCAGTACAACCTGAAGGTACGTATTGCTGCCGTAAAATATACCGGTCTGCAGATATTCACGCCGGCCGACAATAACATCCCAGTGCGGGACAGCATCCAGAGCGTAGTGACTGAGCAAGCCGATGAAGAAAATGATCAGAACGTTTTTGGTGAAACTGCTGCTGTGCTTGGCTAGGGCGGCGGCGGTTAGGACGTGAGGCGTAATCAACATACCGGTATCGTAGCAGATAAGTTAAGCCCCCTCTCGGACCGCACGATGCGGAATGGAGAGGGGGCCAAGTCAGGCGCCCAGGCAGATCTGAGTAATCGCAGCCTCCGATGAGGCAGCGATGCGTCGGGTGCCTTCCGTAGCGAACGGAACTGTCCTTCCCTGGATCTCAGGGTAGGCCGGTCCAGATGGCAATGAAAGCCGAGCTGGAAGGACCAAGTGACGCTCCGCGATCAGAATCGCGGATTTATCAGGTAAATGCCCGGGACGATAGGTTGATGCTCCGGATCCGTCGCTGCCAGGCTCGAGGGTGTGAGCCACGACGGTCACTGGCAATCCATATGCCAGGGTGAGCAGGGCTAGAAGTGCCGCTATCTTCAACGTCTCCTCCCGTGCGATCGAATGTGCTTGCCTACAGCAGTCGCGGTAGACTTCTCAAAGCGTATGCCCAACTCGACTATTCCGCAAGTGGCTCTGACACAGTAGGAACGAGCCCGTTCGATATGACAAGCCCCTCGCGTTTTAAGCGAGGGGCGTCGGTGGGAATTAGAGCAGGCAGTCGGGCGCGTCCTTCTGGATTTTGACCCGGGTGCCGTCCTCGGTCCAGTCATAGAGCTTCTTGGCGTCTTTGACGGTTAGCCGGATACAGCCGTTCGACGAGGGTCGCCGTGGCACCGAATGGTAGCCGTGGATGAGAATGTGGCCAACCAGACGCTGCGGGTAGTGGAGCGTGGCGCCGCCGTATTTCGGCAAGGCCTTGCCCCGCTCTCTCTTGTCGTGAACGAAAAACGTCCCAATCGGGGTCCGTTTCCCCGCGCGACCGGAGCAGATCCGCAGCTCAAACACCTTCTCGGTATCCTCGAAGGCGCAGAGTCGCTGCTCTTTCAGGTCGATAACGACGAACTTGGTCGAGGTTTTCACGGGCACGAAGCCGGAAAACAGGGCGACGAAACTGGCAATCATGGTAACGAACATAGTCTTCCTTGACGCATTGAAAGCGTGCGAAAAGAAGCTTAACTGATCTCCGGCTAAAAATCCAGCCGTTTATTGGTTATTTTCTTGAAGAATCTCGGGTTCGGTTTCGAGCTCAATTTGAAATTTTTCGCGCACGGTCTGCCGAATGTGTTCAATCAAGGCCACAATATCCCTGGCGGTGGCGTTGCCTCGGTTAACAATATAGTTGGCGTGTTTTTCGGAGACTTGGGCGTCACCGATCCGGTAGCCTTTCAGGCCCGAGTCTTCAATGATTTTACCCGTGGGAATAATCGGAAACGGATCCACCTTAATGAAGTCGTGGAAGTGCGGCAGCCACTGCTCGGGCACTCTTTCGAGCGGCGTATTCTTGAAAATTGAACCGACGTTGGGATATTCCAGTGGATGACGGTTTTGGCGAAACTCAATCCGGCTATCAGCAATTTGACGTAATTCAGTCGGATCCCCGGGTTCAAGCTGAAGAATGGCAGAAACGATGACTTCGGGCCGGTGTTTAAAAATGCTATCTCGGTAGCCGAACTGGCAGTCGGCGTTACGGCGGGTAATCTCTCGACCGGTTTTTTGCTCGATGCTGGTGACACTGACGACGCTGTCCTTGATTTCTCCCTTGAAGGCGCCGGCGTTGCCGCGAATAGCGCCCCCAAACGTTCCCGGCAAACCGCCGGCCCATTCGACACCTTTGAGGCCGGCTTCAACAGCGGCATCGACGACTTCCTGCATCATGACGGCTGCCCCGGCCTCAAGCGTCGTACCGTCGACTTTCAAGTGATGATGCTGGATATAAATGACCAACCCCGGAAACCCGGTGTCCGGGAAAATGACATTACTGCCGCCGGCCAAGATGAACGTTGGCCAGTTTTTTTCCTTGGCTTCAGCGAGAGCCTGGTGCAGTTCTTCTAGAGTAGTGACGGCCACAAAGTAGCGAGCCGGACCGCCGACTTTGAAGGTGCTGTAGTCTTTAAGTTCAACGTTTTGGCGGACCGAGAGACTCATAGATCCACCTTAAACGTGCATGACAAAGAAAACAAAAAGAATTCGGTAGAAGAGGGCCAAAGCCAAGGTGCTGATCACCCAGCGGAAGCGCAAATGGGAAATACCGCCAGCGTAGGCCATCAGTTCGGTATTAATAATGGGGACCATCGTAATAATAAAAAAGTGCTGCCATTTCAGGTTATCCGACAAGGCTTCGACGAATTCCGCGTTCTTTTTCGATAACCACCGTTTGATTAACGGTTGGCCAAAGTTCCTGGCCAGATAAAAGTTGACGCTGCTGCCAGCCAGACCGCCAGCTAAGCGAACGACAATAACGGCCGCCGGATCAAGCAGGCTGAGCAGGGCAACATCAACCGGCAGGGTAGGAATCGGCACGAACACCGAGGCAACCATCGTATAAGCAAAGTAAAACAGGAGCGCCGTGCCCTGGTTCTGAAGTAGCTGCTGAACCCACGGGTGGTCGGCCGGATTAACATACTTATTCATCAGCGCCGAAACCACCGCGATCAGAATGCCAAAAGCCAGAATGAAAGTGACGATCTGCAGGACGTGTTTGGGCGGCAACTTATACGATTGTTTCTTAACCTGGTTAAGCCACATGTCGGCTCAGTATGCCGGAAATTGCAGGTTTAGTGAACGGTTACTGTCGACCTGACCACCCTCGGGTGATGAGCTATACTACCCTAGATGAACGTCCTGACTCGTCCACTGGTTTCTTCGTACCGAGCGACTTTGCTCATGCGCTGGTTGGCATTATTGATTGTGGCCGCCTTGCTGGTTGCCTCAGTCTTTTCGGTTCAAGAACTGGTCAAGCAGCGTAACATTCGGGCTGAGAGCAACGTCACGGCAGCCAACAACGAAAAACTTCGCAATGTTTTGTTGGCTGACTACCGGCTCGTAGCCACGAAAATTGCCGAGGCCGAGCAGCTGGGCATTGATGTTGCTGCCCAGAAAGCCAAACTAGCTGAAAATAAAATCCTGATTTTTTCGGGTGGGTTTATCGCCGCGGGAACGGCGCTGGCCACTCAAATCGCCGAGCTCGATGCCCTAATCAAGCAGCAGACCGAAGCGGCAGAAGCCGAGCGCCAAAAAGGAACGTTGACCGGCGCCGTTAAAGAAGGAACAACCAATCTAGCCGGTGTCAAAGTCGCCATCCAAGAAAATAACGCCGAGGTAGCGAGCGGCACCACCGGTACTGACGGTCGCTATTCGATTCTTCACAAAGCTGGCAGCTATAAAGTGGTCTTCTCCAAAAGCGATTACACCAGCGTGAGCAAGACAAATATTGTCATCACCGCCCAGCAGTCAGCTACCTTGGACGTCTCGATGACCAAAGCCCCGCCGGCCACGCCGAAACCACCTGCGACAACTACCACCGGCTCCACCACCAATGGAGACAGTCAGTATCAGCTGACCACGGTCTTGGGCTACTCGGTTCATCTGGCCACCTTCAACCTGGCCAGCGGCCAGTTCCGAGTCGCCACCGATACGGCCAACGACAACGATTGCGCCGACGACTGCCCGACGAAGTCCTTGAGCAGCTATGTTTCTGGTAACGGCGCCTTTGCCGGGATGAACGGCACCTATTTCTGTCCGGCCGATTACTCCGCCTGCGTTAACGAAACCAATGCCTTTTTCTGGAAGGTCTATAACACGCGCCTCGGCAAGATGATCAACGCCAATAACGGCCTAGGAGAAAACGATCCGTTTATTGCCTTTAACTCAGCTGGTACCGCTCGGTACTTTTCCAGCTACAACAGCTACCTCGGCTCTGGTTTTAATGCCACCGCCGGCATTAACTGCAAGCCGGCTTTGATTTCTGGCGGCAGCAATATCTTGAACGTCGGCTCGCTCGACGACAAACAGCGCCATACCAAATCGAACCGTGGGGCGATCGGCCTCAAAGGACAGACGCTGTATTTAGTCATTGCCAAGTCGGCGACGGTCGTTGACCTGGCTGCCATCATGGATGAGCTCGGAGTCGATTACGCCCTGAATGTCGACGGCGGTGGTTCTTCAGCAATGATATTTAACGGTTCATACAAAGCTGGACCTGGCCGCGGCTTGCCTAACGCCATTGTTGTCGCTCGCAGATAAAAGAAAGGCCGAGGATAAACCTCGGCCCTATGGAAACTGAAGAAACGCACCAACAATCCTACGACGAGCTGTTCATTACCTGGCAGACCACCTCGTACGTTTCCTTGAAGCGCTCCAGACCTTGCGGTGAGAGCGTCACATGGTAATGCGGTGGCTTAGTTTCTAGCAGCCAAACGATATCGCCTTGATGGCGCAGCTCTTCCAAGACAAACTCGAGCGCCTCCTTAACGTTTTCGGAATTTGGCACGGCGATATCGGCGCCGTACCCGATCGAATGGGTGCTAAAGACCCGCTCACCGGTCCGACCGGTGATCTGGGTAGTGTAGTCGTCGTTGCGAACCAAGGAGGTAACCCTTAGCAGGGCTTCCGGCGACCTTGATTCCTCGCGTACCGCTGAGCCGATGTAACCCAGCAATGCTATGAGCTCGGGTCGAGCTGAACAGAGCAAGCGACGCTTGTCCTTATCAACCGTTTCGCCGAGTTTCGGATCGACCACCAGGCCGACCCGCTTCGTCTTGAGCTCATTCAGACAAACGAGGTCGTTCGCCTCAACTGCTGCTTCGAGCTCCGACCAATCGACCCACCGGTCGGCTTTGCCGTACCAGTGCGATTCATCGGCCAGTTGATAGCCTCGCCGAGGCACAGGTTTCTGATACCGAAGGACGTTGGCGGCGAAGAGCTTTGGCTTCTCTTGCCAAAGGTCGAGCAAGCGCTTGGCACAGTTGACCCGATACCAGTAGCTAGGTGAGTCGTCCTTGAGCGAGCTCAAGACTTCATAAGTTCGCGGATGACGTAACGGCGAGATGTCAGCGAGCACATTGCTCCACGAGAGGTTGTGTCTGGCAATCATCTCCCCGACCGTCTCTTCGGAATCCGTCCAGGGATACTGACGATTCTTGTAGCAGTAAGCTCGCAGAATCTTGGTGACGTTGCCCTGGCCCATGTGATAGGCCGCAAAGGCAAAGTCTGCCTTGCCACCAAGCGACTCGATGTGATCTTGGAGATAGCGAACTGTTGCCGCTAACGCCTTCTTGCCGTCGAACCGCTCATCGAGCTTGGCTAGTTTCTTGGCCGCGAAGGCGTCGCCTTTCTTGATCATCGCCCGGAGGCGCTTAATCCGCTTCGGCTCTTCCAGCTTGAGGCCGTAGGCCTTGGCTGTGTCACGAATGAACTGGCCAAGGCCAGCCGCTCCACCAGGAGCCATCGCAAACGGATCGCCTTGGGATTCCAAGAAAATCAGGGCGGCCACTAAGTCAGGGTCGACATCGGTGCCCTGGCAGGCTCGTTCGATACTCGGCCGCAGGGCCGAAACCCGCTTGGCCGCCAGAACGGGGTCCGGGATTTTGGCATACAGGACGTTTTCATACGACCGGACGGTTGCTTCGAAGCGTTCGTCGTTCGTCGGCGAACCGGGATACGGAATCGTCGTGGGAGTGCCTTTGGCACTGGCCGTGAGTTCGGGAACAGGTCGGTGGATAACTCGCGGGGCGAGCGCCAAGATGGCGAAAATGAGGAGTAAGCCGACGAGCGGCATCCTCAAACGGGAGGTTGAACGTTTCTTCATGATGTTGGGTGCGCTTTACACGGTATGGAGCGCAAAGACAGTCGAATTTTACCGCTTTATCAAGCGGTGATCAATCTACTGACGAGTTATTTTAGTTCTGTGCGAGTACCTGGATTTGAACCAGGGACCTCGTCATTATCAGTGACGCGCTCTAACCAGCTGAGCTATACTCGCGAAGTGTTAATGAAGCGAGAACCATCAGCCTACTGACGTATTCTCGCAAGTTGTTAACTTTTCAAATTTTATACGTTTTAAACCCTAAAATCCAGAAACCACTACTAATAATGAAAAGCTCTACCGAAGTAGAGCTTTTCAGCTAACTGCCTAACCGTTTAAAACAGAAATGGGGGCTCGAACGACGACGTTCGAGCAGGAGAAAGTATGGGGAAGCCGTGAGGGCTAATTTGTTTCCGATCCACGTGTGACTCGATGTCAGATTCCAAATCCCTAAAATCGCAAGTTAATAAACTTGTCCGACTACCAATTTAATATCAGTAGTATTTGGAAGGTTTTCAGAAGTTCTGCATAAGTCACCAGGTCTCGGTCGCGCCAATCAGTACCCTTAGGGGCTTACGGTTAGAAACTCGTGTTCGTCACTAACCAAAGCAAGTTTCCTGTCCCGGCATTTTTCAGGCTGCCTCTGCTTCGTTCTCAGGCGAAGAGGACCACGGCGTCTCGATTCCCCATTCCTGCTTTAAATGTGCACCCGTACTTTAGCAAAATCATAGGAAAACTCAACCGTTTTCCTATGCAAAACCCCACCGAAGTGGGGTATTGCAGTTAACTGTCTAACGGGTTAAAGCAGGGATGGAGGCTCGAAACTACGTTCGAGCGAGGAAAATATTGTGGGTCCGGCAGGAATCGAACCTGCGACCTCTGGTCTTCGGTATGCCTGATACCAGCGCTCTACCAACTGAGCTACGTACCCACAATATCGAAAGGTAGTTCCATCCCTGCTTTAAGATTGTTAAACACTTAGCGGTTGCAAGAAAACTTGTAGGTCAATGCCTACGTCGGCACATATCCGACTTTTCTCGTCTGAAGTAACACTTCAGCCTCGACATCTAAAGTTTTATTCCTCTAGAAAGGAGGTGATCCATCCGCAGATTCCCCTACGGATACCTTGTTACGACTTAGCGCTCCTTACTGATCCCACCTTAGTACCTCATTAATTTAAGATGCTTCGGGTGTTACCAGCTCGGCTCACTTGACGGGCGGTGTGTGCAAGGCTCGAGAACGTATTCACCGTGACTTAGCTGATTCACGATTACTAGTGATTCCGGCTTCATGGAGTCGAGTTGCAGACTCCAATCCGAACTGACCGGCATTTTGATGGGATTTGCTCCGCCTCGCGGCTTGGCGTCCCTTTGTCTGCCGGATTGTAGCACGTGTGTAGCCCAGGGCATAAAGACCACGCGGATCTGACGTCATCCCCACCTTCCTCCCTGTTGCCAGGGCAGTCTCCTATGAAATCCAACATAGGACAAGGGTTGCGTTCGTTCAAGGACTTAACCTCACATCTCACGACACGAACTGACGACGACCGTGCAGTACCTGTCTCGGGGTTCCCGAAGGCACAGCACTATTTCTAGCGCCTTCCCCGGATGTCAAGCCCTGGATAAGGTTCCTCGGTTATTGTCGAATTAAACCACATGCTCCACCACTTGTGCGAGCCCCCGCCAATTCCTTTGAGTTTTAGTCTTGCGACCGTACTCCCCAGGCGGCCAACTTGACGCGTTAGCTTCGCAACCGAGAGGGTCGACTCTCCCAATTGCTAGTTGGCATCGTTTACGGCGTGGACTACCGGGGTATCTAATCCCGTTTGCTCCCCACGCTTTCGTACCTCAGTGTCAGTGTTCTCCTAGCAAGCTGCCTTCGCCATTGGTATTCCTTTTGGTATCAACGGATTTCACCCCTACTCCAAAAATTCTGCTTGCCCCTGAGACACTCAATTCCTATAGTATCGCTCGCGGCCTCACTGTTGAGCAGTGAGATTTAACGACCGACTTATAGGAACACCTACGTACTCTTTACGCCCAGTAATTCCGGATAATGCTTGGACCCTACGTATTACCGCTGCTGCTGGCACGTAGTTAGCAGGTCCTTATTCATCAGGTACCGTCATAATCGTCCCTGATAAAAGGAGTTTACAACCCGAAGGCCTTCTTCCTCCACGCGGCGTCGCGCGGTCAGGCTTTCGCCCATTGCCGACAATTCCCTACTGCTGCCTCCCGTAGGAGTGTGGGCCGTGTCTCAGTCCCACTGTGACCGATCATCCTCTCAGACCGGTTACCCGTCATAGCCTTGGTGAGCCATTACCTCACCAACAAGCTGATAGGACGCAGGCGCCTTCCGAAGCGTAAACTTTACCCTTGCGGGACTATCGGGTGTTAGCCAACCTTTCGGCTGGTTATCCCCGACTTCGGAGCAGCTACCTACGCGTTACTCACCCGTTCGCCACGGGTCTAAACCCGTTCGACTTGCATGTATTAGGCACGCCGCCAGCATTCATCCTGAGCCAGGATCAAACTCTCATAATGACATTCTGTCATTACTCGAGCTTGTTCTCCGCGCTTGCGCGCTTCGAATCAAACTCTTTCATGACTTTCATTACTCGATTATGTGTCTCGCACTAACTGCTCGATGTTAACTTTCTTGCGAAAGTTAACGCGGACCAGTTGGTCCTGTCGAAACAATGCGAAACACAAGCTCGTTTTCTTACTGTAATATTGAATGCGGGCACCATCTCATTTCATTGAGATGGGTACATATTTAACTCTATGTAAAAAGTTTAAGTGTGTGTTTCTTGCAACCGCCAAATGCTCAATCCTCTTCCAAAAGCCTGAAAGAAGCGATCTGACGGTTAGTCAGTTGTTAAACTCCAAATTGTTTACTCGAGGCTGATTCGAGAAACAGAACTTACGGCCATTTTATGATTTAAAATCAACCGCGTCAAGCCCTTAACGTCTGACGCTCGACGGTAAAAAAGAGAGCCCGTGCAGACGCACGGGCTACCGGCCAAAGATCACCAGCGATGACATAGTCAGAGCCCTCGGTGGGCTGTTGGGACCGATGTAGCGCAGTTCCGCTACGGTTTTCGAGCGAGTGCTCCTCGGTTCGATGTAGCAATAGACCAGATAGCTACCCTCGGTGTCAACGATTCCAAACTCGTCGTTGGAATCGCAGGCTCCCGCTAACTGGCTGAGCAGAAACTCGACCTGCCTTCGCGTACAGTCCCGCCAGGGCTTGCTGCCAACTAAAATCTGATACGAGTTCAGAACGTCTGGATGACGTCGGATTCGTGCAGAAGCTCGCTGGCTAGCCATCGTCTTCCACAGTTCGGCAACCAACCGGGAGTTAGTCGCCTGCTGCTGCCATTCCGACACCATAGTCCAGAGTCGATCTGGATCGATCATGTTTACCTCCAAAGAACAGAAATCGCTGCAATCATAGCACGACTGGCCGAAAATGTCAGCGCCTTAGAACGGGATTTTGAGAGCTTAACTTAAAACTTTGTCGACAATGCCGTAGTCGAGCGCTTCTTTGCCGCCCATCCAAAAGTTGCGGTCGGTGTCGCGCTCAATCTTGTCGAGTTTTTGGCCGGTGTTTTCAGCCAGAATTTCATTCAGTCGCTTCTTTATATAGAGAATTTCTTTGGCTTGAATTTCGATATCCGAGGCCTGACCTTCGGCGCCGCCCATGACTTGGTGAATCATGACGCGAGCGTTTGGCAGCGCAAACCGCTTGCCTTTGGTACCGCCGGCGAGCAAGAAGGCTCCCATCGAAGCAGCCATGCCGATACAAATCGTGGAAACGTTTGGCTTGATGTGCTTCATCGTGTCGTAAATCGCTAAACCGGCACTGACTGAGCCCCCCGGACTGTTGATATACATCTGGATATCTTTGGTGGCGTTTTCAGATTCTAAAAAGAGTAGCTGAGCCATAATTAAATTGGCCATGTGGTCTTCGACCGGCCCGCCGATAAAGATGATCCGGTCACGGAGCAGGCGCGAATAAATATCATACGCCCGCTCGCCAAACTGGGTCTTTTCGATGACCATTGGCACTAAGATTTGGTTCTGGAGTTCTTTTGACATGCTTGAATTGTAAAGTTTGCTTTACATTTGTCAATTGTAATAGCAAAGTACCGCCTCATGGGCGGTACCGTGCGGACAATTAATTAGGTGTGCAAACTACAGAACGTCTTCGTCGGCTGTTTCCGTTCCTTCAGAGGCAACGTAGAACAGACGAGCAATGAGGTACGCCACGATGGCGTAGACGATCATTGCCAGGATGGTCGCCGACTCAAAGACAGCCCCAGCTTCACTCGGTGTTGCGAAGATCCCTTGGAACGGCGCAACAAACGGTGCAGATAGGTCATAAATGAAGTTGACGAAGGTGTTAGTGGGGTTAGCAGCGAACAGCTTAAACGCGAACCGGAAGAGTAACAAACCTTCTAAAATTCCTAAAATATAATAGACAACCTGGGCGGCTTTTAAACCAGCAGACGAATCGGTTACATCGATTACCTCGGGTCGCCAGGCTACTCGTTCTCGTCGTATTTCTCTCATTGTTGCCATCTCGGCCTCCTTTGGGCGTACAAATTGACGCCTGAAAATTAACCTTTATTGACCCTAGAATACGACTCTTGCCCAGCGAAAGCATGGGGCGATCTGTCAGCCAAAACAGATTACAAGATGGCTATTTTGTATCTTTTACCAAATTATCGAGCAATTCCTGGTAGTCTTTATCGCTGGTCAGCTCCTTGCCTTGCTCGCGAGCGACCTCGGCTAGGCCTAAGCCGATTTTGACCGAAGCTTCAGCGGCTTTGCGCCAATCGGCCTCCAGCTCTTCCATGGTGGTTTGACGGCGTTCCAGCCAATCTTTAGCAGACAGACTCCGCTCCATCAAAAACTCTGACCAGGCTTGCCGGGAACGGGCCACCTCGCCGTTAACTAAACTAGCCGGCACCTCGGTTTTAACCTGTTTTTCAAATTCAGAGAGCCACTTGGCCTTTTTTTGAATGAAGGCTTCTTCGCTTTTGTGTTTATTGAGATCCGCTGCGACCGCCTGACGGAATGCCTCAAACGTTTTGTGGCCAAACTTGGCAGCGAACTGATCGTCGTGAGCCGGCATAACCAACCGATAGACTTCATCGATTGTCACTTCAAAATCAACATCTTTGTCAGCTAATTCTTTATCGAAGTGGTCTTTAGGAAATCTTACAGAAAACTTCTTTGTTTCACCGCGCTTCAGACCAACCAAATGATCTTCAAACCCCGGCACCACGCTGGCTTGACCTAAAACCACCGGGAATTTTTTTGCGGCCAATCTGTCTTTTTTAACGCCGCCGACTGAACCGGAAAAGGTAATTTCAATTTTGTCACCGAGCGCGGCGGGTTCGACTTTGACCAACGTCTGAGCGTGGGCTCGACCGAGCGATGTGATGACGTCATTGACTTCGTCCTCGGTTACCGGCGTGACAACGATATCGTCGACTTTAATCCCCTGCCAGTTACCAACTGTGACTTCTGGCCGAACATCAAAAGCAAAAATGAGCTTGCCGACTTTAGCTTCTTCGAATGACTCGACTTCAACGCTAGGATCTTCAATCGGCAGGACTTGGCTTTCTTCAGCGATCTTATTCCAAGCGTTCCGAGCTGCCAGCGAATACGCTTCCTCGCGCAAGGCTTCGGGCTTGAGTTGACCGCGAACAACATCAGCCGGGGCTTTGCCGGGACGAAAACCGGAGACACTTACGGTCTTGGCCAGGTTAGCCACCGCCTGAGCGAAAAACTCGGCGGTCTCTTTTTCATCGAGCTCAACAGTATATTCAACCCGGCTCTGAGGCAGGTTTTTATGGGAAATTTTCATGAAACCGTATTGTAATCGAACCTCAGCAATTAGGGAATGTTGGCGTTACCAATTCAGCGGTCATTACAGGTTTGGCAATCAAGAAACAATCCTGCTATGGTGAGAACTATACTAATGTAAAGGGAGGGGATGCGCCGACTCGACGGTATTCATAGTTTCGGGGTAGTTCTGTTGAGTGCGCGCGTTCGTCGTGTTGGTTTTCTTTGCCTGTTGATGGCGATGATTATCGGCATGGCTCTAGGCGGTGCCTTACCCAATCTCACTCAGGGTGAAACTGGCGCAGCCAGTGCCACCAGACTCTGGTCAAGCGGCGCCGAGCTACAGAGCTTGACCGCCAACGTTGAAGTGACGGGCACTAACGGCAGCGGCGCGACGATCAACACCACACTAGCGACTGTTCGCTCCGGCTTAGCTTCGTACCGAACTCAACTCGCCTCTAACGGGACGACAAACATCTATAAAGACTGGGCCAACAGCGCCCAGCAGGGGAAATTTTGGTTTCGAACCTATTTCCGGGTAGCCACTGCCCCAACCGTCGAAGAGCCATTTTTCTGTTTGCAAAATGGCGGCAACTTCAAAACCTGCGTTCGCCTCACAACTGACTTGAAGCTGAAACTCGGTAACGAAGAAGACTTAACGACCACCAGTGCCGGTTCTACCACTCTTTCAACTGGAACTTGGTATCGGTTAGAGCTCTACATGGACACCACCACGCTGAGCTCGACCGTCAACACCCTTCGCGTCAACGGAGTTCAGGAACATAACGAAACCTACAACTTTAATGCCGGGATTGACCGGTTAATATTCGGAATCATCGCCACTGGACAAGGTGACTTTTACTACGACGACCTAGCGATCAACAACTCTACCGGGCGGGCCGACAACTGGCCCGGCGAAGGCAAGATCGTCCACATGCAGCCGAACGCTACTGGTGATAACGAGCAGTGGGATAACACTACGGAACCGGGATCGCCGACGGACTGCGACGCCGCTGGTGACCCCAACTGGCAATGTGTCGAAGAAATAACACCCGATGACATTACGACCTACGCCGCGACTCAGACCAACAACGAAATAGACGACTATAACTTAGAATCCGCTTCGAACGCCGGTATTGGCAGCGGTGATTACATCAAACTTGTTTCCGTCGGCGTTCGTTTCCGCCCCTGTGGTACCACCAGCGAGTTTAGTCCCGCTTGTCTTGGCAGTGAAACCGAAATCGGTATGGCTGTTCGCTTAAAAGCCGTCGCCAGCGGTACCACCGAAGAAGTAACGTCAAACATTTCGGATGGCTCTCCCTGGCTGACTAATGATGACGATACGGCTCGACTCAACAAAATTACCCAGTACGATTTGCCCGGCAGCAGCACCGCCCCCTGGACAACAACCGACCTCGACTCGGCCCAAGTTGGCATCAAAAACCTCGACTCCACCGGCACCGGTTTCCGAGCTTCGACTATCTGGCTACAGGTTGAATACGTACCGAAATCCGGCGGACGAATTTTTTCCTCCGGTTACGAGCTTAACTCGACTGTCGCTGATGAAGAATGGTCGTCATTCGGCGGCTCCGTCGCTATCCAAAACGGCACTCCGAGAAGCGGCACCTATGCAGCTGACTTTCAGGAAACAGCTGGGACCGACGAGTACTCGCAATACAACTTCTCGACAACAAACCAAAACGGTCCGTATTTCGCTCGTAGCTATGTCTACTTCAACGTTCTGCCAGAACAGGATGGCGACGAAGTTGTCGTGCTGGCGTTTCGCGACACGAGCAATAATAACCGTGCCTGGCTATCCGTTGACTACCGAGGACAGGTTCATCAGTACGACGAGGACGGTCTCATCGCGACGGCAGCAGCCAGTATCGCCGCCGGAACTTGGTATCGGTTTGAACTGAAAATCGATGTCAACGGTACGGCCGGTACTCATGACGTTGAGGGTCGGGTCGATGGGACAACAATTCAAAACGCCACGGCTCAGAGTATCTCAACGGGGGTTGGCCGGTTGGCCGTCGGCCTGTTTTACGCCACGGCCCCGATTTGTGGAGAAGGCGGCGGGTGTAACGCTCAGCTCTACGCTGACGATGTAGCCGTTAACCAAGATATCGCTGATGCCGGCGCGGTTCAGGACTCCTGGCCAGGGAGCGGAAAGATTTTTCATCTTAGACCAAGTGCGACTGGCGATGGCTCTGAAACCTGGACGAGCGCCGGCGACCTGAGCGAAGCCGCTTGCGACGCCTCAGGCGATCCAAACTGGCAGTGTCTTGATGAAGTGACTCCAGATGAAGCGGTCAGCTTGATCGAAGAAACAACCTCGCTCGATACAGAGGACTTTAATTTAACTGATTCGTCGATCAGCTCGCTCGATACGGTAACGCTCGTCAGTGTCGGAGCCCGGTTCCGAACGAGTTCAGCAACTCAAGAAGATTTTAGAGTCCGACTGAAAGAAAACTCCACCGCTAATAACGCCGTCCCGATCGAATCGGATCTCCTTTCCCCTGCTTCCACGACCTGGGTAACCAACAGAACCGCGGCGCCGTACCAGTATCCACTGACCGCTTACACCCGGCCAGAACAAAGCAGCAGTTGGACCGACACCCAGCTTGATACCGCTCAGATCGGTGTTCGAGATATCAGTGGTAGCGGTACCGTTCAGGTCTCGACGATGTGGCTACTTGTCGAGTACATCCCCGACATTCCCGACATTAGCGGCACAATTTATCAAACCGACGAGTCGACCGTTCTTAACTGCTCAAGCGGTGGCGTCCGGACTGTCCGTGTCAAGGTCAACGGCGCTGGTGATTACACCGGCGACTGCACAACGAGCGGCGGTACCTACACAGTGGCCAACGTCAGTATGATCGCCGGCGACGCCTTAACGGTGTACCTCGATGGTGAAACCGAGAAAGCTGCCACGTTCACGGTCTCCACCGGCGCCACAATGACTGGCATCGATCTCTATCAAGACCGAGCAGCAACCCGCTGCGACAATTCCTGTTCACTGACAAGCGGCAACATCAGCAACTGGGATAAGTCTCACGACACTGACATTCACGCCGACCATACCGGCTCGGCGTTTGTCGTCGACAACGATTGGAAATTGCTCGTTAAGGCCAATACATTCGCGCCGGGTGTCACCACGACCACCAGCGCCGGAGGGTCAAACTCTTATTCCGGCGACTTGACGATTGCCAGCGGGGCAACGTTGAGTATGGCCGGCAACGCCCTGAACGTCGGCGGTTCGTTCGATAACGATGGCACCTTCAACAAAAACTCCGGTCAGACCACGACTCTGACCAGCCGTAAAACTGACGAGACGCTCTCCGACGGCAGCTCGGGCAACTTTGAGAACTTAGAAATCGATAACGGTTTGGTTGGTTACTGGAAGTTCGATGAAGGTGGCTCGAGTACTACGGCCTACGACTCATCCGGTGATGGCAAAAACGGTACTAACACGCTCTTTCCATCAAACCCGTATGTTTCGCCGAATAACACCAGTCACTATCACAACAACCCTGGGGCCTTGGATTTTGACGGTGTCGACTCGTACGTTGACTTGCCCGACGGCTTCGCTGACTTCACCGGTGGAGCGACGTTTGCTTTTTGGATGTACCCGACCAGCACGGCAGCTTGGCAACGAGTTTTCGATATCGCCCAAGGGCAGGCCGATGACAATATTTTAGTGAACCGCCGTAGCAATACCCAAGACCTGGCTTTTGAAGTGTACGTCGGGGGAGCTTCGCAGGGAGTTATTTATGCCGCTGGCGCTATCACTCAGAACACCTGGCAACACTTTGCCGTTACCCTCGATTCCAACCGCAACGTCTCGATTTACAAAAACGGGGTGGCTCAAAACTTAAACGGCGGCGGCAGTACTTCGTTGCAAATTTCGGCGATGCCGGCCAACCTAACTCGGGACGATAACTTTATCGGCCGGAGCAACTGGGGCACTGACGCCTACTACGACGGCTATTACGACGATATGCGAATCTACAACCGGCCGCTCGCGAGTGGTGAGATCACTTCGCTCAAGGATGGAAACCACCCCTCAGAAGGCACCTACACGCTCCAAGATGCGCTGGACGTTAATAGTAACCTCGGCATCCGAACCGGCAAACTTGATGTCTCGAGCGGCAACAACTACGCAATTACGCTGGCCGGTGACTACCGCAATGTTGCCAATTTTGAACCTAGGAGTGGGACGTTTACCTTTGACGGCACCACGACCGGCAAAAACCTTCAGTCCGACCCGAGTTTTTACGATTACTCGGTGAGCAACTCCTCAGGCGGTGTAATCCTCAACCTCCAACGGTTTAGAGCAACCAACAACGTGTCAGTGACAGGAACGTTCGATAGCAGCCCCTCATCGTGCTACGGAGCCACCGCGACCACCTCGTGTAATGTGGTAATTGGCAACAACTTTACGAGCAGCGGCTCCACCTACACCCTGAATATGCAAGCCGCGACCTGGACGGTGTCGGGTAACTGGGATACATCTTCGGCCGGTCAAGACTCGGCTCGGATAAACGAAGGTACGTCGACGCTCGTTATGGACGGTACTGGCACCAAAACCATTAAAACCGGATCAACCAACGTCTATGAAGCAAGGTTTTATAACCTTAACGTTGGCGCTAGCGCGGGCAAAACAACCCAAATGCTCCAAAGCTACGGCGTCAGTAATGTTCTCACCCTCGGCGCCGGAACGTACGATCTCAACAGCTTTGTCCATTTTGTTACGGGCGGTACCGCTAATCCCTTATCGCTGAATGCCAGCGGTACATGGGGAACGGGCACGGGTGGCCTTTACTTCTACGGCGGGATTAACATGAACCTTCCCGCCTTCACCTACAACTCGAGTCTCCGAACCGAGGTTAATACAGGCAATAAGATCATCCAACAAGGCACTGCCATTATCACCGGCAACCTGGAATTTGGCTGCTGTAGTCGAGCCTCAGAATACGACACCAACAGTCAGACCCTGACTGTTAACGGCAATGTGACCTGGAATGATGCCAACGGTATTTTCACCACCGGTTCGTCGACAGTCAGTGTTGGCGGCAACTGGGCCAACTCCTTAGCGGGTACATTTAACGCCAATACCTCAACCATCAACTTCACTTCGACCACTACCGGAAGAACGATTCACTCAGGGGGCCGATCGTTTTATAACCTTACCTTCAACGGCTCAGGCGGCGGCTGGAGCTTTAGTGCCGCCGGTACGGTGACAAACGACTTAGCGATGACTGCTGGCACGCTCTCCGGAACTCAGAATTTGACGGTCAACGGCAATGTGGCCGGCACGAGCGGCATAATCAACCTGACGGGGGGCACCTTCGAACAACGTGTCGCGGCTGCTAAAAACTTTGGCACCACCAGCGGTAGTACTGCGTGGTACTTCAATAACCTGACTTTTTCGAACGGTTGCGCCACTTTGGGCTGCTCACTCACGGTCACAACTCAAACCGGCGGTTCCGGCTATGTCATCGTCGGCGGCGTCTTAAGTATTGGAAAGTCGGGCGACGCCAACGCCACCACGCTCAACGCCGGCAACCGGCTGTGGGGTTTACGCGGAACCAGCGGGACGCCACTCGCCATCCTTAGCTCCCCCCAAGGCGTTCTCACTGCCAGCACTTCTCGATTTATGTACGCCGGTAACAACACAGGAGGCAACACGACCGTAACCAATGCCACGTATTACAATCTGGATATTAACGACGGGTTGGTGGGTTACTGGAACTTAAACGAAGGCACTGGCACTTCGGCAGCAGATGTTTCGGGTTACGACGTAACCGGTACGCTTGCCTCGAGTACCGCTCAGCCTACATGGAGCAGTACAGTCCCTGGTAGCGGTTATTACGGCAAAAACACTGCCTCGCTCGATTTTGACGGCGGTGACCACGTCACGTTGAGTTCCACTAACGACTTGCCGAGCGGTACGGCTGCCCGGACAATGTGTGCCTGGGCCAAAACCGATACCACCTCAGCTAACTTTCGCTGGATTGCCGCTTACGGCACGAACAGCAACAGTCAGGCAATGTTTATCGGCTTAAACGGCACGACGCTCTACGGTGGTGGCTTCGGCAATGATATTACTGCCTCTTCATTCTGGGACACCACCAACTGGAAACACATCTGTCTCGTTTACGATGGGGCAAACGCAACGCTGTATGGCAACGGCTCAGTTGTGGCTGGACCGACGGCGAAAACATGGAATCTTGTTAAAAACTACGCCTATCTTGGCTCGCAGGTTGGGCCAAGCGCTTCTGAACGCTGGGACGGCCTTGTTGACGATGTCCGCATTTACAACCGAGCGCTTTCTTCGACCGAGATTACCGCTTTAAGCGGCGGCAATAACCCCGCCGGTAACGAGACCTATGTGCTGGCCGCTAACACTACCGCTAGTAACGATCTCGGTATCCGAAGCGGTACGCTTGACACCGTCAGCGGCTCCAACTACCAAATTGACATCGGTAAAAACTATCACAACTACGGCACTTTCACCGCACGCAGTGGCTTAGTTAACCTCACCTCCACCGGTAAGGCCAACCTCAACGGTTTTATGACCGGCAGCTCGGCGTTTTACAACCTTACCCACAACGGCGTCGGCGGCGAATGGACCTTCAACGCTCCAGTTGCAGCAGGTAACGACTACACCGTCACCAACGGTAGCGTTGACGCGAGCAATAATAATCTCACGGTCACCCGCGACTATACACTCGCCAATACCAGCGGCGTTTCTTATACGGCGGGATCGTCGACGGTCACCGTCTCGCGACATTGGACCGATAGCGGCGGAAAGTTTAGCGCTGGAACGTCAACAGTTACCCTAAACGGCACCGGCACTATAGCTACATCCAATCAGTTTGTTTTTAACATACTCAACGTCGCCTACAGTACGTTCACCACCACTATCACCGACTTCTTAACAATCCGGCCTACTGCCCTAACTTTGAACGGTGGAACACTCACCGGAAGTGGTACGCTCGTTCAGTTTCTGAACTCCGGTACCTCTACACCGGTGACTTTTAACGCAGCCACAACCCTGAGCGGTAGTGGCAATATTATGGGGTTCCAGCCCTCTGGTACTTCTTCAACAATGAATGTCACTGGTGGCAACTACGGCACCTGGAGAATCGCCATGCGTCCCGGGGCAAACACACAAACGATCAACTTTAGCGGAGGTGTAACAACGACTGGGTCAACAATACTGGATTCCTGCGGCGCTACTGGAGGTACCTTTAACACCCAAAACAACAGTTTAACGACCAGCTTTTTCCAATTTGGTGATGGCGCTTGCAATACAAATGTTAGTTCCAACTTTGGCTCCTCAGCGATTACCCTAACCACACTTGGCAACACCTTTTTCCCTGGTGGATCATCAGGATCGTATAGCGTTGACCTCGGTTCGTCGACTATTGACTCAAAGGGCAGCGTTCTATTTGTAAACGGGTCCGCTTCCCTTTCAATCACGCCAGGAACCTCAACAGTTAAGTGGACTCACACATCAGGCACTCCGAGCTTCGCGCCAAATGGTCAATCGCTCTATAACATGGAGCTAAACAGTACGAGCGGCACTCTTACTCCAACTGGGGCAGTGGACGTTAATAATAACTTCACCATCACTGCCGGCACCTACGACGTGGTGAACGGCTCCAACTACGGCTTGACCATTGGTAATAATTACTCCAACTCCGGTACTTTTACCGCTCGAGCCGGCACAGTAACTTTTGATGCCACCGACAGCGGCAACACGCTTTCCGGAACATTGAACGGAACCTCGGCTTTCTACAATCTCACCTTTAATGGCTCGGGTGGCGGCTGGAGTAACAGCTCCGCGATGTTGGTAACCAACGATTTAACGATGACGGCTGGCACGCTCAGCGGCACCAACGACGTCACTGTCAATAGCAGTGCCGTTGGAACCGGCGGAATTCTGAGTTTCACAGGCGGAACGTTCGAACAGCGAGTCGCCGCCGACAAGAACTTCGGCACTTCGTCCGGGACCGTTGCTTGGACCTTCAACGATCTAACGTTTTCTAATTCGCACGCTTCTAGCCCATTCACGATCACTACTCAAACGGGTGGAACGGGCGGGATAACTGTTAGCAGTATTCTGCGGGTTGGTAAATCTGGTGATAACGCCGGAGCAACGACAACCCTTAATGCCGGCAACCGAGTCTGGACCTTAGGTGGTAGTGGCGGCGATCCGTTCCAGCTTCTTGCTTCACCAGCCGCTAGCTTTACGGCAAACACCTCAACGTTTACATTCACAGGCACTAATAGTGGGGGCAATACGACTATTCAGGCGACTACCTACTGTCACCTCAATATTGGTCAGGGCGGCCTGGCTTCAGACACGTATGTCTTAGAGGGCGCAACAACCACCGACGACACCGGTTCCTGCGGCGATCTGACGATAGTCAACTCTACCGGTGGCACCAACACGCTTGACGTTGTGTCGGGCCAGAACTACGCGCTGACAATCGGCGGCGATTACTCGAATAACGACGCGTTCACTGCTCAAAATGGCACCGTTACGTTTGATGACACCGCCACCGGCAATACTTTATCTGGTACTTTGAACGGATCTTCAGCGTTCTACAATCTGGTCTTCAATGGTGTTGGTGGGGGCTGGACATTTAATGCTGCTGTCGCTGTGACAAACGACTTCACGGTCACCAACGGCGCGGTAACGGCAAACGGCAACAACCTAACAGTGACGCGAGACTTCACGCTGGCAAACACAACCGGTGTCTCGTACACAGCGGGATCGACCACCATCACCGTTTCGCGTCACTGGACGGATAGTGGCGGAAAGTTTGTCCGTGGCACTTCGACGGTAACGCTAGATGGGACCGGAACCATTATTGCAGCTGCAGAATTTACAAACCTCAATATGGCTTACAGCTCCCAGACAACCACTATCTCTACTAATAATGTCAGCACTAGGGCAGGAATTATCACCCTCAATGGAGGGACGCTTACCTCCACAGGACGTGAAGTTGCGGCAAGGCCGACTTCCACCAGTACTCCTGTGGTCTTTAACGCGCCAACCACCCTTTCGGGATCAGGGAATACCTTCATCTACCAAAACGAAAGCAGTTCAATTACGATCACAACGGCCGGTGCTGACTACGGCACGTGGAACATTTCGTTTCGATTTGGTGCGAATAATGGAACTTTTAATTTTGGCGGCAACATCACAACGACTGGGCAGGTTGATTACTTTAGCTGTGGTCCTACCGGCGGAGTAGTTAATACGCACAGCAATGCGTTAACTGCCAGTGCTTTTCGACTTGGCTGGTCATCATGCACTACCACTGTCACGGTCAATTTTGGATCGTCAACTGTCACTCTTTCCGCTACCGGCAACGCACTCTACGTCGACGGTGGAGCACAGAATCTCGATATGGGTTCAGCCACTGTTGATGTTAAAGGTCATGTGCTCTTCAAGAACGGAACACATACCGTGTCAGTTACCGGCGGCACCTCAACGCTGACCATGAGCGGAACTGGCCAACAGACACTTAATGGTAATAGTCAGTCGCTCTATAACCTGACTGTTACCAATGCTTCAGGCATCAACCCTTCAGACTGCGAACGAGCTAGCTTCGTTCCGGGAATTAAATTTACCGAGAACTTGACCGTCTCAAACAACCTGACAATCGCGACCGCATCCGTCCGAGCAGAGTTCACCAATAGCAAGACATTCACCTTTGCCAACATTAACTGGAATGGTCAGGCCTCTGGTACCCGCGTTTACTTCCGAAACTCGACCGATACAGGTGGCAGTAAGTGGAACCTGAATGTCTCCGGCACTCAAACCGCAGTCTCTTACGTAAATGTATCCCGCTCTGACGCTTCCGGCGGTAACACCATCGGGGCGCATAACGGCACCAACGTTGATTGCGGCAATAACGTCAACTGGAGCTTTGCCACCCCGAATAACGCGGCTTCACTCGCCCAAAAACGAACCAACGACGTGACGCTTGGCGTGGGCGATTGGACGAACGAAACGTCGGTCAAATTTACTGCCAACATCAGCGACGGCGACAACCCAGCCAGCATCCAGCTTTGCGTTGAAAAGGACCTAATAACAGTAGCTTTTAGCAACACTGAGGACTCATGCGGCAGTCTGGTTGCCTACTCAGGGTCGGCTGTCGCGGCGAGTGTGACAATTTCCGGCCTAACCGCCAACGAACAGTATCACTGGCAGGCACGGGTCAAGGATTCGGGCGGTGGTTACTCATCCTGGGTGGCGTTTGGTGGTAACTCGGATGGTGACCCGGCCGACCGTGACTTCGGTGTTGATACAACGGCTTGTACCTATGCCGGCTCAATTTATGACGGCACCACCGAGGACGTCGATGCGTCGTATAACACCGGCACCCTGGATACGCTATCGGCCAACTGGGACGACTTTTCGTGCGACGTCTCAGGCTTGCTAACATACTTGGTTTCGGTCGGGACAACGGCGGGTGGTACTCAGATTCTGGATTGGATTAATGAAGGCTCGACCCCCGCAGTGACAGCCGGCAGCCTGAACCTGCACACCAATCAGCGCTACTATATCAATGTTAAGGCCGTCGACAACGCCCAGAACGAATCGACGGTTTACTCCTCCAACGGCCAAGATGTTCTGCCTTCGATCAGCTTCTCGCTCGGCGCCACAACCATTACTTTTGCTAACCTGAATGACAACAACAACCGATCCGACACCAAGACGCTGACTCTAACCACCAGCACCAACGCCTATGGCGGCTTTGTTATTCGTCAGTATGCCTCTGGCCTGCTTCAAGCTCTCGGGGGAGAGGAAGCGACGACTATCCCGATGTTCGAGGGCGGATCTTACGCCTCGCCTGGAGCATGGCCAAGCGGCTTTTGTACCAGCGGCAGTAACTGTGGCTACGGCTATACCTCCAGCGACACGACAATCCAGGGCTCAAACAAGTTTAATAACGCGACGCTCTACGCGCCGTTTGCTACTAGTGCTTTCGGTGATATCGTCGCCGATCACACCGCCGCCGTGACTGGTTCCACCGGCGCGGTCGTCAACGAACAGCACACTATCACCCACAAGGTCGCTGTTGACGCCCTCCAAATTGCCAATACTTACCAAACCGAGGTGTTATATATCGTCACTGGGACGTTCTAGAAATGCCCTCAATCCTGACGCGGAAATATACGGCTTACGTAATCATCGCCGCTTTAATCAGCTCAACAGCCACCCAAATCCAAACCGCCCAGGCTGCGGTCGTTGATAGTTTTTCAGACACACTTTCGACTATCAAAGAGTCGGTCGCCGCTAACCACACGTTGACCTTCACCATCAATGATTCGTGGGGCGCCTCTGAGACCTTGTCAATCGACTTCCCTGATACTTTTATTACCAGCGGTTTTGCTAACAGTGAGCCAGAAGATTACGACATTACTGACGACGGGGTCGATAAGACCATCGTAGCGAGCGGCTCCTGTGCCGCTAACAGTATTGAGACGACAACCGTCAACACCACAACGGACACCTTCACCTTTACGCTGTGTTCGGGATCGACCTCGATTGCTGCTGCTTCAGTTATTGTTGTGGAAATCGGTACTCACACCAGCGCCGGCGGCAGCGGCAACGATCAGATTACCAACCAAACAGCGGCCGAAAACGGTTCGGATGCCTTGGTGACGTTGGCCGGCACCTTCGGCGGTAGCGGCTCGTTAGCGCTGGAGATCGTCGCGGATAACGACGTGACGATTAACGCGACGGTTGTCTCCCGAATTACTTGCACCTTCAGCGGTCTGACCACGACGTTTTCTGCCCTGGCGGGTCCCGTAGCGACGGCCGATACCAATACAACGATTACTGTCTCAACGAACGCTGAGGATGGCTTTAACCTGTCGGTCTACGACCAGGGCAACGGCACCAACCCTGGCCTATATAAAGGTAGCGGCACGACCTATCTAATCGGGTCAGCTGACGGCTCCTTCGCCGACACCGCCACCCTCCAAACTGATGTCGATGGTTTCGGTATCCAGGGCTCGACTTCCGGGGGCTCAGGCGCCGCAGTTACTATTGCCGCCCGATACAACCAAACTGGTAACGCGGTCGGCGGTTTTGAGCGGACAGCCACCACCCTGGCTTCCGCCAGCGCCCCTGTTGCCAGCCGGTTAGTGACTGTTGTTTATAAAGCCGCGGTTTCTGGTTTGGCACCGGCTGGAACCTACAGCGACACGGCCACATATGTCTGTACGGGGATTTTCTAAAGGCTTGACAGGGGTCAAAAGAATCAGGAAAGTGAATTAAAGACATGTTCAATCGGAGGGGACTTACAAATCGGTTTGTGTTCGTCGTTATTACCGCGCTCCTCAGCGCGATGTTGCCGGTTCACTTCGTCCGGGCGGCGGCTGTCAGTAGTTTCTCAGACCGGCTCTCGACAATTAAAGAGTCGGTTGCCGCTAACCACACGTTGACCTTCACCATCAATGACGAATGGGCGGCTACCGAAACTCTCTCGATCGACTTTCCCGACACGTTTGTGACCACCGGTTTTGCTAACAGCGACGACAACGATTACGACGTCACTGACGACGGCTCCGATATTGAAGTCGTAGCCAGTGGTGCGTGTGCTGCCAACCGGATCGAGATTACCACCGTTAACACCACCACCGATACTTTTACCTTCACGCTTTGTTCCGGCTCAACAGCGGTGGCTTCCGCCTCTGTGATCGTCATTGAAATCGGTAACCACGCCAACCACGCTGGTACCGGTGACACCCAAATCACTAACCAAACCGCCTCAGAAAACAACTCCAACGCTATTGTGACATTGGCCG
>Ga0196963_10000749_pt1 | contig 25757 bp, 56 predicted proteins | sample S1_5metaG_FD_148600 | JGI IMG/M metagenome (GOLD analysis project Ga0196963, IMG submission 148600) | Soil microbial communities from Anza Borrego desert, Southern California, United States - S1_5 | ecosystem: Environmental > Terrestrial > Soil > Desert | place: USA: California | collected...
ACTTTTCAACCTAAAGAAGAAGCCGGGAGAAGGATCAGTCGCCTCTGATACTACGGCAACCAAAATAGAAGGAGTGACCCGGAAAAATAAATCGGTATCTCAGGCCACTTTGGATAAGGTGAAAAAATTTACCGGACGAGATTATATCCAAGGGTCAGAGGATTTCCGCTTCTCTCAGGAATTCAAAGGCGGCTCACCAAACGGGGCCAGGAGAGTTGCCGGTTTCGGGGCTGTTGGTGGAACGATAGCCGAACTCTTAAACATTCCTTTTCAGTATGGAGCGGGAGCCGGCGCGGCGGCAGGGCTTGCTGTTGATAAATTCGGTGGGAGAATGGCCGCCGATTTAATTGATTGGTATGTCAGAAATCAACCGATGGCACTTGGCCGGTATGCCCCCATCATGATCCAGGCGGCGGAAAAAGGTGCCCCCGCAATAGCGTTCATGCATTCGATCTTTGAAAGGGATCCCGAATATAGAGCGACCATTCAGAGGTTGAAACAGTGAATTACCCGAACACCGTAAGCATAAGAAGTACGCAGAACCACCAGAAGCAGCATTTAAGGAGGAAGGATCTCATGAATGTCTCCAGTTTACAAAATAGGGGGATGGCATGAGTCGCGCCGAACTCCTTTCCGGGAAAAACCTTGCAGTCATAGGATCTGTCGTTGGTATAGTTACATTCCTTGTTTTCTTCTTCGGTCGTTATGAAACCGTTGAAGCCCACAGGGCGGATATGGCAGCGCACAAGCGCGAGTCATACCTGGAACTGAAACTGTTGATTCGGGAAGCGATGGACGAGTCATGGGAGAAATTTGAGAAAGAGCATCACAAGCACATAAACCGAGGGGCAAATGGCCGATGAAGTCCATAAATGGGGTGTCGAATGAGTAACGCTTGGGACCGCGCAATCAGCTTCACTCTTTCTCACGAAGGCGGGTATGTGAATCATCCCTCCGACAGGGGGGGCGAAACGTTCCGAGGGATATCCCGAAAAAACTGGCCAGATTGGCCTGGGTGGAAAATTATCGACCAAGCAAAAGTCCTCAACCCTGAAGGGTTTGCCCGAGAAATATGGCATAGCGTCGACCTTGAGCATCAGGCTCGACTTTTTTACCGGAAAAATTTCTGGGACACGGTTCATGGAGACGAACTCCCGGGGAAAATCGCCATGGTCCTTTTTGACACAGCGGTGCATTCTGGTGTCAAAACGGCGATCAAAACACTCCAATCGGTCCTTCCGGGCGTGGATGTGGATGGGGTTATTGGTCCTCAGACGGTTAAGGCCACACACGATGAGGGAGATGATGTTTTGATTAACTTCCTTGCTGCCAGAGCTAGACTCCTTCACGATATCATGGACCGCGACCCATCGCAAAAGATCTGGGCTATCGGGTGGTATAAAAGGCTCTTTATGCTGGCGGACGTGGTATTCAAGGAAAATGGTCCCGGGCTTACTGCATAGATTTATAAAAAAGGGAATCGGCATAACTCTATTCAAGATCCGCTTCGGCGGAGGAGGGGAACAAAATGAACATGGTCAGCGGAATCGTATTGAGCGGGGCGGGGGTGACATTCCTCCTCTTTATAGCGGCGAGGCTTCTCCCCAACGAGAGGGTCAAGGCGATGGGGGTGACGGCCGGAAAAGCGGTTAGCGCATTTGGAGCCGGCAAGCTCGGGAAGGTTTTCTATGAAAAGATCGAAGACTTCATTCAGAACTCTTCCGCCGTATTCTTCGCTGGCATGAAAGAGGGTCTTGATTCGGACGATCAGCAGACAAAATAACTTCAATCTTTGGTGACACAACTCGGCGAGACATCGCCCCGCCCTTAGGATAAGGGCGGGGTATTTCTTTTTCGTCAGCCTGTGATTTTGTATGATCTTGTCTAGTGCCACTAACACTAATGCAAGGGACGGTGTCACCAAAAGTGTCACCAAAAAGTGCAAAAAGATCAAACAAAACGCAACACAATGCAACACGGTTGGCTTGATCGGTAGTTTTGCACCATCGACGGAAAAATACGAAAAGTGTTGATCCGTAAGATTTACGCCGAGGTAGCTCAACTGGCAGAGCAACGGTTTTGTAAACAGTTCCGTTTTCCGTCTCAAACATCCCCCTTTTTGTCACCACTTTTGTCACCAAACGGGTCATATTTGGCCAGAGATTCCCTCTTTTTTCTTATATCGTCAGTGTAGTAGATCATCGTAACATTCACGCTTGAATGCCCCACGCTTCGGGAAACCTCCTGAATTGGTTCTCCGGATTCCAGCATTCTCGTGATATAGGTGTGCCGAAAATTATGGATGGTTTTCCCTTCTATCTTTACACGCTTAAAAGTCCGTTCAAAAAGCTCTTCAACCGCCGTTTTTGACCGCACGCCATTCCGGCCGGGGAAAATGAGGGGGCCATTTACCTCTTCCACGCGCCGGCGAATTATTGGAAGGATTTCATCGCTGATGGGATTCTCTCGGATCTGAGAGTTTTTCGGGACAAACTTGGTCCTTTTCCAGTTCCAGGGCCAACCTTTTATTTCATTGGAGTCCCACGCCTCGATTTTGTATGTTCCTTTGTTCAAATAGATGTACTTCTTGATAAGATGGCATAGTTCGTTAAGCCGCACGCCAGTGTAGAGAAAGACCATGAACATATCCCAAAGTTCTTGGTTTCCATGTTTCTTTAAATCAGAGCGAATCTCATCCAACTCTGCCGGCGTGAATGGAATACGTGATCTTACCGGAATGCTGAATTTCTCCACATATTTGCAGGGATTTTTATGGATGTAATCGTGCTGTATGGCTTGATTGAAAAAGGCGTGAAGCGTCCCAAAATCAATATTGGCTGTTGATTTAGAGGTTTGTTCGGCGCGGATGTTCATGAATCTCTGTATATGCTCATGCTTGATCCGGCGGAGTTCCCCAGGGTTGATAATGGCCTGAAAAGCGTTTAAGGCGGTAAGATCACGCTTAAAAGAGGTGGATTTCTTCCTGACACGGGCGGTTTCTTCATACTGTTTACGCCACTCGGCAAAGGTAATGGCATGATCCTTAGGACTATCGCCGTGAAGAAGTTTCCTGTCCTTTTCAGCTTGAAGGACACGGGCTTTCAGTTTGTCGGTTGTTTTAAGGGATTCGCCGTGTTTCTTCCCGGTTTCGTCCGTCCAGCCATAGTACCAGAATGGGCTGCCTTTGCGTTGATAAAGGTAGGAGGTAGCCACACTATCCCCAGACCGTTAGCATGAGGGCGATTATCGTCCAGTAGAAACAACACTTGATTAGGATATGGTGCGGACGGATGGGGCCAATGTCCACTGGTTTTGAGGTGGGGACTAAAACCATCGTTTCAAGCATTTGCGACATCCGTCGCCTCTGTCGGACATGCCTGATTAGAAGCACCCAAGCCACGACTATAACCACCCATCCGCAATTAATTGCCAGGTTGTCCAAAGGTTGCATCAATATCCTTTTTTCGTTCCCTTCTTGCCCGTGTAAGGGTTCCGGTTTCCCTTGGTGGACCAGTTATCGCCCTTGGACTGGTTCGGACTCGTCTTGTAGTGGGGTTTCCGGTAAGTCCCGCTTTTGGTGATCCCGCCACGGTTGCGGACGGTTCCAGCCTCAGAGATATTGTTAAAAAATGCCAAGAACAGCCCCGCGAGCATCAATCGTTTTATATTCATTTATTCTCCGTCGTAGAAGTCGTCTCCGCCGTTGTCTGCTTTTTCGACTAAATAGACAATTAGAAGGATCAAACCGACAACTCCCCACCATGGAATAAACATTATTTTTTATTTCCTCCGATGGTGAGGCGGGTCATGGCATCCCCTTGGTTACACCGTTTTTCACCCAGAAGGGGATCGGAACATACATAAATTTGTTTTCAGTATCGACTGCCAAAACCCAGGACTTGCCAGTCTCTCTATCGAGCAAGATACCGTAAAAAGGCAACTTCATTTGGTCTGTCTCGATACTTCCTATGTCCTTTATAAACTGATATCGAGGAAGATATTCGCTACCTTTGTCCGGGGCGTCTTCCGACCAGGCATTGCCGTATAAAGCACAGCAGAGCAAAACCAAAACCAACCGCTTCATAACCGTCTCCTCTTAATTCTGTCGAACACGTAGGCCCAAAGGAGTGCCAGGGCTACCCACAAAGCAAATTCAATTTTGTTTATATCGCCGACGGAGAAACGCATTAAACAAAAAAAATACTGTTTGACTCGTATTTACAAGTATTGTAATTTTCCCCCCGGGGGGGGGCCAATCAATCAATGGGGGAAACACCTTTATTATGCGAGTAAGAGAAAAGATCCTTGTCGTGGAGGACAATCCTGCCACATTGCGGATGTGTGCTGCGACTCTTGAGGCAATGGGCTATATCCCCGTGCTTGCTACCGGATGGCTTGAGGCAGTCCAGAAAGTGGGGACTGACATAAAAATGGTATTTACTGATTATTGTATGCCTCACTGGACAGGGGTTGATGTCCGGGACATGATACGCCAGAAGCTTGGCAAATCCGTTCCAGTTGTATTGCTCACCGCTTTGGATAATGAACATTTAGAAAATGATTTAAAGAAATTTGATTTAGTAATCCGAAAGCCATTCACTTTTCAAGAAATGTCCGACGCACTGGCTCATTTCCTACCCATAAAAAATTAAAAGTGTTTCTTCCTGCTTTCTAGCTTTTCCTTTACTTGCCCTGTCTGTACAGGACGGTGCGGGGCCTCATGCAATCCAATCACAGTGTTTTTTAGCAATTCTCGGACGTCTTCCACCTTTAGCAGATCCCCATCAAGATAAGCGTTTAATAACCACCGAATTTCGTGGATCGGGTCCCTCATATCTTTTTCACAAAGTTTCTTTAAACCTTCCGCCTCTTCATTCGAGAAATACCGTAAAAAATCATTAGCTTGGATGGGTTGCGTGGGCGATTTCTCCGCAGAGACACCAAAGCTTTCCATTAATTGATCAACGGAAACGCCTAACATTTTTGCAACTTTGGGGCGGATCTCTTCTTCTGGTAAACCGCGACCATTCGCCCACCGGCCTACGGAAGCTTCTTGCACACCGACAGCTTCTGCAAATCGACGTTTTGCCCCGCGTTCTATCCCACCATTCCATTTTTTAATCAGACCAATAAAGTTCATCGTATCGACGGAAAACCCCTTTTTTTAAAAATAATTTGAATTAACTATTGACAAAAAGCAATAGTTAGATTAAACTTGTGCTAGTTAGCAATTGATTTAGGTCCCATATAGGCCGGGCATAAAAAACCCGTCCACCCCGGGCAAGTCTCGCAGACTCCGGGACATTATAGCAAGGAATATACAGATGAAACCAAACGCTCAAATAAAAAAGGTCAGACATGAACCCCTCGCGGATTAAATCCGGCAGGGGTTTTTCCATATCCGGGCTTGAGCGGGGGAGCAATCCTCTTCGGGGTAACACCCCGAGGCCCGGTTTCGCCGAGGCCGCCGTCTCTTTCCATGGGGGGAGAGACGGCGGCTTTCTATTTGTTGGGCCAGCCCACAGGGGGGACTGTGGGACTGGCCGGAATTTTTTGTCCATGCCTCATTCTACCCGGAGCGTTCAATGAAAAATAGTCCTGAAATTCCCGAGTTGCCCGCCATGCCTAAACCGGGGAATCACGAGGTGGGCGTTTTTTTTGCCAAAAGCTCCGTGAATTCACGAAGAAAGGGGTATAAAGGCGGTCGGAAATTGCCCAGTGCCGAGCGGTTCCAAGCATGGCGTGAGATCGAGGGAAAATCGCTTGGAGAGATGGAAGATTTGATGCAAAAGAAGGCCCGTGAATCCACGAGTAAGCGGCGGGATGGCGTCATCATCAATTTCCCGGACGGATTCCTCCTCCGCTACCTCATGGAGCTTGAATACGGTCGCTTTAAATCCCCCACCTGGTTCATTTTGCTTCTTATCGAAACCTTTGGCGTCAATCTGGCTTGGTGGCTTTTCTATGACGGTGTTCCCTACGGAGAGGAAAGCGAGAAATGACCATTTCTCTCCAGAAAGAAGGCTATGGACCCATTATGACCACTGGCGAAGTCTGCCGAGTCATGAGAATTTCCCGGTGGACCCTAGGAAGAAAAATCGAGGCCGGAGACTATCAGGAATTAGTGTGGCTTCCACGCAAAAGCGAAAGGGAACCTATGCGATTCTGGCGTGAATCAGTGGAGAATCTTCTTGAGAGGCTTTATCAGGAGGCGGCAGCATGATCACCGCTGAATACATCGAAGCACGGATAAAGCGCATGGAGGCCGAGGGTCGGTCGGAGCAAGAGATCATCGAAGAGGCCCGCCGGCTTCTTGTCGAATGGAATAAGGAAACGAGAGCGAAGCTTTTGGGCGTCAAGGCTGTTCAGGAGGCCGTGAAGTGACAGAGCTTAGGGACTATTGCTCAGAGTGTGGGAAGGAAAACCCGAGTATCCGTCCGGACTGTCTGACCGAATGCCACGGAGCGACGGTCGTCCATTCATGGGTTGATACGAACTGGGCCGAAACCGGAACACAGGGGGCCGATTAAATGCTGCCCATCGTTCGACACCTTTTAACCGAATGCCGTGATGGGAACTGCGGAAACTGCCCCCGGTGGATCCACTCTCAGGAATGGGGAACAGGCCAATTTATCGAGATTCGATGCAACTGCACCAAATGCCACGCCGAGGCAAAGGAGACAGCCAATGGATATCTACAACATCGAGGGCACTCGGATCGGAACAGCGTCGAGGGCGGAGGACGCGAGGCGGGTTTGCGCGACGGAGGGTGGGTTTTGGATGGACGCGCAGGGGTACGGGGAGATATCGACGCCTGTGGCGGCGTCGGCGTGATTAGGAGGACCTCATGACCCGCTTTGCTATTGCCCTCTCCTTCGCGTCTTGCACCATTCTTGGCGTTATGGCTGGTGTTTTGATTGATCGAACACAAAAGCGCCTGGCGGCTGAAGAAGAGCGGATTGAAGCCGGCTTAATCCAGGTGTACTCGTCCACCACGACGAAGGGGGTTATGTGATGCTGACCATTCATTGCAATAACCCCGATTGCTCGAACCCCGTCGCCGTGCAGGGGGAATATTGCGGGACTTGCCAGTACAAGCGGGGGGAAGTGGACCGGAGAGCCAATAGCGGCCGGCGGGAGATTGACTATCGGTTCCCTTGGGGTCTGTTCTTTTGGCTTATCGCAGGCGCGGCGTTGTTCGGGTGGGCTTTGGGAAGACGTTAATTTAAAAAGAGGAAAAGGAGAGAGCTATGGAAAACCAAGGAAAGGAACTATCAACGCGGGCGATGCCGAATCTGGCAATAAGTCTAACGGAAATGAAGGACATGGCGACGGCGGTATCAAAATCGGGACTCTTCCCAGCGATTCGGACCCCGGAAGCGGCCTTAACCCTGATGATGCTTTGCCAAGCGGAGGGTATCCACCCCGTCCAGGCGATGCGGCGGTTCCATATCATCCAAGGGCAGCCGGCTATGAAAGCCGATGCAATGCTGGCCGAGTTTATGGACCGGGGCGGCAAGGTCGATTGGTTAGAAATGACCGATACGGTCGTGGCCGCGGAATTTACCTCCCCGCACCTGAAAAGCCCTGTCAAAGTCAGGTGGGACATGGAACGGGCGAAAAAGGCGAATCTGACCGGCAAAGATAACTGGAAAAACTTCCCCCAGTCTATGCTGCGGGCGCGGGTCATTTCAGAGGGGATTCGTATGGCGATGCCTCAGGTGGTGGTAGGGATCTACACCCCCGAGGAAGTTCAAGACTTCCCTGACGACAAGCTTAAAGCGACGGCTCCTAAAGTTACGAGGAAGCCCGAGGAGGCAGTCAGCGACACACCAAAGACTGAAGCCCAAGAGAATTTCACCCCGGACGACGTTCAAACTATCACGGTCGAAATCGCTGATGTAAAGAAATTGGTCAAAGAGAATAAGTCTTGGTTTGAAGTGTATGACGCCGATGGTGTCGTTTATATCACCGAAAGCGAGATCTTAGCCAAGATGATCAAGGAATCGAAAGGGATGCAGTTAACATTCTCTTTCCGACATGAGAACAAGAAAAACATCCTTGTGACTCTTGGAAAGGAGGCCGTCGCCGCATGAAAACCACTACCAAGAAGGACGAAACTCAGAAAGGGATGGCCCTCTATGACATCACGGATACCATCGCCAAGCTCCAGGCGCAACTGGAAGCATCCGGCGGTGACGTGACGGAGGGTTCGGAAGGCGAGATCCTTGCTGAAATGATTGAGGCGTTCAAGTCGAAAGAGGTCGCCAAGGTTGACGCGTACTTCCGGCTCTATACCGAATGGGAAGTGAAAGCAGAGGCCATTCGCGCCGAGGAAAAGCGTCTCGCGCAGCGGCGGCGGAAGTTTGAGAACGCAATCAAGAACCTAAAGGACCTTGCCAAGAGGGCTATGGAAGCCCACGGAATCGACAAACTCGAAGGAAATATCGGGGATATTGTCCGCCAAAGGAACGGCGGCGTCCCTTCTGTGACGTGGAAAGTTCCCGTGGACCAACTCCCGAAATATCTTCTCCGAGTGATTGAGGAGCCGAACGCGGAAGCGGCTCGTGGCCTTCTACTGGACGGGGACGAAGAGGTGAAAGAATACGCCGAACTTGGCGATGTTGGATATTCCGTGAGGTTTCGGTAGTGAACTCCCTGGAACATCTCGCATCGTCCGAAATTGACGAAATGATCGTTTCCAAGGAAAAGGAACTCCAAGAGGCCATGCATTCGTTGGCCGTCGTGGAGGAGGCTAAAAACCGTTTATCCCGGCAAATCCTGGAACTTCAGATCAAGAAGAAAGATACAGAAAACACTCTTTCAAAGGCGAATTTCAACGTGAAAACGATCAACTCAGAACTTCGCGTTTTGAAATCGGCCTTCTGGAAGGCGAGGAACGAAAATAGGTGATTTCTCGGCGGGTGGCAAGGGTGCGTGAGAACACCCTCAAGACGTGTTGGACGAAGCACGTCGGCCTTCCCGCCGAGCAATTTGCAGGAGCAACCTCCGAGGGGCGCGGGTAAGGTTTTCCGTCGGGATTGTCAATCAATTACTAGTTTACGCCAAATTAGTAATTGCGAGGGGCGCGGGTAAGGTTCGGGGTGAGTCCAGAAACCCCACAATTTCACGCTGTCCGGCGTCGCAAGGCGGTTGCAGCGACACACCATGCTTCCTGTTCGTCGGGGCAGGCACTCCCGGCCCGGACAGCCAATTTCGAAGGAGAGAATGTGAGCATCTACGCCAAAAACACCGTTGTCAGCGTCGAGAAGTCTCGCGCCGAGATCGAAGGTATTCTAACCCGCTACGGGGCCACCGCCTTTGCCTACGCCACAAACATGGACAAGGCCATGATCCAGTTTCAGGCTCAAGGGCGTCGGATCATGTTCGTCTTAAACCTTCCGGACCCAAAAGAGGACCGTTTTATCTATCCGACCCGCGCCGGGAAAATTGTGAAGTGGCGCGGCGAAAGGCCCCCAGAGGCGGCCCGAAAGGATTGGGAGCAGGCTTGTCGGCAAAAGTGGCGGTGTCTCGCTTTGGCAATCAAGGCGAAGTTGGAGTCGGTCCAGTCTGGGATTGCGACCTTTGAGGACGAGTTCCTGGCCCATATCGTCATGCCGGACGGTAAGACAATTTCTCACCATGTGCGGCCTCAGATCGAGAATGCCTATGCCACGGGCAAAATACCGCCCATGTTGCCAAATTTTGGGGAAAAAGAATGATTGCCACCGAAGAAATTAAACTTGAATTGGCCAAGGCGAGGGAGAAACACCCGGGGGCATTCAATAGCCCGCATGAGGCGTATGGGGTCCTCATCGAAGAGGTCCAAGAGTTCTTTGATGAGGTCCGCCGGCAAAAGTGGAACCGTGAAGCGATGCGTAAGGAATTACTCCAAATTGCGGCCGTTTCCCTTCGGGCCATTGAGGATTTGGACCTGTGACATTCCGCCTCCGGTCAAAGAAATGGTTGAAGCTGGCCGGCGTCAACGTCCCCGGCAAATACCGCGCAAAGCGACAGGAATTCAATGGCCGGCATTATGACTCAAAAATGGAGGCCGACTACGCCGGGGAACTGGAGTTCCGCAAAAAGGCTGGAGACATCAAGGACTGGAAGCCACAGGTAACGCTGGACCTCCGGATAAACGGGATCCATATCTGCAATTACCGGATTGATTTTGTGGTTGAGCATAACGACGGGATAACCGAATACGTCGAGGTTAAGGGCTTCGAGACGAGGGACTGGCTGCTGAAATGGCGGATCTTTGAAGCGATTTATGGACATTTACCGAATGTCCGGTTGACGGTAGTGAAATGACGAAAGGAGGCCAAGTGCCCGAACTTATCCAAACCGAATTACCGATGGGACGAGAAATCGTCCCTATTCCCAAAGCACAGGAGGAGCTTTTAAAGCTCATTCCTTGCCGGAAGCTCCACGGAGAGCTTGTTCCTTATGCTGATTTCCGTGAAATTTATCGGCTCCTGAGTGGTTACGAGTATGGCAGCGAGGACCTTCGCTTTTTCCGGGAAGAGATCGAGGCAATGAAGGCGAAGAAGGAATATCGGGAACCGAAGGCGGGAAGGCGGTAAATATGAACGATCTGGCTGAATACAACGCATTGGTGGAAAAGGAAGCGGACCTCCTCCAAAGGAGGGAGGAGCTTGCTGATGAACTGGCCCCCCTTAAAAAGCAGAAGGCTGAGGCCGTCGGCCGCGCCCGTCAGCGAAGACAGTATTCCGACCCTCAATGGTTTTCGACTTTGATTTCTAAGATTGATTTCTTGGAGTCGGAAATCCGCAAGATCAACATCGAAACCATGCGCACTCAACGCAGGTTGGGAGAATTGCGACGGGAAAAGGCAATTCAAAGGGATATCCAGCTTCGGATTCAAGAGCGCAACGATCCCACCCGAAAAACAAAACATCAGCTTTTTATCCAGGTTGCCAAGGAAATATTGCCAGAAAACCAGTTTCAACGGATTTGGCAGGTCGTGGAGGGCCGGTTGATGGCTGCGCGGGAGTTGGCCCCTGAGGAGCATGTCCAAGAGATTGAGGTAAACGGCAACCGATAGTAAGTCCGCCACGTAGCAGGGCGGCACAATTTCGGCGCGGATCACGTCGCGCCTCATCAAACAAATGGCGTGGTTGAGGTTTTCCAAGGGTTCCCGACACCGGATAATAACCCGAGTCCACAAAGCCCACAACGGGCGGCCATGAAAGCATCTCCGGGTGCTTTTTTGAACGCTCGGTCCCTATGGTCGCAGACGCCGGGGATGTGGGATGAACTTCAGGTTCCCTTACGAAAGGAACACTCAAACGTGGCCGGTTTCTGGGATTCTCCCGAGAGAAAGAGTCCCGTCAACGCCCAAAATCAACAGATGGTAAATCGGAGTCTGCACAAGGGAAACTTTAAAAACCGTGAAAAACCGTACAAATCCGTTAAAAACCGTTAAAAATCGTGAAAAGGTTCCGTCGGAGACGCTTACGCGGAATGAGATTTGTGAGGCGATGAAAATGAGTTGGCCGACATTGGTGAAGCTGATGAAGAAGAAGGGGGTTAAGCCGATCCAGAACGGGCGGGGCGGAAAGATGTGGTTTACGGCGCGAGATTTGGAGGCTTTGCAGAATGGCCGTTGATCTGGCTGCTTTGGATGTTTTTGCCGAACGTTTGCGGACAAATTGCGCGTGCGGGGCTTCGACCAAATGCGCCATGGTCCGGGATCCGTTGACCGGATGGATGGTTCTCTCCTGCTTCCTGGCTCGCATGGAGGAGGACGTTAAGCGGATTGAGGCCGGTTCCTCGACCGACTGGGCCCGTGAAGACAAGCGCACGGAGGATGCGATTCGGGCAATCCAAGAGATCGGGGAGAGGGCGATGATGCGGGCTCCCCTGGAATCGCGCAAAAAGCCCGTTTCCGTTGCAATGGCGCGGCCCGTGGTGCAGGATCGGAAGTCAATCGCGGCCGGCGAGGATATTGACCGAAGGACGGGGATGGATCGAAGGGATGGAGAACGAAGAAGCCCCTCCCATGCGGCAATTATAAACGAATCTGTTACTGAGGAAATCCCCTGGTCCGACGACGAGCCAGTTTTCTGAGAAAGAGGAGGAAGGGAATGAAACTAGTGGTCAATAGGTGTTATGGAGGGTTTTCTCTCTCTCCAAGAGCTGTAAAAAGGTTGGCAGAGCTTGAGGGAAAGAATTGTTACTTCTTTAAGATGAAAATCGGAGATGAATCATATACTCCAATCACTATCGAAGAAATTGAAGATGGGGGTCGGATTTCGTTCTGGGTTGCTTTTACTCATCCAAATCCTTGCGATGTATTGAAGGCCATAAAGAATTGGCATGATATGACCCAGGAGGAGAGGGGTGCCTACAACAAACTTTACCAAGAAATCAACATCGACAGTAGACCAGAGGACCGCGCCAACAAAAACCTTGTTCGTGTTGTTGAAGAGCTTGGAAAGAAAGCCAATGGGGCTTTTGCAAACCTGGAGGTGGTCGAAATTCCGGATGGGGTAGATTGGGAGATTGACGATTATGATGGGATGGAAACGATTCACGAAAAACATAGGTCCTGGTAACCCCGCCCCGGCGGAAGGAGGAAGGGAATGCGAAAGACAAGTGTAAAGAGGTTTGTTGATAGGGTTGTTGTTGGGGACAAGAAAACGCGACCCATGGTGACGTTGGTTTTTGAAGATGAAAACGCGGGTATGTTCACTTATCAGGTCCGGCCCTGGAATGGAAGCATCGAGGTTCGGTATGGGGCGGAGTCTCTTTGCATCGAAGATGTCGCTGTTGGGCCGCTGTTGGCCGCAATCCGGGAAGTGGCAAAGGCCCTCCCCCAATGACCGCGAAAGAGGGGAAGGACGCAGAGGCGATTATTCGGAAAGGAGCCAAATACTTTTTTGTGGGTAAATGGCGTTTGGTAATGAAAGAGGCAAAAATTCCGGGAGATATGTTTGATCCAGAGGAAGAAGTGATTGTGGCGATTATTCCGAAATCCGCCGCACGCGAGGTCGAGGAGGGGAAAAAGTGTTTAAGTTCCTAGCTGTTTTCTTTATTGTCGGAATCATGGCTTTTTCTATTTGGTTTACAGATTGGAAAGCCAAGAAATTGGCAGAAGCTACAGGAATGGACTATTGGAGCGCATTCTGGGTTGTTGCGAAATAAACCGCCCGTCGGCGGGGAGGAGGAGATTTGAAACATTGCATAGATTGCAACCGCAGTTTCGACTGGAAGGATCATGGCTCAACGAAAAAGTTTGATAGCGTCGAGCGTTGTCCCGATTGCCAGAATACGTATGAGATTAAACACCCCATGACCCCCGGAGCGCGAGAGAAGGCGGAAGAACGCAGGAGCAAAGAGTTCTGGCTGAATGACGATGGTCGCGTGGTAAAGGCTCTTGGATGGGAATGCAACAAGGGAGAAGACGGCTATTGGTGGTTCCCTACTCTTGGATATTCGGCTTCTAGAGTTTTCAATGATGAGGAATCGGCCAAAAAGGAAGCTATCTTGGAATGTGAAACGAATATCCAAAGTTGGATGAAGAAACTAGCGGCCCTCAAGGGCAAGTGAGAAGGGAGGAAGGCTTGAAGGGTTCGGCAAAATACCGGATGTTCACCGACAATGGGAAGAGGCATCGCATTAGCTACGTCGATGGCAAGCCCGGCTATTGGATTTACTGGACTGACGCCTGCTCTGGATGCACGGCAGATTACGAGGAAATTGGTGGCGGATGCTTCGAGTGCGGATACACCGGGAAAACTAGGCGATGTTGGTTCGTTGAAATCAAATTACAGCCTTCCAGGGGGAGAGGATGACGGACAACGAGGATAAGGCTTTGATTTCGGCCATGATGATGGCGGATAGGATTCTCTTGGTCAAGTTAGCGGATCTTGGATTTAAGTCTGAATCCATTGAAGGCGGGATTAATGCGATGGCGTCCGCCCTCCAAGCGGCGGAAGAGGAGAAAAAGAGGCTGAGGGATGCGCTGAAGAAGATCGAAACTGAAAGCGCAAAATATATGTATGACACCGGAGGTTTTGCCCGTGGGGGATTGCAAATTGTTAATAGGGTTGCCAGGCAAGCCCTCGCCACCCCGTCCGGGAAGGGGGAAGGCAATGGATGAGGCTATGACTGACGGAACTGCGAGAGAAAAAGACTTGCGTCAACGGCAGGAATTGCGGCGGATGGCCCGTAATTCTGGCGACGGACTGATATATGAGGCTTTGGCGGTGCGAAATGACCTCCCTCTTTATCTGCGGGAAGATTTGGATGAGGAGACACCATATTGCCCCAAGGGAGACTCCAATGGATAAGGCGGCAAAGGTTGTAGATAGGCCAAAGTCTGGCCACTTTTGGGTTGATGTGAAAATTGGGGATGTCGTTTTATGGGAATGCGTGGGGAGAGAACGGGCCGAAGAAAAGGTTCGTGAGATTAACGCCGCCCTCTCCGCGAGGGAAGAGGAAAGGGAGAGGGAAGTCCGGAGGTTGAGGGAGGCGGGTAAGAAGCTCATCTCACAACTTGAAGCCTTCAAGGCTGGGACAGGCGATGAAATCAACTGGAACGAGGCATACGAAATCTTTTTTGGAAGACAGTTGCCCTCCACTCCGGGGAAGGGGGCGGAAGGGTGAAGCGAATAATCCACATTGGCCGGAAAGTCCCGAAAGGTTTTGAAGAGATTACCGGAGGAATTCATCTTGGGCGCGGTATATGGATGTTTAATATCAGGCCGAAACAAGAGCTTTCCGCCCGCCCGAAAAGGAGGAGGTGAAGTGAAAGAAATTATGTTTGATGGTTTGGTTCTAAACGAGGCTCAAGTAATAAACATGATCCGAAACGGGATCAAGTTTGAATCCGAGTGTAACTCCCTCCGCTCCTCCCTGGCCGAGAAGGACGCGAGGATTGCGGAACTAGACGCCCAGATGAGGGCATGGGCAATCGAGCGGGAATCAACGAATCGCCGGTATGAGAAAGAAAAATCCCGCGCCGAGGCGGCGGAGAAGGAGAGGGATGAACTGCGAAGCGAATTCGACCAGACGTTACAGTCTGCCGGGGAAATGGCGCGGGAACTTTCGGCGGTGAAGGGGGCGCTGGTGAAGATCGCAGCCCGCGAGTGTTCGCGCCTTGTGCTGAATAAAGGGAAGAAGTGCCGAGAGAATGAAGAAGCGTGGAAGGCGTTTTCGTCTGATCCATGCGGATCGTGTCTTGCCCGTGAAGCCCTTGGCGAATCCCCCGCCGCGCCGGGAGAGGTCCGGGACGACATCGAGGACATGCCGTTGAATCCGAAGGGGGACCAATGAGGCCGATCAAGTTCAAGGCATGGGATGAAAAAGCGCGGAAGCTACGTGATGTAAGAGCCATTGATTTTACTCCACAAGCAGGGGAGGACGCCGGCAAGGTTTGGGTATATTTCAGCGACGCCCCAAGCATCCTTATTGACCCGAAAAATTTAATCCAATTCATCGGCCGTTTGGACAAGAACGGGCGGGAGATTTACAAGGGGGATTTGATCCGCTGGCCCGAAGGGGCAGAGGGCGTCTGGTCAGATCAGGCTGGGAAAGTTGAAGAAGTTCGCTATCCGTTTGTCTGTGGAAATGCCCATTTATGTGAAGTCATCGGCAACATCCATGAAACCCCGGAGCTTTTGTCCGCCCCCGCTTCCGGTCCCGCGAAGGGGGAGGGCCAGCCGTGAAGATCACCGACAAGATGCGGTTGGAATTTCTTTTAAAGGGTCATGGCCGACGTGTTCAGGGTGGCGCGGGGTGGTTTTATGTCGCCACGAATGAAAAGATGGGTGTAATCCCATATCCGACGGGACTCCATCGGACAAAACGTCAAGCCATTGACGCCGCCATACGTGCAACAAGGAAGCCCGCCCCCGCTTCCGGCGGGAAGGAGGCCAAATAATGCGCCTCATCGCGCGTTGGTTCATTAATCGTTATCAGCGGTGTAAATGCCGCGACGCCTACGGCTACGGAAAGCATGTCGTCTGCGGAAAATATCTCTATCCATGGATGAAGCCCTCCTCCGGGAAGGGCGAGGAGGAAAAGCTGTGATTACAATCGAACACGCCAAAGTTTATAGAAGCGGAAGGCGGCGATACTTTACGAAGATTTCAGCTTGTCGGGCCGAGGCCTGGGCGCTTATCGCGGAGAAATATCCTTGCGAATGCGAAGCGGCTATCCCGTCGGAAAATTATCCGGGGCTGGCTTGTTGGAGTCACAGCGATCCGAAGGCACGGAAATTGGCGGAACGTTTGACCAGGATTTTGATGAGGAAATGGAGGCTCCAATGACTGACAGCGCGAGGGGGGAAGGACCGGCGAAAGTCGAAACAAGGCCGAACAGTTACGGATCAACTTATTCAAATGTTATTTCATCTGAAATTCTGACTGTCTGTGGTGTCCTCGTTGCGGTAGATAAAATGTATATCCACGAGAAAGCCAAAGAGATAAACGAAAGAATATCCCGCCACTTCATTTCCAGGGAGACAGCCGAGGAGATGGCGAGGGCGTTGGAGGAGCTTGTGGACCATCATTGCGGAGGTGTTTGTGCTGAAAATGAGGAGGCCAGGGGATACCGGAAGCACTCGTCGGTGATGGAGCAAGTTTCCGCCGCCCTCTCCCTCTACCGCAAGGAGGCGGGGACCAATGGGGCATGAGGTTTGGAATGATGTTTTCTGGTGAATGGCTGTTATAGAAAATTTACAAAGAAAGGTCTTGACATATACGCTATTGTGCGGTATACTGTGGGTGTAAGAAAAGTTACCCACAGGAGAGAGATAATGCAAATCGTGAATGTGAAAAACCTGAACCACAGCGAAGCAACGAAAGAACAATTATTGGACATGGCCAAGGCTAGCGGGGCCGAAATTGAATTTACACCAAGCCGTCGCGGGAACTTTGAGATTATGAAAGTTAATGGACAGGCTGTTGCGTATTGCTTTGAAAAAGAAGCCGACGCTTTCAGCTTTTTCGCGGAGAGGTTTTAATGGCCACCAAGAACGACAAGGCAACACTTTACATTGACATGGATGAAGCGCGGGAAGCCGAAAAGAAGGCCAAGAAAGAAATTGATCCAAGTATGAGTCTTTCAATGTTGGTTCGGCAATTGATCCGTAAATATCTCAAAGGCGAAATCAAGCTCTAAGCCCCGGAAGGAGAAAGCATGATAATAGGCGCACATTACGAAGTGGCTTTCACGCCGTTGTATGGGCCACAAAATGACACAAACCGGGAATATGAGGATTTCCGGAAGTTTGAAACAGCCGTAAAGCGGGCGGCCGAATTGGTCAAACAGGGATGCAATGGGGTTCTTGTGGACCGCTTCAATTCAAACGATGACTTGATTGCGTCTTATAGCGTTGATGCGGACGGGAACTACAAGCAAGTAGTCTAATCCACCCCCAAGGCCGGATAAAGGAGAGGAAGGCCCCATGACCGAAAAGTGCGGTTGTAAGATAGTGAACGTTGATCTCCATTATGGTTTAAACGTGGATCATCCTCTAAAGATCGAATATTGCCCTTTGCATGAATCCGCCGAGGGGATGAGGGATTTTATTAAAGATTCTATAGGGACACTCTCTTACTTAGAGAAAAGATCATCTATGCGTATTGACCCGCCATTGTTGGATCGTGGCCGGGAAATTCTCAAACGCTCAGGGGGATGACATGCTAGCGGATTTATTAGGCTGGAACAAGAAAATAGACGAAGAGATCAAACACGTCATAGGAAGGCGATTGGAGAAAAAGATGAATCCTGAAACAAAGATTTATTTTGAATTCCCTGAATGTCCCCATCAGTTCGGGGGATGGTGTCGGGAGTGTTTGAGGGAAATTGTCGGGAAAGAAGTAGACGCCGCCTACGAGAACGCCGCCAAAGTGGCGGAAATCGAATGTAAAGGATATGCGGAATGCGCGGAGGCAATCCGCCGCCTAAAGTCCAAGGGGTAATATGTATGCAAATCCCGAAAATTTATACACGTTTTTGGGATATGTATAAAAATTTGCCAGGAGGTGGAAAACGTGAAGCACTACACAAAAGAAAATCGCGGGGATACAGCTTGTGGCCGATCAAGTTTTGAGACTGCGTTTACCACAAACAAGAAGGATCTTGTGACCTGTCGGGTTTGTTTGCGGTCCAGTGTAATGAATCCCACCCGCACCCGGAGAAGGGGGAGAGAGTGAAAATCAGAGATAAGCACGCAACGATTAACGGAGACAAAACGATCTATGAGATGCCGAGCGGAGGAATAGAAGTTATTGGAGATGATGGCAAGACGCTTTTTATCGTCTCTGAGTCTGATGGTCGGTTAGAGGTCGCGGTATCTTCTGTCATGAAGCACAAGGGGAAACTGTTTGATGATCGGATAACTGTTGAGCCGAAATCAGCTAACAGGATTTATTGTGTCCGGCCCTTGTATAAAGAATAGAGGCCGTCCATGACCGAGCGCAGGAGGAAAACCAAACCTTGGAAAGTTGTAGCGTATTTGCCTTGTCCAAATTGCTCCTATTGGTCTTTAGGCGTTATGGCGAATGGCCGATTTGTTAGACACTCTGTTTCATTTGGTTCTGTAGAGCGACCACAGGGAAAAGGATTATGGAAGAATCCTACGCCTATTTGCAAGGGATCAGGGAAGAAAGCACCGCTTCCGACCGAGCGCAGGAGGGGGAAGGGATGAATGATAATGAGGTGTGTAGGAACTGTGGGCATTTGGGGATGCAACATGGATTCCCCACAAATGCGGTTTGCGGGAATATCAGTTGTTCCTGTGAAGAGTTTGAGCCAAGCGATATATTTCAGGATTTTTGAGGCCACCCGCTCTAGAGCGTAGGAGGAAGGATGGAATTGTGGTTACTGTGTTTCAATTGGTTCGGTCTAGGCTGGGTAATGTCTTACCTGTTTTTCTCATGGCTTAGAGAGTGGAAGGTTAGGCATGACCGACCGTAGACGCTGGACACCGGAGGGAAGATGGATTTGTTTAAAGACTTGTTTGTTTTAGACCTTCCAGAATGGCTTGGGAAGCATCGCCAATGCGCCCAGGACGAGCATAGGACGCTTAAAAGCTCAGTCTCCGGTCCACCGTATGTCAAAATCCAAGGAACGCATTGTAAGCGGTTTAATGAGATTTATATTCACTCGGAGAGCCATGATCGAGCGTAGGCGCTGGACCCGTCAGCAGCGAATGGTGTTGGCCGGCAAAGTTCTCATCTTACGCGCCAATGGCTACAAGCTGGAGGTTATTGCCTTAAAGCTCGCGGTAAATCCTTCCGTGGTATGTCGCATTTTATCGAAGTATGGCCGAACCCGACTATAAGCAATTTTCCGTCGGAGAATAAGCAAACGGTTTTCCCCATCTGACGAGAAATTCCTGATATACTGGTAATTGGGTATGAGAGACTACGCGAAAGCGAGGTCTTTCTGCCCATTTTTTTTGTCATCGCGTTGATTCACCTCTCATACCCCAACCCCGCCCCCGAAAGGGACGCGGGGTCGTTTTCTTTCCACGACTTGCCCGGCCTAGAGCTGGGCTTTATGGCCTCCGTGAGTATCCACCATGCCTGACACTGGCCCCGTATGACCATTGCCGACGTCCGCAACCTCTTCCGGGATTTTGAAAACAAGGGCATGGCCCCCACCCTCCTGCACATGGAAGAACGGGACGGGCAGGTCGAGCGGTTCGTCATCGCCAACGACCAGAAGACCCTTATGCGACATCCGAAGAGCTTCCGCCCCAGGTTCCCCAAGCATCGCCTGTCCTCTTTCCAGGAAAACGTTTATAACCCCATGTGCGTGTTCCATAGCAAAAAAGCGACGCAGTACGAAGGGTTGATCGTATGACTGATTTACGCGGGCGCGTGCGCGTGTATATTAAGTTACTTCTACCCCCCTGTAACAAGTACTTATTAATCCGTGCGGTGTCTTCCCGTGGCTGAACTTTCCCCGAAACAGAGGCGATTTGTGGCCGAATATCTCAAAGATCAAAACGCCACTCAGGCGGCTATCCGGTCTGGATACTCGAAAAAGACCGCTGATGTTCAAGGGCCTAGGTTGTTGGGAAATGTTCGGATTAAGGCGGCTGTGGAAGCGGCTTTGGGGGACGCCGCAAAGAAGGCCGGCGTTTCCGTGGAATATGTCCTCAGCAATCTGAAAGAAGTCGTTGAACGCTGTATGCAGCGGTCCCCAGTGATGATTCGGCAAGGCAAAGATATTGTCCAGAAGGTTGACGATCAGGGCAGGAGCGTCTGGGAATTCGATTCCATGGGGGCCAATAAGGCCTTGGAAAACATTGGTAAGCACTTGAAGATGTTTACCGAAAAGCACGAACACACCGGCAAGGATGGCGGACCTGTCACGGTCAATATCGTGAGCTTTTCGGAGATGAAAAAATGACCGAGATCACCATTCCTTACCACTTCACGCCGCGCCCCTATCAACTCCCTCTATTGGCCGCCATGGACAGCGGCTATAAACGCGCCGTGCAGGTCTGGCACCGCCGTAGCGGGAAAGAAAAGACGGACATAGCCGGGATTGTCGCCAAGAAGATGCTGGAGCGGGTCGGTTCGTATTACTACGTCTTCCCAGAACTAAATCAGGGCCGCAAGGTGATCTGGGATGGGGCGGATAAGGACGGCTTTCGCTTCATTGACCATTTTCCGAAAGAACTTTTGGACGGGAAGCCCAACGATACGGAGATGAAGCTTCGGTATCGGAACGGGTCGCTTTTCCAGGTGGTGGGATCTGACCGCTTTGATTCTGTGATGGGAACGAACCCTATCGGTATGGTCCTTTCGGAATACTCCCTTCAAGATCCTGCTTGCTGGGGTTACTTCCGGCCGATCTTGGCCGAGAACGGTGGATGGGCTGTGTTCAACTTCACTCCCCGTGGCGAGAACCATGCCTATGCGCTTTGGGAACTGGCTAAGGCCGACACCAAGAACTGGTTTACATCCCTCCTGACGGTTGATGACACCGGGGCCATTCCCCGCGAGGTCTTGGAGCAGGAAAGGGCCGAAATCATGCGTCTTTACGGTAACGATGCTCTCTTTCTCCAGGAATATTACTGCTCATTCACGGTTCCCATCGCGGGGGCTTATTACGCCGACCATATCTCAAAGGCTTACCGGGACGGGCGTGTGGGTCATGTCCCCCATGACCCACGTATCACAGTAGACACGGCTTGGGATCTTGGAATCAATGACCGAATGGCTATCTGGTTTACTCAGTCCATTGGTCAAGAGGTTCGGGCCATTGATTACCTGGAAGGGACTGGCCAAGGTTTGCCCTATTACATCGCCAAGCTTAAAGAAAAACCTTACGTTTATGGTCGTCACGTCGCCCCCCATGACATTGAAGTGCGTGAACTCAGCAACGGCAAGAGCCGGCGGGATACGGCGGCTTCACTCGGGATTAATTTTGAATTGGCTCCCAGGCTACCCGTGGTTGACGGAATTGATGCTGTTCGCGCCATTTTCCCAAGAATGTGGTTCGACGCGGAGAAGTGTAAGGATGGATTGAATGCCTTGAAGAATTACCGGAAACAGTATGACGAGAAGCGAAAGACCTACCTAAATCAACCGTATCACGATTGGTCCAGCAATGGGGCGGACGCTTTCCGAATGTTGGCGACCTCTTTGGATTTCCGGCAACGAAGCGTTCCGGCGCAGCAACCCGACAAATACGCCCGCGCCTTCGAGCGGCGGCAACAATCTGGAAGTCCTATGGCGGTGTTCGGATGAGAGAAGCCGAGATCCGCGCCCAACACTTCGCCAACGCGAAGCGGAACGCCCTTCTGTTCAGCCAGTTCGAGTTTTTGAATACGAGGGGGATCGCCTTTGAGGCTTTGATTAAGTCTTCGACCCTTTGGCAGAGAATCCGGTGGTTTCTGAATCCCGGATCGTTCTTGTCGTCCGTTGACGCTGTTCAGGCCAGGATTATGGCGGAAGAGCAAAAGAAGCGTAAGGAAGCCGAGGCGAAACCGAAATTGACCATTGTGGGGGCCAACGGGAATGTCCGATAAGAAACTGACCGTCGAAAAGTCCCTGACCGACTTCAAACGCGCCTACCGAGCCAAGTGGAAACTCATTGAGCGTCAGAAGGAAGATCACCTTTACGCATTGGGCGAGCAGTGGGCAGCCGAAGATCTCCAAAAGCTTAAAGATGCAGGAGTTAAGCCGATCACAGATGATCGAATTGGTCCGTTGATCTACCTTGTCACGGGTCTGCAACGGCAGAATAGAACCGAGTTTAAAGCCTATCCCGAGGGGCAGGAAGACGGGTTAAAGGCCGAAATCGCGTCGGCCCTTTTCAAACACGCTATCAAGGTTTCTGAATTCCCTTTCAAGTTCTCCGATGAGTTCAAAAACGGCGTCACCTGCGGAGAATCAAACCTGGAACTTTACCTGGATTGGACCGAAAACATCATTAACGGGAAGCCCTGCTGGAAAGAAATCCACGGGAACCGCATTTTCCCCGACCCGGATGCCAAGGAATACGATTACTCGGACGGTCGTTTCCTCTACAAAATCACACCCAATCTGTCGCGGGAAGAATTGGCGAGCCTCTACCCGGAGATGGAATCAAAGATCGAGAATCTTCCTACCGGGAAAGGTCGCCTGGACTTGGCCGGGATGCTTCTCGGAGGCGGGGAAACTCATCGCCAGCCCAAGGATTACCCGAAATCGGGGGGAGATGCTGGAAGCAGTGACTTTGAGGACGATACGGTTGACCTGATCGAGCGGCAGTACAAGAAATGGGTAACGAAGACCTACGTGGGCGACCGGGAAACGGGCGAGATCAAAGAGGCGGAGAGCCGGGAACGTGCCGAGGGCTTTGTGGCTGATTATAAAGCCCAAATTGAGAGCGACCAGGCGGCATACATGGCGGCCGTCCAGCAGGTGGAAGCGATGCAATTTCAGCAGCCGGGGATCCAAGTCCCTACGCCTCCACCGCCTCCCGAGCGCAACCCGGATCGTTTCTTCACTTTCACGCGGAAAGTCCCTGAAATCTGGATTTTCGCCCACGTCCCCGGCATGGAAGAGCCTCTTGCCGATGAACGGGCGTGGTTTTACCCCAAGTGGAAGAAATTCGGGATTATCCCATTCTTGGCACGCTATTCGACGGCACCGCTGGAGGGAGATTCCCGCCACTTGTTGGTCCAGGGATTGACCCATAAGCTGAAAGGACCGCAGGAGTTACACAACAAGACGACCATGCTCTTGGTGCGGCACCTGAATTCATCGGCAAATTCGGGATGGAAGTCTGAGGAAGGGGCTTGGGTCGATCCTGAAATGGTGAAAAAATTCGGGACTCAGCCGGGAATCAATCTCGAATACAAGAAGGGCGCGAGGGAGCCGATGCAGATATTCCCCGCCCCTCTTTCCCAAGGCCATGCCCAGCTTGCCGAGATGAGCGCAGAGGCCATTAAGGCCGGCTCAGGCATTAACGCCGACCTCCTGGCGGCTCAGGAAGGGGGAACGGATAGCGGACGAGCCATTGCTTTGCGCCAACGTCAAGGCCTTGTCATGGTCCAGGAGATCTTTGACAACGCCGCCAGAACCCAAAAGCTTTGCGGTCAGTTCCTTTTGTCTCAGTTGGGCGAGATTTACGACACGGAAACCGCCAAAAAGGTGTTGGGCGAGGCTTTCTTGACCAAGAATTTCCCGCCCATGATGATGGATGAGATTGACCCTACGACTGGTCAGCCCATTCAAGTCCCCATGACCGATCCGAAGACGGGACAACCCATGCAGTATGACGCCGAAATGGCGGAATTGGTTATTGCCGAGGTTTTGGCCGGAGACTTGGCCCAATATGACGTGGCGGTTGGAGAAGCCGTGGCCTCCGAGACGATGAAGATGGCGAACTCGGCCGAGATCAAAGAAATCGCTCAGGCTTACCCCGGATTGGTTCCCCCGGATATCATTGTCGAGGAAAGCCAACTTCCCAACGCGACGAAGAATAAAGTTTTGTCAGCAATAAAAAACGCGCAGGCGATGGCTCAGGTGGGAGCAGGAAGGCCCGCCCCCAAGAAGTCCGGAAGTCCTGCGGCAGAGGAGACGAAAGATGCCTAGATGGCCAAGGAAGGACCAAGCTAATGAGCAACCGCAAACGACCGAGGAACAGGCCCAAGAGGCCGTGCTGAAGGAGGATCCCGCGCCGGTGAAGGCTACCCCGCAGAAACCCGTTCTGGAGCCGCTCCATCCGGGGCAGAAGTATTTCGAGGCACCTGATGGGACGATCATCATCGGGGAATCGGATCGGGATAGGGTGTGGTATCGGCAAGGGAATGGCGGCAAGGGTTGTTGGATCAACCCGAAACGGTGAAACCATGAAAAAGACATTACTTATGATCGCCTTAATTTTACTCCCAGCGTGTGTTTCCAAGTCCAGGCTGCGCGGTTACGGCGACGGAATGTATGCTGCCGGGAAAGCTGAATCGGCGCAGAAGATCGCAGATCTGGAGGCCGATAACAATGCTCTCCGAAAAGGGATGCAAGACCTCCAGAAATCCGGTGGCCGGCTGATCCGGCAGATTGAAGAGACGAAGGTTGAGAGGGACGATTACAAGCACCGGATTGAGAAGTTCTTGGGTATCAAAGAGTGTCGATGCGTGCATAAGGCAGTTCTGAGGGACGGGAACTAGTGGAAAGTTCTGGGACCAACCGCTTAACCTCGAACGATACTACTGATGCCAATGAAACTCGAAACATTGAAGGGCATTGTTGACGCGAAGCTCCCTCCGGGTTTTAAGTCTGGGATTGGTGGCGGACGTTTCCCAGGTGAAGATGTGCTCTTTGTCACCGGGAACGGCAAATCGATTGGTATTCGTTTAAACGGAGCGAATCCAATTCCGCTTGCGACAGAAGAGGAGCAGAAAGAAGCAGCCGAGAAAATTGCTTGTGCGCTGATTGATTCGATAAAAGCCGTTTAGTTTAAAACCAAATCACCGGGGGGCTTAAAGGAGCATTGCATGACAGTCTTCACTTTGTTCTGTTGGATCATGATCCCAAAGGTGATTGCAGTTGTCGTAGATTTAGCAACCAGATAGAAAAAACAAATCTGTGACCGGACCCCCGCAAGGGGTTTCAACCAGGCCATACACCTGACCGAAGACTAGACGGCTTGTAAGAGGGCCGCGAAACCAGGGCGAACAGTCCTGAGCTTTCGCGGCCCTTTTCTGCCGTACAGGCGACTTTGAAACCACGGGCCAAGCCCGCCAAAGGAGAAACGGACATGTCCGAAGCTGTAAACCAGACGGTGGAAGTTCCCGCCGAGGCGCAAAAGACGGAGGTCGCCAAGACCCCGACAAGAGACGAATTGAAGGCTCAGGGATGGAGCGCGAAGGAGTTGGAGGCCGCAGAGAAACGCGGAATGCTTCCCAAGGCCGAAGAAAAGAAGGCGGAAGAGCCGAAGAAGACGGAAACGCCCAACGCGGAAGGCAAGATCGAGGCGAAGCCGGAAGAGAAGAAGCCGGAACCCGAGAAGAAAAGCACTCTCCCGGACTTCACGTTCCAGACGCCGGAACAAGAGAAAGCTTTCCTTGATGCTTTCGGACCTGGGACGCCACAGCGAGCCATGTATTTCCGCATGAAGAACGAGCGGCAGTCGCGCCAACGGATCGAAAGAGAGTTGGAGGCTGAGAGAAAGGCGCGGGCAGACCTGGAATCTCGGTTAATGGCCCTGGAACGCGGAAGAAGGCCCGAAGATGAACCGGAGGGGGAGGATCCCGAGGATCGGCCTTTGACCGTCAAGGA